>LNFM01008219.1_pt1 | contig 15855 bp, 13 predicted proteins | sample 596031 | NCBI WGS metagenome assembly LNFM01 (sample SAMN04254537, study PRJNA301005) | activated carbon metagenome | isolation source: dual media filters at the Ann Arbor, Michigan drinking water treatment plant | place: USA: Ann Arbor | reverse complement strand
TTCAGTTGTCAAAGAACGCCCACATCCAAGCGGTCGTCCAGCAATTCTAGAAGATCGCGGCTCCCCGATCTAGGCTCCTTTATAGAAAGCTCACATGCAAGCCCCCCGGGCCCTAGCGCCCAACACCCCCAGGAACACCCGCCCCGGTTTCCAATAGATATCTAAGGGCCACCGCCCGGTCGAGGTGCCTGTGCAAAGTCTTAGCCATGGGAAACTGGCCCTTTGAAGACCCGCCCAACATGGCGGTGCTCACTACGAAAGCTGTTTTAGATGGCGGTTGGATTTCTCAGGTTAGTCGTGATGACGATGACGGCATGTGGCAGTTTCACACCTCGGATGGCAACGACGAGCTCCACGAGGAAGACGGGCGGATTGTCAGCTTGGAGTTTATGTGGAGAGCCGACCCGAGCGTGGCCGAGGTCGCCGACCTGGCGCCCGGCTGGGTTGCGTGGCGCGAGGCCGTGGGACGGCCTTGGCGGCGGACGGTGCGCGACCCGGAGTAGCCGAGCGGTTCATCTCGGGACCTCGAGGGGGGCCGGGGAGGCGCGGTGGCGCCGTTCCCCTTTTGAGGAATTTCGAATCCGGGGGCCGCCGCCGCGGGAGTGACGGGGGGCAGGGGTTGGCGGCAAGCGTCGACAGGGAGAGGCGTCACCGAAACGGACGAGGAAAGTGGCCCGATTCAGCCGGACTGATGGAGGAGCTGGACGCCGCAGCAGGCGTGCTTGAAGAGCAGGACTTCGGGCTCTCCCACTGGTTGGCCACCGAGGAGAAACGAGTAGTGGCTGTTCCAGCGCAAGAATCCGGTCCAGGTGGAGCCGTTGAGAAGCTGGATCTGGACTTGCCGGCCGACCCAACCGGAAAAAGTTTGATGAGGAAAGCTCCATCGTTCCTGGCGTTTCAAGGCGGGGAGCACATTGCGCTTCGATTCGGCCTCGACTTGGCGCATGGGCTGGACTTGAGGCGAGTGAGCCGCTCTACAGAGGGCGGAAATTTCCGTTTTCGGGAAGCCACGATAACTACCGTCTGGGATTTGAACGGCCAACAGAAAGGTTTTCGCTTTGGTGACGCGGGCGATCTGGTCGCCGCCGACGGTTTCCATCCAAATGGGTTCGGGCTCGGTAGCCTCGAAAAGGGGGAAACACCAGGCCTTTTCTTGGTCTGAGCGCTTGTCCGAGAACCGGGCCTCGCGGCGCCGCTGGCAATGCTGCCGCCTTTTTTCTTGCGTAGCCTGGCGACGAGCTCTCCATTCGTCCAGGCTATAATGGCCCAGCAGAATCTCGTAGGCGTTTTGGGGGTTCAAGCCGGGATTTTGCTGACTGAGCTCTTCCGCCTGAGGCAGCAGCGCCTGGCGACGCTGCTGCTTTTGCTGCTGATTGACCTGGTCGGTGCCCTTGGCCTTAGAAGCTTTTTTCGAAGTGGTTATGACGGGGACGGGCGGTTCCTGGGCCACCGGAATCAACGGAACCTTGGTGACGTGGCGGGCTCGTGGAACGGGATGAGCTTGCTTCAAGGGAAACCTCCTACGACGGGTGGGGCGAATTTGGTGAGTTGAGAGGCGAAAATCCTATCGAACAGGCTTGCGCCGGCCCGCCTGAAGCCAGCCAAAGTTGAAATTCCTCCAGGAGCAAACCTCGCCAGGTAGGATGTTCCTCTCCCCAACCGCGCAGGCGGGCAAAGCCCTCGCGTTCCGCCTGGGTCTGAATTCTTTGCTTGAGATCCAGCTGATGCCCCAGGGGAAGCGACATAAACTTTTGCCAGAGCTGGTCGGCCTGATTTTGTGACTGCTGGTGGTGTTGCTCCATTTTGATGCGTTCTGCCTGGCGTTTCTCTTGGATTTCTCGATGAAGATCTCGCTGCGCCTTGGTTGCGTCTGGTTTTTCGTGGTAGCCCCCCCGTAAGATCTCGCTGACGAGGTAACCCGCTGGATTGGTCACTTCGAGCGTGCGGACTCGCTGGATGGCACGTTCAATGATTTCTGGGGGCTTGCTCTTGGTCAGTCGGTGAGCCATAAACTCGTTTACTCCGAGCTGTTTTAGGCGCTCCACCAGCTTCCCACAGTGCATCCCCCCCTTTGATTCAGAACATAGAAGAGCATCATCATTAGGACTTTGAGTGGCAGGTACGGAGTGATGTTGATCTTGAATTTCTTTGAACTCTTTATATGACTCCAGTTGTTCGGAGGGGTTGCCCTCCAGCTGACCGGAGGGTCCTGCCCAGACCGGCCTCGCGGCCGGCTCCGGTTGCTCACCAGGAGTGAGAAGCGGTTGGAAGAGCTTCCCGAGTTGATAAAGACACCGGCCGGTCCTGGTGTGGGCGATGGTAATCAGGCCCCTCTGCACCAGACCTTTCTTGGCTTCATACAAGCTGGACTGGGAAGCGCCAGTGAGTTCCAGGAGCTTCTGCTCGCCGATGACTGCCTGAAGCCTGAGAAAGCCCGTGGAGAATCGTGCGAGAACAAGATACAGGTTGACCTCGGTTGGCTTCAGCTGGGCCAGCAGACCGGAGTCGATCAGTGCGTTCGAGAGGGCGGTGAAGCCTGGGCGCAAGAGCGCGGTTACAGGAGAGTCCGAGAGTGCTGGTGAGTTCATTTCACGCCTTCCGAAACGGAGAAGGACCTCTGAAGACGGTAGATGCAGTTGCCGCCAGAAGGCTTCGGATCGGCATAAAAGCGCATCGCTGTTGACATGGTGACCCCTTAGATTTTTTTTCAACTAAGAAGTTTCATCCTAGCATAGGGCCTTTTTTTTATGCCAAAAACGGGGGGTGTTTTAAGATCTTTAGGGTTGGCATATTCGATTTTGGAATCCGCAATGCCTTATGAAATCAGGCGCCAAAAATCGTGTTCGATAGAAGTATGTGCAGCATGACGACGACATGCGAGCAGCATGACGACGACGCTTGGTGCAGCATAACGACGACTTTTGGCATAGCGAGCAGCATGACGACGACTCTTGGCATATTCCGAACCGACTTTGGGCCAGGATAGCGACGACTTTATTAATGGACCGAAGAATCCATGTTGGATCTTGACGAGGAAGGGACGGCTTAGACAGTCTGGAGAGGCTTTTTTAGCCAGGCTTCCACGGCTTCGCGGGTGGCCTTGGAACCCGTGCGCAGGCCGCGCTCCAAGCGGTTGACTGCGCTTTGATGCAGGCCTAACTGCTCAGCCAGTTGCACCTGGGAGAGTCCATGATCGAGCCGGCTCTGACGCAATCGGTCCCCTAAGGAAGTCTCTTCTGAGACGGGAGGAGCTTTGAGTTCCGTACGCTCGCTTCGTCCGAAGTTGGCATACTGTCCTAGAATCTCTGTAGGGGGCTCTAGAAGCAGGGGGGAATCCATCCACTCCCCTAGCCACCCCCGCTGGGTTGCTCGCTCTTCATGCCATCTTTCATACTGCCAGGCGGCGATCAGCTGGTCTTGAAGAAGAACGTCCAGGAGTCGCTCCAGCCGCTCGCGGCTTCGGTTGGGGTAACGCTGGTTAGGAACCTCTCCTATGACCTCTAAAAGCGTTCCGACCAGGTAGACCTTGCCCAGGCTACCCCCTCCGGCCTGACAGCGCCATTGCCAGCTTAAATAGCGAGCGAGGCGCTTTTCGCTGGCCTGCCTGTAGGGGTTGTAGTGCAGCGCCCGGGCGGAGAGCAAAGCGGTCTGGCGGCCCACTCCAAAGAGAAAGTGGGCAAACACCTTTCCTGGTCTAAAGATGAACCGAGAGACATCCATATGACCATCCAGGCGCAGCTGGCCCATCATGTCGGTGATGGTAAAGGCCCTGCTCTTGATGGCCATGGTCTTGGCACGCCCCTTGCGCGGGCCCTCGTAGACTTCCATTTGAGTCATGTTCATCCAGAGATTTTGGATGTGAGACAACGCCCGGAGAATCTCGGTTCTTTGCTCGGGATGATAACCGCCGCGCCGTCCCTGTCCCCCTTTTTTGGGAAGGATGCCGCGCATCTCCAAGATCTCATCCACGCCAGCCACGGCATCCTCGTCGGGATTCTTGGTTTGGCGAAGCCAGATGGCGCTTAACGCATCCAATGCGTCGGCATCGAGGTCGGAGAGCTCTTCGCGCTGCTTCCACATGCGTTCAACCCAAAGTTTTTCTTCATCTGGCGGGAGAAGATGCTGTACGTCCATCTCGGCGGGTCTCAATTCCGCATAGCCTTGCGCACGCCCCTTATTCAGCACGGCCGTAGGCCAGGGTGAGTTACTGGCCTGGGTAAAGCGCTTGCAAGCCAGCGCGTCGCGAACGGCGTGATAGTGAGAGGCGTTCATCACCTCCAGGAAGTCGTGAAGCTGGTGGTTAGACGAGGGGACCTTGGCCTGCTCTAAGCCCACGGTTTGAAGGCCCAACATCCGCTCCACTTCGCTCCAATTGGAGCGGCGGAGCTCTGACTCCATGGTTTCCACTAAGCCCCGAGCCAGGGTCTTGGCACAAAAATGGATGAGCTGAACCTGTGGGTCGTCGGGAGCTCCTTGATGTTCTCTCAGAAATTTCAGAAATGCGCGGGACAAGTCCGAATCAGACGGCTGCGCACCTTGCTCAAGCCCCAACTGCTGCGCCAAGCCCTTCGAAAACCAGATGCAAGTTTCTTGAATCGCCTGCTCTACGAACTTTTCCAGCAGGGCCGAGTCTCCCATCGCCTGGTCCACCAGTGTCCGGCGGACATGGTTTTGACAGACCTGAAGCTCCAATTGAAGAACCGGCGCCATGCGGCCTCGTTCATCCTGGTGCCATTGCCAATGCGGGCTTCTGGGAAGTGAGCTGGGAGTGTCCGCCTGGATTTGGGCCAGAAGATGAGTCAGGATCCGAATCAGATGCTGAGTCACGAAGTAAGAGGTGGGTTCAGCTAGTGAAGAGGGCTCTGCCCGGAGCTTCTGGACGGTGTCTTGCAGAGTATGCCGGATCAGGAGGCAGCGCACTCGCTCGGCAAGGACCGCCTGCCGAATGCCAGCTTCTTCGACAGCCTCCGGCCGCGACTGGGGAAGTTCCCAGCCCGGATCAAAGGCGAAGACGTCTCTACTGCGCGTGAAGCTCAACTTCTAGCCAACATCTAACCAGCGGCGGACCCAGCGAGGTAAGCGATTGAAACGCTTCTCGAGCCAGGATGTCCTGTCTTGAGCCAGTTTCAGCTTTTCGAGCAAGGCTTGTTGCTCCTCCTGAACGCTCTCGCGTTCCTGAGCAACCTCTAAAGCCTGTTTTTCCGCGGCCAGACGAAGGCTTTCACGCTCGGCCAGCGACTCGGCATTCTCCGTAAGAACCCGTTGATAGGACTGCAGGGTGTGCTGCAGTCCTTGGAGTTGGCTTTGCATCTGCAGAGCTGAGCGCTGGGCTGCCTGACGCTCCCGCCGTTCTTCTTCCAGAAGGCTGAGGGCGCGGTCGTGGAGCTTGGTGAAAAGGTCGGCGGACATGTCCGAGGCCTGTCTGTCCGGACGGACATGGACCTGTCCGTCCGCTGAGGATGTCCGTCCGGACGCCCCAATGTCCGTCTGTCTGTCCGGACGGACCTGTCCGTCCGCCAGGAAGCGGGCCACTTCCGAAGCCGGGATTCTGGCGATGCGATCCTCGCAAATCTGCGCCTGAAGGCGTCCGGACTTAACCAGTCTGCGGATTTGGCGGTCACTCAGGTTCACCTCAGCTGCGAATTCGGTGGCCGTCAAAAGCCGGTCATCATGGTTCTCCATAGAGCTTGAGGATTCTTCATCATGATGAGCAGTCCTCGTAGGAGAAGTGAGAATGTCCGTCCGGACAAGACATGTCCGGACGGACATGTCCTTTGAGCTGGCTAGCGAACGGCCCATTGTGTGGAATGTTGGCTAGCGAAGCAATTGGCTTCGCTTACAAGAAACTGCCAAAAGTAATCCCTCACGGAAGCTGCCCCTGTGGGAATTGATCGGATTGCCCCTCGAACGTGATCTAGAAAAACGTCAGACTGGTTATCGGCTAGTCGGAACGGTTGAGTCGGGTCCAGCCAGATACCTGCAGAGCGTTGCCGTTGGGGCAGTTGGCAGCCGATCAGGTATCGACTCTCCTCGAGCCGTTGAGCAAAGCCTCCAAAATGGAGTCCATGGACTTCATCTTGAATGCTTTCCAAGTGAATGATATCGGCATGGCCCAAATCGGGGTGGCGTTGGGCTTCCAATACGTAGCAACAATGCCAATATTGGAGCACGTGGTTGACAGACCTGAAGTAAGGCCATCGCCGGTCAAGGGACGAAGAGTGAATACTGCATCGGAAGGGTTCACCTTCTAAGATGCCCTGGAGAACCCAAGCCCCTGGATTGTCTCTTTGGGGTGAGCATTGCGCCGATTCAAAATTGGCAATCAAGGCGCGGCCATGCCGGTACAAGGTTGAGCCGTCTCGATGCCAATCGTAAGGAACTTGACCCACTTGCAGGGACCAGCCGTTTACCAGGTCTCCGAAGGCGATGCGCGTGTAGCCGGAGCGCAGGTCCTGAGACAAGGCCTGCACGAGCCGCCTGTTCGCCGGGTGGCTCACCGGTTTTCGAAAGAACTTGGATCTGAACAGCTCGAACATTCCCGGCTGAGTTCCCCTTCTTGTTTGGCAGCCTTGAGTTGTAAATATAGCTGACCCGAAATCGGACTCCTTGGCTAACTCCCTTTCTTGGGTATCTCGGTGAATCCGAACAGAAGCATAGCTTCCTGATTGAATTCAGTCTGAAGTGGAAGTTTCTCTTTGGACTGGAGCCAGAGATAAATGGACGGGGCCATCATGTATTCGGCGAAGGTCAGGGTATCTTTTACACGTCCATAAAGGGGTGAGAAGCTCAGCATAGTGACGTTTTTGGCACCGTCGCCCATAGACCGTGTGCGCGCATATTTTTCGGCGGTGCCTTGAAGGTTGCGGTAGGAGTTTGCCAGAGGTTCGGTCGCCGGGCCGATGATTTGAGACAGTTGCTCATATTGGAGTTCCACAGCAATGAGGTCGTTCCAGATGGAGAGGGCCGCGTTCACGGTGAGATTCCCGGCCTGGATTCCAGCGTAGTAGGATTTGTGAAAAGCAAGACGGGCCTGATCGAGAGTTCTTTTCTCGGGTTCACTCTGAGAGCCCTGAAGGAAGGCCAGGAATCCCTTGGCGCTCTGATAGATTTGGGAAAGCTTGTGCTGGTAGGTCGAGTGGTCGAGCTGAGTTTCTAATACAGACTTGGCGGCGTTCAAGAGTTTTTCGAGCTTGAAGGGCTTGTAGAGGTAGTAATCCACCCCCTGGTTCATGGCGCGAGGCGGGGCTTCATCGTCTGCATAGCCGGTCATGATGATACGGTAGATCTTGGGTTGAAGCTTGAGGATGGCTTCTGCGGCGCCGATGCCGTCAACGGAACCAGCCATGCGGACATCGGCGATCAGCAGGTCAAATTGGTTCAATTGTGCGATTTCGATTGCTTGGTCCGGGTGAAAGGCAGTGGTGACTTCGAAAAAATCGTCATCGGTGAGAATGTCTTCAATCAGTCCGCAAAAATTTTTATCGTCTTCGAGCAAGAGAATTGAAGGCACCCCGAGGTGATTTCGAAGACCTAAGGATGTTCCTTCCGAGCACCGGCCTTGCGAGAATTACTAAGATCCGCTTCTTTCGTGAGTTGGCCAAAGCATTAGCCCTGGGTTCGCCTCTGAAAGAAGCACTACACGGGCTGCTTCAATCTAGAGATCGAAAGCTGGTTGGAGCCGTTCTCCTTTTGGAGAAACACCTGACTTCGTCCCCGGACGCGCTGGCTCGCGCGATGGAAGGTTGCGGACGACTCTTCACACCATTCCAGATTCATCAGGTAAGAACGGGTGAGCAAGGTGGGCAACTGGTCGAAGCCCTTCGCAAGTTGGCTAATGGAGCGGAGGACTCATTCCAAGTGTCCCTCTCTTACGAATCCAAGCTGCGTTTCTTTCGTGAGATGTCCGTTTGTCTGGGTGCAGGGATCTCTTACTCCAAAGTGTTCTCTATTTTTGGAGAAGATGAAGACCCTGCTTTTGCCGCTTTATCCAGGGGGTTGGAAAGGCGTCTCGACGAGGGTCAGTCTTTGTCCAAGGCTCTTGGCTTGATGAAGGGAGCGTTTACTCCTTTTCAGGTGTCCATGGTCTCCATTGGGGAGCAGTCTGGCCAGGTCGCCGAGATCTTGAAGCGCCTGGCTGAGGCGGAAGAGCATCGTTACCGACTTCAAAAGAAATTGCAGAACGTCCTGGTAGGACCTTGTCTGACCGCCCTGCTGGTGGCTTTTGTCTTGATTGTACTGTTACCCTTGGTAGTTTTTCGCGCCTACCTGGATCTGGTTTCGGGCTTGAACTTGGAAGAAGTCGGCCTGTTTGGATGGCTTCTGAAGTTCATGCGGTTCACGCAGACGCCCTACTGGTGGGGGGGACTGCTGGGAGGTGCCGCATTATTAGTGTTGTTCTTTAAGAACGCTCTTTTGCGAGAGCAGTTTTTACGTTCGGTCTTGAGGGCTCTCTCAGGCTTGCCTAAGGTTAGACCTTATGTGCGTCCGCTTTACGAAAGCGGGCGTAATTGGGAAGCTCTGTTGATTGTCACAGAGATGTTTGTTTTGCACATGCCGGGCCTACGCGGCTCTCTGGGCCGGGTCTGGCTTAGCTTTCTTGGTTCGCGCTTCGCTTATGCTCTTGGTTTACAACTGGAGGTCGGCGTCAAGTTTCTGGAGGCTCTGGATAGCTCGATTCGGGCTACCGGCTCCCCGTTATGGAACCATAGCCGGCGTCAGGTGAAAGACCACTTTGGCGAGACTGGCTCCTTGGAGAGTGCGCTGGGATTATTGCCTGAGTTCCCCTTGATCCTCTCACACACGATGAGGGTCGGTGAGGAGGCGGGACGTTTACCTGCGTTGTGCCGCAGTGTTACGACCTTGCTTCGCGAAGAATTCGAGCACTTTCTGGAGATCTCGCAGAGTCTTCTAGGGCCAATGTTTTTGCTGCTTCTGGGTTTCGTCGTGGCTGGTTTCGCAGTGTTGCTGCTTTTGCCGATGTCTAAAGTGGTTCAAGCCCTATAGCCAGCAAAGCATCCTTTACTTGGGGGAATCGGTCTTTGGGAGCAGGCGCGAGCATGCGATGGGTCGCCTCAACGACTTGTTGAGACAAGTCCTGGCGGTGTTTTGTAATGGGGTTGATCTTGCCAAGGCACAGGCCGTCTATGTCATTGAAGCTTGGCTGGGGAAATTCGTTGGTGAGCAGGCTGTAGAGAATGACCCCCAGTGCATATTGATCGTAGGCCGGTTCCGAAATGGATTCAGGCGGGATCTGACGGGTGAGGGCCAGCCAGAATTCGGGAGCAGCATACTGGACGGTGCCGCGAACCGCGAAGTCGCCGTCAGAACTCATCTGGGTCATGTGGACAGTGTCCTGTTGGGTTTTTCGGGCTGTGCCAAAGTCGCTAATCTTGAGGTTTCCCTGGGGGTCCACCAGGACATTTTCCGGTTTTAGGTCTCTGTGAACAATGCCGCCGTCGTGAATCGCCTGGAGGCCTGAGGCGAGTTGTTGGAAATAGCGAAGCACGACAGACAGTTCGAGAGGGCCCGAACGGTTGAGGAGCTGGCGGAAGCTGCCTCCGGGCATCAACTCCATGGCCAGGTAGCCGCCCAGGCCGTCTTCTCCGGTATCCAGAATTTTGACCACATGGGGGTGCCGAATTTCGCTATGGCGCCGGCATTCGCGTAGAAATGCGAGAACGGCTTCAGGATCCTGGTCCTGATAGGACTTCAGGATTCTCTTTACTGCCACGAGTCCCTGAGGACTCAGCTGGTCGGCTTTGCAACTGAGGAAAACTTCGCCCATCAGGCCACTCCCGATCGGTCTGAGCAGATAGTAGTTACCCACGCGGTCAAAGAAGTCTTTTTCGGGGGAAAGGCGGACCCCGCCCAGTTCTTCCAGGAGACGAATCTTTTCGGATTTCGCCTGTGCCTCGCGCTCGATGGCAGAGAGTTCTTCGCCAACTCGGGAAAGACGTTTGCGGCTTTGGTGGGCTACAAGACCGGCTATGCTAGACACGGCCAGGCCGATCAGAAGGGCGTAGCTGGCGGCGGTCGGGTAGACAAACCAATCCATCAGCCAAACACCGGCATTGTTGGGCTTGAGCGCGATTTTGTTGGGATGCAGGTAGGTTTGCCCGGGTTTGAGGTCATTTTTATGAATCCGAACTGTGGTTGACTCGTGCTTGCCGTCAGGAGCTTCCAGGAGAAACTCCGGGTCGTCCCGGCCTGGTGCTAGAAAACGGGTTGGTATAATTCCGTTCGTATCGAGAAGTTCGGGAGTTTGTCCGCCTTGCACGATCGAGATTTTGGCGTTGGGAGGATAGACTTGAAATTGAATCTTGGAGTCTGGGTCGGCCCAGGCCACGCAAGAGAACAGGGTCAGCAACAGCAAAGGGCGTTTCATAGTCGAAAGTCGAGTCGCTTCAGGTATTGTTGGCGGTCCAGACGAAATTCAAGCTCTAAGGCTTTGTCTTTCAAATGAACCTCGAAGGCCGTAAGGGTGGCTGAAGCGGTCGGAGTCGTGGACCACAGCGTGTCCAGGGCCGACATTTCGCCAGGGAACGGGCTATCTGTCGGATCTTTGAGTTCGGATTGGTAACGACGTAACAGCCCAGACTCAAGACGGTAGCCGACCAGGCGCTCCCAGGTTTGCCCGTTGGCGGTCGGCGATCCCAGCTGGCGTATCCAAAGATTTGACTGCAAAGAATCATAGCGGACGCCTTGGGAACTGGTTTTGTAGAGGTCCAGCATCATCTTATCGGCGATTTGATAGACCAGCATGTCCGCATCCGCTTTGGCCTGAATGCTTTGGGTGCGCTTATGGGTATCCCAGTAAAGCCCGAGCAATAGGCTCGACAAAGCTACCGCTAGAGAGCCTGAAATCAGAACTTCTATCAGGCTGAATCCTTTCTTCAGGGATTCAGGGCGCCGGCGGCTAAGCATGTCGGTGTGTTCTTCTCAACCGTCAGGGCTTCCCCGTTGAGGCGCAAAAAAGTCGCCTTCACCTTGTTGGAAGTGACCATGGCAACCGTCATGGTCAGTCTGTTTTTCTTTTTAAGCTGGCTTTTGATTCCGCGCGCCATCATGGTGGAAAAGGAGACCATGTTGAGGGATTTTGCACGATTGCTGGCCACTCAAGAACTGTCCGATTTTCGCGCTTTGCCGGCGGAAGCAATCAAGGTGGGGGTGTGGAGAACAGCAGATAAAGCAGGTCCTGAGGATTGCAGCTTTCGAGTCACGAGCGAGATCTACGCGGTCGAGGACTACCAGCTATCCGCTTTGCGAGAGGCAAGGGTCACGGTCAGCTATCGCTATCGCGGCAGCGAGAAAGTGCTTCGAGCCAGAACGGAGGCCTGTAGCGTTGACTTTTAGGCGCGTTCGTGGGCATGCGATGTTGCTTTGCGTCATCTTTCTGGCCCTGTTTGTGGTGCTGACCAGCTTGATGTTCTCTCAGGCTTTACGCCGAGTCTATTATTCGCGGCACGCCGAGTATGCGCAAAGAGCGCGCTGGGCAGCCGAGGCGGCACTGGCCAGGACGGTGGCTAAGTTGCGCAAGAGTTCTGCCTTTGTCTCGACGGTTGCGGTGAAATATGAGGATTCTTCGGCGCTGGTTCACTTTGACGCCAAGCAGCCTTATGCCAGTCTGAACAATCTCTCTGGAAGCGGCGGGGGCGAGTCTTCTCAGCCGTTGCCGGGGAGTTCGATTCTGGTCTTTCCCGACCAGGCGCATCTGGTCTCGGTGGGCGAGTGCCACGGCGTGCAGATTGTGACGCAGATTCGTCTTTCCAAGCCTCCATGGCCTTTTGCGATTTATGCCTCAGGGGCTTTTCGCTCCACCGGCGGTCTTTTGCTGGGGGCGGTTCGGCCCGGCACTGACGTTCACAACTTCGAAAAAAGTGATTTGCTGCCGGCGGAGCTGCTGGCCAATTCCTCCGGGGCCGACGCCCTGTATTTGGACGGGGTGTCCACGATCGTAGGCAATGCCAAGACGCCGGGCACGGCCTTCAAGGGGAATAGGGTAGAAGTGCTGCTGGGAGACGTGTTTCCGGGAGCCCGGGGCCAGGACCCGCCCATCTTAAAATTGGCCAACTATGATCCGTCGGGTCACACCGGTTTGCAGACTCTTTCTCAGTCCAATTATGCGGTGCGCGAGCCGATGTCGGGGCTGGTGCGTTCTTCGAACTCGCTGACCTTTCAGCAAGGGCTGGAACTGAAGGGCGGTCTGCTTTATGTGGATGGGGACGTGGTCATCGAGTCCGGTGGTATTCGTGGTCAGGGGCTTTTGATTGCGACTGGCAAGGTGACCATTCGCGGTGGGTCTGATTTTGCGGCCGATTCGCGCTGCGCGGTGCTGGCCGGCGGAGACCTTTCGTTAAAGGGGGCCGGGCAAGATAGCGCTTATTTTCAGGGGCTGCTGATGGCCAATGGGCCGGGCGGGATTGATGTGTCGGGGGTGACCTTGATGGGCGCGGCCGTGGCCTCGTCGCCGTCGGGGGCCAAGGTGGAGATTCAGGATTCGCGCCTGCTGTATGATGAGAAGGCCACCCATGTGAGCGGGGAGGTGGGTTTTCCGGCGGGGGTTTATCCACCGCGTGGGTTTGGCAGTCAGGACCCGATTACCGGGCAGACCACCTATCTTCGGTTGAAGCCGGTGACCCTGCCGGGACCGCCTCCGCAGACCGTCGCCAACCCCACCCCAGCCACTTTTGTAGCGGCCGGAGTAGGGTCTTTAACGGAGTCGCAGTTCGAGCTGGTGGATGCGCAGGGAAATCCTGTCGATGGAGACTTGGCTGGGGCCTTCGTCAATCACCAGGGGGCAGTCAACCAAATGAACACCGCAATCGCCTCTGTAAACCCGAAAGATCCGCTTCTACCGAACGGCAAGTTCGATTTTGACCTGAATCGTTTTGTAAACGTAGAGGACCAACTGCGGATTATCTGGCGAAACTAGGGAATGCCAAGAGTACCGGCTGGCACGTCAGTGATCGTGCCGGCGGTGAGCAGAGCACCTATATTTCCGCTGGTGCCGTTAAACTGGGCGAGTTGTTCCACACGGAACGTCCCGCTATTCGCCTGCAGTAAGAACGCATCGCTGGTGTTGTTAGTAAAAATTGCGCCTACGTTTGGATTGGGCGTGCCTCCAGTGACAACCAAACCGCGATTAGCCAAATTGCCGGTGGTGCGGTTGCTGGTGAAGCGCATGCGGCCGGTAGCGGTATCGTTGATTAACACCTGCATGCCCTCGCCTACGGAGCCGGTGACATTGTTAGCAGAAATTAGACCAAGGAAGTTTGCAGTTCCTTGAAGCGCGGCCTCAAAGCCGCGAGCCCCACTATTTACAGCGGTACTATTGGTCATGGTGGCGCCAACGTTCGTTGCGACCGTATTCGCTCTTACAAAGAAGAAATCACCCGTGCTTCCAGTTGAAGAGCTGTTGCTCACGGTGACGTTCTGGGCTGCAGTATTTGTGATGTTACAGAAGACGCCAACTGCCCCGACATTGGCAAAAGCGCAGTTGTTGACGGTCCAGATAAGGGAAGTGCTGTCGGCGCTGGCCACAAAGCCATGACTACCAGTATTGGAAAGCGTACAGTTGGCCGCAGTAAAACTTCCGGTGGCATTCACCAGAGCGCAGCCGCTCAGGGTGGGGTTGGTGATGGTAACCCCAGTCAGGCTTCCGCCAGCCGAGTTCGTTCCGGAGATGGCGTTCCCAGGCGTGCCCTGAATGCGCAGATCTTTGATTGCATTACCTGAGGTGAGCGTCACCGGGCCGGTAATGGTGGCCTGGTTGGCCGGGTCCAGCGAGGAGATTCCCTGGTTGGTTCCCAGCGGAACGGGCGTAGTCTGGCCTGTCGTGGTTCCGTCCCCACGGAACAACACGATCTGGGCGCCGTTGACCCCGTTGGCGGCCGTGACCGCCTCAGCCAGCGTCTTAAAAGGGTTCGCCTGGGTGCCCGTGCCGGTGGCGGCCACATCGTTCTTCACGAAAAAGCCGCGCGCCTGGACGTTCACCGTCACGGTTGCGGTGGACGAACCGGCTGAGTTGGTCAGTGTATACGTGAAAGTGTCGTTTACGTTGGCGGCGTTAAGGGGCGGGGTGTAGGTTAGAGTCCCCGCGCTGGAAATTACCACGGTTCCGCCGGAGTTGCCTGGGTTTTGAAATGCGGTAACGGTAGCGCCGTTGAGGGTGTCGTTGGCGGTGACCGAGCCAGTCAGCACGGAATTACCGAGTGTCGTGAAAGAGTCGGCCACCGCTACGGGTGCGGTCACGCCCGGGGTGTTAGTGGGGTTGGGGAAAGGCCCAAACAAGAAATTGTTGTCGTCGCTGCCGCAGCCCATGACAAAGAGAGCGGCGGTCAGGGTGAGTGTTTTACCGATATGGCGCATTGGAGCCTCCAGTTATGTTCGTGTCTTTGGTCAAGTCGTCAGACTCTCGTTTACCAGGGCGCCGTCGATTGCCTCGATGGCTGCTTTGAGAGTTGGATAGCGCATGGTGTAGTCGTGGTTGCCCATTTTCACAAGAACGTCTCGAAGGTGGGGGTGTTCACGAAGGTGAGTCCAGTGAGCGTCCATTTCTACTCGAACACGCTGGGCAGTGGAGACTGAGAAACCGAGCAAGGAGATAGAGTTCTCGTAACCTTTCAAGATTCGGCTAAACAGGTAGCTCAGCATAAATTGGTCGGATTCCGGGATAGGCTTTTCGATGAGCCCACACATGACTTCTATGGGAACGCGCCATCTCATAACGATTCTCTCTCGGTCTGAAGAGCCGCGAGCCTTTCGTTCCTGCACCTCTTGAATTGTCGCGAGGGTGTGATCTGGACTGAAGCGCGTTAAGGTGGCCGGATGCCCGGGAACCATTTCAATGTCGTCTATGGTGAGGTTGCCTGAGCACTGGCCTCGCTCGTGATAGGCCTGGACTTGCAGGAAGACTGGTTTTAGAAGCTTCCAGGCCTCCAGGGGAGGAAGTCCACCTGGTGGTAGCTGCTGGCGTAGGGGATAGGCTTGCTGCTGGAGCAGAAACAGCTCGAAGTCGTTATGCTGACCTAAAGAAAGAGCTTTACCCGCCTGTATCGATGTCTGGACCAAATCCCGGTCAGCCGCCCCGATCGGAAATGCCGTTACCTGACGCTTTAATCCGGACTCATTCATCGCGGAATAGACGCACACTTCGGTGTATTCCGGCAAGAGCTTTCGAAGGGTGTAGCCGCCAAAGGTTTTGCCAATTAGTGGGTCGGCTGCTTGAGGGTCGGTTGCGCCGGCAGGCCAGAGTTTTTGATAGGCGAGGTAATTGGCCAGGTTAGCGCGGCGGAGAGTGGGGTCGAGGAACAGGAGAGCAGACTGCTGGAACTGCTCGGCCGAAATCACCCCATCTTTCATGATTTGACAGAAGCGCTGGAACTTCGGCCAGGTCAAGGTGGGATTGCTGGGCCGGGGGATGGTTTCATGGGCGGTGGCCGCCAGGATCTGGCCTTCGACCGCGGTGTAGGCCGTTAGCAGTTTGCTCCAGTCGCCGGGCCTGGCCTGATGATACTTGGATTCGACTTCCAAAATTTGCAGATAGACAGGATAGGCGTCTTCGGCGCTAAGACGGTTGGAGCGGAGTAATACAAACAGGCGCTGGAAGCAACGTTCGCGGAGTTGGCCGAGCTGTTGGAGTTTTCCGTCATAGAGCCAGGAGAGAGCTTTTTGGGCCAGGTCTCCAGGAGTCTGCAAGATCTGTCCCAGCAGACCGAGCGTATCGCTTTCGCGATCGAGGGTCAGCCTTACGACGTCGAGGAGTTGAGTGGCTTCAACGGGCTTGAACAGGTAGTCGTCGGCCTGGACTTTAGCGGCGCGTAGTGGAACGTCCTGATCGGTGAAACCGGTCAGGAC
>LNFM01008218.1_pt1 | contig 15855 bp, 15 predicted proteins | sample 596031 | NCBI WGS metagenome assembly LNFM01 (sample SAMN04254537, study PRJNA301005) | activated carbon metagenome | isolation source: dual media filters at the Ann Arbor, Michigan drinking water treatment plant | place: USA: Ann Arbor | reverse complement strand
CATGGGGGCGAGCAACAGCATGGGGGTATTGTCCTTTGCCGGGAGAATGTGTTGCATGACGTGCTTTTTTCTCCGGCGAGTCCGGTCATCGGCGACCACGGCGCACGGCTCCGCGGCTGTCCCCCGGGACCTTCGGCCCCTCCTCCTTTATGCCGCTGCGCCGTACCCCATGGCCGCCAATGCCCTCGCTGGTTCGCGCCCAGTTGTGCGCGACCATCGCTTCAGCTCGCGGGCGCATGGCGCTCTGCGCAGCGGCATAAAGGAGGAGGCGGCACCAGCCGCCGGGGGACAGCCGCGGAGCAGAGCGCCGTGCGCCCGCGAGCCCGCGAGGTGCATGTGAGCCATCTCCAAACGGTCCACGAAGACGACCACCTCATCGTCCTCGACAAACCAACAGGCTTGCTGGCAGTCCCCGGCAAAGGCCCCGACAAACAAGACTGCCTGAGCACCAGAGCCCAGGCCCGATGGCCCGACGCCCTCGTGGTCCACCGGCTCGACATGGCCACCTCCGGCCTCGTGGTCATGGCACGCGGCATCGAAGCGCAACGCACCCTCAGCCTCGCGTTTGAAGAACGCCGCGTGCACAAACGCTACACCGCCGTCGTCGCCGGTGAACTCGTCAACACACAGCCCGACAACGGCTGGAACACCATCGACCTGCCGCTGATGGCCGACTGGCCCAACCGGCCGCTGCAGAAAGTGGACCGCGAGCAAGGCAAACCCAGCACCACACGCTGGCGCATCGCCCCGGGCCGCACAGCCCCCGGCACCACCCGGCTCGAACTCGAACCCGTGACCGGCCGCACCCACCAACTGCGCGTGCACCTGCAAGCCCTTGGCCACCCCATGGTTGGCGATGCGCTGTACGCTGCGCCCGACACCGTTGCCCTGGCCAGCCGCCTGCTGCTGCACGCGCACTGGCTCTCGCTGCCGCACCCGGTCCACGGCCAGACGATGGAATTCCAAAGCCCCTGCCCCTTCTGAACACACCATGACGCCACAACACCTCACCATCCTCACCGGCGCCTCGCGCGGCATGGGCCTGGCCATGGCCCGCCAGTTGCTCGGCACCACGCGCCACCTGCTGTGCATCTCGCGCCAGGTCAACGACGAATTGGCCGCAGAAGCCAAGGCCCTCGGCGCCCCGCTCACCCAGTGGTCGCAAGACCTGGCCGACACCACCGGTGCGGCCCACCGCCTCCAAGCGTTTCTGGAAAGTCAGCCCGCCAACACCTGGTCCAGCGCCACGCTGATCAACAACGCCGGCGTGATCCCGCGCATCGGGCCGCTGGACCTGTGCCCGCCCGACGATCTGGCCAACGCGCTGCGTGTGGGGCTTGAAGCCCCCATGCAGCTCACCGCCGCCTTTTTGCGCGCCACCACCGCCTGGGTGGACGCGGGATGGCGCGGGCCGCGCAAGGTGCTCAACATTTCTTCCGGCCTGGGCCGCAGCGCCATGGCCGCACAAGCGCCCTACTGCGCTGCCAAGGCCGGCATGGACCACTTCACCCGCTGCAGCGCGCTGGACGAAGCCCACCGCGAACACGGTGCTCGGCTGGTCTCACTCGCCCCCGGCGTGATCGACACCGACATGCAGGTGCAACTGCGCGCGGGCGACCCGGCGGCCTTTCCCGATCGCAGCTGGTTTGTGGAACTCCAGCGCCAGGGCCAGCTCACAACGCCCGACGCTGCTGCCGCGCGCGTGCTGGCCTTTCTGGAGCGCGCCGATTTCGGCGAGCAGCCGGTGGCCGACGTGCGCGGCTGAACCCTTTGACCCGTGGAGCGATGGATGAACCGACGTGAATTTGCACTGACGGCCGCCGCAGGCCTGGGCAGCACCGCCCTGCCCGCTGTTGCCCAGACCCCGGGCTTCTGGGAACTGCTGCGCGAAGGCGGCTGCGTGGTGCTCATGCGCCATGCACAAACCGACCCCGGCGTGGGCGATCCGCCCAACTTCAAGCTCGGCGAATGCAGCACGCAGCGCAACCTGAGCGAGGCCGGGCGCGAGCAGGCACGGCGCGTGGGCGCGGCCTTCGTGCGCGAACGTGTGAAGCTCGACCAGGTGCGCTCCAGCGCCTGGTGCCGTTGTGTGGACACCGCCATGCTCGCCTTCAAGCAGAACACCGTGTGGCCACCGATCAACTCGTTTTTTGGTGCGGGTGGGCAGGACGAACAGACCCGCGCCGTGCTGGCCGCCGTGCAGGGCTGGCAGGCGCCGCGCAACCTGATGCTGGTCACGCACCAGGTCAATGTCACTGCGCTGACGGGTGAGTTTCTGGCCATGGGTGAGGTCTTTGTGACGCGCCCCGGTGTGCAGGGCCAAGACCTGGCCCGCCTGCGTGTGCTGGCCCGCCAGACGTTCTGACGCAGATCAAGTTGGGCCCGGGTGCGGGGACTACGATAGCGTTTTCCCCCAAACCAGGAGACATCCCATGAGCAGAGAAGTTGTTGTCGTCAGCGCCGTGCGCACCGCCATTGGCACCTTTGGCGGCAGCATGAAAGACCAGGCCCCCACCGAGCTCGGCGCCCTGGTCGTGCGCGAATCGCTGGCCCGTGCAGGCGTGGACGGCAAGGACGTGGGCCACGTGGTGTTCGGCCACGTGGTCAACACCGAACCCAAGGACATGTACCTCTCGCGCGTGGCCGCCATCAACGGCGGCTGCGCCGAGGGCACGCCGGCGTTCAACGTCAACCGCCTGTGCGGCTCGGGCCTGCAGGCCATCGTGTCGGCCTCACAAAGCATCCTGCTGGGCGACACCGACGTGGCGATTGGCGGCGGCGCTGAAAACATGAGCCGCGCCCCGTTTGCCAGCCTCAACATGCGCTGGGGCGCGCGCATGGGCGACACCAAGATGGTGGACATGATGGTCGGCGCGCTGCACGACCCCTTCCACACCATCCACATGGGCGTGACGGCCGAGAACATCGCTGCCAAGTGGGGCATCACCCGCGAGGACCAGGACAAGCTCGCGGTGGAAAGCCACAACCGCGCGCAACGCGCCACCGCGGAAGGCCGTTTCAAGGACCAGATCGTGCCGGTGGTGCTCAAGAGCCGCAAGGGCGATGTGTCCTGGGCGACCGACGAACACTTCCGCGCCGACTGCACGCTGGACGACATGGCCAAGCTCAAGCCGGTGTTCCTGAAAGAAAACGGCACCGTGACCGCCGGCAACGCCTCGGGCCTGAACGACGCGGCCGCGGCCGTGGTGCTGATGGAAGCCGGTGCGGCCAAGGCGCGTGGCGCCAAACCGCTGGCGCGTCTGGTGTCCTACGCACACGCCGGCGTGGACCCCAAGTACATGGGCATCGGCCCGGTGCCCGCCACCAAGATCGCGCTGGAAAAAGCCGGCCTGACCGTGAAGGATCTCGACGTGATCGAGGCCAACGAAGCCTTTGCCGCACAGGCCTGCGCCGTCACGCGCGACCTCGGCCTGGACCCGGCCAAGGTCAACCCCAACGGCTCGGGCATTTCGCTGGGCCACCCCATCGGCGCCACCGGCGCGCTGATCACGGTGAAGGCCATCCACGAACTGCACCGCGTGCAGGGCCGCTACGCTTTGGTCACCATGTGCATCGGTGGCGGACAGGGGATTGCGGCGATCTTCGAGCGCATTTGAAAGCCGGGCGGCAGAATGACCGCCATGCCTCAAAACGCCGCTGAATCCACCCGCGTCTGGGCGCCCGCCCTGGCCGAACTCGAGCGCGGCCTGCTGCAGCGCGACGTGGCGGCGCGGGCCTTGTTGCTCGCCACGCTCGCCGGAGAACACGTGCTGCTGCTCGGCCCGCCGGGCACGGCCAAGAGCGAACTCGCGCGCCGGCTGCAGCGCCTGCTGCCCGGCGCGCACTACTTCGAACGCCTGCTCACCCGCTTCACCGTGCCCGAAGAACTTTTCGGCCCGCTCTCTCTGCGCGCGCTGGAAGACGACCGCTACGAGCGCCTGACCGAGGGCTACCTGCCCAGCGCCGAAGTGGCGTTCCTTGACGAAGTGTTCAAGGCCAACTCCGCCATCCTCAACACCCTGCTGGGCCTGCTGCACGAGCGCCAGTTCGACAACGGCAGCCAGCGCCTGCCGGTGCCGCTGGTGTGCCTGGTGGGCGCCAGCAACGAGCAGCCACAAGATGAGAGCCTGCTGGCCTTTTACGACCGCTTCTTGCTGCGTGTTCCGGTGCAGCCGGTGGACGACGCCCACTTTGCGGCACTGCTGCAAACCAGCGTCTGCTCCGCGACAACACCACCGGCCGACGCGCTGATCGACCACAGCCGACTCGATGCCCTGCGCGAGCGGGCTCCGCACACCGCTCTGGGCGAGACCGTGCTCGGCCTGTTGTTGCAGGCACGGCAGCACGCCACGCAAACGGGGCAGTCGGTGTCGGACCGGCGCTGGCGCCAGCTGGTGGAGCTGCTCAAGCTGCAAGCCGCCAGCCGAGGCGTGCCGGAGGTGGCCGACTGGGACCTGTGGCTGCTGCCCTTCGTGCTCGCGGCCGACCCCACCCACGTGCCGGGATGGACCGACTTCTTCATGCACCGCGTGGCACAGACAGCACCGCTGCCGCTGGACGGCCTCGAGCGCGCGGTCACCGCGTTCGAGCAGCAACTCGACATCGAGCGCCGCGCGCCCGCCGATGCGCAAGACGACAGCGCCGGCAAGGTGGCCCTGGCCAAGTCGATTGCCGGCCCCACCGCCGGCGAGAGCGAGATGGTGCGCATCACCAGCGAGCGTGCCCACCGGCGCTACAGCCCGGTGCACATCGAAGCGCGTGTGGCCCAGACCGACGAATTGCTTGCGCGCCTGGAAACGCTGCACAGCGAGCTGGCGGCCATGGCGCAATCGGTGTTGGGTGCAGCGCGAGCGCACGATTGGCTGCCACCGTCGTGGCTGGCGCAGATCGAGGCGGTTCACCTGGGCCGCTGCGCAAGCGTGGCGGTGCTGGTGGCGCACCTCCAGACCACGCGCAGCGGCTTTGCAGGCTTGCCTGTGGATGAAACGAAGGTGGATCGGCCTGCGCCTGTGTCCTGGGAGTCCTCGTGAGGGCTTCGACAGGCTCAGCCCGAACGGTTGGGTTGGTCGACCGCACGCCAACCAACTCCGTTCAGCCTGAGCTTGTCGAAGGGCCCTCCCACCCCTCAGCCCCCTACCACGACCTCGACACCCTGCCCCGCGAACTCTGGCGCTGGGCCGTGGTGTGCAGCAGTGGCCAACCCGCTGCGCGCCTGCCCCACATGGCCCGATGGATGGAAGCGCTGCTGGCCGGCGCCCTGCCCGACACCACCGACGACTTTGGCGATACCGCCGCCACACAGGCACTGCGACCGTTGCTGCTGGAGCTGGAGCTGCTGACCCTCACCCAGGGCAGCGCACCGCTCACGCGCCAGGTGATGCAGAGCCTGCTGTGGCACCTGGACAGCCTGATCGACCGCCCCGCCGACGAACCGCGCGCGCAGGCCATCGCACGCATGCGAGCCGAATTCCGCGACAGCTGGGACGTGCAGCGCCAGGGTTGGGACGAGGTGCTTTCGCTGCTGCAGTCCTTGGGCGATCTGGCGCACCTGCGCTGGGACGATCTGCAAGGCCACCTGAACCGGCGCGAATGGGGCGAAGCGCGGCGCATCGGTGAGCTGCTGCAACGCCTGCCGCAGCTCGCACGCTTCATCGATGGCGTGGGCCGGCGCGAACAGGCGCAACACCCACCGGCCCTGACCACCCGGCCCGACGCCCGCGAGCAGCTGCCGGCCGCGCGCCACCCTGCCGACGAAGAAGAGCGCCGCCCCGAACCCACCGCGGTGGACGGTGTGCGCCGCTCGCGCACCCTGGCGCGCATGACCGGCGGCGAAAGCATCAACCTCACCCACCCGGTGCTGCGCCGCCTGTGGCGCGCGCGTTTTGCCGAAGCCCAGCTGCTCACCTACGACGACCGGGCGCGCGAACAGTCCCGGCGCCCGTTGCCGCAGCCCGAACGTCAGGCCCTGCGCAGCGCCACCACCCACGCCGGACGTGGCCCGCTCATCGTGTGCCTGGACACCTCGGGCTCCATGCGCGGCGCGCCGGAGAATGTGGCCAAAGCCTGTGTGCTGCAGGCCCTGCGCAGCGCACATGCAGGGCGCCGCGCCTGCCGCTTGCTGGCCTTTGGCGGGCCCGCAGAACTGCTGGAGCGCGACCTGGCGATGGACGCCGAGGGCCTGTCGCACCTGCTCGACCTCATGGGCCAGAGCTTCGACGGCGGCACCGACGTGCAGACCCCGATGGAACGCGCCATCGAACTGGTGCAGACCACCGAGTGGCAGGAAGCGGACGTGTTGATCGTGAGCGATGGCGAGTTCGGCGTGACCCACCACACCCTGGCCCAGCTGCGCGACGCCAAGCAGCGGCTCGCCCTGCGAGTGCACGGCATCCTGATCGGCGATCGGGAGACCGTGGGTCTGGCCGAGGTGTGCGACCAGCTGCACTGGGTGCGCGATTGGCGCCGCTGGGGCAACACGCCGTCGCGCGTGAGTGACGACTTCTCGCCAGTGCACAGCCGCAGCCTCACAGCCCTGTATTTTCCGAACGCCATCCGCCGCTGACGCCCGGACCGGGGGCGGTCAACCGCATGCGGTCTGCACCAGCTGGCCATGCGCGGCGCACTGTGAAACGCTTGCCGACTGTGTTCTATCAGTCGCCCTGAAAGCCCCCGGCGCGGCAGGTCACCACCAGCGTGTCGCGCCAGCCCAGCGCATCGCCCTCCAGCGGCTGGATCGGCGTGCTCTCGTGGATCACGCGTGCGTCGTCCAGCAGCAGCAGCGACCAGGGCTCGCGCAGGGTGAAACGCTGGCCACCGGGGCCGTTGGCTTCAAACACGCGGCTCTCGCCGCCCTTGATGCCGTGGCGGCCCACCATGAACACCGCCACCAGATCCACACCGTCGCGGTGCGCGCCCTCGGGTGTGGGCCGACCGATGCCGTCGGTGGTGTCGATGCGAAACGGGTGCGCTTCCACAAACCAGGGCTGTGCACCGCGCAATGCGCTGGCGGCTTCGCCCAGGCGCCTGAGCAAGCGGCTCCAGACCGGCTGACCAACCACCCCCGGCTCCATGGGTTCAAACCAGCGCTGCATGCCGCCGTGCAGGGCGTTGTATTCCAGCGGCTGCCAGTGCGCACGGTGCGGGGATTGCTGAACCTGCTCACCATTCACCACAAAGCAGCTGTGACGCCGGCTGCGGTAGCGTCCGCCGTCCTTCAGGTAGGCGTCGGCCGGCAGGTGGTCCCAACCGGTGTGCAGAGCCTGCAGCTCGGCCTCGCTGGCGGGCAGCCACCGGGCCACGCTGGCAGCGCTGAGCAATGCAAATCCCGCGGTTTTGAGCGATGCATCGAGCTGGGAAAGGGGAAGGTACGGAGGCTGGAATTCGCTGGTCATGGGACGGCAGTTTACTGGCCGCTGCGCCGGGGTCCGAGAACACCCGAGCCGTTTTCATGCGCTGGATCAACACGCCCGCGCCCGGCTGCGCGCAAGCTGCGCGCAGGCCGTGTTGGTGGTTCAATCAACGGCCACCGAGGAGACCCCATGGCAGAAGCAACGCCCGCACACGACCCACCGACCGAACCCCCGCGTCCGCCGTCGGTGTTCGACCTGCACATCACCGATTTGAACGCTCGGGATCCGCTCCGCTGGCTGCGCATGGGCTGGGCCGATTTCGTGCGCTGCCCGCGCATCGGGTTGTTCTACGGTCTGTGTTTTTTCATCATGGGCCACGCCTTGCTGGCGGTGTTTCGCGCTGCACCGGCCTACGTGCTCGCACTGAGCGCGGGCTTCCTGCTGATGGGGCCGTTCCTCTGCCTGGGGTTGTATGACGCAAGCCGTGCGCTGCAGGCTGGCGAGCGGCCGTCGCTGCGCGCATCCCTGCTGGCGTGGCGGCCCACGCAGGGCACCATGGCCATCTTTGCGGGCGTGCTGCTGATCCTGGAGATGCTGTGGGGTCGGGCTTCGCTGGTGGTGTTTGCGGTGACCTTCAACACCATGCCGTCCACCACCAACCTGGTGGCCCAGTTGTTCAACCCGGACAACCTGTCGTTCCTGATCAGCTACGCGGTGGTCGGCGGGGTGTTCGCCGGTCTGATCTTCGTCACCAGCGTGATCTCGATCCCGATGATCCTGGACCGCCGGGTCGATGCGATCTCGGCGGGTCTGACCAGCATCCGCGCCTGTTTGCAGAACCCGGGCGTCATGCTGCTGTGGGGGGCGCTGATCACGCTGCTGGTGGGGCTCGCGATGCTGCCGTATTTCGTGGGTCTGCTGGTGGCAGGTCCGGTGGTGGGCCACGCCACCTGGCACGCCTACCAAGGAACGGTGAGCGGCCCTGCCTGAAAAAGCTCAGCGACCAGGCGGTGTGTCGCCGCGCTGGTTGCCACCGCGCCGGCCGGGGCGCTTGCCCAGCAGCGAGGGTTCGATGCTGTCTTCGAACAGCGGCCACAGCGACTGCACTCTCTCCAGTGCCGCTTCTTCACCCATGGAGCGGCACAGGCGCTGGTGCAGGTCCATCCGCAGGAACCACAGGCTTTTCGGGTCCGCCGCCACCAGCAGCCGGTGCCGCAAGCGTTCGTCTTCCCAACCAGTGTCGTTGGGCATGAGGTCGATCATGGCGCGGCGGATGCGGGACAGCGCGGCCGGGTCGTGGCGCGTGGGCTCGCTCATCAGGCGCTGCGCGACGGTGTCGAGGATGGTGGTGAAGATGCGCATGGATTCAGGATGCTTCGTCGGCAAGATGGCCATTGACCAACACAACGCATGAAAACGGCGTGTATTCCGCCTTACCCCCCCCGGGTTTGTAACACGCCGTGGCAACCTGTCTCAGCGGTTCACATCCACCACCAGCCGCCCGCGCACCCGACCAGCCAGAATCTCGCCGGCCGCAGCCACGGTTTCACCCAGGCCGATCTCGGTGGTGATGGTGGCGAGTTGTTCGCGGTTCAGGCTTTTGGCCAGGGTTTCCCAGGCGGCCTCGCGACGGGCCATGGGGGCCATCACGCTGTCGATGCCGTACAGCGTGACACCGCGCAGGATGAAAGGCGCCACGCTGGCCGGCAAGTCCATGCCCTGGGCCAGGCCACACGCGGCCACGGCACCGCCGTAGCGGGTGCTCGCGCAGGCGTTGGCCAGCGTGTGGCTGCCCACCGAATCCACCACACCGATCCAGCGTTCCTTTTGCAGCGGCTTGCCCGGTGCACCCAGTTCGTTGCGGTCGATCACCGCAGCCGCCCCCAGCGACTTCAGGTACTGTGCTTCCTGCGGCCGCCCGGTCGACGCCACCACGGTGTGGCCCAGGCCCGCAAGCAGCGAAATGGCCACGCCGCCCACGCCGCCGTTGGCACCGGTCACCAGCACCTCGCCGCTGCCGGGTGCAACACCCGCGTCCATCCAGTGCCGCTGCAGCGCCATCACACACAGCATGGCGGTGTAGCCTGCCGTGCCCACCGCCATGGCGTCGCGCTCACTCAAAGTGTCCGGCAGCGCAACCAGCCAGTCGCCCTTGACGCGCGCCATCTGCGCGAGACCACCCCAATGGTTTTCGCCCACGCCGAAGCCGTTGAGCAACACGCGGTCGCCGGCTTTCCACTTCGGGTGGTCGCTGTGCGTGACCGAGCCGGCGAAGTCGATGCCGGGCACCATGGGAAAACTGCGCACCACCGGCGATTTGCCGGTGATGGCCAGGCCATCCTTGTAGTTGACGGTGGAGTAGTCGATGCGCACCGTCACGTCGCCACTGGCGGGGAGTTGTGCTTCATCCAGCTGGGTGAGGTCGCAGCGGTAGCCGGTCTCGGGTTTGGTGATGACGAGTGCGTTGAACATGGGGATTCCTAAGACGATGGAGGGGTGTTGGCCGGGCGGTCCGGATCGGTCTCGCGCCACAGGCGCACCGTGAGCCACCAGCCGATGAGCGAGTTGGTCAGCGCGAACACGCTGACCACCAGCCGGATGCCCATGGGCGGATCGTTGAGCTGCAGAAAACCGACCATGAAACTGGACAATGCGTTGAAACCGAGCATGAGCCAGAACAGGCTGCGACGCGGTTGCCAGAGGCGATGAAAGATGTGAGAGATGGAAGGCATGCCGTCATTGTGAAGGCGCCGCCTTGCTGCTCTCTTGCTCTTGCAGCAGGCGCCACATCACCTTGCCGCTGCCGCTCTTGGGCAGGGCGGCAACAAACGCCACCGTGCGCGGGCATTTGTAGACGGCCATGTGCTCGCGGCACCAGTCGAGGATGTCTTGTTCAGAGGTGGTGGCGCGGTGCGATTCGCGCAGCACCACCACCGCCTTCACGCTTTCTCCGCGGTAGGTGTCTTGCGTGGCGATCACGCAGGCCTCGGCAATGGCCGGGTGTTTGAACATCAGCGCCTCCACCTCGGCCGGCCAGACCTTGAAGCCACTGGCGTTGATCATGCGTTTGAGCCGGTCGGTGATGAAGAAGTAGCCGTCCTCGTCGATGCGGCCGAGGTCGCCCGAACGGAAAAAGCGTTTTCCATCGATGGTGATGAAGGCGGCCTGGGTGGCCTCGGGGCGCTTCCAGTAACCGTCGAACACCTCGGGGCCGTGGATGACGATTTCGCCGGCTTCGCCCTGCGGCATCTCGTCCAGCGTGAGTGGGTCCACCACACGCGCTTCGGTGCTGAGAAACGGAATGCCCAGGCATTGCTGCTTGGGGTGGTCGGGTGGGTTGTTGTGGGAGGGCGCGGCGGTCTCGGTCAGGCCATAGCCTTCCGAATAACGCAGGCCGTACTGCTCCAGCAGGCGCTGCGCCACCGCCTGCGGCATGGCCGCACCTCCGCCGCCCACCAGCACCAGGCTGGACAGGTCGTACTGGTCGAACCGCGGGCTGGCCAGCAGGTCGATGATCATGGTGGGGATGTTGGTCCAGTGCGTCACGCGCCAGCGCGAGATGAGCTGACCGGCGAGATCGCGGTCCCAGCGCGGCATCACCACCATGGTCGCAGCACTGTAGATGGCAGCGTGCATGCCCGCCACCATGCCGGTGATGTGGAACATGGGCACCACCAGCAGACCCACGTTTTCCACCGTGCTGTTGGTCCACAGGCCCACGGCCACCGCGTTGTGCATCACCGTGCGGTGCGGGTGCATGCAGCCCTTGGGCAGGCCCGTGGTGCCGCTGGTGTAGGGCAACACGGCGAGGTCGTCGGGGCCTCGGTTGTGCGGGGGCGCTGTGCCGGTGCAAGCCAGTGCCTCGGCCCAGTCGCTCACCGTGCCGCCGGGCAGCACGGGCGTCGCGTGGCGAGTGCCAAGCCAATCGGACCAGGCCGGCGGCACCTCGGCCTGCGCACCAAACCCGTCGCTGTAGTGGGACACGACCAGATGTCGCAGGCGCTCGGCCTCGGGCACCTCGGCATTGGCCTTGATCAGCTCGCCGGCCAGATCGGCGGCGGTGATGGCCACACGCGCATCCGGGTCGGTGATGTAGTGCTGCAGCTCGTCGCTGCGGTTCATCGGGTTCACCGGCACCACCACCGCGTTGGCACGAAGAATCGCAAAGTGCGCCACCACCCACTGAGGGCAGTTCTGCATCAGCAGGATCACGCGGTCACCGTCATGCACCCCCTGCACTCGCAGGTGCGCGGCCAGGCGTTCGGCCTGGTCAAACAACTGGCGGTAGGTGAGCACCTGGTCAAAGAACACCAGCGCGGTCTTGTCCGGGTAACGCAGCGCGCTAACAGCGAGGTTGTGCCACAACGAGGTGGCCGGCGGCGTGATCCGGTGCGGCAGGCGTCTGGGCCAGAAGCGGTGGTGCGGCGCGGTCGAAACCGCTTGCGCCGTGTTGCTGTTGCTCATGTGTTTGTCTCCGACGTTCTCTGTTCGGGACACAGGATACGGGTCACGCCGCCAGAATGACAACGTGGCTTGTCGCTGCAGAGACCCCGGCCGCAGCAGGCCCGCTCTTGTTGGTGGGCACGGAACCTGCAAGCAGCCGCTCCGGGTGTGCGTGGTGTTTCGCCGGCTTGCTGCCATGTGCAAATTGCATGGGTTTCCCACGTAAACCCCGAGCCAGGGTGCAAAAAGCCAGGGATACATTCGTTTGCGGTCGCAGCACGCACCCAACAGGTGCATGTGCGGCGACGGTGAACATCCTTTCAAACACAACGGAGAGCGCTGATGAAGAAGACAAGCTTGAACATGATGGCCCTCGGCCTGAGCACCGCGGCCGCCCTGGCCAGCCTGCCAGCACACGCGGGCAAGGACCTGGATGCCATCAAGAAGCGGGGCGAGTTGATCTGTGGGGTCAACACCGCGCTGCCGGGCTTCTCGGCCGCCGACAGCCAGGGCAAGTGGAGCGGCATGGACGTGGATGTCTGCCGCTCGGTGGCCGCTGCCGTGCTCAACAACCCGGACAAGGTGCGCTACGTGCCGCTCACGGCACAGCAACGTTTCACCGCCCTGCAGTCGGGAGAGATCGACATGCTGGCGCGCAACACCACCTGGACCCTGACGCGCGACGCCTCGCTGGGTCTGACCTTCACCGGCGTGAACTTCTACGACGGTCAGGGCTTCATGGTCCCCAAGAAACTGAACGTGAAGAGCGCCAAGCAACTCAAGGGCGCCACGGTGTGCGTGCAGTCCGGCACCACCACCGAACTCAACCTCACCGACTACTCCCGCGCCAACAAGCTCAACATCAAACCCGTGGTGTTCGAAAAGCTTGAGGCGGCGCTGGCCGCCTACTCGTCCGGCCGCTGCCAGGCTTACACCACCGACGCCTCGGGCCTGGCCTCCAGCCGAGCCAAGGACATGGCCAAGCCCGACGACCACGTGATCCTGCCCGAGCTGATCTCCAAGGAGCCTCTCGGCCCGGCCGTGCGCCGGGGCGACGACGAGTGGGCCGCCATCGTCCGCTGGGTCGGGTTTGCCTTGCTGGAAGCCGAAGAGTACGAAGTGACCCAGGCCAATGCCGACCAGATGAAAACCAGCAGCACCAACCCGGGCGTGATGCGCCTGCTGGGTGCGGGGACCGAAGACACCGGCAAGCTGCTGGGTCTGGACAAGGAATGGGCGTTCCGCGCCATCAAGGCCACCGGCAATTACGGCGAGATTTTCGAGCGCCATGTGGGGCCCAAGACCGCCATTGGCCTGCCGCGTGGCAGCAACAACCTGTGGAGCAAAGGCGGCCTGATGTACGCACCGCCAGTGCGCTGAACCCGCTGGCCGATGCTCCGCACGGCCACATGACAGTCAAGGGCACCGGGGTGAAGGCTCCGGTGCTTCTTTTCAACCTCCTTTTGGTTCACCCACACCCGAGGCTGTCTTGAAATCCCCCACTCCTCCCATCAGACGGCGACAGTGGTCGCTCAACAGTCGCGCCACCCGTGGCCTGCTGTTCCAGCTGATCGCACTGGTCCTGATCGCACTCGGCATCTGGTTTCTGGCCCACAACACGCAACGCAACATGCAGGTGCGTGGCATCCAGAGCGGTTTCGACTTCCTGGGCTCGGCGGCCGGTTTCGATATCGGTGAAACGCTCATTGCCTACGACCCGAGCGAGAGCTACGGCAAGGCCATCTGGGTCGGCGTGCTCAACACGCTGAAGGTGGCGGCACTCGGCATCGTCTTCACCACCATCCTGGGTGTGTTGCTGGGTGTCGGGCGCTTCTCGCGCAACGGTCTGGTGCGGGGCATCTGCTACGGCTACGTCGAGCTGTTCCGCAACGTGCCCATACTGCTGCAACTGCTGATGTGGTACCTGATCTTCATCGAGGTCCTGCCTGCCTCCAACGAGGCCTGGAGCCTGTCTGGTTTGTTCTTCCTGAGCAAGGGCGGGTTCGCCTTTCCCTATCCGGCCGCCGGCCTGGGTGCCGTCACGGCGGGAGCGGCGGTGGGGCTGGTGGCTGTGTGGCTTTGGCTGCGCCGGGTTCAACTGAAGTTCGAAGCCACCGGACACGATGGCGACCGCCTGTGGACACCGATCGCGCTGGTCATCGCGTTTGCTGTCGCCGGCTGGGCCGTCTCCGGCATGCCGACCGGGTGGAACGTGCCCGAGCAGCTGGCCTTCATGGTCGATGGCGGCGTGTCGGCCACCCCCGAATTCATGACCATCCTGGTGGGGCTGGTCATGTACACCTCGGCCTTCGTGGCGGAGGTGGTGCGCAGCGGTATTCAGTCGGTGAGCCGCGGCCAGGACGAAGCAGCGGCTGCGCTCGGCCTGAACCCACGCCAGAAGATGAAGCTGGTGGTTCTGCCACAGGCCATGCGTGTGATCGTGCCGCCTCTGACCAACCAGTATCTGAACCTCACCAAAAATTCGTCGCTGGCCGTGGCCATCGGTTACCCCGACGTGGTGTCGATCGCCAACACCACCATCAACCAGAGCGGTCGCGCGGTGGAATGCATCGCCATCATCATGCTGGTCTACCTCACCACTTCGCTCAGCACGTCGTTGCTGATGAACTGGTACAACCAGCGCGTGGCGATCAAGGAGCGATGAGCATGTCCGACACGTTCACACCCATTGCCCCCCGGCCTTCACCGGTCAAGGCCTCGGGCCTGGTGGCCTGGATCCGGCACAACCTGTTTGCAGACTGGCGCAGCACCATTGTCACGTTGCTCGTGCTCGGCCTGCTGGCCTGGGTGCTGCCCGGCTTCATCCGCTGGATACTGATCGACGCCGTGATGCGACCCGACTCCGAAGCTTGCCAGGCCGCGCGGGGCGTGGGCGCCTGCTGGGGCGTGGTGGCCGAGAAGTATCGCATCATGCTGTTCGGCCGTTATCCGTTTGATGAGCAGTGGCGCCCACTGGTGGCCACCTCGCTCATGATGGGCGGTCTCGTGCTGAGCTGCGTGCGTTTCTTCTGGAAGCCCTGGCTGGCGCTCATCTGGGTCGGCATCCTCGCGCTGTTTTTCAGCCTCATGGGTGGCGGCGTGTTCGGCCTGTCGGAGGTGCGCACCGACCTCTGGGGGGGCCTGCCGCTCACCGTGATGCTGGCCACGCTGTCCATCTTCTTCGCCTTTCCGCTGGCGGTGGTGGTGGCGTTGGGCCGTCGCGGTCGACTGCCTGCGATCCGCACCGCCTGCATCGTCTACATCGAGCTGATCCGCGGTGTGCCACTGATCTCGGTGCTGTTCATGGCGTCCTTCATGTTTCCGTTGTTCATGCCGCAAGGTGTGTCGGTGGACGTGCTGGTTCGCGTGATCGCCGGCATCACGCTGTTCGCCGCCGCCTACATGGCCGAGATCATCCGCGGCGGCCTGCAGGCCATTCCCAAAGGGCAGCTGGAAGCCGCAGACACACTGGGGCTGAGCTACTGGCAGACGCAGCGCAAGATCGTGCTCCCGCAAGCTCTGGCCATGGTGGTGCCGAGCATCATGAACACCTTCATCTCGCTGTTCAAGGACACCTCGCTGGTCACCATCGTCTCGCTCTACGAACTCACGGGCGCTCTGGCGCTGGCGCTGAATGCGGACGTGAACTGGCGCCCGTTCAAGCTCGAGGCCTACCTCTTCATCACCCTCATTTACTTCACGGTCTGCTTCGCCATGTCGCGCTACAGCCTGTGGGTCGAGAAGCAACTGAACGCCAGCAAGGCCCGCTGAAGGAACAAGAACATGTCAGATCCCATCATCCGTTTCGACAAGGTCAACAAGTGGTACGGCAACGACTTCCACGTGCTGCGCGACATCGACCTCGACGTGGCCAAGGGCGAACGCATCGTGGTCTGCGGCCCCTCGGGCTCGGGGAAGTCCACACTGATCCGCTGCATCAACCGGCTCGAAGAGCACCAGCAGGGCCATCTGTTTGTTGACGGCATCGAGCTCACCGACGACATCAAGGCGATCGACCAGGTGCGCAAGAACGTGGGCATGGTGTTCCAGCAGTTCAACCTGT
>LNFM01008217.1_pt1 | contig 15859 bp, 17 predicted proteins | sample 596031 | NCBI WGS metagenome assembly LNFM01 (sample SAMN04254537, study PRJNA301005) | activated carbon metagenome | isolation source: dual media filters at the Ann Arbor, Michigan drinking water treatment plant | place: USA: Ann Arbor | reverse complement strand
GCGGTCGCCGCGGCCCTCGTCTCCCTCCTCGCCCGCCGGATCGTCCCATGAGCCGCCTGACCGTTCCCGTCCGCATCCTGCCCCACGGCGAGGGCCTGCCGCTGCCGAAAGCGCAGACCGAGGGCGCCGCCGGCATGGATCTCCTCGCGGCCCTGGCCGACGACGCGCCGCTGATTCTCGAATTTGGCGACCGTGCCGCCGTGCCGACCGGCCTCGAAATGGCCATTCCCGAGGGCTATGAGGGACAGGTCCGGCCACGATCCGGCCTCGCCTTCAGGCATGGCCTGACGGTCGCCAACGCGCCGGGCACCATCGACTGCGACTACCGCGGGGAGGTCAAGGTTCTCCTGATCAATCTCGGCCGGGATCCCGTGACCATCGCCCGCGGCGAGCGCATCGCACAGCTCGTGATCGCGCCCGTCACCGCCGCGGATCTGGTTGCCGTCGATAGCCTGGATGCGACGCAGCGCGGCGCGGGGGGACTTGGTTCTACCGGCAGATGAGAATTTTCTTCTCTGCGTTGCAAACACAGGCCTTATGCACGAAATGGTCTTCTACTGTTTGTCTCATTTGTGATTTGTTTGAAATTGGGGTGAAACGACGTCGCCCCCAGCATTGAGGGACCCATGTCGATCCTTTCACGTCGTGGCCGGTTGGCAATCGCCGCCGTTGTCGATATCGCCGTACACGCGGTGAACGCACCGGTGTCGGCGAAGGCGCTTGCCGCACGCCACAATCTTCCGCCACGGCATCTCGAGCCGCTGCTCCAGGCCCTCGTCCGGGCCGGCATCCTCAAGGGCATGCGTGGCCCGCGCGGCGGCTACGATGTCGCCCGCGACCGCCACCGCATCAGCTGCGCCGAGATCGTGCGCACCGCCGTGGGCTCGGGCGTCGACGATTTCGACGCGATCTCTCCGCTCATCGAGGCCATCATCGTGCCCGCCATGGCGGAAGCCGAGCGGGATTATTTCGACCGCCTCGGCCGCATCTCGGTCGCCGACCTCTGCGACAAGGTCGCCGAGGCGCGCGAGGCCGTCCCCGGCCTGCTCGAGCCGGCCTGAACTCAGGCCGCCTGCGCGAAGACGTTCACCAGCCTGTCGAGCGCGCCGTTCAGCGTCTCGTCCTTCTTGGCGAAGCAGAACCGCACCACCGAGGTGACCGGCGTCTGCGCGTAGAAGGCCGAGACGGGGATGGCGGCGACGCCGTGCTCGGCCACCAGCGCCTTGCAGAAGGCGACGTCGTCGGTGATGCCGGCGGGCGCCAGGTCCACGTTGATGAAATAGGTCGCGGCGCTCGGCAGCACACGGAAGCCCGCCTGCGCCAGGCCGGCGTGGAAGAGGTCGCGCGAGCGCTGCAGGTCCGCGCGCATGCCGGTGAAGTAGGCGTCGTCCTTGGTGAGGCCGTAGGCCACCGCGGCCTGCAGGTTCGGCGGCGTGGTGAAGGTCAGGAACTGGTGCGCCTTGGACAGCACCTTCATGATCGCCGGCGCTGCCACCACGAAGCCGACCTTCCAGCCGGTCAGCGAGAAGATCTTGCCGGCCGAGCCGATCTTCACGGCCCGGTCGCGCAGCGACTCCACCGCCAGCACCGAGAGATGGCGGCGGCCGTCGAAGACCACGTGTTCCCACACCTCGTCGGAGATGACCGTGGCGCCGAAGCGCTGGCAGAAGCGGCCGAGCAGGTCGAGGTCCTCGGCCGGGAAGATGGATGCCGCGGGGTTGAGCGGGTTGTTGATGAGGACGACGCGGGTCCTGTCCGAGAAGACCGCCGCCAGGTCCTCCTCGGTGAAGCGCCAGTGCGGCGGCCTGAGCGTCACGAAGCGCGGCACGCCGCCGGCCCGGAGCACGAGCGGCAGATAGGCGTCGTACATCGGCTGGAACAGCACCACCTCGTCGCCCGGCTGGATCAGCGCCATCAGCGCTCCCGCCAGGGCCTCCGTCGCGCCGGAGGTGATCATCACCTCCTGCTGGGCATCGATCGTGAGGGCCTGGTGATGCCGGTAATGATCCGCCACCGCCTGGCGCAGCTCCGGCAGGCCCATCATCGGCGGATACTGGTTCCAGCCGGAGACCACGGCTTCGGCGGCCTTCTGGCGCACGTCCACCGGGCCGGGATCGTCGGGAAAGCCCTGGCCGAGATTGATCGCGCCCGTTTCGCGCGCCATCTGCGACATGACCTCGAAGACGGTGGTGGGCAGGTCGGCAAAGATCGGGTTCATCGGGTCACCGTCTCGGGCGCGTTCTGTTCAAAGAACGATCCGGCCGGTATGCCGAAACGATGGCCGGGAGTCAAACCGCCGGGGTGGCGACGAAGGTCATGCGGTGGGGCGTCAGGCCGAGATTGGGCCGGTGGCGACGGGCGGTGAAGCCGTGCCGCGTCATCAGCGCGATCATGTCGGTCTCGGCATAGGTCGCGAGGCCGATCTCGCTGCGGATCTTGCGGTAGGGCGACACGGCGGTGGCGACGAGCCCGGCGAGGGCCGCCGGCAGGTAGCCGTTGCGCCAGGCGTTGCGCAGCAGCGAGGCGACGTCCGCGACCATGCCCGCATCGGGCGGGATGACGTCGGCGATGACGAGCCGGCCGCCGGGCTTCAGCTTCGCGCGGAAGCGGTCGAGCAGGGCGGCGAAGTCCTCCGCCGACAGGTACTGGATGAGCGAGGAGACGACGATGAGGTCGGCCGCGCCGTCCGCCAGCACCGTGTCGAGATCCTCCGGCAGGGCGAAGGCGACGTTGGACAGCCGCCCGAAGCGCTCGCGCAGCTTCGCCACCACCGAGGGCGCGCCGTCGCAGAGCACCAGCCGCCCGACGGTCGCGGCGACGCGGGGGGTCTCCAGCGCCTCGCCGCAGGCATAGTCCAGCACCACGGCGTCGGGGCGCAGGCCCGCCTCGGCCACATGGGCGAGGATGCCGTCGGCGATCGCCCGGTAATGCACGTCCTTGTGGCGGTCGCTTACATAGATGGCGTGGTCGCCGTCCCAGAACGAGCGCCAGTCGGCCATCACTTCGCCGATCCGGACAGCTTGTCCGTCAGCGCCAGCAGCACGCCCGACACCACGAAGGTGACGTGGATGACGACCAGCCAGGTCATCTCCCGGTCGCTCATGCCGCCGACGTTCATGAAGCCCTTGAGCAGGTGGATCGCCGAGATCGCGACGATCGAGGCGAGCAGTTTCAGCTTGAGGGCCGAGAAGTCGATGGACCCCATCCATTCCGGACGGTCCTTGCTCGACACGTGCTCCATCTTGGAGACGAAGTTCTCGTAGCCGGAGAACACCACCATGATCACCAGGTTGCCGGCGAGCGACAGGTCGATCAGCGTCAGCACGCCGAGGATGACGTCGGATTCCTTGGCGGTCGGCACCTTGATGATGAAGCCGATGAGGTCGCGCACGAAGACGATCATCAGGGCCAGGAGGCCGAGCATCAGGCCGACATAGAAAGGGGCCATCAGCCAGCGGCTGGCGAACAGGCCACGCTCGAGCGCACGCTCGATGCCTTCAGACGCACTGGGTGTCACCGGAGTTTCGCTCATGGCGGGCTCATGGCACGGGATGGTATCCGCAGGCAAGCGACGGCGCTATTCGCCCTCGCCGAAACGATCCGCCACCAGCGCGGCGAGGGCCTCGACGGCGGCCTCCGCCTCGCGGCCGCGGGCGGTGAGGGTGATGGAGGTGCCGATCCCGGCGGCCAGCATCATCAGGCCCATGATGGAGCTCGCATCCACCGTCTCGCCGGCGCGCGACACCTTGATCGCCGCGTCGAACCGGTCGGCACAGGCGACGAACTTGGCGGAGGCGCGGGCATGGAGGCCGCGCTTGTTGAGGATGGGCAGCTCGCGCACCACGGTGCCGGTGGCGGCCGTCGCCTCCGCTGCCTGAGCCCCGTCGTCCTGCGCCATCTCGACGTTCCTCGCCACGCTCTGTGCCGCCTTCCGGTCGGCGATGCCCCGAATGCGGGCATCTCGCCGCCATTCTAGGCACCGAACTCGCCCGACCTCAATTCCCTGCGAGGACGCGGCTGGCGATATTGATGTATTTGCGCCCCGCTTCCTGGGCGTGCAGCACCGCCTCGGCCAGCGGTTTCTCGGAGCGCACGGTGGCGAGCTTGACGAGCATCGGCAGGTTGATGCCGGCGATCACCTCGACGGGTCGGCCGCTCATCACCGAGATGGCGAGGTTGGAGGGCGTGCCTCCGAACATGTCGGTCAGCACCGCGACCCCGTCGCCGGAATCCACCTGGTCCACCGCGGCGATGATGTCGCGGCGGCGCTGGTCCATATCGTCGCTCGGCCCGATGGCGATGGTCTCCACCTGGCGCTGAGGACCGACGACATGTTCCATGGCATGCCGGAATTCGACGGCCAGTTGGCCGTGCGTCACGATGACGAGACCGATCATCAGGCACTCCGCGCGCGGCTCGCCGCGCGCCTGCTCACTCGGGAGGAAGACATCTTGACCATGTGGCCGGCTGGCGCAAGGGCAGGTGCATCAACGATAGCCGTATGGTTGCGATGCAGCAAGGACCGGATTTGCGGTGGAACACCATGAGGATCGGGCCAGAACCAGCCTCACGGCATCGCCGTCGCGCGCGACGGGCAGGCGCGGCAATCTGACGCCGCAGAGCGCCGTCCACAGGCTTTCCGGCTCCGGCATCCGGGCCGCATCCTCCGCATCGAGGTCGACCACCAGGCCGACGACGGCCGCGGCCTCGAAGGGGGCGGACACGATCCCTTCGCCCCGCCGCTCGACCAGCCCGGCGAGAGCCGCCGGCGGTCGCGCGAGGAGCCTGCCGCCCGCCACCGCGAGGTCCACCCTGTCGTCTGCCACCAGCCGGGCGAAGGGAACGGCGCCGGCCGCCGCGAGGCCGACGAGGTCGAGCGCGAGGCGCGACTTGCCCGCCCCGGAGGGCCCGCGGATGAGGATCGCCTTGGCGCCGACGAGGACGGCGGTGGCGTGGACCGTCGCCAAGGCCGCCGGCCTCAGGCCGCCGGCAGGCGGACGACGAAGCGCGCCCCGGCGGGTGCCGGCTGGCCGTCCTCGTCGGTGCGCCCGGGACGGTTCTCCGCCCAGATGCTGCCCCCGTGGGCCTCGATGATCTGCTTGGAGATCGACAGGCCGAGACCCGAGTTCTGCCCGTAATCCTGATGGGGCCGGTCGGTATAGAAGCGCTCGAAGATCCGCTGCAGCGCGTCCTCGCGGATGCCGGGACCGTCGTCGTCCACGACGATCTCGATGACACCCTTGAGCTTGCGCGCGGTCACCCGCACCGCGCCGTCGGCGGGCGAGAAGGAGCGCGCATTGTCGATGAGGTTGGTGATCACCTGGCTGATGCGGCCGTCATGGCCGGGCACGACGAACTCGGCCGGCTTGCCGCCCTCGAAGCCGAGCGTCACCGGAACCTGCCCCTCCTTGCGCACCTCGTTGGCGATGGTGACGAGGGTGCCGAGGAGCTTCGACAGGTCGACGCGCGTCGATTCCTGGCGCTGCAGCTCGGCGTCGAGCCGGCTGGCGTCGGAAATGTCGGTGATCAGCCGGTCGAGGCGGCGCACGTCGTGCTGGATCACCTCCAGGAGGCGTCCGCGCGAGGTGTCGGTCTTGGCGAGCGGCAGCGTCTCCACGGCCGAGCGGAGCGAGGTCAGCGGGTTCTTGAGCTCGTGGGCGACGTCGGCGGCGAAGCGCTCGATCGCCTCGATGCGGGCGTAGAGCGCGTCCGTCATGTCGCGCAGCGACCGCGACAGGTGGCCGATTTCGTCACGCCGCTGGCTGAAGTCGGGGATCTCCTCGCGCGAGCGGTGGCGCCGGCGCACCTGCTCGGCGCCCTCGGCGAGCTTGCGCACCGGGCCGGCAATGGTGCGCGCCATCAGGACGGACAGCAGCACCATGACCAGGGCGGCGACGAGGAAGACGCGCAGCACCTGGAAGCGCTCGGCGTCGAGCACCGCGTCGATCTCGCCGCCCTGGGTGTTGAGCAGCAGCACGCCGAGGACGCCGCGGAAGCGCTGCACCGGGATTGCCACCGACACGATCAGCTCGCCGCGCTCGTTGACGCGCACCATGCTGACCTTCTGCCCGTTCAGCGCCTGCACCACCTCCGGATAGCTGCGGCCGTTGCGCAGGCCGAGGTCGCGGTAGAGCGGGAAATTGCCGCCGCCGCGCAGGAAGCGCCGGATCTCGTTCCACCACTTCTCGTAGAAGGGCGGCTTGGTGCCGATCGGCGGCAGGTCGAGGGTCTGGATGTCGCCGCGGCCGTAGAGGTTGCGGTTGTCGAGGATGAGGTTGCCCTCGCGGTCGTAGACGCGCGCCTGGGTGCCGGTCGGGCCGGTCAGGCGACGCAGCACCGGGGCGACCCGCTCTGGATTGATGGGGAATTCGAGGAGGGCGCCGAAATCGTCCACCGAGGAGGCGGCGCCTCCCAGCTGCAGCTCGAACAGCTTGTCCGGGTCGATCGGGATGACCGGCCCCTCCACCGAGGTCGAGGCGGCGATGGCGCCGGCGATGATCTCGCCCTGCACGAGGAGGCTCTGCGCCCGCGACTCGATCAGCCCCTCGCGGAACTGCGACAGCCAGAGGATGCCCGAGACCAGCGCCACCAGCCCCACGAGGTTGAGCAGGACGATGCGCCGCGTCAGGCTGGAAAAGGAGCGGTTGACCACCGCCCGCGCGGTGCGGGCGAGGACCCGCACCAGCCGCGCCCAGGGCCTCAGCGGCCGCGAGGCGGTTGCGGGCGGCGGCGCCGCCTGGGTCTCGTCTGTGGTCCGGTCCAGCATGGTGCCGGTGAGGCGCCGGAGCAGCCTCACTCCTTGAAGCGGTAGCCGACGCCGTACAACGTCTCGATCATCTCGAAGTCGTCGTCGACGACCTTGAACTTCTTGCGCAGCCGCTTGATGTGGCTGTCGATGGTGCGGTCGTCGACATAGACCTGGTCGTCATAGGCCGCGTCCATCAGCGCGTTGCGGCTCTTCACCACGCCCGGGCGCTGGGCGAGGGCCTGCAGGATCAGGAACTCGGTGACGGTCAGGGTCACCGGCTCGCCGTCCCAGGTGCAGGTGTGCCGCTCGGGGTCCATGCGCAGCTTGCCGCGCTCCAGCACCTTGGCGTCCGTCTTGGCCTCGGCGGCCGGGTCCTTCGCCGCCGCGCGCCGCAGCACCGCCTTGACGCGCTCGACCAGCAGGCGCTGGGAGAACGGCTTCCGGATGAAGTCGTCGGCGCCCATCTTGAGGCCGAAGAGCTCGTCGATCTCCTCGTCCTTGGAGGTGAGGAAGATCACCGGCATGTCCGTCTTCTGTCGCAGCCGTCGCAGCAGCTCCATCCCGTCCATCCGCGGCATCTTGATGTCGAGGATGGCGAGGTCGGGCGGCGTCTGCTTGAAACCGTCGAGGGCGGAGGCGCCGTCATTGTAGGTAACGATGCGATAGCCTTCGGCTTCGAGCGCGATGGCGACCGAGGTGAGGATGTTCCGGTCGTCGTCGACGAGGGCGATGGTGGGCATTTGCTTCCCTTGTTGGGCGAGGCATGTGTCGGGCACGCCAATTGTGGCAGACGCGCTCCCCGCCGTTCGAACGCGCCTAGCGTGGCGAAAATGGGACTGACGCAGGATAACGGCAAGGCAGGCCGAAGATAAGGGCCTCGGACAAGGTTTATTCGCGCCTTTGCGGGAGCCCTGCCAGTCTCCGGTCCCCGTCAACGCAAAAGGCCGGGCGCTGGCCCGGCCTCGTGAATCCCGCTCGGGACCCGTGCTTACTTCGGAACCTCGACCGGGCTGTCCGACTGTTCGCGCAGATAGGCGAGGAGGTCGGCGCGCTGCTGCTCGGAGCGGATGCCGGCGAAGGCCATGGAGGTGCCCGGCAGGGCGCCGCGCGGATTGGTGATGAAGGCGTAGATCTCCTCCAGCGTCCAGGGCTGGTTGGCCTTGGCCTTCATCGCCGCGGAATAGTTGAAGCCGGCGACGGCGCCGTGGTTGCGGCCGACGATGCCGTAGAGGTTCGGACCCGCGCCGTTGGCGCCGCCCTTGTTGATCGTGTGGCAGGTGGCGCACTGGCGGAACACGGCGGTGCCGTTGGCGGCATTGGCGGAGGCGAAGACCTCGGCCATCGACTTGGTCGGCGCCGCAGCGGCCGGCGCGGCCTGCTGACCGGCGGGCGGCGCCACCGCCACCTCGTAGCCCGGCTTCGCCGGCGTCTTCGGCCGGAACAGTTCATTGGCCAGAAGGCTGCCGCCGAGGGTGCCCGTGCCGACGAGCAGCACGGCCATCATGACCTTGTTGAATTCCAATCCGTCCATAGGGACCAGCTCCAGACATCGGCGGCGCCTGGCGAAAATGCGCGGGGGAACGCGGGATGGGCCTGCCGATTTGGCGCGGACACTATCCAATTTGCTCCCCGTGAGGCAACCCGTATATGCACGCCTCTCTCATGCTACTTTTTGCCGCCTCCAAACTGGCCCGACGCCGCGACACCAGCCCGCCATGACCGCATCCCTCGTCCTCGTCCCCGCCCGCATGAGCGCCTCGCGGCTTCCCGGCAAGCCTCTCGCCGACATCGGCGGGACCCCGATGATCGTCCATGTCCTGCGCCGGGCCGAGGCGGCCGGGCTCGGCCCGGTGGTGGTGGCGACCGATTCGGCGGAGATCCTCGCCGCGGTGGAGGCGGCGGGCGGCCGCGCCGTCATGACCCGCGCCGACCACCCCACCGGCTCCGACCGCATCCAGGAGGCGGCGGACCTCGTCGACCCCGATAAGCGCTACGGCCGCATCGTCAACGTCCAGGGCGACCTGCCGACGATCGAACCCTCGATCGTCCGGGCGGCCGCCGACCTCCTCGACGACCCCGCCGTGGACATCGGCACGCTCGCCGCCGTCATCACCCGGCAGGAGGAGATCACCAATCCCAACGTGGTGAAGGCGGTGGGCACGCCGCTCTCGGACACGCGGCTGCGGGCCCTCTACTTCACCCGCGCCACCGCCCCGACCGGCGAGGGGCCGCTCTACCACCATATCGGCCTCTACGCCTATCGCCGCGCGGCGCTGGAGCGCTTCGTCTCCCTGCCCCCGGCACCGCTGGAGAAGCGCGAGCGGCTGGAGCAGCTCCGGGCGCTGGAGAACGGCATGCGCATCGACGTCGCGGTGGTCGAGGCCGTGCCCCTCGGCGTCGACACGCCGGCCGACCTCGAGCGCGCCCGCGCCCTCATCGCCAAAGCCTGATCCTTTCGCTAAACAGACCGCCCCACCGGAGTGACGCGTCCATGATCCTCGCGCCCAAGCGCATCGCCTTCCAGGGCGAACTCAGCGCCTTCTCGCACCAGGCGGCCAATGCGGTCTTTCCGCAGGCCGAGGTTCTCCCCTGCCCGAGCTTCGAGGACGCCTTCGCCGCCATCCAGAACGGCGATGCCGATCTCGGCATGATCCCGATCGAGAACTCCATCGCCGGCCGCGTCGGCGACGTGCATCACCTGCTGCCCACCGCCGGTCTCAACATCATCGGCGAGTTCTTCCTGCCCATCCGCTTCCAGCTCATGGGCGTGAAGGGCTCCTCGCTCGCCACGGTGAAGACGGCGCGCAGCCACATCATGGGCCTCGGCCAGTGCCGGCAGATCATCCGCAAGCTCGGCCTGAAGCCGATCGTCGCGGCGGACACCGCCGGCTCGGCCCGCGAGGTCGCCGAGATGGGCGACCCGAGCCAGGCCGCCATCGCGCCGCGGCTCGCGGCCGAGGTCTATGGCCTCGACATCCTCGCCGAGGACATCGAGGACGCGGCCAACAACACCACCCGCTTCGTCATCCTGTCGCGCCAGAAGATCTGGGCCGCTCCGGGCCAGAACTGCCTGACGAGCTTCGTCTTCCAGGTGCGCAACGTGCCGGCGGCGCTCTACAAGGCCATGGGGGGCTTTGCCACCAACGGCGTCAACATGACGAAGCTGGAGAGCCACATGATCGGCGGCCGCTTCGTCGCCACTCGCTTCTATGCGGAGATCGAGGGCCATCCCGACGACCGCAACGTCAAGCTGGCGCTGGAGGAACTCGCCTTCTTCGCCAAGGAGCTGACCATCCTCGGCGTCTATCCCCAGCATCCCTGGCGGAACGAGGTCGAGAAGACCGTGGCCGAATAGGCCGGGCCTCGCCGCGGCGGCGCGAATCGCGGCACCCTCGCGTCCATGGATCTGCCCCCTCTCGAACTCGACACGCTGCGGATCGCCATCGGCCTCGCCGATACCGGTGACCTCACCGCGGCGGGCCGGCTGCTCGGCGTCGGCCGGCGCACGGCCGCCGCCCGCATCGCCCAGCTCGAGCGGCGAATCGGGGCCGTGCTCTTCGACCATGCCGGCAAGACCGTCCGCCCGACGGCGGCCGGTGACGTCTTCATCGCCGAAATCCGGCTGTCGCTGGCCGCCGCCGAGCGCGCCGCGCGGCTGGCGCGGGCCATGGCGGACCGCGCCGAAACCATCGGCATCGGCGTCACCGACGAGGCCATGCTCGGCCCGCTGCGCGATCTCTTCGAGGACCCCGCCTGGGTCGAGGCGGGCTTCGCGCCGGCCCTTCACCACGGTCCGCTCTCCGACCAGATGGCGGCGCTCGCCGAGGGCCGCCTCGCCATGGTCTTCGCCGCCCCGCCGCTGCCGCCCCATCCGCGCATCCAGCACAGGCAGGTGGCGACATCGAAATGGTCGGCCCTGGTGCCGGACGCCGAGGCGCGGCTGCGCAAGACGGCGAGCCTCTCCAACCTCACCCGCAAGCCCCTCGTCATGCTGGAGCGCGAGAAGGCGGCGCTCGCCCATGACGGCGTTCTGGCGGCCCTCCAGGCGACGGGTACGGCGCCCTATGTGGCGCAGGTGGCGGACAGCTGGGCCGGCGTCGCCGCCATGGTCAGCCTCGGGCTCGGCTCGGCCCTGGTGCCATCGGTGGTGGCGAAGCGCCTCGCGGTGACGGGTGCGACCGTGCTGCCGCTGGTCGAGGCCGAGGGCCTGCCGCCCTGGACGATCTCCTGCCTCTGGCTGCCGCAGCCGGCCGGCACGGCCGCCGCGGAGGCCATCGCGCTGGTTAAGACGCGGCTGGGGTAACGTGTCGGCCCAACGCCGAATTTCTGCCGTCGGCCCCTGGACCCCCTTCCCTCGGCCTGCGGCCTCGCCGGGGGTGACGGGCCGTCAAGCCATTCCCCATCCGCCCGCGGCACCCCGAGTGCCGCCGCGCCACGACATTCTCTGGAGAAAACCCCATGGCACCCCGCATTTCCTGGGAAGGCGTCTTCCCGGCCGTCACCACCCAGTTCCACGCCGACCTCTCGCTCGACATCGACGCCACCGCCAAGGTGATGGACAACCTGATCCGCGACGGCGTCTCGGGCCTCATCGTCTGCGGCTCGGTGGGCGAGAACACCTCGCTCGAGCGGCGCGAGAAGATCCAGATCATGGAGACCGCCAAGGCGGTCGCCGCCGGCCGCGTGCCCGTGCTTTGCGGCATCGCCGAGTTCACCACCGCCTTCGCGGTGGAAACCGCCAAGGAAGCCGCCCGCATCGGCATCGACGGCATCATGGTCATGCCGGCGCTGGTCTATTCGTCCAAGCCCCACGAGACGGCGCAGCACTTCCGGACGGTCGCCACCGCCACCGACCTGCCGGTGATGCTCTACAACAACCCGCCGATCTACAAGAACGACGTCACCCCGGACATCCTGGTCTCGCTCGCCGACGTCGACACGGTCGTCTGCTTCAAGGATTCGTCCGGCGACACCCGCCGCTTCATCGACACCCGCAACATGGTCGGCGACCGCTTCGTGCTCTTCGCCGGCCTCGACGACGTCATCGTCGAGAGCGTCGCCATGGGCGCCGTCGGCTGGGTCTCCGGCATGTCCAACGCCTTCCCGCGCGAGGGCGAGACCCTGTTCCGCCTCGCCAAGGCCGGCCGCTTCAAGGAGGCCATGCCGCTCTACGAATGGTTCATGCCGCTCCTCCACCTGGACGCGCGTCCCGACCTCGTCCAGTGCATCAAGCTGTGCGAGCACATCATGGGCCGCGGCACCGCGCTGACCCGGCCGCCGCGCCTCGCCCTGCTGCCGCACGAGGCGGCGGAGGTCCAGGCCATGATGGCCAAGGCCCTCGCGAACCGGCCGAAACTGCCCGACGTCGGCCTCAAGGTCGCCGCCTGACTCCCGCCGTCACCAACGATCACGTGATGTGGAATTAACGCAATCTTCGGGTGTGCCGTGCTGCAGTGCGGCCACCTGAGGGTGTCATGGACGAGAATGAACATGGGTTCAGTCCCCCGCACTGGGGCCTGACGCGCTGGTTGGCCGGCACGAGCCAGCCGGTCCCGGAGGACGTGCGCGCCGCCCTCGTCGCCTCCCTCTTCGGCGCCATCCCCATCTTCCTCGGCGGCGTCGGCAATACGCTCACCATCGCCGTCCTCGTGACGCTCTGGCACCCGGCGCCGCTGCTGATCGCCTGGTGCGCGCTCGAGGTCGTCATCTCCCTCAGCCGCTTGGCGATCCTGCTGCACGCGCGCCGCGCCGTGCGCCTTGGCGGTCGCACCTTCACCGACCTCACCATCGTCCTCGCGGTCGCCTGGGGCTTCACCACAGGCCTCGGCGCCTGCCTCATCCTCCTCACCGGCGACTGGCCCACCGCCATCGTCGTCTGCATCTCCGCCGCCGGCATGGTCGGGGGCATGTGCTTCCGCTATGTCGGCGCGCCGCGCCTCGCCACAGCCGTCATCGCCGGCGCGCTGCTGCCGGCCACCGCGGGCGCGATCCTGTCCGGAAACCCGATCCTGCTGGTCTCCGCCGTCCAGGCGCCCGCCCTGCTCGTCGCCATGAGCATGGCCGCCTTCCAGCTCCACCGCATGCTCGTCGCCACCATGATGGCCGAGCGCGAGCAGCGCCAGCGCACCCGGCTCGACGTGCTCACCGGCCTCGCCAACCGCAACGGCCTGGTCGAGGACCTGGCAGGACGTCTCGCCCGCGGCACGGGGCAGGACGCGCCCTTCGCGCTGCTCTATCTCGACCTCGACGGCTTCAAGGCGGTCAACGACACCTACGGCCATCTCGTCGGCGACCGGGTCCTCGCCATGGTCGCCGAGCGCCTGCGGGAGATCGTCGGGCCCGGTGACACGGCCGCCCGGCTCGGCGGCGACGAGTTCGTCGTGCTCGCGACCGGCGGCAGCGCGATTTCCGCGCTGGCCCTCGGTCGCGCCCTGCTCGCCGCCATTGCCGCGCCCTATCCGCTGGCCGATGGCCGCACCGCCCGCATCGGGGTGAGCATCGGCATCGCCCTCGCCCCCACCGACGGGGCCGACGCGGATACGCTGATGACCCGCGCCGACACCGCCCTTTATGTCGCCAAGGCCCGCGGCAAGGCCGCCGTCGCGCTCGCCAGCGAGGTCGACGGCGACACCCGCTCGCTCTGGGAGGCCATGCGCCGGTCCGGTGCCGGCCCCCGCGACCACCAGCTGGCGCGCGCCGGCTAGCGCAACGGCGCCCTCTGGCGCCGGGACACAGTGCAGTGAACCACCGGTCTTTCTGTACCGCCGTTTACGCGACGTTGAGGCGGATCGGTCATCAGTCCCGCAAATCACGGCGGAGTCGCGCGAATGCAGACTGAGAAGGCGAGGTTTTCGGCACCTGAATGGCGGTTCACCCGCTGGCTGGCGGAATCGCCTGCCGGAACGCCTGACGCCATCCGGCAACGCCTCGTCGCGGAGCTCTTCGGCAACCTGCCGGTGTTCTACGGCGGGCTGATCGCCACGCTCGTCGGCCCTCTCAGCGTGGTCGTCTTCAAACCGAGCGCCCTCTTCATCGCCTGGCTGGCGATGGAGGTGATCATCTGTGCGGTGCGCCTGACCGTGCTGGTGCATGGCCGGCGTGCGGCGCTGCGCGGCGAGAAGACCTGGACGGACCTCCACATCGTCATGGCCCTCGCCTGGAGCGCCAATCTCGGCCTCGGCTGCCTGATGGCGATTCTCTCCGGAGACTGGCTGATCGCGACGGTCGCCTGCGTGCCGGCCGCCGCCATGGTCGGCGGCATCTGCTTCCGCAACTTCGCCGCCCCGCGGCTCGCCTCGGCCATGATCGCCCTGTCGCTGTCGCCGATGCCCGTCGCCACCCTGCTGTCGGGCGAGCCGGCGCTGATCGGCGTCACCATCCTGGTGCCGCTCTTCCTGTTCTCGATGAGCGTGTCGGCCTTCCAGATGAACGCCACCGTCGTCTCCGCCATGGTGGCCGAGCGCGAGATCCGCCACCGCGCCTGCCACGACGACCTGACGGGCCTGTGCAACCGCGCCCACCTCGTGACCCAGCTCGACGAGCGCCTCGCCCGCGAGCGGCCCGATGGCCTCGCGCTCTTCTATCTCGACCTCGACGGCTTCAAGCAGGTCAACGACACCTTCGGCCACGCCACCGGCGACCGCCTGCTCCAGCTCGTCTCCGAGCAGATCAATGCGAGCGTTCGGGCAGGAGACGTCACCGCCCGTCTCGGCGGCGACGAGTTCGTCGTCCTGGCCGACGGGCTCGACCGCAGCGCTGCCCTCGCCCTCGGCCACAGCCTGTCGGAGCGTATCGCCCGCAGCTACGCCGTGAACGGGCACGACTGCGTCATCGGCGTCAGCGTCGGCATCGCCCTCGCGCCCGCCCAGGGCCGCGACGCCACCAGCCTGCTGGCGGCCGCGGACGCCGCGCTCTACACGGCCAAGGGCCGCAGCGCCCCCGCCGTGGTGCTGGCCGGCGAGACCATCGCGCGCGCGCCCTCCATGGTGCCGGCACCGCAGGCCCCCCTGCCGCGGCCCGCGGGACTGCACCTCAGCCCGACCTGAGACACGGTTGCGCGGCGCCCGCCGCCGCCGCATACCCATGTCGTCCTGATGGGGATCCCGGCGCCATGACCCGCTTCACCTTCACCTGCATCGACGGCCACACCTGCGGCAATCCCGTGCGCGTGGTCACCGGCGGCTCCATCCCGCAGCTCGCCGGCGACACCATGTTCGCGCGCCGCCAGGACTTCCTCGCCCGCCACGACTGGATCCGCACCGGCCTGATGTTCGAGCCGCGCGGCCACGACATGATGTCGGGCTCCATCCTCTATCCGCCGACCCGGCCCGACTGCGACGTCGGCATCCTCTTCATCGAGACCTCGGGCTGCCTGCCCATGTGCGGCCACGGCACCATCGGCACGGTCACCACCATCATCGAGCACGGGCTCGTCACCCCGAAGACGCCGGGCGTGCTGATGCTGGACACGCCGGCCGGCCTCGTCGAGGCGCGCTATGTCCAGAACGGTCCCTATGTGGAGAGCGTGCGCCTCACCAACGTGCCGTCCTTCCTGCTCGGGCGCGGCTACGAAGTCGAGGTCGAGGGCTTGGGCACGCTGACGGTGGACGTCGCCTATGGCGGCAACTTCTACGCCATCGTCGAGCCGCAGCCGGGCTATGGCGACCTCGACGACCTCCAGCCGTCGGACGTGATCCGTTTCTCGGCCCTGCTGCGCAAGGCCTTCAACGCCCGCCACGCCATCGTCCATCCGGAGAACCCGGCGCTCGACCGCCTGACCCACGTGCTGTGGACCGGCGCGCCTCGCAACGGCGGCACGGCCCGCAACGCCGTCTTCTACGGCGACAAGGCCATCGACCGGTCGCCCTGCGGCACCGGGACCTCGGCCCGCATGGCCCATCTCGCCGCCACCGGGCGGCTGAAGGAAGGCGAGGACTTCGTCCACGAGTCGATCATCGGCTCGAAGTTCACCGGCCGGATCGAGGGACGCGCGAAGGTCGGCGACCTGGACGCCATCATCCCCTCCATCGAGGGTTGGGCGCGGGTGACGGGCATCAACACCATCTTCATCGACCACCGCGACCCCTACTGGGAGGGGTTCCAGGTGGCGGA
>LNFM01010944.1_pt1 | contig 15864 bp, 11 predicted proteins | sample 596031 | NCBI WGS metagenome assembly LNFM01 (sample SAMN04254537, study PRJNA301005) | activated carbon metagenome | isolation source: dual media filters at the Ann Arbor, Michigan drinking water treatment plant | place: USA: Ann Arbor | reverse complement strand
GGCCAAGGTGCAGAGCGCCCTGCTCGAAGTGATGCAGGAACGACAGGTCACCATCGCCGGCGAGTCGCACAAGGTGCCTGAGCCCTTCGTCGTGATGGCCACGCAGAACCCGATCGAGACCGAAGGCACCTACCCGCTGCCCGAGGCGCAGGTCGACCGCTTCATGATGAAGGTGCTGGTCGACTACCCGAGCGAGGAAGAAGAGTTCGTCATCGCCGAGCGCGTCACCGGCCTGCCGGTGGAAGTCAGCGCCGTGGCCGACACCTACCAGCTCCAGCAGCTGCAGCGCGAGTGCCGCGAGATCTACGTCGACCCTTCACTGATGCAGTACGCCGTGAAGCTGGTGAGCGCCACGCGCAAGCCCGAGAAGTACGGCCTGGCCGACATGGGCAAGTACCTCACCTACGGCTGCAGCCCGCGCGCCACCATCGGCATGATCGAAGGCGCGCGCGCGCTGGCCATGCTGCGCGGTCGGCGTTATGCGCTGCCCGAGGACATCACCGACCTCGTGCCCGACGTGATGCGCCACCGCCTGGTGCTGAGCTACGAGGCGCTGGCCGAAGGCCTGAGCCCCGATGCCCTGGTGCAGCGCGTGATGAAGGCGGTGCCGGTGCCCGACAAGCCGCTGGAACACGTCAAGAATGGCTGATGCTTCCGCCCCGCCGGTGGCCGCCAGCGACGCGCTGCTGCGGCAGCTGGAGTGGACCGTCATCCGCCGGCTCGACGGCCTGCTGCAGGGCGACTACCGCACCCTGATGCGTGGTGCCGGCGTCGATCTGGCCGACCTGCGCGAATACCAGACGCACGACGACGTGCGCCACATCGACTGGAACGTCACCGCCCGCCTGCAGCAGCCCTACGTGCGTCAGTTCCTGGAAGACCGGGACATGACGGCCTGGTTCGTGCTCGACCTGTCCGGCAGCATCGACTTCGGCTCTGACGAGGTCACCAAGCTGGCGGTGTCGGCCGCCTTCGTGGCCACGCTGGCGCGCGTCATCACGCGCCACGGCAACCGCGTCGGCGCCCTGCTCTACGGCCGCAAGGTCGAAGCCGTGCTGCCGCCCGGCGCTTCGCGCCTGCACGTGCTGCGCCTGCTGCAGATGATGCGCGCGCCGCGTCCCAAGGCCGAACCGGGCACCGGCACCGTGCTGGCCGACCTGCTGCACACGGCGGCCGGCGTGATGAAGCGGCGCAGTGTCGTCTTCGTGGTGTCCGACTTCATCAGCGCCCCGGGCTGGCAGGAGGCCCTGGCGCGCTTGTCGCGCCGCCATGACGTCGTGGCCGTGCGCCTGTTCGACCCGCTGGAGATGGCGCTGCCCGACGTCGGCCTGGTCACCGTGGAAGACGCCGAGACCGGCGAGCAGCTCTTCATCGACGCTGCCGACCCGGCCTTCCGTGAACGTTATGCCGCCATCGCGCAGCAGCAGGAGGAAGAATTGCTTCAAGGGCTGGCGCAGTCGGGCGCCGACACGCTGGAACTGGCCACCGATGATGACCTGCTCGACGCCCTGCTGCGTTATGCCGACCTGCGCCGCCAGCGCTCGCGCATGAAGGCACCGCTTCGCTTTCCGGCGCACCTGCGCGGCAGCACACAACCCGCAGGAGTCCCTGCATGACCTTCCAATGGCCGACCCTGTTGTGGTCCCTGATCCTGTTGCCGCTGCTGGTGCTGCTGTACCTGTGGGTGCTGAAGCGCCGCCGCAGGACCACCGTGCGGCTGGCCAGCCTGGGCGTGGCCAAGGCAGCGCTGGGCAAGGGACCGGGCTGGCGCCGCCATGTGCCGCCCTTGCTGCTGCTGCTGGCCTTGGCCACCCTGCTCTTCGCCACGGCGCGGCCGACGGCCGTCATCTCGCTGCCCCTGGCGGACCGCACCATCATCCTGGCGATGGACGTCTCGGGCAGCATGCGCGCCGAAGACGTCAAGCCGAACCGCCTGGTGGCCAGCCAGGAGGCCGCCAAGACCTTCGTCAACAACCTCCCGCGTGAAGTGCGCATCGGCGTGGTCTCGTTCGCCGGCACGGCCGCCGTGGTGCAGGCGCCCACCACCAGCCGCGAGGACGTCATCGCCGCGATCGACCGCTTCCAGTTGCAGCGCGGCACGGCCACGGGCAGCGGCGTGATCCTGTCTCTGGCCACGCTGTTCCCCGATCACGGCATCGAGATCCAGCACGTCACCGGGCAGCGCAACTTCCCCGGTCGGCCGCTGGGCGAGCCCAAGGACGAGAAGAAGTTCACCCCGGTGCCGCCCGGCAGCTACAACTCCGCCGCCATCATCATGCTCACCGACGGCCAGCGCACCACCGGCCCCGATCCGCTGGATGCTGCCAAGATGGCTGCCGAAAGAGGTGTGCGCGTGTTCACCGTGGGCGTCGGCACCAAGGAAGGCGAGAACATCGGCTTCGAGGGCTGGAGCATGCGCGTGCGGCTGGACGAAGAAACCCTGAAGAACATCTCGGTGCTCACGCACGGCGAGTACTTCTTCGCCGGCACGGCAGCCGACCTGATGAAGGTCTACGAGGGCCTCAGCTCCCGCATGGTGGTCGAACGCAAGGAAACCGAGATCACCGCGCTGTTCGCCGCGCTGGGCGCCCTGCTGGCGGTGCTGGCCGCAGGTCTGTCGGTGTGGTGGTTCGGCCGCGTGGCCTGAGCTGACCCGCGCGACCCCCTCTCCCGCAGGGCGGGAGAGGGATTCACGCCGTCTCAGCCGCCGGTCACGATGGCAGCCACCTTCTGCCCGATCGCCATCGACGATGTGAGCCCCGGCGATTCGATGCCGAAGAGCTGCACCACCTGACGTTGCACCGGGTCCATTGCGCCACTCTCGAACCACTCCGCGCCGGGGCCGGATTCGGCCCGCCGGCAGGGTGGCGCCCTGGGTACATCTCGACGGCAAAGCGGTGGGTCCTGCTGATCAATGAAGTCGTCCGCAGCCCAAGCGCACCGTCGTTTCGCCCCGGGATATCGATCTCGAAGGCAGTGGTGCTGATCGATTCAAACCGTTGTAGTGCCCTCCGCACTCGTGGGCCTTTGGCACGGCGGCGGATTTGAAAGAGACTGATTCCTCGAGATACTGATAAATCCCTGTTAGGGAAGTGAATCTCTCATCACCTTCAAAGGCCAAGGTCTGTTCATGCGCAGTCGCTCGACCCTCTTCCACAAGACCCTGGCCGTGATCGCCGTCGCCGCGCTGGTCGCCTCGTGCGGCGGCGGCGAACAGAGCGCCAGCACGCCTACAGTGGCGCAGGAGTTCGTGGCAGGGATACGGGCCCAGGGTCTGTCCGCCACAGCAGCGCCGCGCCATGATCGGGCCACACTGGCGACGAGCGCCACCGCCGATGGCGTCACTCCGGACTTGGTGCTGGACTGGGCCGAGTACAAGTTCCCCGACCTGTTCCCCAGGACGTCGTCGCAGAGGTTTCCGGCCGTGGTGTACGAGGGCGCCACCTACAACGCCCGGGCCTACGCGGGGCCCTGGGGCACGCGTTACCTGGGCATCACCGCGGACGGGCGGGTTTTCGGGCTGGGCGACTTCACCGGCAACGCGCTGAAGGGCTTCGAGACGGTGTCGTTCTGGGCCCCGCAGGTGTCTGCGGACCGGTGTCAAGTCAATGTGGCCAACTGCCCTGCTGCCGACGAGCAGACGCTGACTGCAAGCACGAGCAACTCGGCCCTGCTGCTGCGCTCGGGCGATGTCCTGGTCTGGGGCTCCAACGCGTTCGGCGTCATGCTCGGGTCGGGCGTGCCCGTGGCAGATTCCCCCGCTCGTCGCCTGTCACTCGACGCCACGTCGGTCTCGGCCGGTGGTTCTCATTTCATCGCGGTGAAGCGCGATGGCAGCGTGGTGGGCTGGGGTTTGGACCAGAACGGCGTACTGGGGGACTCCAACGGCCCCTGGCCCCGGCTGGTGCCGTCGCCTGTGGCCCTGCCTGCGCTGACTGATGTCCGCTCGGCGGTGGCTACCGGGAGCGCTGGCAAGAGCATGACGACGGCATTGAAGAATGACGGCTCAGTCTGGCACCTGCCGGGTACCGTGACAACGAACGTGCTGCCGTTCGGCACCACCGTGACGCCGCGACAGGTCCCCGGCTTGTCGGGTGTTCAGAGGCTGTTCGGGGTCAACGCTGCGTTCGGCGACCGGCCGGCGGAGGTCCTGGCCTTGAAGGACGACGGCAGCGTCGCGGAGATCACCTACTTCGCGTCGATTGGCTTGGGCGGCACCACATACACGGCCGCAGTCACACCGATTGCCGGTCTGGGGGCGGTACGTTCGCTGTCCTGCTCACCACGGCACTGCCTTTTCTTGCTGAGCGACGGGCGCGTTTTCGCTTCGGGCAGCAACAGCAGCGGCGAACTGGGCAGTGGCAGCACCGCGTCAAGTTCGGCGACGCCGGTACAGGTCGTCGGACTGTCGCGCGTCAGATCGGTAGCAGCAGGGTTCTCTGTCTCGGCGGCCGTGGGCGAAGATGGCCGCCTCTGGACCTGGGGCGCTGCGCAGTACTCGGGCCGCGCAGACGCCGGCGGAAGCGATGCACGGGCCCCGGTGCTCGTGCAGGGCATCGGCGATGCCGTGGAGGTCACTGCAGGCTTTACTCACTTCCTGCTGCGGCGCACGGACGGCACCGTTTGGGGCTGGGGCAGCAACTCGGGGGGAGCGGTCGGTGCCGACTCGGCGAGCGGAGCCCCAGTGCGCGTGCCAGGCGTTCAGCGCGACTGACCGCAGGTTCGCACCGGGATTGAGAACCCTCAGCCGGTGACCATCGCGGCCACGCGCTGCCCGATCGCCATCGACGATGTCAGCCCCGGCGATTCGATGCCGAAGAGCTGCACCACGCCCGGCACGCCGTGCTGCGCCGGGCCGTCGATGCGGAAGTCGGCCGCCGGCTCGCCCGGGCCGCTGATCTTGGGCCGGATGCCGGTGTAGGACGGCGTCATCGCGCCGTCGGGCAGGCGCGGCCAGTAGCGGCGCACCTCGGCGTAGAAGGCCAGCGAACGCGAAGCGTCGACGTCGTAGCCGAGTGCCGGCCCCGCGGCATCGCTCTCGAACCACTCCACGTCCGGCCCGAACCTGGCCTGGCCGCCGAGGTCCAGCGTGAGGTGCACGCCCAGGCCGCCGTCCACCGGCGTGGGGTAGATCAGGCGCGAGAACGGCGCGCGCCCGGTCAGCGCGAAGTAGTGGCCGCGCGCGACGTGGCGACGCGGGATGGCCGTGGCCGGGAAGCCGTTCATCGACGAGGCGACAGCCTGTGCGTCCAGCCCCGCGGCGTTGATGAGCCAGCGCGCGCCCAGCTCGAAGTCGGGCTCGCCCGCAGCCCCGCCGACGCGCACGCGCCAGCCGGATCCGTCCGGCTCGGCAGCGACGAAGGCACTCGTCAGCGCCAGCGCCGCGCCGGCGTTCTCGGCGTCGCCCAGCAGCGCCGTCATGAGGCCGTGGCTGTCGACGATGCCGCTGCTGGGCGACAGCAGCGCGGCCGTGCACTGCAGTTCGGGCTCCAGCGCCTGCGCCTGCTCGCGCGTGAGGAGCTGCAGGTCGTGCACGCCAGCGGCCCGTCCGCGCTGACGGATCACGTCGAGCTTGGCCTCGTCCTCGGTGCGCGTGGCCACGATGAGCTTGCCGCAGCGCCGCACCGGCACGCCACGCGCGGCGCAGAAGTCGTAGAGCAGTTCGCGCCCGCGCACGCACATCTCGGCGCGCACGCTGCCCACCGGGTAGTACAGGCCGGCGTGCACCACCTCGCTGTTGCGCGACGAGACGCCCGAGCCGATCAGCCGTTCGCGCTCGGCGATCACCACCTCCAGCCCGGCCAGCGCGAGCTCGCGCGCGATGGCCAGGCCGACCACGCCGGCGCCGACGACGATGACGTCCACGCGGTCCATTCACCACTCCAGAGCTTGTTGCTGCATGGACCCGGATGCTAAGCCGGCGGCGCTCAGGCGCCCTGCAGCCCGCCGCCCCCCAGGCGCAGGCGCAGCCAGCCCACGGCGCGCCGGAGCCCGCGCCACAGTGCGCGCAGCATCAGCAGCGTCAGCACGGCCTCCAGCAGGGTCAGCCCGAAGGCCGGCAGCGCCGACCAGCGCGCCTGGCGTGCACGGAACTTGGCCACTGCGCCGTCGCGCGCGATCTCGATGCTGTCGTAGAAGCTGGGGATGACCAGCAGCGTGAGCACGGTCGAGGTGATGACCCCGCCGATGATGGCCACGCCCATCGGCCGGTAGAACTCGCTGCCCTCGCCCAGGCCGATGGCCACCGGCAGCATGCCGGCGACGAGCGCGAAGGTCGTCATCAGGATGGGGCGCAGCCGCTTGCGGCCGGCCGCCATCAGCGCGTCCTCGCGAGGCACGCCCTCGGCCTCCAGCACGCGGGCCGCATCGAGCAGCAGGATGGCGTTCTTGGCCACCAGGCCCATCAGCATGATGACGCCGATGAAGCTCATCAGGTTCAGCGTGGCGCCGACCGCCAGCAGGGCCAGCACGACGCCGATGAGGCTCAGCGGCAGCGACAGCATCACCGCCAGCGGCGCGGTGAAGCTGCCGAACTGCACCACCAGGATGAGGTACATCAGAGCGATGCCCGAGACCAGCGCGATGCCCATCTCGGTGAAGACCTCCTGCTGGTCCCTCGAAGCTCCGGCCAGTTCCAGCCCGTAGCCGGGCGGAAACGGCATCGCGCGGGCCAGCTTCATCGCGTCGGCCGTCACCTCGCCCGCGGCGCGCCCCTGCACGTTGGCCGACACCGAGATCGTGCGCTTGCCGCCGCTGTGCTGGATCTGCGAAGGCCCCTTGCCGATGGTGACACGCGCGATCTGCTCCAGCGGCACCATCTGGTTGCCATCCCCCACGGCGATGGGCAGGCGCTCGATGTTGCCGGCGTCCACCCGGTCGTCGGGGTGCAGGCGCACGGCGACGTCGCGTGCCTCGCCGGTGGGGTCGATCCAGTCGCCCACCTCGACACCGGCGAAGGCCACGCGGAGGGCCTGCGCGGCATCGGCCACCGAGATGCCCAGCGCGTTGGCAAGGCCGCGGTCGAGCTCGATCTTCAGCTCGTCCTGCGGGTCCTGCTGCGACAGCCCCACGTCCACCGCGCCCGGCACCTGGCGCAGGCGGTCCATGAAGACGGTGGTCATCTCCAGCAGCTGGCGCGAATCGGTGCCGGTGAAGCGGATCTGCACCGGCTTGACGGGTCCGTTGGCAAGGTCGTCGAGCACCACGTACTCGGCGCCCACCAGCCGCCGCACCAGCGAACGCAGCTCCACGGCGATCTCCGCCGACGAGCGTTCGCGCTCGGTGCTCTTGCCGAGGTCGACATAGATGCGCCCGCCGCCCGGGTTCACCAGGCTGTCGGTGGCCTTCGTCTCGGGCAGCGAGCGCGCCAACGCGGCGGCACTTTCCAGCTTCAGCCGCGCGTACTGCAGGTTGCTGCTGGACGGCGTGCGCACGTCGATCACCAGCGTGCCGACGTCGGACACCGGCAGGAAGCTGGTGCCGCCGAACTTCTGCTGCAGGACCACCGCGCCCACCAGGCTGGCCACGGCGAACAGCGCCATCCAGCGCCGGTGGTGCAGCGCCCACGCGATGATCAGTCCGTAGCGGTCGGCCTGTCGGTCGAACCAGCGGTTGAAGCGCTCGAGCACGCGGCTGACGCCCCGCTTGGGGCTGGCGTGGTGGCCGGGTGGGTCGCCCCAGTAGGCCGACAGCATCGGGTCCAGCGTGAAGCTGATGAACAGGCTCACCAGCACCGACGCCACCACCGTCACCCCGAAGGGGCGGAACCATTCGCCGGCCATGCCGGGCATGAAGGCCACAGGGATGAACACCGCGACGATGGAGAAGGTGGTCGCCGCCACCGCCAGTCCGATCTCGGCGGTGCCCTTCAACGCCGCGGTGCGGCGGTCGGCGCCGCGCTCCAGGTGGCGCACGATGTTCTCGCGCACCACGATGGCGTCGTCGATCAGCACGCCGATGGCCAGCGACAGACCCAGCAGGCTCATGAAGTTGAGCGTGAAGCCGGCCAGCCAGACGGCGATGAAGGCGGCGATGACCGAGGTCGGCAGCGACAGCGCCGTGATCACCGTGCTGCGCCAGGAGTTGAGGAAGACGTAGACCACGAACACCGTCAGCACGGCACCGAAGACCAGCGCCTCGATGACGTTGTTGAGGCTGCTCTGCGCTTCCTTGCCGCCGTCCTGGGTGACTTCCAGGGCGGTGCCTGCGGGCAGGGTCGCGCCGATGTCGGCCACCAGGGTGCGCACGGCATTCGCCACCGACACCGTGCTGGCGTCGCGGGAGCGCGTCACCGAGATCCCCACGTTGGGCTTGCCGCTGCGCACCGACACGCTGGTCAGCTCGGCGAAGCCATCCTGCGTGCTGGCCACCTGGCCCAGGCGCACCAGTTCATTGCCGCGGCGCTTGACGACGATCTGCTCGAAGTCGGCCGGCGACCCGATGCGCCCCACCAGCCGGATGCTCTGGTCTTCCAGCGCGCCGCGCACCTTGCCCACCGGCGCGGTGGTGTTCTGCGCGCGCAGCGCGGCCACCACCTCGGTGACCGACACGCCGTGCTCGCGCAGCTTCTCGGCGCGCAGCAGCACCGTCAGCTCGCGCCGCAGCGCACCGTTGACGTTGACCACGGCCACGCCAGGCAGCGCGCGGAAGCGGTCGGCGAGCTGGTCTTCGGCCAGGCGCGAGACCTCGGCATGCGAGAGTTTCGAGCTCGACAGCGCCAGCTGCATGACGGGCTGCGCGTTGGGGTCCAGCCGCTGCAGCACGGGCTCGCGGATCTCCAGCGGCAGCTTGTGTCGCACCGTGCCGATGGCGTTGCGCACCTCGTCGGCGGCCTCGATCAGGTTCTTGTCGAAGTCGAAGATCAGCACCAGGCGCGCGTTGCCTTCGCTGGCGGTGGAACGCACCTCGTCGACACCCGCGATGCCCTGCAGCGACTTCTCGATGCGGTTGACCACCTCGCGCTCGACCGTCTCGGGCGAGGCGCCGGGATAGGCGATGTTGACCATCAGCACCGGCTGCTCGACGTCGGGGAACTGGTTGACGCGCAGCTTGTCCAGTGCCAGCAGGCCCAGCACCATGAGGCCGATGATGAGGACCACCGTGGCCACCGGCCGGCGCACGCTGAATTCGGAGAGAAACATGGCTACTTCCCCGCCGCGGCCGGCCGCGCGCCGGCTGCCGCCGGAACCGAAGCTGCGGCCGGCGGCTGCAGCGCGGCGAACTCGAAGGCCTGGCCGTCGACCAGCACGCCCGTGGGGCGGCGCAGCAGGAGGTCGCCGGGCGCGAGGCCGGCATTCACCACCACCCTGCCGCTGCGTTCGTCCCGCGAGCCGGCCTGCACGGCCTGCTTCTGCACGACGCCCTGGCGCAGGCGCCAGACATGGACCTGGTCGCCGCTGCGCACCAGGGCCGATTCGGGCAGCAGGAGGACCTGCGCATTGCCGCTCTCGATGCGCCCCTCGGCATACAGGCCGGCCACGCGCGGCGCCTCGCCCGCAATGGCCACCACCACCGCCACCTGGCGCGTGCCGGCATGGGCCACGGCGTCGATGCGCTGCACCTTGCCGCTGAATTCGGTCTGCGGGTAGCCGTTGACGCGAAAGCGCACCGGCAGGCCGATCTTCAGTTCGTGCATGCGGTCGGCCGAGACCAGGCCTTCGAAGCGCATGCTGCGCGGGTCGATGACCTTGACCAGTTCCTTGCCCACCTGCGCGGTGTCGCCGGCCGAGGCCTTGCGCTCACTGACCACGCCGTCGAACGGCGCGCGCACCTCCGTGCGGGCGAGCTGCTGGCGCGCCGTCGAGACCCGCGCCTGCGCGGCCAGGCGGTCGCTCTGCGCGTTGTTGCGACGCAGCTCGGCGTCTTCCAGCGCCTGCAGCGTGGTCATGCCCTGGGCCTGCAGCGTCTTCAGGCGTTGCACCTGGCGTTCGGCCTGCTCCAGGGCGCGGCTGGCGGCGCGCAGCGACTCGTCGGCCGAATTCAGGCTCTCGCGGATGGTCGAGTCGTCCAGCCGCAGCAGCAGATCACCCCGGCGCACCGGCTCGCCGTTGTCCTTCAGCACCTGCAGCACCACCGCCGGGATCTCCGCGCGCAGGTCGGCCCGGCGCTCGGGCTGCAGGCTGCCGAGGATCACGGGCCCGAAGGCCTGTGCGCCGAGCGCCACGGTGAAGAGGTCTTCGGGAGCGACGAGCAGGCTCGTCGCAGCGGCCGGCGCCGACGCGGCCGCGCCGGCCGCGTGGGCCGCCTGCGGATCACCGGCCGGCTTGCCGCAGCCCGCCAGCACCAGGGTGCCCAGCACAGCCATCCGCCCCGGCCAACCCAACCACCGAGACCGCAGCGGTCTCTTCCATCGTCTGCACATCGTTCGAACTCCAGGCTGGCGAACCGGCCCGGCAAAGTCGCGGGGCGGATCACGACCCGGCACCCTATAGCGCTGTGCGATGGAAGGAAGCGGCAAGCGACGAATCGACGCTTGCGGGGGATCAGCAGGCGCTGACCAGGATGGGGCGGTGCTGCCGGGCGCATCGCCCCCCGGCGGTCGGCGCGGCCGCCGGGATGAAGCTAGCGCGCGGCCAGCCTGAACACCGACACCGCCTGCACCAGGGCCTGGGCCTGAACCTTCAGGCTCTCTGCCGCCGCAGCGCTCTCTTCCACCAGCGCCGCGTTCTGCTGCGTGGCCTGGTCCATCTGCGACACGGCCTGCCCCACCTGCTGCACGCCCGAACTCTGCTCGACGCTGGCGCTGGTGATCTCGGCCACGATGTCGCTGACGCGTTGGATCGAGGCGACGATCTCCCCCATCGTTCGACCCGCTGCGTCGACCAGCGTGGTGCCTTGTTCCACCTGATCGACGCTGCGGCCGATCAGCGACTTGATCTCCTTGGCGGCCTCGGCACTGCGCTGGGCCAGGCTGCGCACTTCCGATGCCACCACGGCAAAGCCACGGCCCTGCTCGCCTGCGCGCGCGGCCTCGACAGCGGCGTTCAGCGCCAGGATGTTGGTCTGGAAGGCGATGCCGTCGATCGTGCCGATGATGTCGCCGATCCTGCGGCTGCTGTCGTTGATGTCGCGCATCGTGGTCACCACCTTGCTCACCACGTCACCGCCGTGGCCGGCGACTTCGGACGCGCTCTGCGCCAGCTGGTTGGCCTGGCGTGCGCTGTCGGCGTTGTTGCGCACCGTGGTGCCCAGCTCTTCCATGGTCGCCGCGGTCTGCTGCAGCGCGCTGGCCTGCTGCTCGGTGCGGCCTGACAGGTCGTGGTTGCCCTGAGCGATCTGGGCGCTGGCGGTGGCCACGCTCTCGGAGTTCTGGCGCACCTGCCCCACCACGCTGGACAGGCTGCGCTGCATGGCCGCCATGCGGGCCATCATGCTCGTGTCGTCGCCCGGCTTCACCTGCACCTGCCGCGTGAGATCTCCACCGGCGATCGCTTCGGCCAAGGCCGCGGCATCGCTCGGCTCGCCGCCCAGTTGCTGCAGCAGCGAACGCGTCAGCATCAGCCCCAGGCCGCCGGCCAGCAGCACGGCCAGCACCAGCCCGCCGATCAGGGCCGAGTACATCGCTGAGCGGCTGGCTTCGGCCTCCTGACTGCGCACGACCAGCAGCGACGCCTCGGCCTTGTAGAACTCGTCGTTCAGGCTGCGGAAGCCGTCCATCGCCGCCTTGTCGCGGCCTTTGGCGAAGTCGACGAGGAAGGCTTCCATGCTGCCGTCGGCCAGCTTGGCGGAGCGCCGTGCCTGGATGAGCGACTGGCCCACGGCCACGAACTCGTCGCGCCGCTGCTGCATCGCATCCAGGCGTTTCTGCTGTTCCGCGTTGTCCGATGTGAGCTTCTTCAGCTCGGCCCAGGTCTTGGCGAAGATGGCCTGGCCCGCCACCCAGGGTTCGAGGAACGCGTCCTGGCCCGACAGCATGAATCCGCGCGCGCCGGTCTCCATGTTGATCATCGACGCCAGGTTGTCCTGGGCCAGGTTCATCACCTTGTGGGTGTGGGTGTTCCAGCGCTCTGCCTCGGCCAGCTGGCGCGTGTTGTGCAGCGCCACGCCGACAACGAGGGTGAAGATCAACAGGATGGCACCGAACACGGAGAACAGCCGCGCTGCGAGCTTCATCTGATGGAACGCGTGAATCATTCTGGTCCTCTGTACGCCCCGGGCAGAATGGCCTGGCGAATTGAATGTATCGACGCTTTTCGGACCTGATCGTTCACATCTGAAGGGTTTTCCTGCGCAACTCGACACTCTAGGATGGCCCCTAGGAGCCGGCGCGGCAGAAATCGGCACCCGCGCCGAGGCGGCGCAGGCTCCTAGAGGCCGCACGGCTCAGCGCCCGAAGCGCTGCGGACTGAAGGGCCGCAGGTCCAGCGGTGGCGCGCGGCCGTCGACCAGGGCCCGCACGATCTCGGCCGTGGCGGCCGACTGCCGTGGCCGAAGGCGTAGATCACGCGGCCGTCGTCGCGCGCTGCGCCCAGCGCGGGCAGCGAATCGGGCAGCGAGGGGCGCAGCCCCATCCACTGCGTGCCGCCCTCGGTGTGCAGCCCGGGCAGAAAGCCGCGGGCATGGGCCAGCAGCGCGTCGGCGCGGCGGTAGTTCGGCGGCGCGCGCAGTCCGGCCAGCTCGACCGCACCACCCACGCGCACGCCGCCGCCGATGGGCGTCACCACGAAGCCGCGACCGGGGAAGGTGAGCTGGCGTCGCAGATCGAAGGCCCCAGGCGGCAGCGTGGTGTTGTAGCCGCGCTCGGTCTCCAGCGGGATGCGTTCGCCCAGGCAGCGCGCCAGCAGGTGCGACCAGGCGCCGGCGGCCACGACCACCTGCCGTGCATGCAGGCTCGAACCGCCCTGGAGCCGCAGAGCCACGTCCTGGGCCTGCGGCGCCAGCGCGGCCACCTCGCCCTGCAGCAGCCGCACGCCCGACTCGACCGCACGCGAGGCCAGCAGCTGCACCAGCCGCAAGGGGTCTTCGATGGTCGCCCAGCCGGGCACGAAGGTGGCTGCGACCAGGCCCGGCGACAGCCCCGGCTGCCAGCGCGCGATGGCCTCGGCGGCCCCGGGGCCCTGGGCGTGTTCGAAGGCGATGCCGTGTTCGGCGCGCAGCTGCCAGCCCGGCAGCGACGCGCGCCACTCGGCATCGCTTTCGTAGAGGTGCAGGTTGCCGTCCTCGTGCAGCAGCGGCAGCGCGCCGATGTCGCCCAGCAGACGGTGCGTGGCCGCCGCGGCCAGGCGGTTCAGCGCGGCCTGCGCCTGCGTGCTGGCCGCCACGCGCGCGGGCTGGCAGGCGCGCCAGAAGCGCCACAGCCAGGGGGCGATGGTCGGCAGGTAGGCCGGTCGCAGCGACAGCGGCCCCAGCGGGTCGACCAGCCAACGCGGCGCCTGCCGCAGGATGCCGGGCGAGGCCAGCGGCTGGATGTCGGAAAACGCATAGGCGCCGGCATTGCCGCGGCTGGCGCCTGCCGCCACGCGCTCCCGTTCGATCACCACCACGCGGCGTCCCGGCGTGGCCAGCCGCAGCGCGATGCTGAGGCCGATGACGCCGGCGCCGATGACAGCGACGTCGGCGACACCCTGTGTGTCGTGCGCCCCCGGCGGCTGCAGCTCGATGGCCTCGGTCATGAAGACTCAGAGTCCCCAGGCGAAGGGATCCCGGGGATCGAACAGCACCTGGGCATCGAGCGTGACGTGGGCGCGGCCCTGGATGAAGGGCAGCACCGTGGCGCTGCCGTCGGCCGGCAGTTCGTAGCGCGCGGCGAACACGCTGCCGATGATGCTTTCCTGGTGCCAGACCTGGCCGGGCGCCAGCGCGCCGTCGGCAGCCAGGCAGGCCAGCTTGGCGCTGGTGCCGGTGCCGCAGGGCGAGCGGTCGTAGGCCGCGCCCGGGCACAGCACGAAGCTGCGGCCCTGGTGCCCGGCGGCCTGGGCCGGGCCCAGCAGTTCGACGTGGTCGACCTCGGCGCCGTCGGCGCCCGTGATGCCGGCGCCCTGGAGCGCCAGGCGGGTCCGTTCGGCGAGCGCCTGCAGGGCGGGGATGTTGGACCGGTGCAGGCTCAGCCCGTGGTCGTGGCACAGGAAGAACCAGTTGCCACCCCAGGCCACGTCGCCATGCAGCCGCCCGTGGCCTTCGACCTCGACCGCCACCTGCCTGGCGTGGCGGTACGCCGGCACGTTGGCCACCGTCACCGCGCCGTCGGCATGCAGCTCGGCGCTGATCGTGCCCACCGGCGTGTCGATGGCGTGCACGCCCGGCGCCAGGCGGCCCAGGTGCGCCAGCGTGGCCACCAGGCCGATGGTGCCGTGGCCGCACATGCCCAGGTAGCCGACATTGTTGAAGAAGATGACGCCGCAGACACTGCCGGGCTGCACCGGCGGCGTGAGCAGCGCGCCCACCAGCACGTCGTTGCCGCGCGGCTCGTTGACCAGCGCTCGGCGCCAGGCGTCGTGCTGCTCGCGGAAGCGCAGCCGCCTCTCGGCCAGGCTGCCGGTGCCGAGATCGGGGCCGCCGCTGACCACCAGACGTGTCGGTTCGCCACCGGTGTGCGAATCGATGATGCGGGTGGGCACGGGCGTCGGCAGGGGTGCGGTCATGGTGTCAGGCTTTCCGGGGCGGCGCGCGGCGCGCGCGCCCCGACGGGGGTGGCAACAAGCGGTGCAGGTCGCGGCGCACGGCCTCGACGTGCGCCACCAGGTGATCGCAGGCCTCGGCCAGGCGGCCCTCGCGGCACAGCAGCAGCAGCTTGCGGTGCTCGCGCTGGGCGCGGGCCAGGGCGCTGGCCCGCGTGAGCTGCACCCGGGTGTAGCGGTCGCTGGCCTGCAGCAGGGACGTCACCACCGACAGCGTGCGCGGCAGCCCGGCTGCGCAGTACAGCGCCAGATGGAACTGCGCGTTGAGCTCTCCCCAGCGCGCCACATCGTGCCGCGCCAGCGCGTCGGCGAAGGCGTCTCCCAGCGCATCGATGCGCTGATGATCACTGCTGGTCAGCAGCGGCACCGAGCGCTGCAGCAGTCGCGGCTCGAGCATCACGCGCAGGTCGAAGACGTCGTCGATCTCGTCGAGCGCGAAGCCCGAGACGATGGCGCCCTTGTGCGGCTCGATGTGCACCAGGCCTTCGGCCTCGAGCTGGAACAGCGCCTCGCGCACGGGAATGCGGCTGACGCCGAACTCGGTCGCCAGCGCGTCCTGGCGCAGCTGGCTGCCGGCGGCGAAGGCACCCGACAGGATGCCCTGGCGCAGCTGCTCGACGATGGCCGCGGACAGGGTGCGGTGCACGAGGCGGGGCTTCATGGAAGTCTGCAGGTGCCGAGGTTGACCGGTAGATTGTATAAAATGTACCATCGCTGCCAAGGCCAGTGCATCCAGGGCATCCCGCCCGGCGCCGCCAGTTCCATCGAAAGGCCACCATGACCGCCGTCTCCTGGCAGGGCGTCTTCCCAGCCGTCACCACCCAGTTCAAGCCCGACCTGTCGCTGGACATCGACGCCACGGCGCGCGTCATCGAAGGTCTGGTGCGCGACGGCGTCTCCGGCCTCATCGTCTGCGGCACGGTGGGCGAGAACACCTCGCTCGAACGCGCCGAGAAGGCTCAGGTCATGGAAGCCGCGGTGGCCGTCGCGGCCGGTCGCGTGCCGGTGATCTGCGGCGTGGCCGAGTTCACCACCGCCTTTGCCATCGAGACGGCGAAGACGGCGGCCAGGGCCCGGGTCGACGGCATCATGGTCATGCCGGCCCTGGTGTATTCGGCCAAGCCGCACGAGTCGGCGGCGCACTTCCGCGCGGTGTCGCGCGCCACCGACCTGCCGGTGATGGTCTACAACAACCCGCCCATCTACAAGAACGACATCACGCCCGACATCCTGGCCAGCCTGGCCGACT
>LNFM01008214.1_pt1 | contig 15864 bp, 17 predicted proteins | sample 596031 | NCBI WGS metagenome assembly LNFM01 (sample SAMN04254537, study PRJNA301005) | activated carbon metagenome | isolation source: dual media filters at the Ann Arbor, Michigan drinking water treatment plant | place: USA: Ann Arbor | reverse complement strand
TGGAAGTCCTTCGACTTCGGATTCTTGAATTGGATGCTGAAGCCCTTGGCCTTCTTGCCATCGACGTAGAGCTTCACCTTGAGGACGTTCTTGCCGCCCTTCTTCGAGAGCTCGCCGAGCACGAGCACATCGGCGCCGAGATCGAAGGCGAGGGTCTTCGCCATCTTGTCGCTGATATCGGAGAGCTCGAGCTTGTCGGCGACCTTGTTCGTCTCGCGCTTGTTGAGGACCTCGAAGTCGTCGCCATCGATGGCCTCGGCCACGCCGTCACGGACCTTGCTGTTGCTGTCGTTCTGAAAGGCCGGGATCGCTACTTTGGGCTTGCCCCACGCCACGACGGTGACGAGGCACAAGACCACCATCGCGAGGAGGGTTACGCGGGACAAACGCATCGCGAACCGCAATTATACACGGTAGATTCGAGGCGCATGCCGGATCCTGTCGACCACCGCAACCTGACCATCACGGGCCGGCACAAGGCGGTCACCGGCAACGTGTCCGTCGAGAACGACGTCACGGTGATCGTCACGCAGGCCTACGGCCCCAAGGGCGACAACCTGGTGGGCATCTCGGGGGTCGACTTCGATGGCCATCCCGCCGTGACGGTGGGTGTTCGCATCGAAGGCAAGGAGGGCCAGGTCCATCTGTCCCCCATCCATGGTGACGGCCGCAAGTCGAAGCCGTTCGACATCCCCTACGGCACCCGCTGCGAGCTGTTTTGCCCCGTGTCGGGCCTCCCGCTCGACCTCGTCGGTGAGGTCGAGGATGGCTCCGGGGCCCGGTACTTCGCGATCTATCTCACACCGCAGCTCTCGCGTGGCTCGATGGTCATGATCAGCGACGTGTGGGGTCACTACCACTCGCGCATCATCGACGACTTCGAGCTCATCTCCGCCTGGGCCGCCCGCCACGGCTGAGAACTGGTCCTCAAAACAGAATCGCGACGCGCCGTTCTCCTTCTCGGTTCCGCTGCACCGTTCCCGATTCGTGCGCGGGCCTCGAGCGACGGTCGCCTGGTGGGACCTAACTGAGCTCCGCTACAGGTCGTAGAGCAGGAAGTACGCGCGCAGGTTCGCGTTGGCCATCGGCTTCTTGATCCGAGGCTGACCGATCGAACCGTAGAACACGCGCTCGAGGAGCGGGCTCGCGGTGATGAACCCGGCGCGCCATCCGGGGAACCGCGCGCACATGGTCGCGAGGGCCTCGTAGACCTCGGTCAGGTCATACTCGTCGAGGCGTTCGCCATACGGTGGGTTGCAGAGAATGAGGCCGGTGGCCGGCGGCTCGCGACCGCGCTCCTTCGCGATGTCGGCGATGACCGCCGGCTTCAGCGTGATCGCATCGGAGCGCTGGAGCGTCAGGGCATCGACGACGCCGGCGGATCGCGCGTTGTCCTTCGCGCTGCGCAGCACCTCGAGATCCACATCGCAGCCGACGACCAGCGGCGCGGCATCGGGCCAGAGCGCGGCGGCCTTCGCGGGCGACGACGCCGGCGTCGCCTTCGAGGTCAGCACGGGGATACGCTCGAGCGCCGGCACCAGGCGTGGCTCGCCGCGCGCCATGAGCACGGCCTCGATGGGAATCGTGCCCGCGCCGCACATGGGATCGACGAGCGCCTCGCTCCGAGGATCGAAGCGACCGAGCATGAGCAGCACCGACGCGAGGTGCTCTCGCAACGGCGCCTCGCCAGCCTCGCGGCGCCAGCCCCGATGGGCGAGCGAGCCGCCGCCGAGATCGATCGACACGACGAGCTCGTTCTTGTCGTCGAGCCGCGCCACCCAGCGCGTCGCCGGCCGATCGGCATCGACGTGGAGGCGCACGCCCCGCCGCGCGGCCCCGTCGATGAGCGCGTTCTTCACGGTGCCCACGACCTGGCGCTCGCCCGCGGCGAACTCCTCCATGCGCCGCACCTCCACCGAGATGCCGTCGCCATCGCGCCAGAGGCCGCGCGCGTCGGTGCGGATGTCTTCCATCAGCTCCTCGAAGAGCGGCTCGAGGCGTGTCGCGCGCGACCGATACACGTCCCACACCACGCGGGTCGGCGTGCGCAGGTAGGTGACGGCCACGCGAGCGAGGTCGGCCTCGAACGGAAACACGAGCTGGCCGAGCCCTTCCTTGCGGGGCTTGCCCGGCCGGCGATTGAGCGCCTTCTGGCAGACCCGCGTGAGCTCGGCCTCCATCACGACGTTCGTCTGCGTGGAGCCGACAATTCTCAGTTCATCGATGATCACGAGTAGCCATTCAGCGACGCGAGGAGGCCGCTATCCGCGAAGAAGCGCTTGTGGAGATACACGCCCCGCCCGTCCGTCCCCGCCGGTCCCTTCGGCCGTTCATGAAGGTATCGCTTCGCCAGTCGCGCGACCTCCGCATCCCACTCGAGCAAGTACCACGACACGATCGTGGCATCGCCCCCGTCGAGACTCGCGCGCGCGAGCCAGAGTGTGCGCTGCAGCTTCGCCAACGTCCCGCCGCCGACGGCCATCGCAATGGCCGGGTCCTCGACGACGCGCCAGTGCCCCGCCCCCTCCTGCGCCACCGGCACCGTCTTCACCTCGACATCGCCCCGCCAATCCGGCTCGTCGGCGCCGCGCTCCACCACGCCGAGCAGTGAGGCCGCTCGGAGCCCCCACGCCCCCTTGTCGCGCCCGCGCGGTCCGAGGCGCACGCCGATCGCTCGGTCGGCCGCCGCGAGGAGCTCGTCGATCGACTCCGGCTCCTCGGCCGGCGGCGTCGCCTGGGCCTGCGCGGGGATCGTGCGCGGCCACTGCTCGCTCGGCGGATGCAGCCCGCGCGGCCGCGCCTGCACGACCAGGTGACCGCCAAGCACCACCGGCCGCGGCTGCAGCACCGGCGACACCTCGCTCCCCCCACGCTCGAGGGCCGCCCCGAATTCCCAGAGCCGCTCGCGCAGCGCGGGGGACCGCCCTTGCCCATCGAGGCGCAGCGCCTCGCACGCCGCTCCCAGCTCGCCCCGGGTCATCGCGTTCAGCAACCCGCACAGGTCGCCGCCCCACCGGGCCACGACCCGCTCGCTCGCCTCGTCCACCGAATAGCTCGCCGCCCGCGCCCCCGTCCGGGCCTCGAACCGGCCCACCCGCAGGGCCGCCAGCCGCCGGACCACGTCCGACGGCAGCACGCTCGCGATGCGGGCGACGGCGTTCACGCCACCGACGGTAAACGAACCCTCCGACGCGCGCACCTTCGCGCCGATCCCGGAACCTGTCCCGGCTACCTGTCGCAGGGGTCCGACCCCTGCGACACCCCGGCTACCTGTCGCAGGGGTCCGACCCCTGCGACACCTCTGCTACCGTTCCCGCGTGCGCGCGCCACTCCTCGCCATCGCCTGCCTGCTGGCGTGCGCGCCGGCGGTCGACGGGCCGTCCGAGCGACAGCGCACGGCCGATACCCACGACGGAGTTGCGCTCGAGCAGCAGCTCGCGGCGCTGCCCGGCGTGACCCGCGTCGAGGTGGTGCTGCATCGTCCGGCGGCCGACCCGCTCACCGTCACGCCCGCCGCTGCGCCGTCGCTGTCGGTGGTGGCCGTGGTCGACGATCCGACGTCCGTCGAGCGGACGAAGACCACGGCGGGGCGGCTTGCCGAGGCGGCGGCGCCTGGGGTGCCGGCGACGATCGTGGTGGAGGTCGGCGATCCGCGGCCGGTGATGGCGAAGGTCGGGCCGTTCTCCGTCGAGGCGAGGTCCCAGAGGCCGCTCAAGGCGGTGCTCGGCGCCGCGTTCGTGGCGATCGCGATGCTCGCCGGGTATGTCGCGTATCGTCAGCGCCGCGGCAGCAGCGCCCAGTAGTCGAGCTCGAGGACGAGGCGCGGATCCTTCGTGCCCGAGAGCAGGGACTTGATGCCCGGGAGCTCCGCGGCGGTCGCGTTCTTCGCGGCCGTGAGGCGGAGGCGGAGCGCGCCGACGTCGCGCCGCTCGCCCAGCTCCGCCCGCTCGATGACCTCGGTGAAAGCGCGCACGGTGTCGCCGGCGAAGACGGGCCCGACGTGCGAGCCGCCGTTCCACGCGGCGATGCGCAGCGCGGTCTGGAGTCCATTCTGTGCGAGGGCGACGGCGACGCTGATGACGTGGCCGCCGTAGACGATGCGCTTGCCGAAGCGCGACGATTCCATGCCCTTCGCGTCGAAGTGGACCTGCGCGGTGTTGTGATAGAGGCGCGTCGCCTGGACGTGGTCGGCTTCCTCGATCGTCATCGCGTCGGGATGATCGATGCGCTCGCCGACCTCGTAGTCGTCCCAGCGGGCCGTCGAGCCGAAGGCCCACGCGAGATCGGGGAAGCGCTGGAGGTTCATCGTGTCGGGCACGATGAGGCGCTCGGGCGTCACGACCGCGGGGAGCTGCGGGACCTCGTTCAGGCCCTTCGCCGCCTCCTTGTCGCGCTTGGGCACGAGCACCCAGCGCACGAACGAGACGACCTCCTGGCCCTTCTGGTTCGTGCCGCGGGTGCGGACGTAGACGATGCCAGCGTCGCCGCTGGAGACTTCGCGGAGGCCGATGACCTCGCTCTCGGAGACGAGCGTGTCGCCGGGGTACACCGGCCGCGAGAAGCGGACGTCGGCGTAGCCGAGGTTTGCCGAGGCGTGGTGCGAGATGTCGGGGACGCTCTTGCCGAACACGACGTGGAACACGAGCAGGTCCGGGATCACCTCGCGCGCAAAGCCTAACGAGCGTGCGAGCTCCGTCGACGACGCGAGCGGATGCCGATCGCCCGTGAGCGCCATGTACGCCGAGATGTCCCCGCCATGGAGCGTTCGGGGAATCGCGTGCACGAGCTGCTGCCCGATGCCGAAATCCTCGAAGTGCCGGCCTGCCGCTACCTTCTTCATGACCGTCGGGCAGGCTACTACAAAACAACTACGGCCGAGCACACCCGCCCCCCGACGAGTGTGCTCGGCCTGGGTGGAACTTGCCACGCGCGCCGAGGCGCGCGGATTCGATCACTCAGCCAGCAGGTAGCTGTAGCTGACGCTCTGCGGACCGCCGTCCCACGCGGGGAAGTTGGCGCCACGCACGGCGGACTCGATGCACGCGCCCGTCGGCGTCCCGGCGAACACGCCCGAGACCTTCACCTTCGAGACCTTGCCGTCCGGGGCGACCGTGAGCTTCACGGTGGCGCTGCCCTCGGTGCCCGAGTAGCAGCCCTTCGCCTTGTCGGCGACGCCGTTCATCGCGGTCTTGATGTCGCCGCTCGACAGCGACTTCTTGTCGAGCTTCGGCCCCGTGTCCTTCGACTTCTCGACGCCCGCTTCCTTGAGGAGCGCGTCGAAGGACGGATCCTCTTCACCAGCGTTGCCACCGGCCGCGGGCGCTGCGGGGGCCGGCTTCTCGACCGCCGCCTTGTCCGGCTTGGCCGCGACCGTCTCGGTCACCGAGCCCGCGGCCTTGTCCTTCTTGTCGCCGCGCTTGCTGGCGCGCTTGTCCTCGGTCTCGGACTCGGACTCGCCATCCTGCGCAGCGACCGCACCGGACGTCGCGGCCGGCGCCGTGACGTCGGGCTGGGCCACGGCCAGGGCCGCCGGTGCCGGCGCGGGCTCGACGGGCGGCGGCGTGGCGGCGGCGACCTCGGCCTTCCGCTCGCTCGCGGACGCCTCGATGGGCGTCGCGGTCGGCTGCTCCGAGCTCGCCACGACCGCGGGGGCATCGCTCTTGGCGCTGACCTTCAGATAGATGCCGACACCAGCGGCCGCCGCGAGGGCGATGCCAACGGCGGCGTAGAGACCGGTCTTGCTCTTCGGCTGCTGCGCGAAGCGCGCGCCGATCACCGGCGCGGTCGAGACCTCGGCGGCGGCGGTGGCGACCACGGGCTCGGCGATGTCGGCCTTGGCCTGCTTCGCCTCGGCCTTGCGCGCGGCCTTGTCCTTCGCCTTCACTTCGGAGGCGGCAGGGAGCTGCGCCAGCTCGGGCAGCGAGATCATCTTCGCAGGCTCGGGCAGCGCCATCGCCTTCCAGCCAGCGGAGCTCGACGCGAGGATGTCGTCGTCGACCGGCTGAACCGCCGGCATCTTCTTCGACATACGCAGCTTGGTGCTGCTCGCGAGGCTCCGGATGTCGTGAAGACCGGAGTCTTCATCCCGCACGGCATCCGCCTGCGGTGGAATGCCGGTCGACGCGTCGTCAGTCATGCGATTCACCGTCTGCATTTCGATGTCACCCTCCAGGCGCGAAAGCGTCACGTTCGGAAGCGCCTCGAAATAACCTGAGGGCGCTTCGTCGTCCAGCACTTTCATCGCGGCGCGGATGCGTTCATCGATGTCGTCGGACATAAGACGTCTTTCCCGTTACTTTGCGGCCGTTGCCGGCTCGGAGGTGGCGAGCTTCAGTCGCAGCAAGCGACGCGCCTCGTTGACGCGCCATGCGACCGTGCCCTCGGGAATCTCGAGGATCTCGGCGATTTGTTTGTGCGGCAGCTCCTCGACGGTGGCGAGGACCAGCGTGACGCGCAGGGTCTCGGAGAGCGATGCGATCGCCTCGAGCACCGCCTTCACGTCCCCGGTGATCTGCGACCGTTGTGCAGGAGTCTGCGCAGTCTGTCCGAGCGATTCGGGCCGCCCGCCGATGTGAGCGACCTCGGACTGGCCCTTGTGCTGGAGGGCAGCGCCACGCTTGCCCGAGCGCAGCATGTTGAGCGCCGTGTTGATGGTGATGCGGTAGAGCCAGGTAAAGAAGTCGGCGCGGCCATCGAACGTCGCGAGCCCCTTGTAGGCGCGGATGAACGACTCCTGCGTGACGTCATCTGCGTCACCGTGGTTGCCGAGAATATGGAGAGCGGCGGCGTACACGCGGCGTTGGTGCTTCCGAACGAGACGCCCGAAGGCGGCGCGGTCCCCCTGGCGCGCCCGGTCGAGGTCGTCGTCGTCCTCAGCCATACCGGGTCACTATAGAGGGGCCTGCCATAGGACAACAGCCGGCGGTCGGGCTTTGGGTCATCGACGTCGATCCGCCTCGAAAAGCTTGGGGACGAGGCCCGCGGCCAGCTCCGCCATGCGCGCCAGGGCCCGTCCCGCGTCGGCGTGGGCCACCAGGCGGCTCCGGGCGCGCTCCGCCCCCGCGGTTCCCCCCTCCCCGCCTCGCTGCCGGGACGAGACATCGAGCACGGCCAGCGGGTCGGCCCCGGCGAGAATGCCGCGGAGGGCCTGGAGGCGGGTCCGCGCCTCGCGCAGCGCATCGGCCACGTCTTCGGCGTAGGCGTCGGCGAGCCCAGGCTTGCCGCCGGCAACGAGGGCATCGAGATCGACGAGGGCGAGATCGCGCAGCCGCGCCGAGAGAGCTTCGTCGGGATCGATCACGGCTTCTTCTCGCCCGTCCCCTCGGGGCTGGCCGCGAGCGCCTTCTGCTTGGCTGCCTTGTCGGCCGCCATCTTCTCCTTCAGCGCCGCGAGCGGGTCGCTGCTCGGATCGCTGTCGCCGGCCGCGAGCTGATGCGCGGCACTGGCGGTCGCGAGCTTGCGATCGAACGCGGCCGCATCGATCTCCTCGCCGCGCATCGCGGCATCGACCTCGCTCTCGATCGCCTCCGAATCGATGCGGTCCTCGGCGGCCTTGAAGCGGTCCCACACCGACGAGTCATTGCCGAACGCATCGCCACCGGCCGAGCGGCCGGCCGCGATCTGCGTGGCCAGCGTGCCCTTGCGCAGCTTCAGCATCTGCAGCTTGGTCTCGAACTCCTTGCGGCTCTTGTTGAGCTGGATCGCGTAGCCAGCGGCCTCGTGCTTGTCGCGGGTGATCTTCACGATCTCCTGCTCGGCCGCCCGCTTCTCCTTGAGCGCGGTCTTCGCTGCGTCGTCGTCGCCGGCTCGCACGGCCACCATGGCCCGCCGCTCCCACTCCGCCGCCTTCGCCGTGAACTTCTCGATGTCGGCCTCCATCAGCTTGGCCGTGGCCTTGTAGCTGATGAGCTCCGCCAGCGCCTTCTTCCGGCCCTCCTCGAGCTCGACGATGACCATGTCGAGCTCCTTCTCGGGATCGATCGCCTTGTCGAGCGCCGCGTTCGCTTTGCTCGAGATGCCGCTCTTGATCTTCGAGAAGATGCCCATCGCCGGGAAAGTATACGTCTCAGCGCGAGAGCGCGCGAACCCCCGACCAGCAGGCGTCGGCCGCCCGTCGCAGGCTCGTCCGGGCCTGACGGTTGCCGCCCGCCTCGCGCGCCGCCTGATCGAGCGCCACACACTGGGGGGCGATAGCGAGCGCGGCCGGCGCTGACGTACGCGGCGTGACCCCGCTGGGGTTGCTCGTGGCGGGCACGGCGCGCTCGTTGACGGTGAACGCGCCCCCCGTGACCGACGAGAGGAAGCTATCCGGCAGGTTCGTCATGACCCGCTCACCGAGCACCTCGCGTGCCACGGGCCACGCCCCGGGGGCGCAACCACGGGCGGCAGTCGCAGCCCTGGCTGATGGGGCACTTGGGTCGGGTGGGGACCACGGGTGCTCCCTCCCGGCGACGGCCAATCGCCTGGCCGTGGCAAGTACCCGCACGAGCACCAGGCGCCGCCGCTACCCACGCCGCATTGGTACTAGTCCTTGCCGAGGCCGTACTTGCGATAGCGCTGGCGGAACTGGTCGTACGTGATGCCGAGCAGGGCCGCCGCTTCCTTCTGCTTGTAGCGAGTGCGCTCGAGCGCGTCGCGGCAGAGCCAGGCCTCGAACGAATCGACGCGCTGGTCGAGGGGGAGGCGCGCGTCGTCGGCGAACGACGTCCCGCTGGACTCGGCCGGGCTCTGCGCCTCGGGCGGCAGCGCCCCGTCGACATCCGCGGCCGTCAGCGTGCTGCCCTGGGCCATGTACACCGCGCGCTCGACGATATTCTTCAGCTCGCGGACGTTGCCCGGGTAGTCGTAGGCCGCGAAGCGATCGAGCGCGGCGGCGCTGATCTCGCGGACGGGAATACCGGAGAGCTCCTGGCGGAAGTGCGCGAGGAAGTGCGCGGCGAGGATCGGTACGTCCTCCATGCGCTGGGCGAGCGGCGGCAGCTGGATGACCTCGAACGCGAGGCGGTCATAGAGGTCGCGTCGGAACGTCCCGTCGGCCATCGCCTGCTTGAGATCGGCGTTGGTCGCCGCGATCACCCGCACGTTCACCTGGATCGATTCGCTGCCCGCGACCCGCTCGAAGCGCTGGTACTCGAGGACGCGCAGGATCTTGGCCTGGAACTCGAGCGACATGTTCCCGATCTCGTCGAGGAACAGCGTGCCGCCATCGGCGAGCTCGAACTTGCCTTCCTTCTGCTTCGTGGCGCCGGTGAACGCGCCTTCCTCGTGACCGAACAGCTCGCTCTCGAGGAGCGACTCGGGCACGGCGGCGCAGTTGATCGTGATGTACGGCTCGGAGGCGCGCGGTGACAGCGTGTGAATGGCGCGTGCGACGAGCTCCTTGCCCGTGCCGCGGGGCCCCAGGACGAGCACGGGGCGCGGCACCGGGGCGACGCGCTCGATCTTCGTGAGCACCGTCCGCATCGACTGCGAGTCGCCGACGATCTGCCAGCGCCGGCCCGCGGCCTTGCGCAGGCGCTCGTTGGTGGCGCGCAGCTCGCGGTTCTCCTGCTCGAGCTGCCGGCGTGCAAGCGCGTGCTGCATGATGCGCTCGACCTTCTCGACGGAGATCTCGAGCTTGTCCTCGAGGTACGGGTCCTTCGTGATGAAGTCGACCGCGCCCGCTTTCACCGCCATGACGGCGTCGTCGATCGTGCCGTGGCCGGTCAGGATGATGATCGGCAGGTCCGGCAGCCGGGCCCGCAGCGAGCGGCAGATCTCGATCCCGCTGCGCTTGTTGGGCCCGAGATCGAGGTCGAGCACGGCGAGGTCAGCCTCGTTCGCGCCGAGCCACTGGATGGCCTCCTCGCCGTCGTCGAAGCCGACGACGTGGCTGCCCTTCGCCTTGAAGACATCGGCGAGCAGCCGCCGGACTTCGGCTTGGTCGTCGACGGTGACGATGGTCCCGATGGTCACTGGCTTAGCTCCGCTTTCGTCCAGATCGGCAGCTGAGACATCGCTCGGTCCGTCGGCAAGGTGATCGTGATGGTCGTCCCCTTCCCCTCCTCGGACTCGACGGTGATGCGGCCGTGATGGGCGGCCACCACCCGCTCCGCGATCGCGAGCCCGACGCCGGAGCCCGTCTCCTTCGTGGTGTAGCCCGGCACGAAGAGCCGGCCGAGCGCCGCGCGCGGGATGCCCGGCCCGGTGTCGGAGACGACCAGCTCCACGACGGGGGCGGTGCCCGTCGCCGCGGCGATGGATCGCACACGGACGGTCACGCTGCCTCCGGCCGGCGCGCACGCCTCGGCGGCGTTGGAGATGACGTTCATGAGCGCCTCGCGCAGCAGCATGCGATCGCCGCGCACGTCGGGGAGCCCCGCCGTGGTCTCGAGGGCGATCGGCACGGACTGGATGCGCGCCTGCGCGGCCATCACCACCTCGTGGAGCAGCGGCGGAATCGGCACGAGCTCGATCGTCGGCGTCGGCGACTGCATCGAGCGGAGGTACTGCGCCCACTCCTCGTAGAGCGCGGTGACGTCCTGCTCGAGATCCTTCAGGCGGTCCTGCACCTCGCCCTGCGCGAGCTTGCGCGCCGATCGCGTGCGGGCACCGATGATGCCGAGGAGGTTCTTCACGCGATGGCCATGCGCATACACGCCAGCGAGCACGTCGTGCCGGGCCACCTCGGCCGTCGCGGTCACGAGGCGTGGCGCCACGCCCGCTGTCGCCGCTCCGGCGCCGGGATGAGCCGCGTCGAGGAGTCGGCTCACCACCAGGCCCAGGCTCGGCGACTGGGCGTCGAGCATCCGGGCCGCATTGCGCCATGCGAGCCCGTGACTCGCATCGATGCGCAGAGCGCGTTCGATCTCGGCGAGCGCGCCGGCCTGGTCTCCGCGATCGAGCATGAGCAGCGCGAGCCGACACGCCGCGCCCGTATGGCCCGGCTGGAAGGCGAGCCCCTTGCGATACGCCGCCTCGGCGAGGGCGCGCGTCTCGGCGCCCGGTTCCTCACCACACACCGTCGCGTACAGGAACCAGAGGCGCGCGCGGTCACCGGCTGCCAGCTCCTCACCCGCGCTATCGGCCACGAGCGTCGCGAGCTCCTTCACGAGCGCGTCGCGGTCACCGGCTGGCTTGCGCACGCGACGTTCGAGCCGACGCAGGGTCACCGCCGTACTCGGCCGCGCGGCGTGGGCCGCCGCGAGCTCCGCCTCGATCGCAGCCTCGTCGACCCCCGACTCCCCCGTCGCGTGCCGCGCCGCCAGCATGCTGGCCCGGACGAGCTGCGTGTGCGGCTTGCCGGTCGCCTGGGCGAGCGCGTCCATCCCGTCTGCCGCCCGTCCGTGCGCGACCACGGCCGCGCACACTTCCTCGACGAGGTGGTAGTCGACGCCGGCCTCGCCGTCTCGCGTCGCGCACGCCGCGAGGACCGCGTCGAACGCCGCCGCGGCCTGCGCCGCCGCGCCGTTGTGATCGGCGGTGGCGTGCGCCGCCCGCGCGAGCTCGAGGTGCGCACGCACGCGGTCCCATGGCTCGAGCTTGGGCGAGTCGAGCGCCGCGAGGAGCGACATGCGCGCGGCCGCGACCTCACCTGCCGCGAGCTGCGCGCGCCCGAGGAGGATCCGCGTCGCGGGACCGGGCGCGCGCTTCGCGGCCTCGGCGGCGAAGGTCCGCGCATGCACGGCATCACCCTGCGCGAGCGCGATGTCCGTCAGCCGCAGCGCCGGCGCAGCGTCCCCATCCGCGGCGAGCGCACGCACGAGTGCACTCTTTGCGGCGGCCGGTAGCCCAAGCGCCCAATATCGATCCCCGAGCTCGAGCAGCGCCCTCATCCCGGGCTGAACGATAGCTCATGCACCGTGATACCGTCGTCCTCCATGGCGACTCCCAACTACGGCTTCACGAACTCTCCCCAGCCCGGCGCGCCGCCGCCTCAAGAACAGGGAAATGGCATGGCCGTCGCCGGCCTCGTGCTGGGCATCATCGGCGCGGTTTTGTTCTTCGTGCCCTTCATCGGCTGGATCGTCTCGATCCTCGGCATCATCTTCGGGGCCCTCGGTAACTCGAAGGCGTCCAAGATTGGCGGCAAGGGCAAGGGGATGGCACTCGCGGGCCTCATCCTCGGCGTGCTCGGTCTCATCGTGGGTATTGCCGTGTTCATCTGGGCCATGGGCGAGGCCAAGAAGGACCTCGACAACTACCGGTATCGCGGCGACATCGCCCCGATCGTCCAGCCGTACGACCGCGCGTAGTTAGCGGTCGCGCAGCGCGACCTTGCGCGCCTCGAGATGCTCCGCCAACGCGTCGAGCGCCTCGTTCAGATTCTGCCGGGCCTCGCCGCGATAGTCGGCCTGGTCATTCGGCGTGCGGAGGGCCGCGAGGCTCGCCTCCATCGCCACGAGGTCCGCCTGCGACTTCGCGCGCACGGACTCGTGCATCTCCTTGAATGACGCGTAGAAGTCCTGAAGCATGTCGCCCTCGCGCAAGGGCGTGACGACGCCGAGCTTCTTGGCGGCCATCTTGTCGAAGTACAGCGAGACCTTGTAGAGCGGCCCCGCGACCTTGTGGGTCATGATCAGCAGGTACAGGGACAGGATGATGACGAGGCCGACGCCGACCCCGACCATCTTGTAGACGAGCGCCTGGTCGTCGCTCGCGAGGTCGCTCGTGATCTGCTCCTGCAGCTCGCTCTGCGACGCATCCGTGTCGGTCAGCACCTGGAGGTCGCGCGAGATGGACTCGGATGCGGCCCGGCGCTGCTGGTAGATCATGAAGCCAAGCGCGCCCGCGATGATCCCCGAGAGGATCGTCACGACGAGCACGTAGCGAAGCTGGAGCTTCTTGTCGAGCAGGTAGTTCGACAGCTTCCGCTTGTACTTCGGCCGCGGCCCCGCTGGCGCGTTCGCCGGAATCGCGGTGGGGTCACTCAAGGGACTTCTCCTTCTTCGCGACCAGGTCCCGGAGCTTCACGATCTGGGGATCCTCGGCCGCGCCCGCTGCCTCGGCGGCGCTGATGACCGCCGTGAGCTTCGCGATGTCGTCCTTCTGCATCGCGACGATACCGCCGTGCGCGCTCTTGAAGTGCTCGTAGAAGTCGACGAGCTGGTCGCCCTTGCGGAGGTTCCAGACCTTGTCGAAGCGACCGTCGCGCATCTTCGCGAGGTAGAGGCCCACCTTGAACAGTGGGCCCGCCACGCGGTGGGTCATCTTGATGCCGTAGATGGCGAGGCCGAACACGAGCAAGAGCCCCGTCCCGATGAGCACGTAGAGGATGCGCATCCGGCCGGCCTCGAGATCCAGGATCGAGCCGGCGATCTTCTGCTCGCAGATGTACCGCCTCGCGACCGACTCGCCGAAGTCAGGCGGGACGATGATCGGGGGCGGCCCCTCGGGCGTCATCTCGATCGTGCTCTCCGTCATCACGACGGCGCGGCGCGGCCGCTCCTCACTGTCCTCCTCGCCCTCCGCCTCGTCATCGGCGGCCGCGGCGGCGGGCTCCTCGTCGACGGTCGCGGCGGCGGGGGGCGCGGCCGGCGCCGGCTGGCCCTCCTCGGGCAGCTGCATCGGCAGGTCGGTGGGCGGCGCGAGCGATGGCGTGACCACCGGGGGCGGCGGCGGCGTGAGATCGATCGACTCTTCGACGTCGGGGCGGAGGTCGGCGATGATCGGGCACGGCGTGCCGCGCACGCTGGCGATCGACACCGCCGTCGTCTCGTTGGCGACCTTCATGACCCAGAACCCGAGGCCGACCATCAACACGGTCGCGAGTCCGACCATGAAGAGGGTGAACTTCAGCTGGTAGCTCTTATTGATTAAGAGGTTCTTCCAGCTGCGCTTGTAGGTCTGGCCCGCCATGGTCTCGCTACGGAGTTCCCGTCTTCGATTTGATCGTCGGAACGACCTTGCTCTTCACCATGTCCTCGATCACGGCCTCGATGCAATCCTGCTCGGAGAGCGCGATGTCCTTCGGCTTCGTCCCGCCGACGACCTTGGCTCCGCCGGACAGATTACCGACGATGTTCTTGTCGGGATAGGTGGCGAGCAACATGCTGATCTTACATGCAACGGTCGCGTCTGCGCCGGCTTTCGTTACGGTCAGGGTGTTCAGTGTCCCGTCGATATAGAAGCCGGCCATCTTCTTGGCATCCAACTCTTTTTTCGTCGGGGCCTTTCCGCTCGGCCACGCGGTGACCCAGGACGAGGCGCTCTTGCCGAGCTGCTTGGTGGCCTTCGCGGTCATCCACCCCTTCTGCGTTGCCTGGTTCGTGCCCGCGGGCGCGGACATCGGGCCAACGTTCACGTAGATGCCACCCGAGGAGTTCGTCGCCGCGCCGCTCGACGCCGCCGAGCCCGCGGCGGAGCCCGTGATCGCGGTCAGCGACTTCGCCGCTTCCTTCTTCACCTTGTCGCTCGGATCGAGGTCGACGGCCTTCTGCAGCGCCGCGGTCGCGATCTTCTTGTAGGACGACTTGGTCGTGCTCTTCACGATCTGACCGAGGCCGGAGGCCGCGGCCTGACGTATGGTTATCGAATCCTCGATGTCCGCATTCACGCGCTTCGTGAGCGCGAGAATCGCGCGCGGATCGCCACCCTTCGTGAGCGAGACGGTAGCGGCCAATCGCTCCTTGTCGGAGGACGATTCGGTCTGCTTCACGAGATCGTCCGTCGCATCGGCGATCGCGATGCTCGTCGAGAACGCGAGCGAAACCACGACCGCCAGGGCGATCGCGATCGTCATCAGTCCTCTCTGCGCCACTCTCTCGGACAGACGCTCAAGACTACCGATCATTCACCGTCGGCCGCAAGGTACCTGCGTGCCAGCTCGACGTAGTGCAAAGCGCCATACTTGATCTGCTCCCGTTCGGCGTCGTTCACGGGCCGCTTCACGCGCGCTGGTGAGCCGATCACCAGGCTGCCGGGCGGGATGTGGGTGCCTGGTGTGACGAGCGCACCTGCACCGACGAGGCTTCCCGTGCCGATGCGCGCACCGTCGAGGATGATCGCCCCCATGCCGATGAGGCAGAGATCTTCGACGACGCACGCGTGCACCGTGGCTGCGTGACCGATCGTGCAGTCGCTGCCGATCGTCGTCCCGAATTTTCCCGCCGTGATGTGTACGACGGTGCCGTCCTGCACGCTCGTCCGCGCGCCGATCCGGATCGGCATCAGGTCGCCGCGCACGACGGTCGAGTACCAGATCGAGGAGCCCTCCCCGATCTCGACGTCGCCGATGACCGCGCAGGTCTCGGCGAGAAACACCTGGGCGCCGATGACGGGCCGCTTGCCGTTGAACGTGCGAATCACGGCCGGGCCGGGTCAGGGTGCATGGACGACCTGGTCGGCCGCCGCGAACAGGTTGTCGAGGGCGGCGTCGATGTCCTCGCCGTCGGCGCTGATCGGCGCGAGGTGCTGCACGACACCGCGGCAGTCCACCACCATGAAGTACACCTCGTCCTCGGTCACGGCGTGCGTGCGGAACGTGTCGACGTCGGCGAGGAGAAGCGGCACCCCGAGCGCCCGTTGCGTGACCGAGGCGGTCTCGATCGCTTCCTTCAGCGTGCGCGACTCGTCCTGGCGCATCGCCGCCATCACCGTGACCGGGCGCCGAGCCTTCGCCGCGTGATCGCGCGACCACCGCGTGACCTCGAGGAACGTGCGCTCGCAGTTGCGGCAGCGCGGAGAGAACCAGCCGATGATCGTCGCCGTCGTCTGCTCGGAGAGGTCGACCTCGCTCGCATCGTCGATGTTCACGAGCTCGCCCGAGGCCGGCTGACCGACGAGGCCACGGCGGCGCAGCACCTCGTCGCGCGGGAAGAGCTGCGGCGAGAGCGTCTTCATGCGCCCGTCGCGATTCACCTTCAGCGCGATCTTGTCGTTCGGCAG
>LNFM01014071.1_pt1 | contig 15865 bp, 12 predicted proteins | sample 596031 | NCBI WGS metagenome assembly LNFM01 (sample SAMN04254537, study PRJNA301005) | activated carbon metagenome | isolation source: dual media filters at the Ann Arbor, Michigan drinking water treatment plant | place: USA: Ann Arbor | reverse complement strand
GCCAGCGCACGGCCGAGCAGGAAGTCCTCCGGCACATCGAGGCGCTTGAGTCCGGCCGCCTCCATGTCACGGACGTGTTTGACGGTGATGCGCTTGTCCTTGGCAACAATCAGCTTGCCGCCCTTGGCGGTGATGTCGAAACGCGCCGTCTCGCCGCGCATCCGCTCCGGCTTCAACTCGAACTCCACACCACCCTTGGTAATGTGGAAAGTGTCGAATTCGAAAAATTCCTTGAGGATCTGCTCGGAGCTGTAACCCAGCGCCTTGAGCAGGATCGTGACCGGCATCTTGCGGCGGCGGTCAACGCGGAAATACAGGTAATCCTTGGCGTCGTATTCGAAGTCCAGCCACGAACCGCGATAGGGAATGATCCGCGCGGAAAACAGCAGTTTTCCGGAGGAATGGGTCTTGCCGCGGTCATGCTCGAAAAACACGCCCGGCGAGCGGTGCAGCTGAGACACGATAACGCGCTCGGTGCCGTTGATGACGAAGGAGCCGGTGTTGGTCATGAGCGGAATCTCGCCCATGTAAACCTCCTGCTCTTTCACTTCCTTGACAGTCGGCTTGGACGCTTCCTTGTCCATGATCGTCAGGCGCACCTTGGCGCGCAGCGGCGCCGCCAGCGTCAGGCCGCGCTGCTGGCACTCCTTGACGTCGAAAGGCGGCACACCCAGCGCGTAGCTGACGAACTCCAGCCGCGCGTTCTTGGAATGGCTCTCTATCGGAAAAATGCTGGTGAACGCCGCCTGCAGGCCTTCATTCTTGCGCGCGTTTGGCGGCGTGAATTCCTGCAGGAAAGCCGCGAACGACTCGAGCTGGGTCGTCAGCAGGTACGGCACCTGCAATACGCTCTCGCGCTTGGCGAAACTCTTGCGAATGCGTTTCTTTTCGGTGAATGAATAGGCCATGTCCACTCCGGAGCAGAGTCAGAAAGTCAAACGTTGCAGGTCACAGTCGCATGTTTGCGGTATGACCTGCCACTTTCGACCTTCAGCAAATCAGTCAAAAGGCGCCGGGCAGCAGATGCCGTCCGGCGCGAGGTCCAGCAGTTACTTGATTTCAGCGGTGCCGCCGGCTTCGGTGATCTGCTTGGCGATTGCTTCCGCATCCGCCTTCGGCACACCTTCCTTGACGGGTTTCGGCGCACCGTCGACCAGGTCCTTGGCTTCCTTCAGGCCCAGGCCGGTCACTGCACGCACCACCTTGATGACGTTGACCTTGTTGGCACCGGCGTTCGTCAGATTGACGGTGAACTCGGTCTTCTCTTCGGCAGCAGCAGCGCCACCGCCGGCGGCGGGAGCAGCCACGGCAACGGCGGCAGCAGCGGCCGACACGCCGAACTTCTCTTCCATCTCTTTGATCAGCTGGGACAACTCGAGCACGGTCATACCGGCAATCGCGTCGAGGATTTCTGCTTTGGCAACAGCCATGTCGTTCTCCTGAAAACCTAAAAGTTTAATTAAAACAATAAGTTACTATGCTGCGGCTTCACGCCCGAAGGCGATGAATTCACGCCGCCTGCTTTTCTTTCTGATCCCGCACGGCGGCAAGCGCACGCACGAACTTGGACGGCACCTCGTTGAGGGTCCGCACAAAGGTCGCCACGGGGGCCTGCATGGTTCCGAGCAGGGTTGCGAGCAGCTCCTGACGGCTGGGCATCTTGGCAAGCGCCGCGACTTCATTGGCACTCATCACGACGTTCGGCATTGCGCCGCCCTTGATCACGAGACGCTCATTACCCTTCGAAAACTCGTGCAGCACCTTGGCAGCCGCCACCGGATCGCTCGAAATGCCGTAGGCCAGCGGACCGATCATCTGGTCAGCCAGCGCCTTGAACGGCGTCTCGGCAACGGCGCGGCGCGCCAGGGTATTCTTCAGAACGCGGAAGTACACGCCCGACTCGCGCGCTTTTTTGCGCAACTCGGTCATGGCTCCCACGGGCAGGCTGCGGTACTCGGCGAGTACGATGGTCTGGGCTTGCGCAATCTGCGCGCTCACCTCGGCCACCACCGCTTGCTTCTGCTCCAGATTGAGACTCAAGGTCGTTCTCCGTTAAACGTTAAACGATGACCGGCGGACACTGGACGGGAACAAGTCCGGACTGCCATTCGGCCTTCCGGACGACATTCCCGTTACACGCCCGCCGTACTGCACGGCGACTGATCCAGGAGCCAGACATGAACATGTTTGACCTGTTTCGGGCACACCGTCTGCGTAGGACTTCAGCGTCCGGCCACCGGCTGTCTGCCTGCGGCCTTCTTCCAAAAATTAAACCTCTCGGTGCCTACGGTCTTTGACAACCCGCCGGCGATGAACTGCCGGCGGCCCAAAGTTGCTGCCCCGCGCGATCCCGCGCGGGGGCTTCAAATTACTGCTGCGCCTGCTGCGCGAAGCTCGACTGGTCAACACGCACACCGGGGCCCATGGTGCTCGAAACCGCCACCTTTCTCAGGTAGATGCCCTTGGTCCCTGCCGGACGCGACTTGTTCACGGCATCGACCAGCGCGCGGATGTTTTCTTCCAGCGCGTCGACGGTGAAGGAGGCGCGGCCGATCGTGCACTGCACGATCCCCGCCTTGTCGGCGCGGTATTGCACCTGGCCGGCCTTGGCGTTTTTCACCGCCAGCGTCACGTCCATGGTCACGGTGCCGACTTTCGGGTTCGGCATCAGGCCGCGCGGGCCCAGCACCTGGCCCAGCTGGCCGACCACGCGCATCGCATCCGGCGTGGCGATAACCACGTCGAAATCCATCTTGCCGCCCTTGATTTCGGCGGCCAGATCGTCGAATCCGACGAGGTCGGCGCCCGCGTCCTTCGCCTGCTGGGCCTTTTCGCCCTGTGCGAACACCGCTACGCGCACGGTTTTGCCGGTGCCCTGCGGCAGCACGACCGAGCCGCGCACATTCTGGTCGGATTTCTTGGCATCAATGCCGAGGTTGAGAGCGACATCGACCGCCTCGTTGAATTTTGCCGTCGCGCTTTCCTTGACCAGCTGCAGCGCATCTTTCAGCGCGTAGAGCTTGTTGCGGTCAACCTTGGCGCGGACCGCCTTGTAGCGTTTGGACACGTTGGCCATTTACACACCCTCCACATCGACGCCCATGCTGCGGGCGCTGCCGGCAATCGTGCGCACGGCTGCATTCAGGTCCGCCGCGGTCAGGTCAGGCATTTTCGCCTTCGCGATTTCCTCGACCTGTGCACGGGTCAGCCGACCCACTTTTTCGGTATTCGGACGCTTGCTGCCGCTTTCGATCTTGGCAGCCTTCTTGATCAGGACCGACGCCGGCGGCGTCTTCATGATGAAGGTGAAACTCTTGTCCTGGTAAGCGGTGATCACCACGGGCACCGGCAGGCCGGGCTCCATTTTCTGCGTGGCGGCATTAAACGCCTTGCAGAACTCCATGATGTTCAGGCCACGCTGGCCGAGCGCCGGACCGATGGGCGGCGAGGGATTCGCCTTGCCCGCCGGCACCTGCAGCTTGATGAAGCCGACTACTTTCTTTGCCATCACACTCTCCTTGCGGGTTCAAACGGGCTCGCATCAAGGGATGCAAAACCCTCCCCGGGGTTAAACCAACAAAAAACCGGTCAGGCCTTCTCGACCTGGCCAAAATCCAGCTCGACCGGAGTCGAGCGGCCGAAGATCGTCACCGACACGCGCAGCTTGCTCTTGTCGTAATTGACGTCTTCCACGTTGCCGTGAAAATCGGCAAACGGGCCTTCCTTGACGCGCACCGCCTCGCCCACTTCGAACAGCACCTTGGGCCGCGGCTTTTCGACACCTTCCTGAATCTGGTTCAGGATGTTCTGCACTTCCTTGTCCGAGATCGGCGTCGGCTTGGTCGCGGTGCCGCCGACAAAACCGGTGACCTTGGCCGTGTTCTTGATCAGATGCCAGGTCTCGTCGGTCATCTCCATCTCGACCAGCACGTAGCCCGGGAAAAACTTCCGCTCGCTGATGCTTTTCTGGCCGCCCTTCATCTCGATCACTTCCTCGACCGGCACCAGGATCTGGCCGAACTTGTCCTCCATCCCGGCACGGCGGATTCGATCGAGCAACGCGCGCTGCACGCTTTTTTCGAAGCCCGAATACGCGTGCACCACATACCATTTTTTGCTCATCATTCCCCGCCGATCAGCTTTTTGATGACCCACAGCAGGATGCCGTCAACGATCCACAGGAACAGCGCCATGATCACCACGAACACGAACACGATGGCGGTCGCCTGCAAGGTCTCGTTGCGGGTGGGCCAGACCACCTTGCGGGTTTCTGCGGCGGACTCGTGCGCAAAGGCGAAAAAGCTCTGCCCGGCCGCGGTTGTCCACAGCACGACAGCGCCTGCCGCCAGCCCGGCCAGAAACACCGCCAGCCGGATGACCGTGGCGCTTTCCTGCAGGTAGTAAAACCCGCCGATACCCGCGGCCACGAGCAACACAGCCGCCGCAACCTTGATCTTGTCCACTATCAAAACCACCTTCTGCTGGCCTCGGGCCGGGCTTTGCAGCCCGGCATTTCAGCCTTGAATACCGCCTGTTGTTGGCAGGCCAGGAGGGAATCGAACCCCCAACCTTCGGTTTTGGAGACCGACGCTCTGCCAGTTGAGCTACTGGCCTGCAGCCTTACTCGATAATCTTGGCGACGACGCCGGCGCCGACGGTCCGGCCACCCTCGCGGATGGCGAAACGCAGACCGTCCTCCATCGCGATCGGCTGGATCAGCGTCACCGTGATCGAAATGTTGTCCCCGGGCATCACCATCTCCGTGCCCTTCGGCAGTTCGATCGATCCCGTCACGTCGGTCGTCCGGAAATAAAACTGCGGACGGTAACCATTGAAGAACGGCGTGTGACGACCGCCCTCGTCCTTCGACAGCACGTAAATCTCCGCCGTGAACTTGGTGTGCGGCGTAATCGACGCCGGCTTCGCCAGAACCTGACCGCGCTCCACCTCTTCGCGCTTCGTGCCGCGCAGCAGGATACCCACGTTGTCGCCCGCCTGGCCCTGGTCCAGCAGCTTCCTGAACATCTCCACACCCGTGCACACCGTCTTCAGCGTCGGCTTCAAACCGACGATTTCAATCTCTTCGCCTACCTTGATGATCCCGCGCTCCACACGACCCGTCACCACGGTGCCGCGACCCGAGATCGAGAACACATCTTCCACCGGCATCAGGAACGTGCCGTCCAGTGCGCGCTTCGGCTCCGGAATGTAGCTGTCCAGCGCTTCCGCCAGCTTGAGGATCGCGCCTTCGCCCATCTCGCCCTTGTCGCCTTCCAGCGCCTTCAGGGCCGAGCCGATGATGATCGGGGTGTCGTCACCCGGGAACTCGTATTTGGAGAGCAGCTCGCGCACTTCCATCTCCACCAGCTCCAGCAGCTCCTTGTCATCAACCATGTCCGCTTTGTTCATGAACACGATGATGTAAGGCACGCCCACCTGGCGCGCCAGCAGGATGTGCTCGCGCGTCTGCGGCATCGGGCCGTCAGCGGCCGACACCACCAGGATCGCGCCGTCCATCTGCGCCGCACCCGTGATCATGTTCTTCACATAGTCCGCGTGGCCCGGGCAATCAACGTGCGCGTAGTGACGGTTTGCCGTCTCGTATTCCACGTGCGCGGTGTTGATCGTGATCCCGCGTGCCTTCTCTTCCGGCGCCGCGTCAATCTGGTCGTAGGCCTTCGCCTCTCCGCCAAACTTCGTCGACAGCACCGTCGTGATCGCCGCCGTCAAGGTCGTCTTGCCGTGATCAACGTGACCAATCGTTCCCACGTTCACGTGCGGCTTCGTACGCTCAAATTTACCCTTGGCCATGATGATGTTTCCTTATTTCTTTTCGTCTTTGCCGGATTGCTTGTTGATGATTTCGTCGGCGATGTTGCGAGGCGCTTCCGAATAATGCTTGAATTCCATCGTGTAGGTCGCGCGCCCCTGGGTCAGCGAACGCAGGGTCGTGGAGTAGCCGAACATTTCCTTCAGCGGCACTTCCGCCTTCAGCGTCTTGCCGCCGCCGGGGATGTCATCCATGCCCTGGATGACACCGCGACGGGAACTCAAATCACCCATCACGTTGCCGGTAAAGTCTTCCGGGGTTTCCACCTCGACTGCCATGATCGGCTCGAGCAGTGCGGGATTCGCACGACGCAAACCTTCCTTGAAAGCCATCAGGCCGGCCATCTTGAACGCGTTTTCGTTTGAGTCAACCTCGTGGTACGAGCCGTCAAACAGGGTAACTTTGACGTCCACCACCGGAAAACCGGCGAGCACGCCGGAGGGAATGGCTTCGAGAATGCCCTTCTGTACAGCCGGGATGTATTCCCGCGGCACCGAGCCACCCTTGATGGCATCAACGAACTCGTAACCCTTGCCGGTTTCATTCGGTTCGACCTTGAGCCACACGTGACCATACTGGCCACGGCCACCGGACTGTTTGACGAACTTGCCCTCAACCTTGTCGCAGGGCTTGCGGATCGTCTCGCGATAGGCCACCTGCGGCGCGCCGACATTGGCTTCCACGCTGAATTCGCGCTTCATGCGATCAACGATGATCTCGAGGTGCAGCTCGCCCATGCCCGAGATAATCGTCTGGCCGGATTCCTCGTCAGTGCGTACACGGAACGAAGGATCTTCCTGGGCCAGCCGGTTGAGCGCAATGCCCATTTTCTCCTGGTCGGCCTTGGTTTTCGGCTCCACTGCAACGTGAATCACCGGCTCGGGAAACACCATCCGCTCCAGCGTGATGATCTTGGACGGGTCACACAGGGTGTCGCCGGTGACCACATCCTTGAGTCCCACCGCCGCAACGATGTCACCTGCGCAGACTTCCTTGATCTCTTCGCGCTGGTTGGCATGCATCAGCAGAATGCGGCCGATGCGCTCCTTGCGCTGCTTGACCGCGTTATAGACCGTGTCGCCCGAATTCAGGGTGCCGGAATACACACGCATGAAAGTCAACTGGCCGACAAACGGGTCAGTCATGATCTTGAAGGCCAGAGCCGAGAACGGTTCGCCGTCTTCGGCCTTGCGTGACCCTTCCTGCTCGTTCTCAAGGATGCCCTTTACCGGCGGGATATCGACCGGGGACGGCAGGTAATCGATGACCGCGTCCAGCATCGCCTGAACGCCTTTGTTCTTGAACGCGGAGCCGCACAGCATCGGCACGATTTCACCCGCAATCGTGCGCTGGCGCAGGCCCTGCTTGAGTTCTTCCTCGGACAGATCGCCCGCCTCGAGGTACTTGTTCATCAGGTCTTCACTGGCCTCAGCAGCGGCTTCGAGCATCTTTCCGCGCCACTCGGCAGCAACCTCGGCAAGCTCAGCCGGCACATCAACATATTCGAATTTGATGCCCTGGGATGCCTCATCCCAGACCACGGCCTTCATCTTGACGAGGTCGATCACGCCGCGGAAATTCTCTTCGGCGCCGATGGGCACCTGGATGGGAATCGGATTCGCCTTCAGGCGCGACCGCATCTGGTCATGCACACGGAAGAAGTTCGCGCCCGTGCGGTCCATCTTGTTGACGAACGCCAGCCGGGGAACACGATACTTGTTCGCCTGCCGCCATACCGTCTCGGACTGGGGCTGCACACCGCCGACCGCGCAATAAACCATGCAGGCGCCGTCGAGCACGCGCATCGAACGCTCCACCTCGATCGTGAAGTCGACGTGCCCCGGGGTGTCGATGATATTGACGCGGTGCTCGGGATAGTTCGCGCCCATTCCGCGCCAGTAACAGGTGGTCGCAGCGGACGTGATGGTGATACCACGCTCCTGCTCCTGCTCCATCCAGTCCATCGTCGCAGCGCCGTCATGCACTTCGCCGATCTTGTGGTTGACGCCCGTGTAAAACAGCACGCGCTCGGTGGTCGTGGTTTTACCCGCATCGATGTGCGCGGAAATCCCGATGTTGCGATAGCGTTCGATTGGTGTTTTGCGTGGCACGTTCGTTACCCTTCAGCAGCCGGCATCAGAACCGGTAATGCGAGAAGGCCTTGTTGGCTTCCGCCATACGATGCACTTCTTCACGTTTTTTCATTGCGCCGCCACGGCCCTCGGCCGCTTCCGCGAGTTCCCCGGCAAGGCGGGCGCCCATCGATTTCTCACCGCGACCACGTGCCGCGTCGCGCAACCAGCGCATCGCCAGCGCCATCCGGCGCACCGAGCGCACCTCGACCGGCACCTGGTAATTGGCGCCGCCCACCCGGCGGCTCTTGACTTCAACCATCGGCTTCACGTTGTTCACCGCCTGATTGAAGACCTCCAGCGCATCCTTGCCGCTTTTCTTGCTGATCTGCTCGAGCGCGCCATACATGATGCGCTCGGCAACCGACTTCTTGCCGCTGTTCATCAGCACATTGATGAATTTGGATACGTCTGAGCTGCCGAATTTGGGGTCCGGCAGAACTTCGCGCTTGGGCACTTCTCTACGACGTGGCATATCCCTGATCCCCTATCAAGCGGCCTTGGCGCGTTTTGCGCCGTACTTCGAGCGACTCTGTTTACGGTCCTTGACGCCCGCCGTGTCCAGACTGCCGCGAACAATGTGGTAACGCACACCCGGCAAATCCTTGACCCGGCCACCGCGGATCAGCACAACCGAGTGCTCCTGCAGGTTATGCCCCTCACCGCCGATGTAGCCGATGACCTCGAAACCATTGGTCAGCCGGACTTTGGCCACCTTGCGCAAAGCCGAATTCGGCTTTTTGGGGGTTGTCGTGTATACGCGCGTGCAAACGCCGCGTTTTTGCGGGCTGCCCGCCAGCGCCGGCACTTTGCTCTTTGTGCGGGGCGCTTCCCGGGGTTTGCGCACCAGTTGGTTTACGGTCGGCATTTTTCCTTGTTTCTCAATAAGTTACGACAATATTCCGTTAACTGCGAACTGCACCTGACTCGTGACGGCCGGCTTTAAGGCCGCGGCCCCAAAAAATGCGGGGACGGCGTTTCCGCCGTCCCGGACTTTTTACCGCTGGAGCACGGCGCGAAAATTAAGGTCGCACCTCGCCCAAAAAAGACTATCGATTTTATGGGGTCGAACCATTACTGTCAAGCTACCTGCTCTTCACCTTCCGGCGCGGCCGGAATCGCAGCCTCCGCCGCAGCGGCCGCCTGGTCCAGCTCGGCCTGCGCGGCCTGCTTGCGACGGACACGGTGGTAAGCCAGTCCGGTACCTGCCGGGATCAGTCGGCCAACAATCACATTCTCCTTCAGGCCGCGCAATTCGTCGCGCTTGCCCATGATTGCCGCCTCGGTCAGCACTCGCGTGGTTTCCTGGAACGACGCCGCGGAGATGAACGAATCGGTGGACAGCGAGGCCTTGGTGATGCCCAGCAGCACGAATTCGTACTGGGCAGGCACCTTGCCTTCCGCCTCAACACGCTCGTTTTCTTCCAGCACTTCCGCGCGCTCGAGCTGTTCGCCGGTAATGAAACGGGTATCGCCTGCATCGACGATATGCACACGACGCAGCATCTGGCGCACGATGACTTCGATGTGCTTGTCATTGATCTTGACACCCTGCAGGCGGTACACATCCTGCACCTCGTTGCAGATATAACGTGCAAGCGCCTCCACGCCCAGCAGGCGCAGGATGTCATGGGGGTCTGCAGGGCCGTCCACGATCATTTCACCCTTGTTGACCACCTGGCCGTCATGGGCCATCACATGCTTGTCCTTGGCAATCAGGAACTCGTGGGCAACGCCATCGAGATCGGTGATGACCAGGCGCTGCTTGCCTTTGGTGTCCTTGCCGAACGACACCGTGCCCGTAACTTCGGCGAGCATGCCTGCGTCTTTCGGCGAACGCGCCTCGAACAGTTCGGCGACACGCGGCAGACCGCCGGTAATGTCGCGCGTCTTCGAAGTCTCCTGCGTCCTGGCCATCGCGCACGGTGATGATGCAGCCGATCTGGAAGGTGATGTTCACCGACTGGTCGGAACCGGCGATCTTGATTTCCTGGCTGTTGGCGTCCAGCAACTTGACCTGCGGCCGCAGGCCCTTGGCCTGCGCGCTGCCACGCCGCTTGGGATCGACCACCACCAGCGTGGACAGTCCGGTGACCTCGTCGATCTGCTTCGCAACCGTTACGCCCTCTTCAACGTTCTCGAATTTGATGCGCCCGGCGTACTCGGTGATGATCGGCCGGGTATGCGGATCCCAGGTCGCCAGAACGTGACCGGGCTTGACCGCCTGCCCGTCGCGGGCCGACAACAGGGCACCGTAAGGCACCTTGTGACGCTCACGCTCGCGGTTCGCTTCATCGTGGATCATGATCTCGCCATTGCGCGAAATCGCCACCAGCTCACCGCGGGTGTTCGAAACATAGCGCATGCCGGCCGAGTAACGGACCACACCCGCCGATTTGCCCTCCACCTGGCTGACTACCGCGGTACGGGATGCCGCGCCACCGATGTGGAAGGTGCGCATCGTCAGCTGCGTGCCCGGCTCACCAATCGACTGCGCCGCGATCACGCCCACTGCTTCGCCGATGTTGACGACCGAACCACGACCCAGGTCACGGCCGTAACACCGCGTGCACAGGCCGTAACGCGTCGCGCAGGTCAACGGGGTGCGCACTTTCACTTCGTCGATGCCGGCAGCCTCGATGGCATCAACAACATCCTCGTCCAGCAAGGTGTTGGCTTCGAACAGGGTAGCGCCGCTTTCGGGGTTGACGACATCCGCCGCCGCCACGCGCCCGAGAATTCGCTCCCGCAGGCTCTCCACCACTTCGCCGCCCTCAACCAGGGCTTTCATCACCACGCCGTCGTCCGTCCCGCAATCCTCTTCCGTGACCACCAGATCCTGGGTCACGTCAACCAGTCGCCGGGTCAGGTAACCCGAGTTTGCGGTCTTCAGCGCCGTATCGGCCAGACCCTTGCGGGCACCGTGCGTCGAGATGAAATACTGCAGCACGTTCAAGCCTTCGCGGAAGTTCGCGGTAATCGGCGTCTCGATGATCGAACCGTCCGGCTTGGCCATCAGGCCGCGCATGCCTGCGAGCTGGCGGATCTGGGCGGCCGAACCGCGCGCGCCCGAGTCAGCCATCATGTAGATCGAGTTGAAGGACTCCTGCATGACAGGGGCGCCCTTCTTGTCGAGCCGCGGCTTCCATTCGCGGGCCTTGGCATCCCACTCGATCACCGGTTCGACGCCGAGCTGCTCCATCATCGCCTTTGCCACCAGATCGCCGGCGCGGCCCCAGATATCGACCACCTTGTTGTATCGCTCGCCCTGGGTCACCAAACCCGAGGTGTACTGCTTTTCGATCTCCTGAACTTCCTTCTCGGCCTCGCCGATGATGTTGTCTTTTTGCTTCGGCACCAGCATGTCATCCACGGCAATCGACAGGCCCGCGCGTGTGGCCATCGAAAACCCGTTGTACATCAGCTTGTCCGCAAAAATCACCGTCTCGCGCAGGCCGCAGCGACGGAAACTGGCGTTGATGATTTTGGAGATTTCCTTCTTTTTCAGCGCCTTGTTGATGAACTCGAACGGCAATCCATGCGGCAGGATTTCCGACAGCAGCGCGCGGCCGACGGTGGTCTGGTAACGCGTCAGTTTCTCGCGCTTCGAGCCGTTTTCGTCAACCTCGGTCTCCTTGATGCGCACATGAATGCGCGCACTGATCTCGACCTGGCCGGTTTCATAGGCACGGGACACTTCGGAGACATTGATGAAATGCGAGTCTTCGCCACGGGCACCCTGCTTTTCACGCGTGGTGTAGTACAGGCCCAGCACGATGTCCTGCGAAGGCACGATGATGGGGTCGCCGTTGGCAGGCGACAGCACGTTGTTGGAAGACAGCATCAGCGTGCGCGCTTCCATCTGCGCCTCCAGCGACAGCGGCACGTGAACGGCCATCTGGTCACCGTCGAAGTCGGCGTTGAAGGCCGCGCAAACCAGCGGATGCAGCTGGATCGCCTTGCCCTCGATCAGCACCGGCTCGAACGCCTGGATGCCCAGACGATGCAGCGTCGGTGCGCGGTTCAGCATCACCGGATGCTCGCGAATGACCTCTTCGAGGATGTCCCAGACGATCGGCTCTTCACTCTCAACCATGCGTTTGGCGGCCTTGATGGTCGTCGCCAGCCCCATGACTTCCAGCTTGTTGAAGATGTAGGGCTTGAACAGCTCCAGCGCCATTTTCTTCGGCAGGCCGCACTGGTGCAGCTTCAGCTGCGGGCCGACCACGATGACCGAGCGGCCGGAGTAGTCGACGCGCTTGCCCAGCAGGTTCTGGCGGAAGCGGCCGCCTTTGCCCTTGATCATGTCGGCCAGCGACTTCAGCGGACGCTTGTTGGCACCGGTCATCGCCTTGCCGCGACGGCCGTTGTCGAGCAGCGAATCGACAGCCTCCTGCAGCATGCGTTTCTCGTTGCGGACAATGATTTCCGGCGCCTTCAATTCGAGCAACCGCTTAAGGCGGTTGTTGCGGTTGATGACGCGACGATACAGGTCGTTCAGATCGGAAGTCGCGAAGCGGCCGCCATCCAGCGGCACCAGCGGACGCAGCTCCGGCGGCAGCACCGGCAGCACTTCCATGACCATCCAGTCGGGCTTGATGCCCGACTTCTGGAACGCTTCCAGCACCTTCAGCCGCTTGGATATTTTCTTGATCTTGGTTTCGGAACTGGTCGCCTTGAGGTCGACGCGCAGCGTCTCGACCTCATGGTTAAGGTCCAGGCTGCGCAGCAGGGAACGCACGCCCTCGGCGCCCATATATGCGCTGAAATCGTCGCCGAATTCCTCGACCTTCGCCAGGTAATCGTCCTCGGTCATCAGCTGGCAGCGTTTCAGCGGCGTCATGCCGGGATCCGTGACCACATAGGCTTCGAAATAAAGCACGCGCTCGATGTCACGCAGCGTCATGTCGAGCACCATGCCCAGGCGCGACGGCAGGGACTTCAGGAACCAGATGTGGGCAACCGGACTGGCCAGCTCAATGTGGCCCATGCGCTCACGACGGACCTTCGACAGCGTCACCTCGACGCCGCACTTTTCGCAGATCACGCCGCGGTGCTTCAGGCGCTTGTACTTGCCGCAGAGGCACTCGTAGTCCTTGGTCGGCCCGAAAATCTTCGCGCAGAACAGGCCGTCGCGTTCAGGCTTGAACGTACGGTAGTTGATCGTCTCCGGCTTCTTGACCTCGCCATACGACCAGGAACGGATCTTCTCGGGCGAAGCAAGCCCGATCTTGATCGCGTCGAATTCCTCTTCCTGCGTAACCTGTTTAAACAAATCAAGCAGTGCTTTCATCGCAAACTCCTACGTAATCTTTGCCGTGCTGCGCGGTTCGCTGCCTGATCAATAACGGTTGCGATCGAGATCGATGTCGATCGCCAGCGAGCGGATCTCCTTGACCAGCACGTTGAACGATTCCGGCATGCCGGCCTCGATACGGTGATCGCCCTTGACGATGGACTCGTAGACCTTGCGCCGGCCTTCCGTGTCGTCCGATTTGACCGTGAGCATCTCCTGCAGCACATAGGCCGCGCCGTAAGCCTCCAGCGCCCAGACCTCCATCTCGCCGAAACGCTGGCCGCCGAACTGCGCCTTGCCGCCCAGCGGCTGCTGGGTCACCAGGCTGTACGGGCCGGTCGAACGCGCGTGCATCTTGTCGTCGACCAGGTGGTGCAGCTTCAGCATGTGCATGTAGCCCACCGTGACAGGACGCTCGAAGGGATCCCCCGTGCGACCGTCGTACAGCGTCACCTGGGTCTTGCCCGGCGTGAAACCGAGTTTCTTCGTGCGTTCGTCATCTGCAGGGTAGGCAAGATCCAGCATCTGCCTGATCTCCACTTCGGTCGCGCCGTCAAACACCGGGGTCGCAAACGGCACACCGTTGCGCAGATTGGACGCGAGCTCGATCACCTCTTCGTCCTTCAGCGTTTCCAGATCCACCGGCTTGCCGTTGGTGTTGTAGATCTTGTCCAGCATCTTGCGGACATCGGCGGCCCTGGCCTGGGCCTTGAGCATCTCGCCGATGCGGATGCCGAGGCCTTTTGCAGCCCAGCCCAGATGGGTTTCAAGAATCTGGCCCACGTTCATCCGCGACGGCACGCCGAGCGGGTTGAGCACGATGTCGACGGGCGTGCCGTCGGCCATGTGCGGCATGTCCTCGACCGGGGTGATCTTCGAAATCACCCCCTTGTTGCCGTGGCGGCCGGCCATCTTGTCACCAGGTTGCAGCTGGCGCTTGACTGCCAGGTAGACCTTGACCATCTTCTGCACGCCGGGCGGCAATTCGTCGCCGCTGGTGAGCTTTTTCTTCTTCTCGTCAAAGGCCTTGTCGAACTGCAGCTTGGTCTGTGCAAGGCTCTCCTTGATCTGCTCCATCTGCGCAGCGGACTCTTCGTTCGCCAGGCGGATGTCAAACCAGCTGTGGCGCTCGACTTCGGCCAAGTAAGCCTTGGTGATCTTGGCGCCCTTGGCCAGCTTCTTGGGTCCGCCGTTCGCGGTTTTGCCGTTCAGCAGGCGCTCGAGCCGCTCGAAGGCATCGTTTTCAACGATGCGAAGCTGGTCGCCCAGATCCTTCTTGTAACGCTTCAGCTCGTCGTCGATGATCTGCTGGGCACGCTTGTCGCGCTCGATGCCTTCTCGGGTGAACACCTGGACGTCGATGACCGTGCCCGACATGCCGGAGGGCACGCGCAGGCTGGTGTCCTTCACGTCAGAAGCCTTCTCACCGAAGATCGCGCGCAGCAGTTTTTCTTCCGGCGTCAGCTGGGTTTCCCCCTTTGGCGTCACCTTGCCGACCAGAACGTCGCCAGCCTCGACTTCGGCGCCGATGTGGATGATGCCCGATTCGTCGAGATGGCCCAGTTGCGATTCCGACAGGTTCGAAATGTCGCGGGTGATTTCCTCCGGCCCCAGCTTGGTATCACGGGCAACAACCGACAGCTCTTCGATATGGATCGAGGTAAAGCGGTCGTCGGCAACCACACGCTCCGAGATCAGGATCGAGTCCTCGAAGTTGTAGCCATTCCAGGGCATGAACGCGACCAGCATGTTCTGACCCAGAGCCAGTTCGCCCATGTCGGTCGAAGCACCGTCGGCCACCACGTCGCCGCGGGCGATATGGTCACCCACCTTGACCAGCGGCCGCTGGTTGATGTTGGTGTTCTGGTTTGACCGCTGGTACTTGACCAGGTTGTAGATATCCACGCCGACTTCGCCGGCGGAGGTTTCGTCGTCGTTGACGCGCACCACAATACGGCCGGCGTCGATGTAGTCAACCACGCCGCCGCGGCGCGCCTGCACCGCAGTGCCGGAGTCGACCGCAACCGTACGCTCAAGGCCGGTGCCGACCAGCGGCTTTTCGGCACGCAGGCAGGGAACCGCCTGGCGCTGCATGTTCGAGCCCATCAGCGCGCGGTTGGCGTCGTCGTGCTCAAGGAATGGAATAAGCGAAGCGGCCACCGACACGGCCTGCGCCGGCGCCACGTCCATATACTCGATGCGGTCAGGTGCCGACAGCGCGAATTCATTGTGATGACGGCAGGACACCAGTTCGTCAGTGAACTTGCCGTTCTTGTCGAGCGCGGCATTCGCCTGCGCAATCACGTACTTGCCTTCCTCGATCGCCGACAGGTAATGGATCTCGTCGCTGACCCTGCCATCCTTGACCTTGCGGTAAGGCGTCTCGAGGAAACCGTATTCGTTGGTGCGGGCATAAATCGCCAGCGAGTTGATCAGGCCGATGTTCGGGCCTTCCGGCGTCTCGATCGGGCAGACCCTGCCGTAATGCGTCGGGTGCACGTCGCGCACCTCGAAACCGGCGCGCTCGCGCGTGAGGCCGCCCGGTCCCAGCGCCGAAACACGGCGCTTGTGGGTGATTTCCGACAGCGGATTGGTCTGGTCCATGAA
>LNFM01009974.1_pt1 | contig 15865 bp, 13 predicted proteins | sample 596031 | NCBI WGS metagenome assembly LNFM01 (sample SAMN04254537, study PRJNA301005) | activated carbon metagenome | isolation source: dual media filters at the Ann Arbor, Michigan drinking water treatment plant | place: USA: Ann Arbor | reverse complement strand
TCAGGTTGAACAGGGTCTGCAGGAAACGGCCCTGACGCAGGCGCTTCAGCAAATAGTTGTACTTCAGGTTCACAGGGGTCGGCTCTTTGCCGCCGCCATAAACAATCCCGGGTACGCTGCCCTCACGACGAGCTTGACGAGCGGCCCCCTTGCCTGTCCCCGTCCGTACCTGGGCCTCAAGATCTGGGATCTCGCGTGCCATAGGTTCTCTCCATATATAAATCCGCCGCCCTCCAAGGGTGTGCGACGCGACCCGGGGCCTATAGCGGCGAATCGCAGCGATGAAAAGCGCCAATCCACCCGTGCCGGATTTCGCACCGTCTCGGCTGGCTTCCGGCAAGGCAAGGCGCTAGGTCAGGCGGCATGTCACACGCCGATCCGATGCGCCCGCTGGCCACCCTGACCATCGCCCGGCCCGCGCTTGCGGCCTTCCTGACGATGGGTGTCCTCTGGGGCTCCTTCGCCGCGATCCTGCCTGACCTCAAGATCATGCTGGGCGTCGACGAGGCCGAACTTGGCCTGCTGGTCTTTGCCACCCCGGTGGCTGCGATGGCGGCGATGCTGGCCGCGCCGATGATCGGCGCCAGCCTCGGGCGCGCCGCCCTGCCGGTTGCGGTCGGGCTGATGGCGGCGGCCTTCGCGTTGCCGGGGCAGGCGACGTTGTGGCTTTTCCCGCTGGCGATGGCGGCCTGCGGGGCGGCGACCGGGTTGACCGACGTCTTGATGAACGCGCGCGTGTCGGCGATGGAAACCGCGCGCGGCACCCCCCTGATGAACCTTGCCCACGCCGCCTATTCCTTTGGTTATGCCGGTGCGGCCTTCACCGTCGGTGGCCTGCGGGCAGCAGGCTGGGGGCCGGATACGGTGCTGGCGCTGATGGCCGGGATCGGCCTTGTCGGCGCGCTGATGGCGGCCGAGCGTGATGGCCGCATCGACGGCCTCGCCCGCCCGAGGGATCGGGCGGCGGCGCGGCTCGGTCTGGTGCCGATCATCGGTGGCGGTGTGGTGCTGATCGCCTTCATGACCGAAAACGCCGCCGAATACTGGTCGGCGCTGCATATCGAACAGACCTTGGGCGGCAGCCCGGCCCAGGGTGCCAGCGGGCCGGCGGTGCTGGCGCTGACGATGGGCCTTGCGCGGCTGGTGGGGCAGGGCATCGCGGCCCGCGTCGATCCGTTCCATCTGCTGAAGGGCGGGGCGACGATAGCAGCCATCGGCGCGCTGATCGCCTCGCAGGCGATGACCCCGGCGATGGCCTATGTCGGGTTCATCGTCATGGGCATCGGCGCCTCGGTCATCGCGCCCACCGCATTTTCGCTGGTCGGCCAGTATGCGCCGCCTGCGGCCCGCGCGCGGGCTGTGGCGCGGGCGACGCTGCTTGGTTATTTCGGATACTTCGTCGGGCCGCCGCTCCTCGGCATCATCGCGGGCAGCTTCGGGCTCAGGATGGCCTTTGTCTTTGCCGCCTGCCTCTTGGCGCTGATCTTCGTCCTTGCCCCGCTGCTTGCGCGTCAGCGCACCTGAACCTCGATCAGCCGGGGGCCGCTGCCCGCCCGCAACGCGGCGGCCAGCGCCTCCGGCTCCTCGCCCACCCGCGCATAAGGCAGGTCGCAGGCCGCCGCGAACGGCTCCAGCTTCAGGGGCGAGGGCGTGCAGCCGATGACTGGCATTTGCGCCCCGCGCATCGCCTCGGCAATCTCGCGGTAGCCGGCATTGTTCCAGACAACGAAGGTGACGGGCAGGTTCTCATCCACCGCCACGCGCAATTCGGCGGCGCTGAACTGCAAGCCCCCGTCGCCGATGAGGCAGACCACCGGCACACCGGGGGCGGCAATGGCGGCACCGATCGCAGCACCGGGCCCGTAGCCAAGCGCGCCATACCCCGTCGCCGCGTTGAACCAGCCGCCGGGGCGGTCGTGATCGTAGTAAAGGTTCGCCGCATAAACCGGCTGGGTGCTGTCACCGACGATGATCGCACCCGGCATGGCGGCACGGATCGCTTCGACCATCGCCAGCTGCCCCGGCATCGGCGGGTAATGTCCCGGCAGGTCTGCCCGTGCGGCTTGCCGTGTGGCGGCAGCACGGTTCGCCCCGTCACCAAACTTGCGCCGGATCAGCGGCAGCAGCCCCGCCATCACCGCGCCCGCGTCGGCACGTATCGCCACCGCCGCCGGATGCCGCGCCAATTGATCCGTGCAGACATCGACCCGGATCATGCCCGACAGGTCCGGCACGCCGCCCACCGCATACATGTCGTAATCGGTCGGCCCCAGTTCGGTGCCGATGGCCAGCACCTGCGCGGCCCCCGCGATGAGCTTCCGCACCGCCACAAGGCTTGGCGAGGCCGGCACCACCAATGGATGTCCATGCATCGCCCCGCGCGCGTTCACCGTCTGCACCACCGGCGCGTCCAGCGCCTCGGCCAGCGCCTGCAATGAGGCCGAATGCCCCCGCGTGCCACCGCCGGCAAGGATCACCACCTGCTCTGCCCGGTTCAACAGGTCTGCAGCTTGCGCCAGCGCCCCGCTGTGCGGCTCCGCCCTGACCGCTGCGACCGGCGCAGGCAGCGCCGCGCAGGGCAGCCCCATCACATCGGTCGGAATCTCGATATGCACCGGCCCCGGTCGCCCGGTCGCGAGTGCTGCAAAGGCCCGGTCCAGCGCCCCGGCCAAGGCCTCGGCCTCCATCACCGTCTCGGTCGGACACAGCGCCCGCACCATCGCCGCCTGATCCGGCAATTCGTGCAGATGCCCGAACCCGTGGCCCAGCGAGGCGCGCTGGTTGACGCCGGAAATCACCAGCATCGGCACCGAATCCGCCTTTGCCTGCGCCATCGCGGTCAAGGCATTGGTCAGCCCGGGCCCGGTGATCACCAAGGCCACTCCCGGCTTGCCCGTCACCCGCGCATAGCCGTCCGCCATGAAAGCGGCACCCTGTTCGTGGCGTGGTGTCACATGCCGCACCAACCCCGTCGCCAGCCCCCGGTAAAGCTCTATCGTGTGGACGCCCGGAATGCCGAACACCACCTCGACGCCACGCGCCACCAGCCCCTCGATCAGCCGCTCGCCAACCGTCGTCATGCCGCCCGACCCATCACCTGCGCCGCGTGGGCCGCGATCCGGCGCGCAGCTTCTGCCGTCACCTCGTCGGGCTGCGTCAGCGTCAGCCGCAGCCAGCCCGCCAGCCCCGCACCAAAGCTTTCGCCCGGCATCACCGCCACCCGCTGCGCATCCAGAAGCCCGTCGGCAAAGTCCTGCCCCGAAAGCCCCGTGGCCCGCACGTCGACCAGCGCGAACATCCCGGCCTCGGGCCGATGCACCCGCAATCCTGCCACTCCGTCCAGCCGATCCGCGATCAGCGCTGCCCGGCGTGAAAAGCGTTCCACCATTCCCGCCGCCACCGGCGACGGCTCCGACACCGCCTTCATCGTCATGTCAGCGATGAAGGGTTGGCTGCCGAACAGCATGGTCTCCGACAACGGCAACAGACGCGCGCAGAACTCCTCCGGCCCGATGCACCAGCCCGACCTGAACCCCGGCGCCGCGTGGGATTTGGAGATCGAGCAGGTGACGATCACCCGGTCCGCCAGCTCCGGCAAATCCAGCGGCGAGGCGAAGGTATTGCCGGGAAACACCATGTCCTCATAGACCTCGTCGGACAGGATCCACAGGTCATGCTTGCGGGCGACTTCGCCCAGTGCCACAAGATCCTCACGGCGCAACAAGGCACCCGTCGGGTTGTGCGGCGTGTTCAGGAACAGAACCCGGCTGGCCGGGGTGATCCGCGCGGCGACATCCGCCGCCTGCATCCGGAAGCCATGCTCGGGCCGCAGCGGCACCGGCACCATCCTTGCGCCGGTCTGGGCAATTATCCCCTCATAAGTCGCATAAAGCGGGTCACCGATCAGCACCTCGTCCCCGGCTTCGGCAATCGCGCGCATCACGGCGTAAAGCGTGGTCTGCGTGCCGGGCAGGCACATCACCTGATCCGGCGTGATCGTCCGCCCGCGCCGCGCCGAATAGCGCGCGGCCAGCGCCTTGACCAACCCCGGCTCGCCGCGCCCGTTGGAATAGCCGGTGCGCCCCGCCAGCATCGACCGGTGTGCCTCGGCGATGAAGCTCTCGGGCGTGGCCACGTCCGGCTCGCCGATCGTCAGCTCAATGATCTCCACCCCGCTGGCCTTCAGGCTGCGCGCCCGTGCGTGCAGCGCCCACTTGGCCCCGCCAAGGCCTGCAAGACGGTCGGTGACCGATGCGTATCTCATGTCAATTTCTTCCCGGTGTCCGAAACCATTGCGGAATGGGCCAGAAGGTCCACCCCAAGGATTGCGCCGACCGACCGCAGGCCGATGGCGATCAATTCGCCCGGCGCGAACGATCCTGTCAGCAGCGAGCCTTCGACCCAAAGCCCGTCGATCAGCGCGTTGCAGGCAATCGCCTCGGCGCGCAGCTGCACCGCGCCCGCCTCACGCGGGAGCGCGGCGATCAAGGCTTCCAGCGCGTCGCGGTAGCGCAGATAGCCCGCCTCATGCACCTTCAGAAGGTCCGGGTCGTTGCGCACCTGGTGCATGTAGCCCGCCCACAGCCCGACCGCCGCGCTATCGAGCACCGGCGGGCGCAGCGCGGCCGCGACAAAGGCCGCCAGCCGTTCCTCGGGCAGCGCGCCCACGCCTTCCAGCGCGTCGGCCCCTTCGGCTGTCATGCTGTCCATCAGCGCGATATAGGCCGCGCGGGTCAGGTCGTCCTTGGTGCGGAAGTAATGCCGGATCAGCCCCGGCGTGACCCCGGCGCGCGCCGCAATCGCACGCACGGTGGCCGCCTGCGGCCCGCCTTCGGCAACCAGCGCCTGCGTCGCCGCGATCAGCGCCGTCCTGCGGGTCTGTTCGCTTTCGCGGCGATAGTGGCGGCGGGTCTGGTCCATCGGAGATTGATGCAGGCTTATTTATACAAGCGGATAATATCTCGCTTCACAAGCCACTCGTCAAGCCCCTGTTCCGACCATTTGCAACCTCAGGGCGAACTCGGCGCGTCGCTGCCGCGCGCCACATCCTTGTGGATGATCACATCGACCTGCGGAAAGGCCGCGATGATCGCCCGTCGCAGCGCAGCGCCGATGTCATGCGCCTCGCGCAGGGTCTGGTCGCCGTCCAGTTCGATATGCAGGTGTACGAACACCCGGCTGCCGGCCATCCGGGTCTTGAGGTCATGGAACCCGCGCACCCCCGGCCAGTCGCGGGCAATCACGGCGATGCCGTCGATCACCTCCTGATCCGCTGCCCGGTCCATCAGCGCGTCCCACGCCCCCTTGCCGATCCGCAGCGCGCCGAAGGCCAGCACGCCGGCTGCCCCAAGCGCGATCACCGCGTCGATCGACCCGATCCCGTAGTGCCGCGAGGCCCAAAGCGCCGCAATCGCACCAAGGCTGGGCAACAGGTCGCCAAGGTAGTGCAATCGGTCCGCGGCCACCACACGACTGCCGGTGCGCTTTGCGACCCGACCCTGCCACCAGACCAGCACCAGCGTCAGCACCACCGACACCGACATGACGATCATGCCGCGCCCTTCCGAGGCCAGCGATACCGGCTGGGGCGCGATCAGGCGGCTGATTGCGGCAAAACCGATGACCCCCGACGAAATCAGGATGAAGGTTGCCTGCGCCAGCGCGGTCAGATCCTCGGCCGAGGTATGGCCGAACGCGTGATCCTCGTCCGCCGGCCGGGCGGCATAGATGATCGCCGCCGCCGCCCCCAGCGACATCATCAGGTCAAGCGCGCTGTCGGCCAGCGACGCGGCAATCGACAGCGCCCCGGTTTCTGCCAGCGCCCAGAGCTTCAGCCCGACCAGCACCGATGCGACCAGCACCGATGCCAGCCCGGCTGACAGCGTCATCCGCACCAGATCGCGGCCATACTCTACATTGTCAGTCGACGGTCTCATCAGGCAACACACCCCACAGCGCGGACGTTCGGACCCACCCTCTTTGCCCGTCGAACCCGATCCGGCACCAGCCGCCACGACATTCGAGTACCCGTCCTATCACGCCCTGCTCTGCCTGTGCCAATACCATGGCATCGTCACGCGGCTCGTCGCGGAACTCCGCCATGTCCAGCGTGATCAGAACGCTGCGCACGCCGGACAACAGCGAATAATGCACCCAGCCGCCCGCGCCGTCCTGATCCTCGACCCGGCGCCAGTTCTCGAACTCGGCGGTGATCTTCAGCGGCATCCCCGCCCGGGTGAAAACCCAGTCGATCCGGTGCGTCAGCCCCGGACCGCGCCGCGCATTGCCTTCGCTGCCCTTCAGCGACACGAATCGCGGCAAGGGCAGGTTCGTCACGCAGCCCATCCCTGGCGCGCAGACCTTTTCCACCTTGGGCGCTTGCACTGCCGCGCCCTCCGCCTCGGTCTCCTGCGCTGGGGCAGGGGCCATGCCCAGCGTCAGAACCACCCCGACCGCACCGATCAACCGCCTCATCATTGTCTGCCTTGCTGCCTGTCACGCCGATCCGGACCGCGCCGGAACCTCTGTCTCGCTCGTGCGGGCTTGTGCATCGCCGCGCTTATCGCCACCTTGCCGCATAGGCGGAAAATTTGGAAGACTTCGGGAGGATGCCAATGCCAACTGCCCGTCTGAGTGTGATCGTGACGCGACGCCTGCCGGATGCCGTGGAAACCCGGCTGAAAGAGCTGTTCGATGTCGAACTGCGCGATCCCGACACCCGCATGACGCGCGAGGAACTGGCAGATGCCATGCGCCGTGCCGATGTGCTGGTGCCGACGATCACCGACCAGATCGACGCCGCCCTGATCGCGCAGGCCGGTGACCGGTTGAAGCTGATCGCCAACTACGGTTCGGGGGTCGACCATATCGACGTGGCCACCGCCCGCCAGCGCGGCATCCTGGTCTCGAACACCCCCGGCGTGGTCACCGAAGATACCGCCGACATGGTGATGGCGCTGATCCTCGCCGTTACCCGCCGCATCCCGGAAGGGTTGCAGGAAATGCAGGCCGGCACCTGGACCGGCTGGTCGCCGATGGCGCATCTTGGCGGCAGGCTTGGGGGCCGCCGCCTTGGCATCCTCGGCATGGGGCGCATCGGTCAGGCCGTCGCCCGCCGCGCCCGCGCCTTCGGCTTGCAGGTGCACTACCACAACCGCAAGCGCCTGCGCCCGGAAGTGGAAGCCGAGGTGGAGGCGACCTACTGGGAAAGCCTCGACCAGATGATCGCGCGGATGGACATCGTGTCGGTCAATTGCCCGCACACGCCCTCGACCTTCCACCTGATCAACGCGCGACGGCTCAAGCTGATGAAACCGAGCGCGGTGATCGTCAACACCTCGCGCGGCGAGGTGATCGACGAGAACGCCCTGACGCGCGGCCTTCGCACGGGCGAACTGGCGGGGGCTGGCCTCGATGTCTACGAACACGGCACCGAGGTGAACCCGCGCCTGCGCGAACTGTCGAATGTGGTGCTGCTGCCGCACATGGGTTCGGCCACCATCGAGGGGCGGGTCGAGATGGGCGAAAAGGTCATCATCAACATCAAGACCTTCGCCGATGGCCACCGCCCGCCCGATCAGGTGGTGCCAGGAATGCTCTGACTCGTCCCCAGTGACCCGCTACACCCTGTGGTTGACCCGTTCGGGCGGCAAAAAACCGCTTGGTTGAATTCCCTCATTGTTTCCAAAACTTGCAACGATTGTTTCAAAAAATGTTGCGAATTTGGGGCTTGAACTTCGAGTTATGCACAGGGAAAGCACCGGACTGCCTTGAGGCGTGTCATTTGCGCGCATATGGTGACGGTCCTGCGAGGCGGCCCCGCCGCCTTGCCAAACCGGAGTCCTTGATGAAATATCTGCTTGCATCCGTGCTTGCCCTGTCCGTGACGATTGCCACCCCGGCCGCCTTTGCCGGCGGTCCGGTGATCATCGAGGAAGAAGGCAATCCCGAAGTTATCGCCGAACGCCCGGCCTCGAGCGTCGGCATCCTGCCGATCCTGCTCGGCGTTGTCATTCTTTGTACCGTGGTCTGTGGTGGCGGCGGTTCTGACACCCCCGACGCCCCGCCCGTGGATCCACCGCCAAAATAAGCCATCAAGCGGCCTGAACTCGGCTGCACGAAAATTGTCCGGACAGCTTGCAGTCACGCCGTCCGGACGTCCGTTCGGCCCGTTCGCCTAGAAACGGTCCGCCCGGCAGGCGCTGATATTTCGCTCAGGCACGCGCCCGGCGATGAGATCAGCCACGATTTCCGCCGTCACTGGTGCCAGCGTCACGCCCAGATGCCCATGCCCGAAGGCGTGGATCACCTCGGCCCCGCCGCGCGACGGGCCGATCACCGGCAGGCTGTCGGGCAGCGACGGGCGAAAGCCCATCCACTCGCGGTCAGGCGGCCCGAGGTCCGGAAAGAACGCCCGCGCCCCCGCGACCAGCCGCGCGATCCGGTGCGGTGAAGGTGGCAGGCTGAGCCCGCCCAGCTCCACCGTCCCGGCCACCCGCAAGCGCCCCTCCATCGGGCAGAAATAGAACCCGCGCGCCGCTGCCGCCACCGGCCGGGTCAGGCGGGGCTCCGTCATGTCCCACTCCACATGATAGCCGCGCTCGGTATCCAAGGGGATGCGGTCTCCCGCCTGCACCGCCAGCGCCCGCGACTGCGCCCCCGCCGCGATCACCACCCGCCGCGCGTGCAGATGCAGCCCCGGCCCTTCGATCAGCACCCCGTCCGGCCGCCGCTCCAGCCGCTCGGCCCGCGCCGCGATCAGCCCGGCCTTGGCCGTGACCGCAGCCGCCAAAAGCCGCATCATCCGCCCCGGATCGGACAGGAACCGCGCGCCTGCAAAGACCGCCCCGCCGCCCTTCACCGCGGGCAACCCCGGTTCCAGCGCCGCCAGCGCCTCTGGCCCGACCAGATCCACATTGACGCCAAGCGCCCGCCGCCCCGCCATGTCGGCCTCGGCCGCCGCGAACTCGGCCTCCGTCTCGTAAAGATAAAGACACCCACGCCGCTGCAGGATGCCTGCGCCCGATACCCGCAGCGCCAGATCTTCCCAATACGGCCCCGCCCCGGCCAGCAGCCCCGCAATCGCCGCCGCATTGCGCCCCGCCGCCGCCGGCAGCGACTGCACCGCAAAGCGCAAAAGCCACGGCGCCAGCGTCGGCAACGCCCGGTGCCGGATCGCCAGCGGCGAGGTCCGGCTGGTCAGAAGCGAGGGCAGGTTTCGCAGCACCGCAGGCGTGCCGACCGGGCTGACCGCGTAATCCGCGATCGTGCCGGCGTTGCCATAGCTTGCCCCCATCCCCGGCTCGCCGGGATCGACCAACACCACCTCGCGCCCGTCGGCCAACAGCCGTTCGGCCACGGCAAGGCCGATCACCCCCGCGCCGATGACGGCAATGTCGGTCGTCAGACGCTGCACTTACATGCAGGCCTCAAACAGCGCGCGGGTGTTTTCGCGCGTCATTGCAATCGGGTTGCCGCCGCAGGACGGGTCTTCCAGCGCCATGTCCGTCAGCATTTCCAGATCACCGGCCTTGACCCCCATCGCCGTCAGGTTCGCAGGAATGGCCAGCGCCGCGCGCAGGTCCATGATCCGCCCCTTGAAACCGTCAAACCCGCCCTTGATCCCGATATAGGCCGCCGCCGCCTCGATCCGCGTCTCGATTGCCGGGCGGTTGAAGTCCAGCACCATCGGCATCACCACCGCGTTCGTCGTGCCATGATGCGTGCCGTAGACCGCGCCGACCGGGTGCGACAGCGAATGGATCGCCCCCAGCCCCTTCTGAAACGCCACCGCCCCCATCGCCGCCGCACTCATCATATGCGCGCGGGCATCAAGGTCATTCGGCTCGCCATAGACGCGCGGCAGGTTCTCGAACACCAGCCGCATACCTTCCAGCGCAATGCCCTGGCTCATCGGGTGGTAGAACGGCGAGGAATAGGCCTCAAGGCAATGCGCCAGCGCGTCCATGCCGGTGCCAGCGGTGATGAAACGCGGCATCCCCACCGTCAGCGCCGGGTCGCAGATCGTCACGGCGGGCATCAGCTTGGGGTGAAAGATGATCTTCTTCTTGTGGGTGGCGCTGTTGGTCAGAACCCCCGCGCGCCCCACTTCCGACCCGGTGCCTGCCGTCGTCGGCACCGCGATGATCGGCGCGATCTTCGAGCCGTCCGCACGGGTATACCAGTCGTCGATATCTTCCAGATCCCAGACGCAGAGGCCGGGCTTCTGATGTGCCATCAGCGCGATCATCTTGCCAAGGTCCAGCGCAGACCCCCCGCCAAAGCAGATCACCCCGTCATGCCCGCCCGCCAGATAGACCGCGATCCCGGCGGTCATGTTGGCCTCGTTCGGGTTCGGGTCCACCTCGGAAAACACCGCCCGGCCCATGCCCGCACGGTCCAGCACATCCAGCGCCGCCGCCGTGATCGGCAGGCTGGCAAGCGCCTTGTCAGTGACGAGCAAGGGCTTTTTCAGCCCGATGCTGGCGGCATGGTCGGCAAGTTCCGAAATCCGGCCAACGCCGAACTTGATCGCGGTCGGGTAAGACCAGTTGCGGCTGGGAACGGCATGGGTGGCGGTGGTCATGGCGATCAGACTTTCTTCAGATGGTAGGATTTCGGCCGGGTCACCGAATGGAACCCGAGATAGGAAAGCGACCCGCCGCGCCCGGTGTCCTTGCACCCGGTCCAGCAAAGCGCAGGGTCAAGGTAATCGGCGCGGTTCATGAACACGGTGCCGGTTTCGACCTGTTCGCCAAGCCGTGCGGCGGTGTCGTAATCCTGCGTCCAGATGCTGGCGGTCAGACCGTAAGGCGAGTCGTTCATCAGCCGCAGCGCCTCGGCATCATCCTTCACCTTCATGATGCCGACGACCGGGCCGAAGCTTTCTTCCATCATCACCCGCATCGAGTGATCGACGTTCACGAGGATCTGCGGCGCCAGATACGCGCCACCGTCATCTGCCGGGAACAGCGCCGGGTCGATCAACGGCTTTGCACCCTGCGCCACCGCCTCGGCGATCTGGTCGCGCACCACCTTGGCGAACCGCTTGTTCGCCATCGGCCCCAGCGTGCTTTCCGGATCGAACGGGTTGCCAAGCTTCAGCGCCTTGACCCAGGCCACCGCCTTTTCGACGAACGCGTCATAAAGGCTCTCATGCACATAGATCCGCTCGATCCCGCAGCAGCACTGGCCCGCGTTGTACATCGCCCCGTCCATCAGCGTATCGACGGCCGCGTCCAGATTGGCGTCCGCCCGCACATAGCCGGGGTCCTTGCCGCCCAATTCCAGCCCCAAGGGGGTAAACGTGCCAGCCGCCGCCCGCTCTATCGCCTGCCCGCCGCCGACCGACCCGGTGAAGTTCACAAACCCGAATGACCGCGCCGCAATCAGCGCCTCGGTCGTGGCATGATCGAGGACCACGTTCTGGAACACATCCTCCGGCACGCCCGCGGCATGGAAAGCTTCGGCCAGCCGCTCGCCCACCAGCATCGTCTGGCTGGCGTGCTTCAGCACCACCGTGTTGCCCGCAATCAGCGCCGGAACCAGCGTGTTGATCGTGGTCAGGTAAGGGTAGTTCCACGGTGCCACGATGAACACCACGCCGACCGGATCACGCGCGATGTAGCGGCGGAACTTGTCGCTGTCTTCGGCCATCACCGGCGCAAGCGTCGCCGCCGCAATCTCCGACATGTATTCAGTGCGGGCATTCACCCCGCCGAATTCACCGCCAAAGCGGGTGGGGCGGCCCATTTGCCAGGCGATCTCCTCGACCACCACATCCTTCATCTCGTTCAGCCGAACGACGCCGGCCTTGACCAGAGCGATCCGCTCCTCCAGCGGACGCGCGGCCCAACCTTTTTGCGCGGCCTTGGCGCGGGCGACGGCAGCCTTGGCCGCGTCATGGGAAAGCGGGGTGCGTTCGGCATAGACGCTGCCGTCGACCGGGGAAATCAGTTGGATAGGTTTCATCTTGTCCTCGTGGGCCGGGGTCCGGCCCCGGCAATTAAAAAAGCCGGGGCCGCAGCCCCTTACGCCCGTTCAAGCAGGCGTTGAAGTTCAAAATCGGTGACGACGCGGTCGGTCTCGGCGATCTCCCACTGGGCGGCGTGGTGGTAGTGGTCCACCACATCGTCGCCAAACGCCGCCCGCAGCATCTTCGAGCCCTTGAGCAGGGCCGCCGCATCGCGCAGGTTGTGTGGAATCTCGCGGATGCCGGCGGTGTTGTACATGTCGCCCGACATTTCCGGCTCCAGCTCCAACTTGCCTTCGATCCCCGCCAGACCAGCCGCCAGAAGTGCGGCACAGGCGAGGTAAGGGTTCACGTCGCTGCCCGGAATCCGGCATTCGACCCGCACCGCCTTGGTATGCGTGCCGCAGACCCGGAAGCCCGCGGTGCGGTTGTCGGCACTCCACACCGCCTTCGTCGGCGCGAACATGCCCACGGTGAAGCGCTTGTAGCTGTTGACGTAAGGCGCGAGGAACGCCGTCAGCTCCTGCGCATGGGCCAGTTGCCCGGCCATGTAATGCTTCATTGTGGCCGACATGCCGTGCTTGTCGCTGTCGTCCTGAAACCACGGCTTGCCGTCCATCGACCACAGGCTTTGGTGGATATGGCTCGACGACCCGGCCTTGCGGTGATCGTATTTCGCCATGAAGGTCACCGACTTGCCCTTGGTCCAGGCGATCTCCTTGATGCTGTTCTTCACGATCACATGGTTGTCGGCCGCATCCAGCGCGTCGGAATAGCGGTAGTTGACCTCTTCCTGCCCCGCGTCCGCCTCGCCCTTGGAGTTCTCCACCGGGATGCCCGCGCCATACAGCCCGTTGCGGATCGCCCGCATCACGTCTTCTTCCTTGGTGGTCTGGAAGATGTGGTAATCCTCGTTGTAGCCGCTGACCGGCTTCAGCGCCGCCAGCCCGCCGTCGCGCAGGTTCTCATAGCTGTTCTCGAACAGATAGAACTCCAGCTCCGTCGCCATCATCGGCTCAAAGCCCATCGCCCGCGCCCGCGCCACCTGTTTTTTCAAGATCGCGCGCGGCGAGTGCGGCACCTCATGGCCGTGGTGATCCAGCGTGTCGCCCAACACCAGCGCGGTTCCCGGCAGCCACGGCACCGGCCGCAGCGTCGTCATGTCCGGCTTCAGCACATAGTCGCCATAGCCCGTCTGCCACGACGTGGATTTATAGCCCTGCACCGTGGTCATCTCCATGTCCACGGTCAGCAGGTAGTTGCAGCAATGCGTCTCCTCCCAGCCACCGTTCACAAAGAACGCGGCGTGAAAACGTTTGCCCATCAGCCGGCCCTGCATGTCGATCCCGGCCACCAGAACGGTGTCGATCTCGCCGCGCGCTACGGCCTCTTTCAGTTCGTCGAATGTCATGTTTCCAGGCATGGAATGTATCCCTCAAAGTCCCGTTTGGCCCGCTTCGCGCGGGCATGAAAGCACCGATTGGCGCCACCGAATTCGGGCTTTCTGGGCCAGCAATGCGGGCCGACCCCGTTTGCCTGTTCTTGGGTCCGCATGGACCATCCCTCCGCCGGTCCGCAGCGGACCGATAATTTGATCATACCGTGAAGCGAGGCGCGCGCAACGCCTGTCGCGCGCGCCTGTTGGCATCAGCCGTAGCGATAGGGCCGCCCGGCCTTGGTCATTGTCTCGTTGTACTGTTTGATGATCGCCACGACCTTGGCCTTCACCTCGGATTCAGCTGCGATCTCGTCCCAGAACGCGACAGCGGCGTCTTCCACCGTCTTCCATTCCGCGTCGGGAATGGTGGTCAACGCCAGCTTGCCACCGTTCACGCGCAGGTCGGCCTCGCCACCCCAGTACCAGTGCTGGCGGTAGTAGTGGCTCTGCTCAAAGCAGGTCGCAAGCAGCTCCTGCAGGTTTGGCGGCAGGGCGTTCCAGCGGTCCATGTTGGCAAAGAAATGCCCGATCCACGCACCCGAGATGTTGTTGGTCAGGAAGTGGGTCGTAACGTTCGACCAGCCCACCGTGTAAACCTCGGTGATCCCCGACCATGCCAGCCCGTCCAACTCGCCGGTCTGCATCGCAACCTCGACGTCCTCCCACGGCAGGGTGACAGGCACGACGCCGAACTGCGTCAGGAACCGCCCGGCAGTCGGGAAGGTGAACACCCGCAGACCCTGCAGGTCAGCCAAGCTGTTGATCGGCTTGTTGGTGGCAAAGTGGCAAGGATCCCACGCCCCGGCCGAGATGTGCTTGACGCCCACCGCCGCATATTCGTCTTCCCAGATCTGCTTCAGCCCGTACTTGTTGAACAAGGCCGGCACATCAAGGCTGTAGCGCAGCGCCATCGGGAAATAGCCGCCGAACACCGTGACTTCGGTGGGCGAGGCCATCGAATCATCGTCCGACTGCACGCAGTCGATGGTGCCCGCCTGCATTGCCTGGAACAGCTCGCCCGTCGGCACCAGCTGGTCGGCGTAGAAAAGCTCGATCTCCATCTGCCCGGCGGCCAGCCGGTTGAACAGCTCGATCGCGGGCTTGACCACTTCTTCGCCAAGCGCGGCTCCTGCATAGGTCTGCATCCGCCATTTGATGATGTCTTGCGCCCGCCCAACGGCCGGGGCGGCAAGTGTTGCGGCGCCGGCAAGGGCACCCTTGGTCAGGAAGGAACGTCTGGTGGTCATGGAAACTCCTTGGGTTGGTGTGAGCGGGGGCGGTTCGTCCGCCCCTCTGGTATCAATCGGGGTAGAAATGGTTGGGAAGCCAAAGCGCAATCTCGGGAAACATCATGATCGTCGCCAAGGCCAGCAGCATCACAGCCACGAACGGCGCGACCGACGTATAGATGTCGCCCATCGTGATTTCCTTGGGCGCGAAGGCGCGCATCAGGAACAGGTTATAGCCGAACGGCGGCGTCAGATAGGCGATCTGGCAGGTGATGGTGTAAAGCACCCCGTACCAAATCAGCACATCGCGCGGCGGGATGCCAAGATCCAGCGTCGCCACCAAAGGCACATAAAGCGGCGCGACGATCACCAGCATCGCGGTGTCGTCCAGAAACATTCCCATGAGCAGGAATGAAAGCTGCATCAGGATCAGGATGGTCCATGGCCCGAACCCCAGCTGTTCGGTGAACAGGGTTTCCACCGCCTTCACCGCGCCCAACCCGTCGAACACCGAACCAAAGGCCAGCGCAGCCAGGATGACCCACATGAACATGCACGAAATCGCCAGCGTGTTGCGCGTGGCAGATTCCAGCACAGCCCGCGTGAAGGTGCGCTTCAACACCGCGCCCGTCACCGTGGCCAGCACCCCGATCACCGAGCTTTCGACCAGCGAGGTGAAACCGTAGATGAACGGCACCATCATCGACCCGAAGATCACGAAGGGCAGGATGCCCGCCCGCAGCGACGCGATCTTTTCCGCCGTGGTGATGCGCGCCCGTTCCTCGGCATCAAGGGCAGGGCCAAGATGCGGCTGGAACGCGCAGCGAATGGCGATATAGGCGATGAACATGGACGCCATCAGCAGGCCCGGCAGGATGCCCGCCAGCCACAGCTCCGACACCGGCGCGCGTGCGATCATCGCGTAAAGCACCAGCACGACCGAAGGCGGGATCAGGATGCCAAGGCTTGACCCGGCCTGAATGACCCCGGTCACCATCTTCTTGTCGTAGCCCCGCCGCAGCAGTTCCGGCAGCGCGATGGTCGATCCGATCGCCATGCCCGCCACCGACAGCCCGTTCATCGCGGAAATCAGCACCATCAGAAGGATCGTCCCGATCGCCAGCCCGCCGGGAATCCGCCCGAACCAGACATGGAACATCCGGTAAAGGTCATCGGCCAGCCGCGCCTCCGACATCACATAGCCCATGAACACGAACATCGGCAGCG
>LNFM01008213.1_pt1 | contig 15866 bp, 11 predicted proteins | sample 596031 | NCBI WGS metagenome assembly LNFM01 (sample SAMN04254537, study PRJNA301005) | activated carbon metagenome | isolation source: dual media filters at the Ann Arbor, Michigan drinking water treatment plant | place: USA: Ann Arbor | reverse complement strand
TGTGGATACCAGGAGATAGCCGCCAGGCCGCAACTCTTGGGCGCGGAGTTGAAGGAAGCGAATCCAGTCTGCGCGGGCAAGTTCCGCCATCTCCCGACGCGCTTCATCATGCAGATCGGCAAAAAAGACGGCACCGGGAGCGTTGATGCGAACGGCTTTCGAAAGCCAATGACTTGCAGCGAAACAGGTCGCCAGATTGACCGACTCGTCCGACAAAACTCGATCATAGAACGATCCTACGGCGGATTCCGGCCGGATTCCGGTCCGACCTTCCAGATAGCCGTTCGGACCTGACGCACCAGCGAACAATGCGTTCCAGTCATTGCCGGGCAGATCCACGTGACACACAGCAATAGGACCACTGCGGTCCAGTTCACGGTATGCCTCGACTGCCGGCCGGGCTACGTTGATGGTGCTTGCGCCCGGCCCGCAACCATAGTCGGCGATCCTGAACTCGGGCCGGGTCGGACCGATGTCTTTTACGAGCCTGCTGATCGTCGATGCGTGCGTGGCTACCCTGGACTGCTGCACAGTGGAATTGCCATTGTAGTCTACCATGCCCTCAGTTGAGCGGCGGGAACGCGTCTGTTCAAACGGCAAGGAACCACCTCCGTTGCGTAGGCCAGCGCGTTTCAGCGCCGCCAGTCCTACGCGCTGAATTCCTCGTCGCCGAGGTTGGGACGCGTCCCGACCATGTACCCCGGCCGGGCTGGCCATTGACCTCGGGATTCCATGGGGATGGGCACCGCGCGGTGGTGCCATCGCATATGGACGGCGCGCGGCGGGAAGAAGCTGGGCTCTCATCACAATGGGCGTGCGCGGAGGAAAGCTGACGTTCGCGTGGGGCAGAGGCGACATTCTTTGGAAGTAAGGGCAGTGGGAACAGAGTGGCGCGAGGGGGCCGGCTCGTTCGAAGGTGGGCGCTTCCTTTACTGCTGCACAAACCCGGACTAGCCGGTGGTAGTGCTTTTGTCACAAACGGGGAGATGATACAGGGCTTCGATCAGCCGTTCGCACGTGCAGCATAATTCACGAGCCTATGCGGAGATCGACCGATGCCGAATTCCAAGCCGTCGCAACGGGTTTTCCAGTTCGGCACCGGGCGAACCGACGGCAACGCGTCGATGCGCGATCTGCTGGGGGGCAAAGGGGCGAACCTCGCGGAAATGTCGAGCCTCGGTTTGCCGGTGCCGCCAGGGTTCACGATCACCACAGACGTTTGCACGGCTTACTATACAGATGGCGGCAAACTGCCGGACGGACTCCGCCAGGAGGCCGAGGCGGCGCTGGCTGCGATAGGCAAGGCCGTCGGCATGAGGTTCGGGGACGCGAAGAACCCGCTGCTGGTGTCGGTTCGCTCGGGCGCGCGCGCGTCGATGCCGGGGATGATGGATACGATCCTCAATCTGGGGCTGAATGCGACGACGGTCGAGGGGCTGGCGAAGCGGTCCGGTGACGAACGCTTCGCGTGGGACAGCTATCGCCGGTTCATCCAGATGTATTCCAATGTCGTGCTCGAGGTGGATCACGGCGAGTTCGAGGACATTCTGGAAGGCCACAAGAACCTCAACGGGTACAACTCCGACACCGAGCTTTCAGCCGACGATTGGAAGTCGGTAGCGGCCGAGTACGACGAGGTCGTGCGCCGGGTCACCTCGAAGCCGTTTCCGCAGGACGTCAACGATCAGTTGTGGGGCGCGATCGGCGCGGTGTTCGGTTCGTGGCAGTCGGCGCGGGCGAAAACGTACCGCCGGCTCAATGATATCCCGGACGACTGGGGCACGGCGGTCAACGTGCAGGCCATGGTGTTCGGCAACATGGGCGATACGTCGGCGACCGGTGTTGCGTTCACGCGTAATCCTTCGACGGGCGTGGAAGAGGTCTACGGCGAGTTTCTCGTCAACGCGCAGGGCGAGGACGTTGTGGCAGGCATCCGCACGCCGCAGAGCTTGACGAAGAAGGCCCGCATCGAGGCGGGCGACAAGCTGCCGTCGCTCGAAGAAGTGATGCCGAAGACATTCGCCGAGCTGATCGCGATCTTCGCCAAGCTCGAACGGCGTTACGGCGACATGCAGGATGTCGAGTTCACGATCCAGGATGGGCGGCTATGGCTGCTGCAGACGCGTAACGGCAAGCGGACAGCCGAGGCCGCGCTCAAGATCGCGGTCGATCTCGCGCGTGAAGGTGTGCTCTCCGAACGCGAAGCGGTCATGCGTGTGGAGCCTTCGGCGCTCGATCAGTTGTTGCATCCGACCATCGATCCGAGTGCCGAAAAGGAATTGATCACATCAGGATTGCCGGCTTCACCGGGGGCTGCTTCGGGGGAGATCGTGTTTTCGGCAGATGAGGCGGAGCTTCTGAAAGGTAAGGGCCGGGACGTGATCCTGGTCCGCACCGAGACTTCACCGGAAGATATTCACGGTATGCATGCGGCGACGGGCATTCTCACCGCGCGTGGCGGCATGACGAGCCATGCGGCGGTGGTTGCGCGCGGTATGGGGCGGCCGTGCGTGTGCGGCGCGGGTGCGCTGCGGATCGACTATGCGGCTGGAACCGTGACGGTCGGTAATCGCGTGCTCAAGAAGGGCGAGCTGATCACCATCGACGGTGCGACGGGGCAAGTGCTCGCGGGGCGCGTAAAGATGCGTCAGCCGGAACTGTCCGGCGATTTCGGTACGCTGATGGGGTGGGCGGATGCGGCGCGGCGTCTCAAGGTGCGCGCCAATGCCGATACGCCGCTCGATGCGGAGCAGGCCAAGCGATTCGGCGCGGAAGGTATCGGCTTGTGCCGGACGGAGCACATGTTCTTCGAGGCCGATCGGATTCTCGCCGTGCGCGAGATGATCTGCGCGGACGACGAGAAGGGCCGGCGCGCGGCGCTCGCGAAGATCCTGCCGATGCAGCGCAAGGACTTCGAGGCGCTGTTCGAGATCATGGCGGGTAAGCCCGTGACGATCCGTCTGCTCGATCCGCCGTTGCACGAATTCCTGCCGCATGGCGAGGAAGAGCGCCTGGGCGTCGCCAAGGCGCTGGGTGTCCCCGTCAAGCGTCTCGTCGATCGGATCAAGGAATTGGAAGAGACGAACCCGATGCTGGGGTTCCGTGGCTGCCGGCTTGCGATCCGGTATCCGGAAATCGCCGAGATGCAGGCGCGTGCGATCTTCGAGGCCGCGATCAACGCGGCCAGAAAGACGGGCAGTCCCGTGGTGCCGGAGGTGATGGTTCCTCTCGTCGCCTACCGCCGCGAGTTCGACGTGGTGCGCAAGGCGATCGTCGTGACGGCGGCGAAGGTCGAAGCTGAGACGGGCGCTAAGCTGCAGTATCAGGTCGGCACGATGGTCGAGCTACCGCGTGCTGCGCTGCGCGCAGAAGAGATCGCAGACGGTGCCGAGGGGGCCGAGTTCTTCTCGTTCGGCACCAACGATCTGACGCAGACGTGCCTCGGGTTGTCGCGCGACGATGCTGCGCCGATCCTTACGAACTACATGGCGAACGGGATCATCGAGGTCGATCCGTTCGTCTCGATCGATCAGTCGGGCGTGGGTGAACTCGTCGAGATCGGCACCGCGCGTGGGCGCAAGGCTCGCAAGGATCTCAAGGTCGGTATCTGCGGTGAGCACGGCGGCGATCCGGCTTCCGTGGCGTTCTGCCACCATGCCGGTCTCGACTACGTCTCATGCTCGCCGTTTCGCGTGCCGGTCGCGCGGCTCGCGGCAGCTCAGGCCGCGATCACCGGCAAGGTGCGTGCGAAGGACGGTTGATGGGCGCGCTAGTTCATAGCGGCACGGCGAACCGGCCCAGCTCAGCGACCACGGATTCGTAGACCTGCTTCTTGAACGGGACAATGCCGCCGACGAGTTCGTCGACGGGGCTCCAGCGCCAGGCGCAGAATTCAACGTCGTGCCCGTCGCGCGGGCCGATGTCGATTTCGCTCTCGTCTCCCGTGAAACGCATCGCATACCATTTCTGGCGCTGACCGCGAAACCTGCCGCCCCAAGCGACGCCGATCAACTCCGGTGGCAGATCATAGGTCATCCAATCGCTGGTCTCACCGAGGATCGCCAGGCTGCGCATTGCGGTTTCTTCCCAGACTTCGCGCATGGCGGCTGCGCGAGGCTCCTCGCCAGCGTCGATGCCGCCTTGTGGCATCTGCCACCATCTGCCCGGGCCTTCCGCGTCTCCTTGCATGTCGGCACGCTGGCCAACCCAGACGTGGCCGGCGCGATTTATCACCACGATGCCGACGCACGGGCGGTAGGGCAGGCGATCGTGCGAAATATTGCTCATGTGTCGTGTCCGCATGTCATGAAATTTAGATGCATTGCATACATTGTTTTAATGCGCTTCACACGGCAATCAGCGTCAAAGTTTGCAGTTCTATTCTTCTTGCGTCATTCGTCGCATCGTCTTGTTTCAGATCGTCCTTTCGAGCGAAAACCTGTGTTATGGCGAGTGGCCCGCGAAGCAGAAAAAGGAAGGCTTCGGTTCCACCGGTGAAGTCCCGGCGGACAACCGGTGGTGCAAGCTCGAGGACCGCGACCTGGCGACAGATCGCCGACAAACTCGAGAATGAGATTGCGGCTGGTGCGTTCAGCTCGACCGGCCGTCTGCCGAAGGAGGCGATGCTCGCTGCGGATCTTGCCATCGGGCGACACACGCTACGCGCCGCGATCTCGGAACTCGTTAAGCGCGGCGTGCTGCGCAATCTGCCTTACCAGGGTGTTTTCATCGCACCGCGACGCATCGAGTTCGTGATGGGGGCGCAGACGAGATTTTTCGAAGCTCTGGAAAAAGCAGGTTTCACATACGGGCGACGCATCCTTTCCAACCGGCTGTGCTCGCCGCCCGTCGACGTGGCAAAGCTGCTCGGCGTGGCGCAACGAACTCAGGTTGTCGAGATCGTGCAGATACTCACGGCCAATGACGTGCCGCTCGCCTATTCTACGATGTGGATGCCGGCTGATCGATTCGGTCGCGTCGGTGAATTGTTGGAGACAGTAGGAAGTCTGCGTCGCGCCTTTGCGCAGGCTGGCGTCAATACCTATCGGCGGAAGAGTGTTCGCATCACGTGCCGGCCGGCGGCGAACGGCGAGCGGCGTGCGCTCAATCTGAGGAGCGGTGCGCCCGTGATCGCAATGTGCGGCGTGAGCGTCGACGAAACGGACGAGCCGACGCACGCGTTCGACTATCGTTTCGACGCGTATCGAATTGCATTCGTCGTCGAGACTTGATGCGCGCGACGCTCGAATGAAGCGTTGCAAGACGGCGATAGTTGCAGCGACGTCTGCGATCAGTGCACGTATTCGTTAATCCACTTCGCTGGCTCGTATCGCCTTGGCGCGGCCTAAAAGGTATTGCAGACGCGGGACTTTCGCTGTCATGTGGCATGCCGATGTGACGTTCGGAGGAGCAGCAATGCCCTTTTGTGCTCCATGATCGGCGATGCTCGCGTTCTCGGTCATTGCATTTCGACTTCGTGCAAGAACCTGCCAGCGCGTGTGTCTCTCGCATTCCTCGCCGACAACGACGGCGATGCGAACTGCGATCCGGTTATTGGTGACAAGCTCGACAGGTGTTCGACATGCGTATGCCCCGGAAGAGTACGAAGTCAGGAAAGAGCAAATCGGTTCGTGCTGCTGCGAAGGCACCGGCCAAGAAGCGAGCCGCGAAGAAAGTGAAGGCTTCGGTTGCTGCGCCGCGCCGAGCTGCAAAGAAGGTCGCGAAGCGTGGCGCTGCTAAACGTCCTGCTGCCAGAGTTCGTGCTGCCGCACCACGCAAGGCACCGCGCAAAGCATCGAGCAAGGCATCGGTAAAGTCGCGCAGTGGTCGTATTGCGCGCGCATCGGCTCAGGTCGCGCCGCGCAAGGTGGCTGCCGCAAAGCGCGGCGGTGCTGCACGACGGAAGCCCGGCAGGCCAGCTGCACGCAAGGCCGGACGCAAGTCGTCCCGGGGCGGGCGGTCGACTCGATAGAGTTCAGGCTGGCCGCGAGAGTAATCCTTGCGCGGGAGTGCCGGCTATCCCGTCCGCGATGTCGCGCAGTTTCGTGCGGGCTGCCTCGGCCAAGTCCATTGCGTTGCGCGATTCGAATACTTCGAGTGCCGGCATCAGAACGGTCGCAGCCAGCGTCCAATGCCGATGGCGGTCGAAGCGCCTGCCGAGCTCGATCAAGGCGGCGGCATGGGACAACTGGACCAGCGCCCACTGCATCGGCTTCGTCGCGCGGTCCACGGCTGTGATCGCATCGGCATAAGCGGTAATCGCTTCCTCGAGTTCGATGGTCTCGCTCGGATGGCGTGCGGCGAGTGCGGTCAGCATGTCGCCCAAACCGACGTTGATCCGGGTTCGTGTGCGTGGCTCGGTCGTCGTCGTCACGAGGCTACGGCACTTGCGAAAGGCGTGCGCGGAAGCCTGCAGAGCGCGGGCGTCGCCGGTGGTCTCGGCTTTCGCTGCGAGTGCTTCGGCTTGTTTCTGTCGATAGTCGAGTTCGAGTGCGCCTTCGCTCGCGGGGAGTTGGCCCGCTGCGTCCGCGAAGTGGTCGGCGGCGGAGTCGAGGTCCATTCGCGCCAGCGCAAGTTCGCCGAGGCGCGACGTTGCGGCGGCTTCCTCGATCATCTGCTGGCGTAGCGACTGCAACTCTTCGGCGATCCGCGCTTCGACACGGCGCCGGCCGTCACGCGTGTGTTCGCGTACGGCGCGCAGAAACTCCATTGCCTGCTCGAAATCGCCGTGCTCGAGGGCTGCGGCGGCATCGAGTTTCGCTTGTCTCTGTGCCGGTGCATCGTTGGTCGGCTTGCGCAGGTAGGCAACGGTCGCGATCAACCATGCGCCGAGTTCATCGAGCCGTGCGAGCCGCTGTTCGGCGGACATAGGCTGCTGGGCTAGGATCTGTTGCAGGCGCCGCAGCGCGCCTTCGGGAAGGCGATGGCGCGCTTGCACCTCGGCGGTGGCGGTTGCTGCCGGCAAAGTGGGCGGCGGAGGAGCTACCAATACCGGACGGGGGCGGCTCAGATTGCTGAGCGCTGCTTCGTGGCCCGGCGATGCCGTTGCCTGAGGGGCTCCTGTCTGGAGCGATGGCGTTGCGGGTTGAGGCCGCTGTTTCGCCGTAGCGAGCGCGGTCCGGTGCTCGGCGATGGCGGGTGCGAGTGTCGACAAAAGCGGTGTGCGGTCGATGACGTGCGTCAGCATCTCCGACATCAAGAAGCGACTTATCTCGAGATCCAATCCGGTGCGTGCGAGTGCACCCTTGGACGATGCCTTTTCCAGCCAGAGCTCTGCGAGCTGGCTGCCCGGCGTCGACGGGCCCGCACTCGTAGCCGTGCCCGGCTGGCCGCGCGCCGTGGTGAAGGCCTTGGCGATTTCACCGGGCGCGAAGCGAACCTCTCCGAGAAGTGCCGAAAGGGTTGCCGCGTGATGTTCCGCGGCGGCCAGGGGAATGCCCTGGCGCTCGTTGGCGAACCACAGTGTGTGGGCGAGGGCGTCGAGTGCTGCACCGAAGGGCTCGTTGAGTTTGCCCGAGCGCAAACGCGTGGAGAACTCGGCGCCGTCCAGCGGAGAGGTCGGATCGATATCAGCACCGACGAGCCCCGCGCAAGCGAGCACGCCGGTCGCGACGAACCGATCCAATACCTCGTACAACGACATGGTCCCGCAGCCACTCACGCAGGCTTTGCTACTTGCCTCATCAATCCAGAGCATCTTCATCGGACCAGAGAATCGCGAAAGCGATTCCGATCGTTCGAACGACGTTCCCGAATGCAGCGATCCCGCTCTCGCCGCACCTGTGGGTAACCCGTCTCAGGGCCTGCGTCATCCCCGCAAAAGCGAGCAAGTGGATAAGGTTTCGGGTTGTTGCGGCATCGCCATCACGAAGCGTTCATCCGTTTGACCAAACGGCTGCGGGAGATGTGAGCGATCTGTTCCAATGCGGCCGCGATCTCGGCGTCGGTGGTGTTGGTGATGCGGCGTTCCATCTCTGCGATCGCGGTATCACGCGACTGGTGCAGCGCCAACGCGACAATGACCGGGAAGCCGTGCTTCTCGCGGTAGCGGCGGTTGATGCCGGCGACCTTTTCGAACTCATCGTGCGACATCGACGTGAAGCCGAGGCGGCCCTGCTCGGAGGTGGAATCTGCTGTCAGCGTGCCTTCGATCGCGAGGCGTCCGGCCAGCTCGGGATGAGCGCGGATCAACGCGAGCTTCTCGTCGCGCGTCATTGCCTTCATCGTCCCGACCAGGGCTTCGTGGAGGCCTTCGACGGTGTCGTGGCTGGCGTCGATGCCAGCGCGATGGGTGCGCTCGGCAATTTCAGGCGTGTGCTCGAAGAGGTCGCCGAAGTGTTCGACGAAAAGGGCGCGATGCATACGTGAGGGCTTCAGGCCAGCGGGGGCGTGATACCGGATCCAGTGGCGCGCGATGTCGAGGCGGGTCGCGACCCAAACGCGGTCGTGACTGCGGACGTAGTCGAGGAAGCGGGCGAGGGCTGCGGCGCGTCCGGGACGGCCCGCGAGGCGGCAATGGATGCCGACAGACATCATTCGCGGTGCGCCGGCCGATCCTTCCCCATAGAGCACGTCGAAGCTGTCCTTGAGATAGGCGTAGAACTGGTCGCCCGAATTGAAGCCCTGCGGCGTCGCGAAGCGCATGTCGTTGGCGTCGAGCGTATAGGGCACGACAAGCTGCGGGCCGTGTGGGCCTTCGACCCAGTAAGGCAGTTCGTCGGCGTAGCTGTCGGCGGAATAAAGAAAGCCCTGCTCCTTCATCGCCACGTCGAGCGAGTGAGTGGACGTCCGCCCCTGGTAGAATCCAAGCGGTCGCTCGCCGACGACATCGGTGTGGATGCGGATCGCCTGTTCGACGTGGGCGCGCTCTGCGTCCTCCGTGAAATCGCGGTAGTCGATCCACTTGAGGCCGTGGGTCGCGATCTCCCAATTCGCCTCCGTCATCGCAGCGACGGCATCGCGATTGCGGGCGAGCGCGGTCGCGATGGCGAAGACGGTGACGGGCATTTTGCGAGCCGTGAACATCCGGTGCAGTCGCCAGAACCCAGCGCGGGAGCCGAACTCGTAGATGCTCTCCATGCTCATGTGGCGCTGGTTCGGCCAAGCTTGCGCGCCGACGATCTCGGACAGAAACGCTTCCGAGGCCGGGTCGCCGTGGAGGATGCAGTTCTCGCCGCCTTCCTCATAGTTGATGACGAACTGCACCGCGATGCGCGCGCCGTCCGGCCATCTGGGATCGGGCGCGTGGCGGCCGTAGCCGACGAGGTCGCGCGGGTAGGCGGAGTGTGGATCGAATGGGGCGGTCATTTGGTGGCTCGCGAGGGGCGCTGAGACGGGTAACAAGTTATGCGTAGCGCAATTCGCGGCGGGGGTGGAGTGGATGGATTGAGGAGAGGTCGTACGGCTCGACCCTGACTATAGACCGTCAATTGGCGAGGAACGCTTGCCAGAGGGCACTGCGGGAGCCGACCTCGCAGGGATGTCGCGCCCTCAGCTTCCGCGGTATGTCGAATAACTCCAGGGGGAGACGAGGAGGGGGACGTGGTAGTGGCCGCTCGCGTCGGCGATCGAGAAGCGTATCGGTATGGTGGTCAGGAACGGCGGGTCTGACAGGGTTGCGCCGATACTGCGGAAATAGGCCGAGGCGTGAAACACGAGTTCGTAGATGCCGGCCTCGACGGCGGCGTCGACGAGAAGGGGCGCGTCCGTGCGGCCGTCGTGATTGGTGGTCACGGTCTTGATCAGTTTGCGAACGCCGGCTGCGTCGAGCTTGTAGAGGTCGACCTGCATACCGGGCGCTGGGCGGCCGTTTGCGGTGTCGAGGACGTGAGTGGAGAGGCGGCCCATGGGATCTCCGCGCGTACGCAGTGCGTTGCTGGCGCCCTTCTCCCTCGCCCTCTCCCCGTCAAGTCCGGGGAGAGGGCGAATGGAGGACGCTCATCGTCCAACTACTTCGTCAAGTGGCCATCGCGGTTCTGGAACAGGCGGTCGTCTGCGTAGCCCATCGTCTCGGGTTTGCCGCGGCCGAGCATCACCTGGAAATAGACCGGTTCGAGGCTGCGATTGTCGTAGCCGTGGACGACACCGGCGGGGGCGGAAACGCACTCCCAGGGCCCGAGGCGCTCATAGACGCGCTTACCGGTCTCGTCCTCAAAGAACACGTCGAGGTGGCCCTTCAAAACGAAGAAGCATTCCTCGACTTCGTGAGTATGGGCGGCGTTGCCCTGGCCAGGTTCAACGTACATGATCGAGAGCGTGAAATTGCCGGCCGGAATCACCGTCGGATCATCGTGCTTGCCGGAGCCGCCGGCCCCGATGAAGCGATGCTGCGCGCGCTTCCAGCCTTCGATCTTGGCGTCCTCGAAGGCAGCCCAGTCTGCGGTCTTGTCGCGGAAGCGGCCGGTGTAGCGCTGGGCGATATCCTCGATGGGTACGCCGACGAGATTTGCTGGACGGGGATGACGGGCGACACTCATGACGGCCTCCTTTGCTCAGATCGATAAGTTCGAAGCGTATCTGCGGTGAGAGAACGACGTCAACGGCTACGCCATGCGGCTCTTTTTGCACCGAGTGTTTCGACAGTCTCGAAACATTCGGGTTACGGCGCACGGGCGGAGCGCACCGAATGGGGCCTGGCGGGCAAAGGAAGGGGGGCTGGCTCCGAAGTCGGTCCTTAGCGCCGCGCGCTGAAGGTCATGCGGGCTTGGTTGTGGCCGAAGTTGGGATGGACACGCTTAGCGGTGAGGCCGTGGCTCGAGAGCAGGTCGATGAAATCGCGCTCGGCGTACATCGAGAAGCCGAGCGACTTTCGGATCTTGCCATAGTCGGAGAGCGCGGTCCGAACGAGACCCGCGAACGCCGGGACGAGGAAGCCGCCCCGGGTGGCGAAAGTCAGAAGCGCTGCGGCGTCGCGGATCGGGTTGACGCCCGGAGGTATCACGTCGGCGATCACGAGCCGGCCATCGGTTTTCAGCTTGAGGCGCCAGAGATCGAGCAGGTCTTCGAGGTCCTTGCGCGAAAGGTACTGCAGGACCGAGTTGACGACGATCAGGTCGAGTGAGGCGTCGGGCAATTGCGCCACGCCGATCGGCTCGATCACGTCGACGTTGCGAACCGAGGCCATGCGTTCGGCCAAGGCGGCGCAGACCTTGGGGGCGGCATCGCACAGGATCAGGCGGCTACATTGGCTGGCGATCTTCTCCGCATAGAAGGCTTCGCCGCAGCCATGGTCGAGCACCACGGCGGTGGGGGTCGGTATGTGCCGGGTTATGTCACGGGCGACGGCTTCGGCGTGTAGCTGTTTGTGGCGCTCGTTGACGTAGATGGAATGGTCTTCGTTCCAGAAATCGATCCAAGATCTCATGCACTTTCTCACATGCTACGGCGCAAAGGCTGTGTACCGCATTCGCGGTCTCGCCAAACGGATACTGCCAAAGAGTGCTTCATTTCGGTCGGAGAAAGCCAGCTTTGCTGCGTCATTTCGCTTTCTTCATGTGCTCGCGCATCTTCTCACACGGGTCTTCACGCTTCGCACGCGGTGTGAAGACGATCACATCGATAGCGGGGTTGCCGGCGGGATCGCGCGGGGCATAAGCGGCGGGAGCGGTGCTCCCGTCCTCCACCTCGGCCAGCATGATGGACAGGATCGGGCGGCTAGTTTCGCGGATGCGCAGATACCAGGGCACGCCGCGATCCGTGCGGATGTGGCCATTGCCGGCCAGCAGGATCGCTCCGTCATGGCGATCCGCGGCTGTCAGCATTGCATCGGCCAAGTGGGCGTCTCGGAACCGCTGGGCGAAAGACATTCCGGGGATTGCCGCGTCCGGGAGCATACCACAATGGCTGCCCTTCAATTCGCTGGCGAGGGCGTCTGCGAGCGGGGCGGGCCAGTCCCGCGCGAGCCCCAGTCGAGCGGCTTCGGTCGAATCCAATGCCGTGATTCCGCCACGGGCGAGAGCGCGGATGCGTTCCCGGGGCGTGTCCCCGGGGAGGATCGGCAAGCGGGCTTCGATGATCGCGGTGTAGAGGGGCTGGAAGATGCGGGCGTCAGGCCAGCCGCTGCGCTGCCATTCGAGAAGTTCGAACAGGTGCTCCGCGCGCTGGTTCGCCGAGGCTGTCGAAGGGCGAGCGAAGGCTTCTAGCGCGGGGGACTGGTCGGCCCGGATGTGCTCGGCAACGATCGCGGGATGCGCGGCGCGGCCAAATGCGCTGGGGCCGGTGACGGCATCGATGAGGCCCGCGCGGAACAGGTGGTGCTCCGGATTATCATGGATCTCACCGAGCAACAGGAGCTGGCCGGGCTTCGCGCCGATCGCGTCGACAATAGGGAAGCCGACAATGATGCCGCGCGAGAGGGCGGGACCGTCGATGACGCGGTCGTCGCGGGCGATCCAGATACGGCCGACGAGGGGATGGGTGGTCTGCCGCGTCCAGGCTTCGACCACGAGTTCGGGAGGGATAGTCGTGGCGCGAGCCGGGGCAGTGCTGCCCAAGGCAATGGTTGCCGCGAGCAGAAGTATCGACAGCGCTGCCATGATGTTTCTGGCGGCGGATTGTTCAGCCGCTTGGATCGAAGTTATTGTCATCGCCGATGTAACGCCTGAACAAGGCTTAATGGGAGGATGCCGGGTCTGCCAATACCTATGACATTGTGAGGATTTTCGGCGGGGAGCGCAATCGCAGTGCCGATCTGCGCCAGATTAACGCCGGGAGAGTTATGCCCAGTCCGTGGATTTGCTCCCGAGCAGCCATGGGTTCGCCTGAATCCGCCTGTTCAAGGGGAAGTACCTTCAAACTAGTGGGGAGCCCTGATGGGTCGGCTCATCGCTGTCGTGCTCACCTTGCTGCTCGTTGGCGGAGGCTACGTTCTGTCGCCATTCGTGGCGGCATGGAACCTCCGCGAAGCGATCAAGACCAGCGATACCGCGACGCTCGAGCGCAAGGTCATTTGGAGCAGCGTTCGCGCCAGCCTCAGGGCATCGCTCGCAGCGAATGCCAAGCTGCTGCCCGAGGTCAACGAGGCTGGCGAGCGGTTGACGTCGTCATTGTGGCAGCGGGTCAAGAAGGCATTCGGGCAGTCGATGCTCGACCGGTTCGTAGAGAGCTATGTAACGGCAGAGGGACTGCCGAGGCTCTTCCGTTACCGCAACAAGTGGAACGGGACGGTCAAGAGTGAGGTGGACGAAGACGACAAGCTCGATTTCTTCGAGCGAACCAAGGCGTTTTACCGGCGGCTTCACAGGGCCGAGTTCACGTCGCTGACGCGAATAGAGATCGAAATGCTCGACAAGTTCGATCCAGAGCGCCGCTATGTGAGCGTGATGGAATTGCACGGGTTCGAGTGGAAGCTCGCGGAGCTTCGCATTATCGGTGGGGCAGCGAAAAGCGGCACCACGCGCGTGGCGCGCGATTTGATCGGCGTGCAGTGAGTCGGCGGCCGGAAGTCGAAACAGAAGCAAATCGAGCGCCTCTGTTTTTCGATTTCAAGCTTCTGCAGACGCTCACTTACCCCAATTCGGCTGCCAAATCGGGTTGAGGCCGATCACGACGTTCTCGCCGCGCAGCTCGCTGCCGCTAGCATTGAGGTGGGTGAGGCCGAACTTGACTTGAAGTTGCTTCGTGACCTGCGCCTGCAAGGCAAGATTTGCGGCCTTCGGGTTGTCCTTGTTGAAGTCGACCCTGTAGACGATGTTTCCGATCACGAACCGCTGGTTCTGGAACAGTCCGGCAGGGCTGCCGTTGAATTCAGCGCGGTATTTGTTGCGCGGATTGGCGATCGCTTCGGCGCAGCCGGGCCTGGAGAGCAGTTCCCGGCGAATCTCGTTCAAGTCTTCGGCAGAGTATTCGTAGACCACAGCGTCGGTCACCGACATCGTCACTGTGTTGACGAGGTTGCCGCCGAAGTCTGCATTCAATACGTTGACGACAGTCGCGCCAGCGCTGAATTGGAAGCCTTGCTGAGAGAAGAAACCCGTCGAGACGAGCTGGTCGCGCAGGAGCTGTTCATCCGTTGCAATATCCACCTTGTTCCGGCAGATCATCTCGAGCTTCAGCACGCCCTTGAAGTTATAGCCCTTGATGATCGAGCCGGGTGTGAAGTACTTCGCCGTCGGCGAGATCCTGTAAACGGAATATTGATTGAAAACAAGATCTTGTGAGTGTGCTGGCGCTGCAGCCGCAAGGGCGCATACGCTCGCACAAAGCGCGATCCGAACTTTCGAGTACCCGTGCACCCTGTTACCCCCGAATACGACCCCACATGACGGGGGAACCTAGCGGTCCAAGCTGCTGCGGGCAACGAAGCGAAACCGGAATGCCGGGTGGTTGGGTTGATTCGGCAACAGTGGAACGGCTGGAGGGAGTGGGGTTCCAAGAGAGCCCGTGCTGGTCGGTACGAGCCAGACGGCCACGCACGTGGCATCTGCACGGCGGCGCGAACAGTGCTATGAGCGGGCCGCAGCTTACGAGGATGACCGCCGTGGACGACGTCAAGATCGACAGCATCGACGAAAAGTCGGCAGCTCCAGCGGGCTCGCCAGTATCGAAGCCGGCCATTGGGGCCGGTGGGGTGCTCGATAGCGAGATTGCACGGCGGCGGACGTTCGCGATCATCTCACATCCCGACGCGGGCAAGACCACGCTGACCGAAAAATTGTTGCTGTTCGGTGGCGCAATTCAGCTCGCCGGTCAGGTAAAGGCCAAGAAGGACAAGCGTAACACGCGCTCGGACTGGATGGCGATCGAGCGGGCGCGCGGCATCTCAGTCGTCACCTCGGTGATGACCTTCGAGTATGCCGGCAGCGTGTTCAACCTGCTCGACACACCGGGCCACGAAGACTTCGCCGATCAGACATACCGGACGCTTACAGCGGTCGACAGCGCGATCATGGTGATCGATGCGGCCAAGGGCATCGAGCCCCGAACGCTGAAGCTGTTCGAGATCTGCCGGATGCGCGATATTCCCATCATCACGTTCGTCAACAAGATGGACCGCGAAAGCCGGGAGCCGCTCGAGATCGTCGACGAGGTCGCGGCAAAGCTTCAGCTCGACACAGTGCCGCTGGTCTGGCCGATCGGCCAAGGCCGGTCTTTCAAAGGCACGTACGATCTCGTCCGTCCGCGCATCCGGCAGCTCGACAAGGACGACGACGGCGTCGAGGTTTCTGGCCCGGACGATCCTCGCGTCGTGGAGTTGCTCGATCCGACGCGGGCAGCGCAATGGCAGGAGGATATCGAACTCGTGCGCGGTACGTGCCCCGACTTCGATATCGAAGCCTTCCGGCAGGGCGTGCAGACGCCGGTGTTCTTCGGCTCGGCGCTCAAGAATTTCGGTGTCCGGGATCTCCTGGACGCGCTGATTGCCTACGCGCCGCCGCCGCGCCCGCAGAAGGCTGCGAGCCGGATGGTCGAGCCGAGCGAGCAGCCGATGGCCGGAATCGTGTTCAAGATCCAGGCGAACATGGACCCGAACCATCGTGATCGCATGGCGTTCATGCGGGTCTGTTCGGGTAAACTGACACGCGGCATGCGGGTCAAGCATGTGCGGACGGGAAAGACGATGGCACTGGCTTCGCCGCAGTTCTTCTTCGCGCAGGACCGGGCGCTCGCTGAGGAAGCATTCGCCGGCGACGTCGTCGGCATTCCCACCAAGGGGCAACTGCGGATCGGTGATGCGTTGACCGAGGGCGAGGATCTTGCGTTCCTCGGCATTCCGAGTTTCGCGCCCGAGATTTTGCGGCGGGTACGTCTCGACGATGCGATCCGGGCCAAGAAGCTCAGGGACGCTCTGCACGAGATGGCTGAGGAAGGCGTCGTGCAGCTGTTTTCGCCGATCGACGGCACCCAGCCGCTCGTCGGCGTGATCGGTG
>LNFM01010395.1_pt1 | contig 15867 bp, 14 predicted proteins | sample 596031 | NCBI WGS metagenome assembly LNFM01 (sample SAMN04254537, study PRJNA301005) | activated carbon metagenome | isolation source: dual media filters at the Ann Arbor, Michigan drinking water treatment plant | place: USA: Ann Arbor | reverse complement strand
TCGATTTCGGCGTGATTTCCACCAGTTCGTCATCGGCGATGAATTCGATCGCGGATTCCAGTGTGACCTGGATCGGCGGCACCAGGCGCACGGCTTCGTCGGTGCCGGAGGCGCGCACGTTGGTCAGTTGCTTGCCCTTGATCGGATTGACGACGAGGTCGTTGTCGCGGCTGTGGATGCCGATGATGATGCCCTCATACAGCGGGTCGCCGGGGCTGACGAACATGCGGCCGCGTTCCTGCAGCTTCCACAGCGCATAGGCGACGGCGGTGCCGTCTTCGGCGGAAATCAGCACACCGTTGCGGCGCTCTTCCATGTCGGGCTTCATCGGGCCGTAGTCGTCGAAGACATGGCTCATGATGCCGGTGCCGCGGGTCATGGTCAGGAAATCCGACTGGAAACCGATCAGGCCGCGCGCCGGGATGCGGTAGTCGAGGCGCACACGCCCCTTGCCGTCGGGCTGCATGTCCTGCAGGTCGCCGCGGCGCGCACCGAGGGCTTCCATCACCGCGCCCTGGTTGGTCTCGTCGACGTCGACCGTCAGCATTTCGTATGGCTCCTGCTTCTCGCCGTTGACCTCGCGGATCACCACCCGCGGACGCGATACTGCGAGTTCGTAACCTTCGCGGCGCATGTTCTCGAGCAGGATCGTCAGGTGCAGCTCGCCGCGGCCCGAGACCTCGAACACGTCGGCGTCGGCGGTTTCATTGACCTTCAGCGCGACGTTGCTCATCAGTTCGCGGTTCAGACGCTCGCGGATCTGGCGGCTGGTGACGAACTTGCCTTCCTTGCCGGCGAGCGGAGAGGTATTGACCTGGAAGTTCATGGTCAGCGTCGGTTCGTCGACCTTCAGCATCGGCAGCGCTTCGGGTTTCTCCGGGTCGGCGATGGTGACGCCGATGCCGATGTCCTCGATGCCGTTGATCAGCACGATGTCGCCGGCCTGCGCTTCGTTGACCAGCACACGCTCGAGACCGCGGAAGCCGAGCACCTGGTTGATCCTGGCCGTCACCGGCGCCGAATCGGGACCTTTCATTACGGCGACCTGCTGGCCGGGGCGGATGCGGCCGCGGTTGACGCGGCCGATGCCGATGCGGCCGACGTAGCTGGAATAATCGAGGGAGCAGATCTGCAACTGCAGCGGACCGTCCGGATTGTCCTCGCGCCGCGGCACGTGTTTGACGACTGCCTCAAACAGCGGCTTCATCGTGCCTTCACGCACATTGCTTTCGTTGCCGGCGTAACCGTTCAGTGCCGAAGCGTAGACGACGGGGAAGTCGAGCTGTTCCTCGGTGGCACCGAGCTTGTCGAAAAGGTCGAAGGTCTGGTTGACCACCCAGTCGGGGCGTGCGCCGGGGCGGTCGATCTTGTTGACCACGACGATCGGTTTCAGGCCCTGGGCCAGCGCCTTGCGGGTGACAAAACGCGTCTGCGGCATCGGCCCCTCGACGGCATCGACCAGCAGCAGCACGCCGTCGACCATCGACAGCACGCGCTCGACCTCGCCGCCGAAGTCGGCGTGTCCCGGGGTGTCGACGATATTGATCAGCGTGCCGTTCCAGGTCACCGCGCAGTTCTTGGCGAGGATGGTGATGCCGCGCTCACGTTCGATGTCGTTGGAGTCCATCACCCGCTCGGTGACCTGCTCATGTGCGGCAAAGGTGCCGTTGCCATGATCGACGTGGGCGATGATGGCGATGTTGCGCAGCGGGCGTTGCTCGGTGGCGGACACGGTATGGAGCCTTGCAAAAAAGGGGCGGATTGTAGCATGGCGGGTGAATCTATTGCCTTGAATATTCTGCAATTTTCCGGGCGAAGGGGCGGCCGCATCCGCCCCCTGCATGCGTTGCCTTGCTGCGCCGCAGGAAAAATCCTCGCTATTTCCGATACTTGCGGGTATAGTGCCGCCACCTTGCAGCGACCCAAAGCCGTTTTTCGCTGCAGGATGCATCTGTCCCTGACCCCTTCGTTTTCAGCTCCCTTCTCTGAATAGCTGCTTCCGCCACGGTTAGCGACGATACCCGTGCGCCGGTGGCCGCAGCCGCGATTCGATTCGCGGCTTTGCCTCAGAGCTAGTGGCATTTCCAGCGCTTTTTTTACTGAAACCGCCTGTTGCGCGGCTGCGGAACCATTCCGTCTGCCCTGCGGCCTTGCGCGGCGTTCAGTCGTTGTGCTTTTTGAAAGTAATACTGACATGTCTTTTGCCGAACTGAATCTGAATCCCGCCCTCGTGCAGGCACTGGCCGCCGCGGGTTACACCGAACCCACGCCGGTGCAGGCGCAATCCATTCCGGTTGCGCTGACCGGCTTCGACCTGATGGTGTCGGCGCCGACCGGCACCGGCAAGACCGCGGCCTTCGTGTTGCCGGCGCTGCAGCGCCTGGCGCTGGCGCCGGTCAAGAACGGCCGCGGCCCGCGCGTGCTGGTGCTGACGCCGACCCGCGAGCTGGCGACCCAGGTCACCGCCGCCGTCGACAAGTACTGCAAATTCATGCGCCACATGCGCACCGGCACGGTGCTGGGTGGCATGCCGTACCCGAAACAGCGCCGCCTGCTCGAGCAGTCGCTTGATGTGCTGGTGGCGACGCCGGGCCGGCTGATCGATTTCATCGACCAGGGCAAGGTGGATTTTTCACGCCTCGAACTGCTGATCCTCGACGAGGCCGACCGCATGCTCGACATGGGCTTCATCGAGCCGGTCAAGCGCATTGCCGCGAAAACCCCGGCAACCCGGCAGACGATGCTGTTAGCTCGGCCGCGAGTTGCTGCGCGATCCGAAACTGATCGAAGTGGCGGGCAAGCAGGAGAAGCACGAAAACATCGAGCAGCGCCTGCATGTCGTCGATGACGGCAGCCACAAGCACCGCCTGCTCGACCACCTGCTGCGCGAGGCCGGCCAGTCCCAGGCAATCGTGTTCACGGCGACCAAACACGGCGCCGACCGCCTGGCCGACAAGCTGTTCCACGGCGGCCACGAAGCGGCGGCCCTGCACGGCAACATGAACCAGTCGCAGCGCAACCGCACGCTGGCGCGCCTGCGCAGCGGCGCGGTGCGCGTGCTGGTGGCCACCGACGTCGCCGCACGCGGCATCGACGTTGCCAGCATCACCCACGTCATCAACTACGACCTGCCGAAAGTGGCCGAGGACTATGTGCATCGCATCGGCCGCACCGGCCGCGCGGGTGCCTCGGGCACCGCGATCTCGTTTGCCTCGTCGGAAGACGTGCGCCAGCTGAAACAGATCGAGCGCTACATCGGCCAGCAGATCGAACGCATGAGCGTGCCCGGTTTCGAAGCCAAGAATCCGCTGCGCGCGGATGGTGGCGGTGCCAAGCGTCCCGGTGGCCGTCCTTCGGGTGCGCGCCGCGGCGCGCCGCCTTCCCGTGATGCAAAAGGTCGTGGCGGTTATCGCTCCGACAGCCGGCGCGGTGCCGGCAGCGGCCGCTGAGCAGGACGCCGGCGCATGCCGGCGATCATGAATGCCCGGATCCCCCGTCGCCGCAAGGTGCCGGGGGATTTTTCATGCGGCCGATGTGGTCTGCGCATTGATTTTCGCGGGGCCTGCCATTACAGTAAGCCGCTTTTACTGCGGCTTTCAAAATGAAATTCAGCGGGGAGATCGCGGTTGCTGCGCCGCGCGACGCGGTGTTCGAGAAACTGCAGGACATCCATTTTTTTGCATCCTGCATCGATGGCGTGCGCGACCTCGTGCCGCTGGACGAAAAGCGTTTCGATGCCGTGCTGGAGACCAAGGTGGCCTACATGACCTTCAAGTTCAAGGTCACCGTCGAGCTGACCGATGTCGTGGCGCCGGAGCTGATCGCTGCGAAAATCGAAGGTGCGCCAATGGGGCTGGTGGGGCGGCTGACGGCAACATCATCGACGCGGCTCAGCGAGTCTGCCGGCGGCACCGTGATCCAGTATGAAATCGACACCGCGCTGACCGGCAAGCTGGGCAGCATCGGCCAGCCGGTACTCAAGGCCAAGGCGAAGGACATGGAAAAACAGTTTGCCAAAAACCTCGGCGCGGCCTTCGCGCCGGCCGCAACGCAGGGGGGTGCATGAGCCCGTTTGAACTCGCCGAGCCGCGGACGCTGAAGTCGGCGGTGAAGCTGCTCGATGCCGGGGACGAGTCGGTGCGCGTCTTCGGCGGCTGCACCGCGCTGATGCTGATGATGAAAACGGGGGTGTTCCAGCCGAAGCGGCTGATCAGCCTGCGCGGCATCGAGGCGCGTTATTCGAAAGTGACTTCCGCCGGGGACGGCAGCCTGCGCATCGGTGCCCTGACGACGCTGGCTGCGCTTGGGCGTGCCGCGGCGGTCAAAAAACGCGCGCCGGTGATTGTTGACACGCTGCGCACATTATCCAATGTGCGTGTGCGCAATGTCGCCACGCTCGGCGGCCACCTCGCACACGGCGATCCGCACATGGATCTGCCGCCGGTATTGATGGCACTGGATGCGCAGGTGGTGACTGCGGCAACCGCGGGGTCGCGCACGCTGGCCGTTGCCGACCTCTATACCGGCTATTACGAAACTGCACTGGCGCGCAATGAACTGATCAGCGAAGTGCTGGTGCCTGCACGGGCGGGCCGCCGGGCCGCCTACGTCAAGCTGACCACGCGTGGCGCCGACGACTGGCCGACGCTGGGCATTGCGGTGTCGTTTGTGACCGACGGCAAGGTGCTGACCGATGCGCGTTTCGTGGTCAGTGCCGCCACCGAGAAGCCGCTGCGCCTGGTTTCGGTCGAGGCGGTGCTCAATGGCGCCACCGTCGATGACGCGCTGCTGGCGAGGGCGGGCGAGGCTGCGGCGGCGGAGGCCGAGCTGGTCGGCGATGCCCGCGGCTCCGCCGCCTACAAAACCGAACTGCTGCGCGTGCATGCCGGCCGCGCAGTGCGCAAGGCGCTCGCCGCCTGACCGTCACGGAATATCCATGGTCAATACTTTAGGCAAAAGCAACAACGGATCCGCCTTCGGGCGTTCCATCCCGCGTGTCGAGGCCCGCGCCAAGGTCACCGGCAAGGCCGAGTACGTGCACAACCTGCGCCTGCCAGGCATGCTCTACGGCAAGGTGTTCCGCAGCACGGTCGCGCATGCGCGCATCAGGGGTGTTGACGTGTCCGCGGCGCGGGAGCTGCCGGGTGTGCACGCGGTCTACACCGCCGCCGACATCATGAAGCTGGTGCCGGACCCGCACTACGGCCCGGCCTTCCACGACCAGCCGGTGCTGGCGATCGACAAGGTGCGCCACGTCGGCGAGCCGGTGGCGCTGGTGCTGGCCGCCGATCCGCATGTCGCCGAGGCGGCGGCGCAGATGATCTCGGCCGACTACGAGGAACTGCCGGCGGTGTTCGACGAAGTCGAGGCGATGACCTCGAAGGCCGTTGTGCACGAGGTGCTGAAACCCGCCGGCACCTTCCCCGACCTGAAACACCTGAAGGGCAAACGCGACACCAACATCGCGCTCGATTTCCACCTCCGCCGTGGCGATGCGCAAAAGGCGTTTGCCGAAGCGGATCACGTGTTCGAACACAGCTTCCGCACCCAGCAGGTGCTGCATGTGCCGCTGGAGCCTTTTGTCACCGTCGCCGACCCGACGCCGAACCAGCTGGTGATCCACACCGCGTCGCAGAGCCCGTCCTTCGTGCGCATCGAGATCGCGCGCCTGCTCGGCTGGCCCGAGAGCAGGGTGCGGGTGAAGGTGCCGTACCTCGGCGGTGGTTTCGGCGCCAAGCTCTATATCAAGCTCGAGGCGCTGGTCGCCATCGCTGCGCTGCTCGCCGGCCGGCCGGTGAAGATCTCGCTGACGATGGAGGAGCAGTTCTACCAGATCACCAAACATGCGGCGACGCTGCGCATCAAGAGCGGTGTCAGCAAGGACGGCAAAATCCTCGCCCGCGAGTGCGAGGTGTGGTGGAACGGCGGCGCCTATGCCGACATCGGCCCGCGGGTGACGCAGAAATCCGGTTTCACCGCGCCGGGGCCGTACGACATCGAGCATGTGGCCATTGATTCCTACGCGCTTTACACCAACCTGCCGGCGGCCGGCGCGTTGCGCGGCTTCGGCATTCCGCAGCTGGTGTGGGCCTACGAGAGCCACACCGACATGATCGCCAAGGCGCTGAACATCGATCCGCTGGCGATCCGCCGGAAAAACATCCTCAGGGAAGGGCGGCCCCAGGCCACCGGCACCCTGATGCGCGACGCCGGCATCGAGCAGGTGCTCGAGCGCCTGGCGCAGCGCATGCAGTGGGAGAAAACCTTCGATCGCGGCAGCGGTTCGGTGCGCCGCGGCCGCGGCATCGCCATCGGGTTCAAGGCGAGCATTTCACCGACGACCTCGGTGGCGATCGTCAATGTCAGTGCCGACGGCAGCGTGATGGTCAACTGCAGCACGGTCGACATGGGGCAGGGCTCGGACACCGCGATGGCGCAGATTGTCGCCGAGGCGCTGGGCATACCGGTCGGGTCGGTGACGCTGGTGCATCCCGACACCGATGTCACGCCCTACGACATGGCGACTCTGGGCTCGCGCTCGACCTACCACATGGGCCATGCGGTGAAACTTGCCGCCGAGGATGCCCGCGACAAGCTGGTCGCGCTGGCGCGGGAGGTTGGCCTGTCGGCGGAGACCGTGCCGATACCCGACATCTTCCGCAGGAAGTACGGCATGCAGGCCGGCAACATCGTCGGCGTCGGCAGCTTCATTCCGGCCTATGCCCCGCCCGACGCGCAGGGGCAGACCGACAACGCGACGCCGTTCTGGATGATCGGCGCGACGGGGGCTGAAGTGGAGGTGGATACCGAAACCGGAGAATTCAAGGTCACGCGCCTGGTCAACCTGGTCGATGTCGGCCGGCCGGTGAACCCGGCGATCGTCGAGACCCAGATTTCCGGGGCAACGATGATGCAGCTCGGCTTCACGCTGACCGAACGCATGGACTTCGACGCCGGGCAGGTCACCAATGCCTCGCTCGCCGACTACAGGATCCCGGGCATTCGCGACGTGCCGGCAGTGATGGAAAACGAGGCCGTCGACATGGTGCAGAAATCCGGACCTTTCGGCGCCAAGGGCGTGGGCGAGAGCGGCACCTTCGGCGTGTCGCCGGCGATCGCCAGTGCGATCGACGATGCGGTGGGCGTGCGGCTGACCAGCCTGCCGCTGACCGCCGAAGCGGTTTACCGCGGGTTGCGCGCGAATGCGGGCAGGCCGCTGGAAGATTGATCCAATTTAAAAAAACCAGCCACAGAGGGCGCGGAGAACTGCAAAATCAATTAACAGGATGAACAGGATTGACAGGATCAGAAACAGGGCTAAACCGGCTGCATCGGAATGGTTTTTATCCTGGATATCCTGTCCACCCTGTTAGATCGTTTTTTGTTTTCTCTGTTTTTTCTGCGGCTCAGAAGGTTTTATTGTCATGACTACACACCGCACGATTGCATTCACACTCAACGGCCGCCCGGTCACCGCGCATGCCGGCAACCACCAGAACCTGGTCGAGTTGCTGCAGGGGCAGGGACTGTTCGGCGCGCGCGAGAGCTGCGCGCAGGGGCTTTGCGGCTGCTGCACGGTCGTTGTCGACGGCCAGGCGGTGTCCGGCTGCCTGACCATGGCGACGCTGGCCGACGGCGCCGACGTGCGAACGATCGAGGAGCCGCAGGCCGGCGAGGGCGGGCTCGACGCCGTGCAGCAGGCCTTCATCGAGACGGGGGCATTCCAGTGCGGCTTCTGCACGCCGGGATTCATCCTGATGTCGCGCCAGCTGCTCGACGCCCATCCGGATCCGACCGACGACGAGATCCGGCATTACCTCGCCGGCAACCTCTGTCGCTGTGCGGCCTATCCGGAAATCATCAAGGCTGTGCGGCTCGCGGCAAAAAAACGCAGGGGCTGACCATGGCAAAACGTCCGGCAGGCAATCCCCTCGACCTGCGCGCCTGGCTGGACACCGCGCGCCAGCTTGGCGAACTGCAGGACGTGCCCGGCGCCGACGCGAAGCTCGAACTCGGCGCGATCAGCGAGATGAACGTCAAGGTCGACGGCGCACCGGCGCTGCTGTTCGATGACATTCCGGGTTATCCGAAAGGCTTTCGCGTGGTGACCTGTACCACGGCGAGCCCGGCGCGATTGTCCTCGCTGCTGCGGATGCCCGTTGAACGCAGCCACCGCGGCCTGGTGCAGGCGCTGCGCGGCAAACCCAGGGGCTGGCAGACGGAGGCACCGAAATACGAGCCGGTGGTCGCTGAAACCGGGCCGGTGCTGGAAAACATCCGTTCAGGCAAGGACGTCGACATCGGCATCTTCCCGTCGCCGCTGTGGCACGAGAAGGATGGCGGACCGTACATCGGCACCGGCTGCTGTGTGGTGACGAAGGATTTCGACAGCGACTGGGTCAACGTCGGCACCTACCGCGTGATGATGCACGACAAAAACCACGTCGGCCTCGACATGATCCCCGGCAAACACGGCGCGATCCAGTACGACAAGCACATGAAGGCCGGCAAACCTTTCCCGGTGGCCATCGTCATCGGCTGTGACCCGCTGGGATACCTGATCTCCGGCATCGAAGTGCCTTTCGGGATGTGCGAATACAACTACATCGGCGCGATTCTCGGCGAACCGGTCCAGGTGGTGCAGGGAGAACTGACCGGCCTGCCGATTCCCGCCGCGGCCGAAATCGTGCTCGAGGGCTACTGTTACCCCGGCGACGTGAAACTTGAGGGGCCCTTCGGCGAATTCCACGGTTATTACCCGGGCAAGGAAGGCACCGCGCCGGTGATGACCGTCGAACGCGTCTATTACCGCAACGATCCCGTCATCGTCGGCAGCCCGCCGGCGAAGCCGCCGAACGACTATTCGTACTCGAAGGCGGTGATGCGCTCGGCGCTGCTGTTCGATGCACTGCTCGCCGCCGGCGTTCCCGATGTGGCGAGCGTGTGGGCGCACGAAATCGGCGGTGCGCGGATGTTCAATGTGGTGGCGATCCGCCAGCGTTATGCCGGCCACGCGCGCCAGGCCGCGCTGATCCTCAATCAATGCGGCGTCGGCGCCTACATGTCGCGCTACACGGTGGTGGTCGACGAGGACATTGATCCCTCGAACCTGCAGGAAGTGATGTGGGCGGTGGCCACGCGCAGCGATCCCGAGGTCGACATCGACATCATCCGCCGCGGCATGGGTTCCAAGAACGACCCGATGTTCGTCGCCTACCGCTCCGATGCACCTTACAATTCGAAGGCGATCATCGATGCCTGCCGGCCCTACGACCACCTGCATGATTTTCCGGCGGTGGCGGAAGCAAGCAAGGAACTGCAGGCGCAGGTGCGGGAGAAATGGCGCCACCTGCTGAAACTATAACTAAGTAATTGATTATAAAGGAAAATTATGAGGAGCCTGTTTATCACCGTTTTTGCCGCTGCCTTTGCGCTGTCCGCACAGGCCGCGGACTACCCGAACAAACCGATCCGCGTGCTGGTGCCTTTCGCACCGGGCGGCGTGGTCGATACCTCGGCGCGCATCCTGACGATGAAGATTTCCGAGGACAAGGGCTGGCAGTTTGTGGTCGACAACCGCCCCGGTGCCAACGGCTTCATCGCCACCGGCACCACCGCGCGTGCGACGCCCGACGGTTACACGCTGCTCGCCGCACACACCGGTGAAATGTCGGTGAACCCGGTGCTGTTCAAGGAAATGCCCTACGACGTCGAGCGCGACTTCACGCCGATCATCATGGTCAGCAATGCGCCGATGCTGGTGGTGGTCAACGCCGCTTCGCCGTTCAACACGCTGAAGGACCTGATCGCCGGCGCCAAGGCCAAGCCGGGCCAGCTGACCTTCGGTTCGCCGGGCACCGGTTCGGTCAATCACATGGCGACCGAATGGCTGGTCGCAGCAGCCGGTGCCCAGGCGCTGCACGTGCCGTACAAGGGCGGCGCGCCGGCGGTGTCTGCCGTCGCTTCGAATGAGGTGGTGTTCACCGTCGCGGGTCTGCCCGGTGTGCTGCCGCACCTGCAGGCGAAACGCGTCAAGGTGCTGGGCGTGACCACGGCGAAACGTTCGCCGCAGGTGCCCGATTACATGTCGGCGCAGGAAGCCGGCATTCCCGGCGTCGATGCCTCGATCTGGGTCGGCCTGTTTGCGCCGAAGGGTACGCCCAAGGATGTCGTGGCGAAACTCTACGAGGCCTCGGCTGCCGCACTGAAGAATCCGGACGTGAAGAAGCGTTACGCCACCGTCGGCGGCGCGGAAACAACAACGATGGGTACTGCTGAATTCACCAAGCGCATCCGCAGCGAGCTGGAACGTTACAAGAAGGTTGGCGCGCAGGTCGGCATAAAGCAGCAGTAGTTGTGCGCTCCAGTCTGGAAAGGCCGGCGGTTGCCGGCCTTTTTTGTTGGACGGCAGCGCATCGTGCATGTTTTTAAGCATCTGATTTCAATGTGTAAAACCATTGCCTCTTGCTGCGAGGCAGAGGCTGCCGCCTTGCCGGCGCGCAGCCGCCACGCTGTATCATGCGGACATGGGTGATGCCTCTTCCTGGCTGCGATTCGAAACTGAAAACCGCACCGGTGTCCTGCGCCTGAACGGTGTCTGGCGCCTGTCCAATCTCGGGGCGATCGCCGGGGCGCTGCAATCATTCGCGCCGGAAGCCTGCGACGGCATCGTGCTGGACGGAAGCGGCCTCGAGGAGCTCGATACCGCCGCCGGTTTCATTCTTTGCCGGCATCTCGAGGAGGCGGGTTGTGCGGGATCGGCGCTGACCCTGCGCGGTTTCCAGCCGCGCCATGAAAAACTGCTCGACCTCGTGCGCCAGCGCATGACCTGCCCGCCGGCCGCCGCAAGGGCGCAGCACCGCGGCGCGCTGGAGCGGATCGGCGTTGCGACGCTCAACGTGCTGCGATTGCTGCGGGTCCATGTCGGCTTTGTCGGCGTCGTGGCTTCGGAACTGCTGGTGCTGCTGCGCCGGCCGAAGCTGTTCCGTTTCAAGGAGACGGTCTCGCAGTTCGAGACGATCTGCCTCGACGCGATTCCCATTGCCGCGCTGGTGACCTTCCTGATCGGCGTGGTGTTCGCCTATCTGCTCGGCCTGCAGGCGCAGCGTTACGGCGCCAACATCTTCGTCGTCGACGGCGTGGGCCTGGCGGTCTGCCGAGAACTGGCGCCGCTGCTGGTGGCGGTCATCGTCGCGGGGCGTTCGGGCGCGGCGTTCACCGCGCAGATCGGCACGATGAAGGTGCAGGAGGAGATCGATGCGATCAGCATCCTCGGACTGTCGCCGGTGCAGGTGCTGGTGATCCCCCGGCTGGTGGCGATCATGGTGGCATTGCCCCTGCTGGTGTTTGTCGGCGACATCGCCGGCCTTGCGGGTGGCATGCTGGTTGCCGCCTGGCAGCTGGACATCTCGGTGCCGTCATTCATCGAACGCCTGCATGGCGTGCTGCCGATGAGCGCGCCGGTGGTCGGGCTGGTCAAGGCGCCGGTATTTGCCGCCTTCATCGCGATGATTGCCTGCCGCATGGGCATGCTGGTGGCGCGGGATGCGCGCAGTGTCGGCCTCAACACCACCTCCACCGTGGTGCAAAGCATCGTCTGGGTGATCGTGCTCGATGCGCTGTTCGCGATCGTGTTCCAGCACCTGGACATCTGAATGGACAAGGACACGGTGAACAGGGACGGAACGGCGGTTTCTGCAGTGGAAGACCCGGTGCTGCAGGTCGAGGGCATCGTCACCCGTTTTGGTGCGACGACCATACACGATGGCATCAGTTTCGACGTGCCGCGCGGCCAGGTGGTGGCGCTGATCGGCGGCAGCGGCACCGGGAAATCGGTGCTGGTGAGGGAAATCATCGGCCTGCTGCGTCCCGCTGCCGGCAGCGTGCGCCTGCTCGGTGTTGACGTCTGGAACAGCGGTCCCGGCGAGCTGAGCCGCCTGCGCCGGCGTTTCGGCATGCTGTTCCAGGACGGCGCGCTGTTTTCGTCGCTGACCGTGGCTGAAAACATCGCCGTGCCGTTCCGCGAGCACGGCACGCTGCCGGCCGCGCTGATTCCGCCCCTGGTCGGCTTCAAGCTGTCGCTGGCGGGGCTGCCGCCGGAGACGGGCGCCAAGATGCCGGCCGAACTTTCCGGCGGCATGCGCAAGCGGGTCGCGCTGGCGCGCGCGCTGGCGCTGGAGCCCGAGATCCTGTTTCTCGACGAGCCGACCTCGGGCCTTGATCCGATCAGCGCCCGCGCCTTCGACAACCTGGTGCGGGTCCTCAGCGATGCATTGGGGCTGACCGTCTTTATCGTCACCCACGATCTGGATACACTGCTTTCCATCGTCGATCGCGTGATCGTGCTGTCGGGCGGCAGGGTCATCGCTGACGGTACGGTGGGCGAAGTGAAGGGCAGCGGCGATCCCTGGATCAGGGATTATTTTTCGGCACGGGCGCCGGCCGGGTAAAGGACAGCGGATGGAACCGGAAGCGAAATACACGGTGGTCGGGGCGGCGGTGCTGGTGCTGCTGACGCTGATCGTGGCCGCCACGGTCTGGCTGAAGGGCTCCGGCGGTGAAGGCGGGGAGATGGCCTTCAAGATCTACTTCGCCAAACAGTCGCTCGAGGGCCTGCAGGTCCGCAGCGATGTCAAGATGCAGGGCATCAAAGTCGGCGCGGTGACCGGATTCCGCATCTCGACGCGCCGGCCCGGTTCGGTGGAGGTGCTGATCCGCGTCGACGGATCCACCCCGGTCCGGCTGAGCACGCGCGCGATGGTCGAACGCCAGCTGCTCACCGGCATTGCGAGCATCCGCCTGACCAACAGCGACGAGGACAGTCCGCTGCTGACCGATGCCCCGCTGGACGAACCCCATCCGCTGATCGCCGAGGGCGAATCGGAATACAAACTCACGGAGTCGATGGCGCAGGTGGCGCAGCGCGCCGACGAGACAATGCAGCGCATCAACATCGCGCTCTCCGACGAAAACCAGGTGGCACTCAGCGAGATCCTGATCAACCTGCGCCAGATTTCGGGCGACATGCGCCGCAGCATGGCGGGATTTGACCGGACGCTGGTTTCCCTGGGCGGCGCCGCCGAGGAAGTGCGGAGCATGAGCATCGCCGTCAGGCAGGATGCGCAGCGGCTGGCGTCCCGGTATGACGCGCTGGGCGAGACCTCGGCGGTGGCGGTGCGCGACATCGCCGCGGCGGTGACGCGGATGAGTGCCGATGTCGGGAAACTGTCGGGGCGCATGGATGCGCTGCTGGCCGACGGCAATGTCGAACTGCGGGTGACCGCGCAGGAACTGCGGACCACGGCCGACGCGCTGGGCGCCGCAGCGCGCAGGCTGGGGGACCCGGCGCGCGAGCTGTTCGGTCCGCCGGAATCCGCCCTCGGCCCCGGGGAGAAGGCAAGATGAAGCTGAAGACATTGATTCCGGCCGCGGTCGTGATCACCATCCTGGCCGGCTGCACGTCACTGGGGCCGCAGGAACCCCGCCGTTACCACGTGCTGGAGTCGGGAGGAGGCAGCACAAGCAAGGCCGCGGCAACCCGCGCAACCACGCTGCTCGTTGCGCCGGCCACGGTATCGGCGTTCTACGAGACACCGGATATCGCCTACAGCCGCATTCCCGGGCAGCGCGCCTATTACCAGTTCCACGCCTGGACCGAACGGCCGGGCCGGCGGTTTACCGGACTGCTGGCCGCGCGGATGGACAACGCGGGCTCGTTCAGTGCAGTGGCTGTCGCCGGCAGCGGTGTCCGCGGCGACCTGATCCTCGGCACGCACCTTGCCGAGTTCTATCACGACGCCGCCACTGCCCCCGGCAATGTCCGCGTGGTGGTGACGGCGGAACTGACCGATCCGCTGCGGCGGATGCTGCTGGCGCGGCGCAGCTTCGAACGTTCGGTGCCGGCGCCGACCCATGACGCGCCGGGGGCAGTCAAGGCTTTCAACATGGCCGTCACCGGCATTCTCGACGACCTGGCCGCGTGGGTGGACGGGGCGGCGCCGGGTTTGCGCTGATCTTTCAGGTTCCGCCCGGTCAGTCGCGTTTCTTTTTGGCTTCGAGCTGCGCCTTCAGGCCGGCGAAGGGGTTGTGCGTCGCCGCCGGCAATTCCTTTGCGGTGTCGCTGCGGCCCGCCATGTCCTTGAGCTTCGAGTGTTCATGCTCATGGCAGTAAGTGCATAACAATTCCCAGTTGCTGCCGTCCGGCGGATTGTCGTCGTGGTTGCCGTTCTTGTGATGGACTTCAAGCAGTTGCAGGTTGGCATGCGTGAAGCTCCGCGCGCAGCGCCCGCACACCCAGGGATACATCTTGAGTGCCCGTTCGCGGTAACCCGCGGCGCGCCGGTCGGCGTTGCGCCGCGCTTCGAGGATCACCTTGTCCAGACGGTCATTGCCGGAGCTCATGGGCGGGATGATAACGCTGGCTGTTATATGCCTGCCGGGGTATTTTTTTTAAGCTATTGATTTTAATAGTATTTTTTAACATATTGTTGTTGCTGCGCTGATCCCTGGATGTTCAAACCTGCCGATTTGTCAGATTTGACGGCATCCCCGTTCGCTCACACCATCGAACAACAATAAACGGTCGGCAGCGCAATGCTGTGGCCTTGCACAGGGGTGTGTGTATGCGGCAGGAGGGGGATAACTGCGGCAAGAGCAAAGCCGGGCCGTTCTGGCGCCGGTGGGCGGGTTTTCTTTTTCAAACGAGTCGTTTCTCACGGACTTTGATTGTTGATGCCCGAAGCGTGTTGCCCGCGATCGTGCGCGGCTGTTTGGTCAATGCGTTTTTTGTTGACGGGCGATGTATGAATGCAAGGCCTGACGCCATTCTTTTCACGCTGCCCCGGGCGCATCTCGATGAGCCTGCGCTGACGGTGATCCGGGCGGCGTGCGCTCGCGCGCAAGCAGGGGTGTCAGCGAGAAGTCGTGGCTGCGCAGTTGCCTGGGCAAATGGGATTGGATTTATAGGGGGGGGAGGATGCGCAGAAAAGAAATTGAATCCGGTACCTTTAATTCGATGATGACATAGGCTGAATATATGCCGGTTTAATTTGCCGACTACCAACGCAGCGAACACACAGGAAACCTGGGCCATGGGCTTTTATTACCCGAGCATCATCAACCTCTCTCTGCTTATTCTGTTCTACATCATCGGCACGGTGGTGTTGTTGAAAATATGGAGACGGTACCGAGATGACAAACATAGAGCGCTGAAAATGGCGCCGCTTTTTTTACTGCTTTATTTCGCCCCGGTGGCGGAGGAGCTTTGGATTGCCTGGAATTTCGGGCATTTGTGCAAGAAGGATGCAGGCATTTTCATCAACAAGGTCGTTGAAGTCGATGGTTTTTATGACGACACCCGCCCTACGACTCCGGTGCCTCGTACTAAACAAGCCGCAGATGATCTAGACCGCGGCGGATATCGCTTTTACGAGATGGTGTATCGCGATCTCAGAGGGGGGGCAAATAAAGTTGTTCGGTTGGAAAAAATTAATGGTGTCTGGACGCCGGCAGTCCTCGACAAACCTACGGCCAGGTACCACTACCGGTGGCCAAATTCGCACATGCCGATTGCCCACAAGATCGTAAAGCATGAGCGCGTGGTTGTGGATTCGCAAACTAACGAAGTCCTCGGTCAGGATATTGAATACGGGCGAGGGGTTCCATGGTTTTTTGTGGGACTTGATCGTCCGGTATTACTTTGTCCAAGTAATCATCCTCTCGCTCGTTATGGGGCAATTTATATTCAAACCCTCAAAGCAGCCTCAAGAGGCGCGAAAAAGGTACCGGAGTCGAATTCTTTTCTCAAAAAGATGCCTGCATTGACCTGAGCTGATCAATCCACCATGCCCCGCCGCCCGCGCGTCAATC
>LNFM01008212.1_pt1 | contig 15867 bp, 10 predicted proteins | sample 596031 | NCBI WGS metagenome assembly LNFM01 (sample SAMN04254537, study PRJNA301005) | activated carbon metagenome | isolation source: dual media filters at the Ann Arbor, Michigan drinking water treatment plant | place: USA: Ann Arbor | reverse complement strand
ACGCAGATCGCGTACATCGCGAACTTCGAGACGGCGTCCCATGCCTATGTCGCCGACGTCGCGACCGGGCGCTCGACGCAAGTGACACGCACGCCGCTCCTCGCGACGCTCGTGACCGACCTCCACTTCACCGCGGACGGCAAGCAGCTGCTCGTGGTGCTCATCCCCGACGGTCGCGCCCCGCAGCCGACGCATGGTCCCGGCGGGATCGAGGACGGCCCGGCCGTACGCCTCTCGGGCGCGCGCGCCGTGCCGCAGCCGGTGCACTGGACGCTGCTGCACGACGTCCATGACCAGGCGCTCGTGAAGTGGCACACCACCGGCCAGCTCGCGCTCGTGGACATCGCCAAGCGCACCGCGCGCAAGATCGGCGCGCCGGCGATGATCCGCGATGTCGACGCCTCCGCCGACGCCACGCACTTCCGCGTGACGACGATGACCGAGCCGTTCTCGTACCTCGTGCCCGTCTCCGCGTTCGGCAGCGTGCAGGAACTCTGGGACGCGACGGGCAAGGTGGTGGCGACGTTGCAGCGCACGCCGATGCGCGAGGAAGGGCGCGGTGGATTCGGCGCGGCCGCAGCGAACACCGGCGCCGATACCGGCAAGCGCAACATCCAGTGGAATCCCGTCGGGCCCGGTCTCGTCTATCTGCAGTCGATCTTCGCGACGACGGGCAGCGGTGATGCGCGCCCGGAAGGCGGTCCTGCAGGCGGCGCCGCAGGTGGCGCGGCAGGCCGTCCGACCGGCGGCGCGCGCGGCAACGGCCGCCCGGTCGCGACCAGCGTGCGCTACATGCAGTGGCTCCCGCCCTACGGCCCCACCGACACGAAGGTCATCTACGAGGGCGGCCCACAGCTCGCCACCGTCGCGTACAGCGCGGATGGCAGCACGATGTTCGTGACTGACAGCGGCATGGTCTCGGCCATCCGCGTGGCCGACCTGCGCAAGAAGTATCCGCTCGGCCGCGGTGTCACGCTGCCGGCCGGCGGCGGTGGCGGCTTCGGCGGCGGTGGGTTCGGCGGCGCCAACGCCCCGGCCGACACCGTCGGCACGGGCGGCGCGCTCGCGACCAGGCGCGGCCCCAACGGCCAGCTCTTCGTCGTGCTGTCGAGCGACGGCAAGCAGGTCTTCGTGACCGGCCAGCGCACGTACGGCGAGCAGTGGACGACGCGCGCGCCGCGTCCGTTCGCCGACCGCATCACGATCGAGACGGCCGAGCGCTCGCGGGTCTTCGACAGCCCGGCGGACGCCTTCGAGCGCTTCGCGGTCGCGCTCGACGACGACCACCACGAGGTGATCTACACGCGCCAGTCGGCGACGGTGATCGAGGACGCCTGGCTGCGCGACACGCGCACCGGCGCCGCGCGCCAGCTCACGCGCGCCGTCGACGTCGCCCCCGAGGTCACGCAAGGGATGCGCAAGCGGATCCGCGTCACGCGGCCCCGCGATGGCTTCCAGCTCTGGGTGGACCTCGTCTTCCCGCGCGGCTGGACGAAGGAGGGCAACGCGCCCGGCGTGATCTGGTTCTACCCGCGCGAGTACGCGACGCAGCAGGCGTACGAGCGGTCGCGGTGGACGACGAACATCAACCAGTTCCCGGCCGTGCCGGCGGCGCGCCCCGCCACCGCCACCGAGCTCTGGGTGGCCGGTGGCTATGTGTTCGTCGAGCCCGACGTGCCGATCTTCGGCGACTCGGGCCGCATGAACGACAACTACACGCGCGACCTGAAGGAGAACCTCGACGCGATCCTCGACGCCGTCGTGGATTCCGGCTTCGTGAAGCGCGATCGCATGGGGCTCGGCGGCCACAGCTACGGCGCCTTCTCCACCGTGAACGCGATGACGCTCGTGCCGTACTTCAAGGCGGGCATCGCCGGCGACGGCATGTACAACCGCACGCTCACGCCGTTCGGCTTCCAGAGCGAGCGCCGCAGCTTCTTCGAGGCGCAGGACACCTATCTCGACATGTCGCCGTTCCTGCGGGCCGACAAGCTGAGCGGGGCGCTGCTGCTCTATCACAACCTCGAGGACCAGAACGTCGGCACCGCGCCGATGAGCTCGATCCGCATGTTCCAGGCGCTGCAGGGACTCGGCAAGGAGGCTGCGCTCTACCTCTATCCGTATGAGGACCACAGCGTGATGACCTACGAGAGTGACCTCGACCAGTGGGCGCGCTGGATCGCCTGGTTCGACGTGCACATCAAGGACCCGAAGCCGACCTTCACGCCGTGAGCGCCCCACGGAGGATGTTCCCCATGCGCCATCTCTCCTCGGTGTTCCTCACCACCCTGGCGCTCGCCACGGCCGCGACCGGGAAGGTGGTGGGCGCGCAGGTGCCGGGCTTGAGCGGCACCATCATCGTCACCAACAAGGGCCCGGCCACCGCGACGCTCGTGGACGCGGCGAGCGGCACGGTGCTCGCGACGCTCCCGACGGGCAATGGGCCGCACGAGATCGTCGTCTCGCGCGACGGCCGCACCGCGGTCGTCACCGACTACGGGACCGGCCCCGCGCCGGGCAGCACGCTCACCGTGATCGACGTGCCGGGGCTGCGCGTCGCGCGCACCATCCCGCTCGGCGAGTACCGCCGGCCGCACGGCATCGTCTTCCTCCCCGGCGACTCGCTCGTCGCGGTCACCTCGGAGGCGAATCAGGCGGTCCTGATCGTGAACGTGCACGCGGCCACCATCGTGAAGGCGGTGATGACCGGCAAGCCCGGCTCGCACATGGTCGGCGTCGCGGCCGACGGCGTGCGCGCCTGGACCGGCGACATGGGCAGCAACACGGTGACCGAACTCGACCTCGCGACGGGACGCGCGCTGCGCGCGATCGCGGTGCCGCAGACGCCGGAGGCGATCAACGTCACGCCTGACGGCAGCGAAGCGTGGGTGGGGAGCAACGCGACCGGACGCGTGAGCGTGGTGGATGTGCGCACCGGCACGGTGAGCACCGCGGCCGAGGGGTTCGGCTGGCCGTACCGTGTGCTCTTCACGCCGGATGGGGCGCTCGTGATGATGCCCGACTACCGCAACGAGGAGCTGCGGTTCGTCGCGCGTTCGTCGCGCACCGAGCTCGGGCGCATGCGGTTCGCGGGCGGCGGCCCTCAGGGCATCACCCTGACCACCGACGGGCGGGCGGCCCTGCTCTCGCTCAGCTCGCAGGGAAAGGTCGTCGTGATCGACATCGCCGGGCGGCGAGTCACGGGGGAGTACGCGGTGGGCGCGACGCCGGACGGCGTGGCGTTCTCGCGCGTCGTCGTGCGGCGCTGAGTCCAGCGGAGGGAGCGCACGACGCGTTCGTACGCTCCCTCTTGACAGTTGGGGGGAGCAGCCTTACCCTTCGCCTCGCATTGGGAGTCGCGTCCCGAACCATGAACCGCCCGGCCTCGGCGCCGGTCGCTCATCGGAGACGCGGCTCCTTTTTCGTTTCGCCATTCGTTCAGCGCATCACGCAACGCATCACCCTCCTTGTCGAGCTCCCCGTGTTGAGACTGCCAGCCACCTCCATTCGCTTCGCGCGACTCAGCGACGGCAACAGCCGCCGGGGGCCCGCACGCGGGTGGAAGTACGCGCCGGTGAACGGCGACGCCATCAAGTTCGCAGGCTCGGAGTCCGGGACGTAACGCGACCAGCGTCCCTCCACTCCGACGGGTCCCACCAGACCCCGCCTGCGCTCCCCGAGCCAGGCGGGGTCTCTGTTCACCTGACGATGCGGGGTCCCATGTGACGGTATCACGAGCGGAAGGCACGCGACTCCCGATGCTCGGCGATACCCCCGCGTCACCGCAGATGAAGGCCCCCGGGGCGCACCGCGGTGCGCACTCGCCCCGCCCCGGGGGCAGGCTCGACTCGATCGACCCACGCACAGTTCCCGCGCACTCCGCGCGGCACAATACGCATCACACTCCAGGATCCCGCACACGCGGGAGGCACCATGAAGATCTTCGGACAGCACGACGAGAAGACCCTGATCCAGTTCGAGCAGGTGCGGGCCAACGCGGTGGATGCCGCGCTGATGGCCGACGGCCACGTCGGCTACGTCATGCCGATCGGCGGCGTCGCCGCGTACCGCGACCAGGTCTCGGTCGTCGGCGTCGGCTACGACATCGCCTGCGGCAACGCGGCCATCCGCACCGACCTCACGCTCCAGTCGCTCGGCGACGACGAGGAGGCGCAGCGCGCGGCGCTGTCCGCGCTCGGGGACGAGATCATGTCCACCGTGAGCTTCGGCGTCGGCCGGAAGAACCGCGCCGACGACGCGCCCACCGACCACGACCTGTTCGAGGACGAGGCGTGGATCGCGGTCCCCGACCAGCATCGCTCGGCGCTGCGCGAGAAGGCGCGTGCGCAGCTCGGCACGGTCGGCTCGGGCAACCACTACGTGGACGTCTTCGCGGACGAGACGGGGCACCTGTGGGTCGGCGTGCACTTCGGGTCGCGCGGCTTCGGCCACACCGTGGCGTCAGGCTTCCTCGCGCTCTCGCAGGGCGAGGAGTGGGGCGCCCGCGTGAAGGAGGTCGAGGTGCTGCTCGACGTGAAGCAGCCCATCGGTCACGACTACTGGCACCTCATGTCGCTCGCCGGCCGGTACGCCTACGCGGGCCGCGAATGGGTCGCGCGGAAGGTCGTGCAGCTCATGGGCGGCACCGAGCTCGAGCTGGTGCACAACCATCACAACTTCGCCTGGAAGGAGCAGCATGCGGGCGAGGAACTCATCGTCGTGCGCAAGGGCGCCACGCCGGCCTTCCCGGGCCAGCTCGGCTTCATCGGCGGCTCGATGGGTGATGACGCCGTGATCGTCCGCGGCGCGGTGGTGGCTGACGAGGAGCCGGAGCGGGACGCGCTGCAGCGCGAGTCGCTCTACTCCACGGTGCACGGCGCCGGTCGCGTGATGTCGCGCACCGCGGCCGCGGGCTCGCGCCGGAAGGGCAGGGGCGGATTCCGCGGTGCCATCTCCCACGGGATGATGCACGCCTGGGTGAAGGAGAAGGGTGTGGTGCTGCGCGGTGGCGGCGTGGACGAGTCCCCGCACGTCTATCGCCGGCTCCCCGCGGTGCTCGAAGCGCAACAGGGCACGATCGACGTCCTGCACACGCTCCGTCCGCTGGTCGTCGTGATGGCCGGCGCGAACGAGTTCGACCCGTACAAGGACTGACCCGACGGACGGGCGGCGGGATGCCGCCCGTCAGTCGGTGTTGATGTAGCGATAGAGCACCCGGATGAGCCGGTACGCCTCAGGCATGGATGCGCGAGAGAACTCCACCGCGTACGGCGAGACGAGCCGCACCTCGCTGAAGGCCGTCGCGACCTCGGGGATGGTCGGATCGTGGAACTCCATCCGCACCGTGTACTGCGGCGCGCGCTGTGGCGTCCCGCGCCGCGCACCGGACACGCCTTCGCGCACCGCCTGCTGGATCTCGCGTCGCGCGTCGGCGAGCGGCCGGAGCTCGACCGCCCGCGAGTTGATCGCGCGCTTCACCACCACCCCGCGCACGGCCGGAGCCGTCTCGCGCTGTTCCTCCACCGCCACGTCGTCACCGGTCACGACGACCACGGGCACCCCGTACCACTGCGCGAGCAGCGCGTTCATCCCGCCCTCGCCCACCGACCGCCCGTTCACGCGCAGGTCGGCGAGCACGCCCGATCCCGTGTGCGCGAAGATCCCGCGCGGCGATCCCGCCTTGGCGTGATACCCGACGAAGACCACGGCGTCGAACGTCGAGTCGAGCCCTTCCATCATCCCATGGCGCTTGAAGCTGTGCGAGATGAGCCGTGCGCGCGGATCGAGGTCCTCCGGCAGCAGGTTCCGCTGGGTGCCGTGCGAGTCGTTCACGAGCACGTCGGTGGCGCCGCCCTCGAACGCGCCGCGGATCGCGGCGTTCGCGTCCTCGACCATGAGCTTGCGCGCGCGGCCGTACTCCGCGCCGGCGGCCGAGGTCTGGTTGTCGGAGTTCACGCCGCTGATGCCCTCCATGTCCACGGAGATGTAGACGCGGACCGGGCGCTGCCCTTCGACGGGGCTCGGCGCGGCGGCGATCACGAGGGCGAACAGGAGCGGACGGACGGTCATGCTGCCTCGGCGCGGTCCAGGGGTGTGGGATCGGTCGCCCGAGGATCGCTCCTCCCGGGGACGGGCGCAACCCCGCACATCGGTGTCGGGCATTCTGCCGATGACAGCGCCTGCGCACCGGCGTAGCATGAGGATGCGACCTCGACCCCGACCCGTGAGCGTTCCATGCCGACCCTCCCCCGCTGGATCCGTGAAGGCTGCTTCGTCGGCTTCTTGGCCTTCGTCACGGTCGCCGTCTTCTACGCGGTCTTCGACCTGTTCGCCGCACGCGGCGCGCTCTACACCGTGAACCAGATCGGGGTCGTGATGCAGCGCGGACCGGGCGAGATCGGCGCGGCCGGCGGCAGCTGGCCCATCGACCTCGGCGCGATCGTCTTCTACAGCACGCTGCATCTCGTCGTGTCGCTCGGCATCGGCCTGCTGGTCTGCCGCCTCGTGCATGAGGCCGAGCTGCGACCCATGCAGGCGCAGGTGGCCCTGCTCTTCATCGTCGCGGGATTCGCCGGCACCGTCGCCCTCGTCGGCGCACTCTCGGCGCCCATCCGCGAGGTCCTCCCCTGGTGGTCGGTGATCGCGTCCAACGCGCTCGCCGTCTTCGTCGCGGGAACGGTGCTGCTGCGCCGTCATCCCTCGTTCGTCGACGACATGACGGTGAACCCGCGCTTCCCGGCGGGCTGAGCCCGGCGGACTACGGCGCGGACGCCGCGGCGCCTGACCAGCGTGCGATCACGCGCGCCGCGCGGAAGAGGTCGTCCGACGCCTGCAGCATCTTGCCCCGCACGCGCGGATTCATGTCCGGATGCGTGCGGATGAACTCGCGCACGATCGCGCTGGCCTCGGGCGACTGGTGTCCGGCGAGCGTCGCGTTCATCCAGTTGAGCGGGAAGAAGATGTCGCCGGTGCGCTGGATCTCCTCCGTGAGCGCGAGCGCGGCCTCGAGGTGCCGCTCGAACGCCGGGGCACGCAGCGGATGGTTCATCGCGCCCATCGCGTCGAGCACCCAGCTCTCGCGCCGGCGATGCTCAACCTGTGCGAAGGTGCCGAAGAGCGAGTCCCGGCGCGCGGGGCTGGCCGAGAGCGCGGCGCGCATGAACCGCTGCCGCGCGAGCCGGTCGGGGTTGGTGATGCGCCGCTCCTGCTCGTCGAGGATCGCCTCGGCGCCGGGCACGCCCCGCAGCGCGAGCGCTTCGGCGATGTTGATGTACTGCGACTCGGAGACCGGGAAGCCACTCGGCATCTCCTGCTTGCGCCAGATGCGCTCGAGCCGCGCGACTCCCGCGTCGGTGAGCGTGATCCCGACGATGGCGTTGAACAGCGCCCCCTTCCGGCCGGGCGTGCGCGCCTGCTCGAGCGACTGCCAGAGGGTGCGCTCCACCTGCGGCGCCGCCGCGCGACGGGCGGAGTCGGTGAGATAGCGCCAATAGGTGCGGCTGACGAGCCCCGTGAGCTGTGTCGCGACGAGCTCGTCGCGCTCGCTCGGCAGCGCGGTGAGCGCGGCTTCGAGCAGGAGTCGCGGCCGGAGCTCGCCGTCGAGCATCTCCTCGAGCAGTCCCTGCCAGGCGACGGCGCGCTCGAGCGGCTTGGCGAGCGTGCCACTCAACGTGCCTGCGCGCGCGAGCAGCGCGGCGCGGCTCTCGGCCGAGAGGGGGAATCGACCGTAGCTCGCCCCATCCACCCCGGCGAGCACGAGGTCCGGTGCACCGGCGGGCGCATCATCGAGCGCGACCACCGCGGAGTCGCCGCGCAGGTCGGCGGTGACCGTGCGGACCGAGTCGCCCCAGGCGACCAGGGTCGTCACGCGCTGCGGCCAGCGCAGCGCACGCGCGGGACCGCCCGAGTCCGAGGTCGCGGTGAACGGGCGCTGCAGCGCGGTCCACGCATCGACCTGCCGCAGGGCGAGCTTCCCCTCGCGCCAGTGCGCGGTCACGGTCGCCCGGCCCGGCTCCTCGACCCACACGCGGCTCCACGCGGTCACGTCCTCCGGGGAGAGTTCGTCGAGCACGCCCACCAGGTCCGGCCAGGTCGCGTTCGCGAATCGATGCTCGGCCAGGTAGCGCCGCAGGCCGGCCTGGAAGGTCGTCTCACCCACCAACGCCTCCAGCTGCTTCATCACCACCGGCGCCTTCTGGTAGATGATCGCGCCGTAGAGCGAGCCGGCCTCGCGCAGGTTGGGCAGGTCCTGGCGGATGGGATTCGCGCCCGGGGTGCGGTCCACGCCGTACGCCGTCGCGTGGTGCGACTGGAAGAAGCGGAGCGCGTGGTCGACGTCCGGGAACGACGGCGTCACGATCTTCGCCGCCATGAAGTTCGCGAAGACCTCCTTCATCCAGACGTCGTCGAACCAGTCCATCGTCACGAGGTCGCCGAACCACATGTGCGCCGTCTCATGCGAGATGAGGCTCGCGCGACCGAGCTCCTGCGTGCGCGCCGGCGACTCGTCGAGGAAGAGCGCGTCGGCGCGATACCAGACCGCGCCGGGATGCTCCATCCCGCCGAACTGGAAGGCGGGGACGGCGAAGAAGTCGAACTTGTCGAACGGATACGGGATCGCCGTGTACTCCTCGAGCCAGGCGATGGCCGCGGCGTGGAGATCGAAGATCGCCGGCACGTTGCGCGCCACCCGCGCCGCGTCGGTCTCACGATGGAACATCGTGAAGGTGCGCCCGGCACGCTCCGCCGAGATGCGTTGCAGCTTCCCGGCGGCGAAGGAGAGCAGGTAGGTGCTGATCGGCGCGGTCTCCGCGAAGCGCAGCAGGTGTCGTGCGGAGCCTGCATCGCCGTCGCGCGCGACGAGTGCGCCGTTGCTCAGCGCGTCCCATGCGGCGGGGATGCCGAGCGAGACGGTGAATCGTGCCTTGAGGTTCGGCTGCTCGAACACCGGGAAGGCGGTGGAGGCGCGGTCCGGGACGAACAGCGCGTACAGGAACTCGTCGCTGCGGTTGAGCGCCGCATCCGTGCTCGTGAACTCGACGGAGACCGTGTGCCGGCCCCTCGGCACCGCCGGGATCACCACGTGGTCGGGCACCAGCGTCGGCATGACGGTGTCGCCGTCGACGGTGACGACACCCACGTGCGCCGCGGGCGCACGGAAGTCGAGGACCACGTCCTCGCCGTCCGCGCGCCAGTCGAAGCTCGCCTCCACGCGCCCGCGCACGGCCGAGTCGCGCGCGGCGGGCAGCTCGAAGTGCACCGTGTACCGCAGCTCCTTCACCGACGCGGCGCGCGCCTCGGCGAGCGTGCGCGCGACGCCGGGCTCGGGATCGGACATCGGCGAGGTGCGGCCGCAGGCGGCGACCACGAGGACGGCCGCGAGCAAGCCGCGGAAACGAGTCGGTGCGAATGGCGTCGGCATCGCGGTGAACCTACGGTCACCGTGCGCCCATCACCAGCGCGCCGCCGACTGGTGAGTCACCGCCTCACCCGATAGCTTCGCGGCATGCGATCCCGGTACCGACCCGAGGAGGCCGCTCGCGCGGTCGCGGAGCATGGCAGCCGCTGGGGCGAGGACGTCGCGCTCCGCGTCCATACGTCACGACTGCTCGGCGCCGACCCCTCGCTCGTGCTGCACGGCGGAGGCAACACCTCGGTCAAGACGCGCGGCCGCGAGGTGGACGGCACCGAGGTCGAGCTGCTGTACGTGAAGGGCTCCGGCTGGGACCTCGCGACGATCGAGCCGCACGGCTTCGCTGCCTGCCGGCTCGCCCCCCTGCTCAGGCTCTGCACGCTCCGGGAGCTCAGCGACGAGGCGATGGTCGCGGCCCTGCGCTCGCAGATGCTCGACCCGGCGAGTCCGACGCCATCGGTGGAGGCCCTGCTTCACGCCTTCCTCCCCGGACGGTTCGTGGACCACACGCATGCCGACGCGGTCTGCGTGCTCCAGGACCAGCCCGACGCGCGCGAGCTCGCGCGGGAGGTCTGGGGCGACGGCTTCCTGTTCGTCCCCTACGTCATGCCGGGCTTCGCGCTCGCGCGACGCGTCGCGGAACTCGGACGCGACCTCTCGGGGAAGCACGGCCTGATCCTCGAGCAGCATGGGATCTTCACCTGGGGCCAGACCGCGCAGGAGAGCTACGAGCGGATGATCGCCGGTGTGGATGCGGCGGAGCGATGGCGCGCCGGGCACCGGCCGGCCGTGGTGGCAGCGGCCGGCGCGACGGCGACGGCAGGCTCGGCAGCGACCCCACTCGCTCGCGGCGCTGATGCGCTTCGGCGCCGCATCGCCCCGCGGCTCCGCGGCATCCTCGCGCGTGCCGGCCATGGCCGCTTCGTGATGGAGTGGCGCGACGAGCCCGCGATCCTCGCGCTGCTCGCGCACCCGCGCGCCCGCGAGATCACCGCGCGCGGCACCGTGACCCCGGATCATGTGATCCGCACCAAGCCGCGCCCGATGTGGCTCGAGCTCGCGACCGATGCGAGCGATGATGCCGTGACCGAGCGCAGTGAGGCCGCGGCAGCGGAGTACGCCGCATGGTACACGGGCTACGTCGCGCAGGGTGCGACGTCCCGCCAGCGCACGGTCGTGCCGCTCGACGGCGCGCCCCGCCTCGTGCTCGTGCCCGGCTGCGGCGCGCTCACGCTCGGCCGCACCCTCGCCGACGCGCGCGTCACCGGTGACATCCTCGCGCGCGCCGCGCAGGTGATGCTCGAGGCCGAGGCGGTCGGGCGCTTCCATCCCGTCTCGTCGCTCGACCTGTTCGATGTGGAGTACTGGTCGCTCGAGCAGGCGAAGCTCGCGAAGGGTGGAACGCCCGGACCGCTCGCCGGGCGCATCGCGCTCGTGACGGGCGCAGCCAAGGGCATCGGCCGCGCCACCGCGGAGCGCCTGCTCGCGCTCGGCGCGCATGTGCTGCTGACCGATCGTGCCGAGGCGCCGCTCGCCGCCGCGGAGCGAGCGCTGCACGCCCGATACGGCACGCTCGTGGCCAGCGCGCCGCTCGACGTCACCGACGCCGGCAGTGTCCGCGCCGCGCTCGCCAGCTGCGTGCGCGCCTTCGGCGGTCTCGACCTGCTCGTGTCCAACGCGGGCACCGCGCCCCAGGGCGTGCTGCACTCCGACGCGGGCGCGGCCGCGCTCATCGAGTCGATCGACCTCAACCTCCTCGGCCACCAGCGCGTCGCGCACGCCGCCGTGGAGGTGCTCCTCGCGCAGGACGCGGGCGGGTGCCTGCTCTTCAACGCCTCCAAGAGCGCCGTGAACCCCGGGCCCGGGTTCGGCCCGTACGCAGTGGCCAAGGCCGGCCTGCTGGCCCTCATGCGGCAGTACGCCGTGGATCTCGGCCAGCACGGCATCCGCAGCAACGCGGTCAACGCCGATCGCATCCGCACCGAGCTCTTCGGCGGCGGCGTTCTCGAGTCGCGCGCCAAGGCACGCGGGATCAGGCCGGAGGCCTATTTCCAGCAGAACCTCCTGGCGCGCGAGACCACGGCCGACGATGTCGCCTCTGCCTTCGCGTGGCTCGCGCAGGCCGAGGCGACGACGGGCTGCGTGGTGACGGTGGACGGCGGGAACGCGGCGGCCTTCCTGCGCTGATCGCCGCGCCTGACCGCGGTCAGTTCCGGCGCTTCGCCCGCAAGACATCCTCGGAGATCTCGAACTGGGTCTTGCCGCCCTCGCGGGTGCGATGGATCATCACCGAGACGCTCTCGCCCAGGGGGGCGTTCTCGTCCTCGGGGAGCGGCGGGTTCCGGATGAAGATCGTGCCGTCCTCGTCATCGTCGGTCCGTCCGGCACCGGGCCACTGCGCGACGTAGAAGGCCGCGACCTCATCCGGGCTCTTCTCCGTTTCGAGGTACCAGGTGTAGGTGCTGAACTTGGTCGGGTCGCCGAAGTCGTCGCTCGTGAACGCCGTCGTGCGCTCCTTGAACGAAGCGGGCGCGAAGATGGGGATCTGGCCCATCGCCCCGTCGAGGTCCTTCAGGGCGCCGCCGCAGGCGGCGGTGAGGACGAGCAGGAGGGGCAGCAACAGACGGCGAGGACGCATGTCGGACTCCTGGCGAATGAGGGTAGCTGTCCAGTAGAGAACGATCGATCCCCCGACGGGAAACCACAGGAAGGCGGGCGAGCTGAGCGCAAGCGGCATCGCGCCTCCGGGCGAGAGGACTGCCTTCGGATTCCCTTCGCCGCGTGACCGAGCACGGAAGGAGCAGGCCGACGGTGACCTCCACTCCGTTGTCGTGGATCCCGCAGACTCGACGCAGTATCGGGAGTCGCGTTCCGGGATGCCCCCCATGGCCGGGTCGGCATGCCACGCGACGGCATGGAGCTCCATGAGGCTACGGCACCACCGCCCGCGGAGCGTACATGCCCGAGTCCACTGCCGTACGCACCGGGGCGCGTGCCGCAGGTGGTCGGCGCCGCCACTGACCCCCCGGAACCGCCGGAAACGCGTCCCGGCCTGTCTATATTCAATCCCATGCCGCCCAAGCCCATCTACCTCGACCACGCCGCCACGACCCCGGTCCGCCCGGAGGTCCTGGAGGCGATGAGCCCGTACTTCGCCGGTCGCTTCGGGAATCCCTCGTCGACGCATCGCTGGGGACGGGAGGCGCGCGCCGCGCTCGACGAGGCGCGCGAGCGGGTGGCGCAGTCGCTGGGCGCCGCACCGGATGAGGTCTGCTTCACGAGCGGCGGCACCGAGGCCGACAATCTCGCCGTGCTCGGCGGCTGGCGCGTCCTCAAGAGCCAGGGCAAGAGGGCCGTGGTCTCGACGCCCATCGAACACAAGGCCGTGCTGCAGGCCGTGCATCAGGCCGCGAAGGAGGGTGCCGAGGAGCGCCTGCTGAAGGTGGACCGCGACGGCACCGTGAACATGGACGATGCGCGCGCGATGATCGGCGCGGGGAACCTCGCGCTCGCCTCCGTGATGTGGGTCAACAACGAGACGGGCGTCATCCAGCCGATCGAGGAACTCGCGCGGATCACCAAGGCGGCTGGCGGGCTGTTCCACTCCGACGCGGTCCAGGCGTTCGGCAAGGTCGAGGTGGATGCGCGCAAGGTGCCCTTCGACTTCGTCAGCGTGAGCGGACACAAGGTCGGCGCGCCCAAGGGCATCGGCGCGTTCTACATCCGCCGCGGCACGCCGCTCGAACCGCTCTTCTTCGGGGGTTCGCAGGACCGCGGCCGTCGCCCCGGCACCGAGAACGTGGCGTACGCGGTGGGCCTCGCGCGCGCGATGGAGCTCGCCGTCGAGGAGCGCGACGCACATTGGCGTGCCATCGAGCCGCTGCGCGACCGCCTCGAAGCGGCGTTGCTCGCGCGCGTGCCCGATGCGCTCATCCACGGTCGTGAGGCCAAGCGCGCCCCGCACGTCTGCAGCGTCTCCGTGCCAGGCACCGACTCCGAGTCGCTGCTCATGGCGCTCGACCTGCAGGGCGTCGCCGCCTCGGCGGGGTCGGCCTGCCAGAGCGGGAGCATCACGCCGTCGCACGTCCTCTCGGCGATGGGGGTCCGCGCCGACCTCGCGAGCGCGGCCATCCGCCTGAGCCTCGGCGCGCTCACCACGGAAGCGGACATCGATCGCGTCGCCGACCTCTTCCCCGCCCTGATCCAGAAGGCGCGAGGCTTCGCCGGCGTCTCCTGACGCCGCGCTCGTGATGCCGGAGTCCTGCCCCGCTGACGCCGCGCTCCCTGCGCGGATGGACGCGCCGACCGACGCGAAGCGGACGCGCGTGCTCGTGGCGATGTCGGGCGGCGTGGACTCCTCGGTGGCGGCCGCGCTGCTCGTGCGCGAGGGCTACGACGTCGTCGGCGTGACGATGAAGCTGTTCCACGACGGCGGCGAGGTGCCCGACAAGCCCTGCTGCTCGCTCGAGAGCGTGAACGACGCGCGCCGTGTCGCCGAACACCTCGGCATCCCGCACTACGTGCTGAACCTGCAGGACCGCTTCGGCCGCGACGTCGTCGCCGACTTCGTCGCCGAGTACGCGGCCGGGCGCACGCCCATCCCCTGCGTGCGCTGCAACACCTTCACGAAGTTCCGCGACCTGCTGCACAAGGCCGACGCGATCGACGCGACCTTCGTCGCCACCGGACACTACGCGCGCGTCGTCGACGGCCGCCTGCAGCGCGGCCTCGACGAGGCGAAGGACCAGACCTACTTCCTCTGGGGCATCGAGCGCGACGTGCTCGCACGGATGCTGCTGCCCGTGGGCGGCATGACCAAGGAGCAGACGCGTGCCGTCGCGCGCGAACTCGGGCTCCTCACCGCCGAGAAGCCGGAGAGTCAGGAGATCTGCTTCGTCCCTGATGGCGACTACGTGAAGGTGCTCGAGCGCGAGCTGCCCGCCGATGCACCGGCGCTCGCGCCGGGGCCGATCGTGACCACGGACGGCACGGTGGTCGGTCGGCACGAGGGCTTCGCGCGGTACACGGTCGGACAGCGCCGTGGCCTGCCGGGCGGTTCGAGCGAACCGATGTTCGTGGTGGCATTGCGGCCCGAGGAGCGCGCCGTGGTGATCGGGCCACGCGAGGCGTTGCTGGGCCGTGGGCTCGTCGCGCGCGAGGTGAACTGGCTCATCGCCGAGCGCCCCGCGGTGGGCACGGCGGTGCTCGTGCGCATCCGGCATCGCGCGGCGCCGGCGGCGGGCACCCTGGTGCGCGTGGATGGCGACGAGGTCGAGGTCGCGCTCGAGTCACCCCTGCACGCCATCTCGCCGGGGCAGTCGGTGGTGCTCTACGACGACACGACGGTGCTCGGGGGCGGCGTGATCGCCGCCAGCCGACGGCTGTTGCCCGTCCATGCCGCATAGGCGTTTCCCGGACGAGAACTCCGGCCCTGCCTGACAGCCGCCCCCCGCGGGGCGCGGCCATCGTGCGGGCATGCGCCACCGCACCATCATCGAGCCGTTCCGCATCAAGAGCGTCGAGCGGATCCGCCTGAGCACCGAGGCCGAGCGCGTCGCCGCGCTCGAGACCGCGCACCACAACCCGTTCCTCCTCGACTCCGACCAGGTCATCATCGACCTGCTCACCGACAGCGGCACCTCGGCGATGAGCGTGGAGCAGTGGGCCGGCGTGATGGTCGGCGACGAGGCCTACGCGGGCTCGCGCTCATGGAAGCGGATGGAGCGCGCCGTGCACGACCTCACCGGAATGGCGCATGTCCTCCCGACGCACCAGGGGCGCGCGGCCGAGCGCATCATCTACGGCCACCTGGGCGGCGCGGGGAAGGTCTTCATCTCCAACACGCACTTCGACACCACGCGCGCCAACATCGAGTTCTCGGGCGCCACGGCGATCGACATCCCGATCGCGGTGGGCCGGGACCCGCAGGCCGAGCATCCGTTCAAGGGGAACATGGACGTGGAGGCGCTCGAGCGGTTGCTCGCCGAGCACGGCACGAACGTGGGCGCCGTCATCCTCACCGTCACCAACAACACCGGCGGCGGCCAGCCGGTGAGCATGGCCAACGCCACCGAGGTCGCCGCGACCTGCAAGCGGCACGGCGTGCGCTTCCTTCTGGACTGCTGCCGCATCGCCGAGAACGCCTGGTTCATCAAGGACCGCGAGTCGGGGATGCAGGATCTCACGTACCGTGAGATCGCGCAGCGCATGTTCGCGCTCGCCGACGGCGCGGTGATGAGCGCCAAGAAGGACGCCTTCGCCAACATGGGCGGCTTCCTCGCCCTCCGGGACGAGGCGCTCGCCGCGGCCTGCACCAACCTGCTCATCATCACCGAGGGGTTCACGACATACGGCGGCCTCTCGGGACGCGACATGGAGGCGATCGCGATCGGGCTGGTGGAGATCTTCGACGAGCACTACCTCGAGTACCGCATCCGCAGCACGGCCTTCCTCGG
>LNFM01008211.1_pt1 | contig 15867 bp, 13 predicted proteins | sample 596031 | NCBI WGS metagenome assembly LNFM01 (sample SAMN04254537, study PRJNA301005) | activated carbon metagenome | isolation source: dual media filters at the Ann Arbor, Michigan drinking water treatment plant | place: USA: Ann Arbor | reverse complement strand
CAAACTCCCGCGACGCGGTCTCGAACACCGGCGCGACCCGCCAGTAATAGTCCTTCGGATCCACCGCATGGTTGCGCGCCGGGTCGAACAGGACCTGTTTCAGATGTGGCGGCGTCACCAGGCGGCCGAAGTAATACACATAGATAAGGTCGCCATTGTCGGCCTGCCAGACCGACCGGACGTCCAGCGCGACGGTCGTGGTGTCGTTGCGCGCGGTGATGGGATAGTCGCTTCCGGAATGCACCGTGCCGCCGAGGCGCGGACCGTCGAATCGCCCGCCGCCGATATGGAACACCGAGCGGGTGGCGAACGGGCCAGTGGTTGTCAGCCCGACCGTGTTCGGCGCCAGGTCGATGGACACGTCGCAAAGAGGCTCCAGCCTGGCCGCAAGGCCATCGAACAACGTGGTTTCCACTGGCATCCTCCCCAGGTTCCGGTTTCTTCTTGCGCGCAGGATAGGCCAGGACACCGGCGAAGGGGATAGCGGTGACCATGATCACCATCAGGAAGGCCCGGCAGGGCGAAGCGCCGCTGCTTCAGGGGCTGCAGCTGGACGCGGGCGAATTGTTCCGGTCGGTCGGCATGGACGACGTGGCGGACAATCCGCCCAAGGGCGCCGCCGAACTGAACGACGCCATCGCCGCGGGGTTGCTGTGGGTCGCCTGCGGACCGGATGACACATTGCTGGGTATGGCGCAGGTGCTCGATCACCGAGGTATTGCGCATCTGGAGGAAATCTCCGTGCGCAGGGCCGCGGGTCGCAAGGGCGTCGGCACCACCCTGTTGGTGGCGGTCATGGACGCGCTGCGACGGTGCGGCTACCGGCGCATGACGCTATCGACCTTCTCCCACCTGCCGTGGAACCGGCCGTTTTACGAGAAGCTGGGTTTCACCGTCATCGCCCAAAGCGAGTGGACGCCACCGCTATGGCAGGTGCGACGCAACGAGGCGGCCATGGGCCTCGACATGGAGGCGCGGGTGATCATGGCCGTCGCACTGTAGGTCAGAGCGTCGTGCCGCCGTCCAGCACCAGCTCGGTGCCGTTGGCGTAGCGGGACTCGTCCGAGGCGAGGAACAGCACGCCGGCGGCGATGTCCTCGGCGGCGCCCAGCACGCCGAACGGGCTGACCTGGCCCGGCTTGAACTGGGTGTGGGCGCCCTGGCCCATGGCGCCGTCGAGCACGTTGTTGGTCATCGGCGTCAGGATCGGGCCCGGGAAGATGCCGTTCACGCGGACGCCGTTGCCCGCCTCCTTGCAGTACTTGGCCTGCGAGCGCATCAGCGAGCGCACCGCCGCCTTCGACCCGCAATAGCCGACGAGGCCCGGCGACGCCGAATAGGAGGCGATGGAGCAGAACTGGATGAGCTGGCCGCCGCCGTGCTTGGCCAGCAGCGGAATGCTGTACTTGCCGGCGAGGAAGCTGCCGTCCACATTGATGCGGAATACCCGGTTCCAGTCCTCCAGCGGCATGTCGACCGGATTGCCGGTGACGACCACGCCGGCGCAGTTCACCACGATGTCGAGCCGGCCGAAGTGGCTGCGGGCGGCTTCCAGGTTGGCGGCCCAGTCGGCTTCGCTGGTCACGTCGTGCCTGAGGAAGATGGCCTTGTCGCCGAACGGCGCGGCGGCTTCCCGGCCCGCGGCCTCGTTGATGTCGGCGAGGGCGACCCGTGCGCCCTCGCGCACCAGCCACGCCGCGGACTCCTTGCCGATGCCCGACGAGCCGCCGGTGATGTAGATGACCTTCCCGTCGCAGCGTCCCATCATGTTCTCCCCAAATTTGGAACAGAGTTCAAATTAGCCGGTGGAAGCGGGAAGCGGAAGCCTAGAAGCTGAACCCGACGCCGCCGAACAGCGTCCTTGGCAGACCGGGCTTCAGCTCCTGACCGCCGAAGGCGGTGTAACGGCTGTTGGTCGCATAGCGTTCGTTGGTCACGTTGTGCAGGCGCACGAACACCTCGACATTCTTCACCACGAACATGTTGGCGGCCAGATGCATCAGGTCGTGGCCTTCGTAGACCTGGGTGTTGTCGTCGTCCATGAAGTACTTGCCCGCGTGTTCCCACGACACCTCGAACCGGCCGCCATTGAGAAAGGACGGGCGCCAGACCACGCGGGCGTTGCCCACGTCCCTCGGCGACCGGTTGATCTTGTTGCCCGACAGGTCGGCGGTCGCCACCGGGAACCACTCGATGAAATGGTTGTCGGTGCGGGCATAGGACACCGAGGCGCTCAGCGTGTCGGTGATATCGACGCTGACGCCGAGTTCGACGCCCTTGTGCCTGGTGTCGCCGGCGTTCTGGATGTCGCGGACGCCGGTGGCGTTGTTGGTGAACACCAGGATGTCGTCCTTGATCTGCATGGTGTAGACCGACAGGTCGAAGCTGACGCGCTCCCAGCCGCCGCGCAGGCCCAGCTCGAAGCTCTCGGCCTTTACCGGCTTCAGGTCGGTCGAGCGCGACGAAGTGCCCGGCCGGAACAGCTGGGTCGTGGTCGGCACCCGGAACGCCTGCCGGTACGAGAAGAACGCGTTCAATCCGTCGGTGATGTCGTAGGTGACGCCGGCCTTCGGGGTGAAGTTGTTGTAGTGGAAGCTCTGGCTGGGCGGCCGGTTGTGCGGGGCGCGCGGGTTGACCACGGTCGACAGGTTGTTGGTGTAGTCGTAGTGGGTGTAGTCGTAGCGCACGCCCGCGGTGGCGCGCAGGCGGTCGGTGATCTGCCATTCGCCGTGAACGTAGGGCGACAAGGTCAGCGCCTTGGCCTTGAAATCGTAGATGGTGCCCAGTTCGGTGAAGGAGACAAAGAACCGGCCGTTGCGTACCGGACGGATCTGGGTGTCGACCCGGCTGCCGGTGGTGTAGTCCACATCGCTGCCGGCGATCAGCCGGAGCCGATCCGAAAAGTCGTGGCGGAACTTGAGCTGGGCGCCGACCGAGGTGGCGTTCTGGTCGAAATAGGCCGGATCGAACGCCAGCTGGAAGAACGGCATCAGCTTGGTCCGACCCCAGCGTACATAGGGGTTGAAGCTGAGCAGGCTGTCGCCCAGGTCATAGTCGATCCGGCTATGGAACCGCACGCCCTCGACCAGCCGGAAGTCGATGGGCGACAGGTTGATCTTGGGCGTGTTCTTGTATTCCGTGCGATTCAGGTTCGAGCCCGGCGAATCCTGGTTGACGCGAGTCAGGATCAGCGTGTTGCGCACCGTCAGCTTGCCGCCATTGTCGACGTTCCAGGTGAGGGTGCCCATCTGGTGGTCGGCCTGGGTTTGGTCGCGCCAGCCGCTGTCGTGCGCCAGGTTGATGTCGGCGCGCAGCCCGTGGGCGCCGGTGGTGCCGCCCAGCGAGATCAGCGCCTGCTTGAAGCCCCGGGTGCTGCCCTGGAGCTGGACGCTGCCGGAGAAATCCTCGGGCGGCGGCAGGGTGAAGACGCTGATGACGCCGGCGACGGCGTCCGAGCCGTAGAGCGCCGTGCCGGGTCCCTTGGTGACCTCCATGCGCGAGATCTGCGACACGTTCATGTCGAACATGGCGTTGGTCTCGAAGAACCCCGGCGCCTGCTTGGGGATACCGTTCTCCAGGTAGAGATAGAGCGGGTTGAAATTGATCGGCTGGCGGATCGCGGTGACGTGGTGGTTGCCGCTCAGCCAGGCCTGGTAGACACCGGGAATGCGCCCCATGATCTCGGACGGATGCACCACATGGGCTTCCGCCAGCGCCTTGTCGTCGATCACGCCGGTGTTTTCCGGCACGTTCGTGCGTTTGGTCGCCTCGCGGGTGGCGGTGACAACGACCTGCTCGGCGGGCGCGGGCGGGGAGGCGGCGGGTCTGGCGTCCGGCGCCGTCGGCTCGTCGGCGAAGGCGCCGTGAGCCAGCGCCGCCATGACGGCAGCCGTTACGATCGATCCCAGGACCTGCTTGATGTTCCGCTCCCCATTCGTTGGCGCAGAGTTAAGGGGACGGACTAAAAGGTGTCAAGGCACACGCCCGGTTACCGGCCGGTCATTCGGACTCGCGGGAAACTGGCCGCGGGGCGAAATGGTCCGTGCGGCTGCCTAGGCGATAGGGCGGCCTTCGACATGGTCGGGGCGGGCGACACCGAGCCGTTCGAGGATCGTCGCTGTGACATCCGGCGTGCTGATGCCGTCCAGGCGAAGGCCGGGCGTGAACCCCGGGCCGCGGGCAATCACGAAGCCTTCGGTGGCGTGGCCGCCGCTGCGGAAATAGGGGATCGGGCCGATCTGGCCCAGGTGCGGATGCTGGACCGAATCGGCCGTGAGGTCGTCATGCCAGAGCACCATCAGGTCGGCGGGCGACCTGTCCGCAGCATCTTCCCAGGGCGTCGACCGCACCCTCAGCACCTGCTCGACGACGGCCCGCCCGGTTCTCGGGTCGACGACTTCGGAGACGAGCTGTTCGATCTCGCCGCAGACCTTGTCGAAGTCGGCGGGATCGATGCCGTCGGGGCCGTCCCGTCCTGCGACGTTGACGCGGATCAGGCCCTCGGAATAGCCGGGCATGGTGAAGGCGCGCATCATCGGCCAGACGCGCCGATACCAGTTGCCCGGATCCCAGTCCAGCGGATCGCGCCGTGCTTCCTGCTCGGCGGGAGACTCGAGCACCGCGTCGCCATGTGCCGACCTCAGGTCCCAGATTTCCTCGCTCCAGTGACGCCGGAAGTCGAGCTGAGGCGCCGGGACGGCGCCGCCCGACGCCCGGCCACGGAACGCAGCCTCCCCGGTGCTCCAGCGGTAGAGCAGCTCGGGCAGGAAGAACATGGAATAGAGGTCGATGGAGTTCGCCTGCATGCCATGGGGCGAGAACAGGAACAGCTGCGTATCCTCGGGCATCTCGTCGATCAGCAGCGCCAGATCGGCATCGATGGCCTGCATAATGTCGAGCAGGAAGTCGCCGCCGGCCAGCGGTTGCACGGCGTCATGGAGCGGGTGAGGCTGGCTGAGGTGCCAGAACATGTGGCCGGCGGTGTGGATTTCCGCATACACCGCCATCAGGAAATCCCAGCGCCCCTGCCACATCAGGTCGCGGATCATCGCGGTGCGCTGATGGGTTGCCGCGATCAGCTTGTCGCGGGTCGCCCGCTGCGCGTCCATGTCGTAAAGGCAAGGGATGCGGTAGGACAGGGTTTCAGTGCCGTCATCGGCGTTGGTGATCGTATCGTAGAGCGGGTGCCGTCCGTGGCGCTCGATCATTCGCGCCATCAGGTCCGGCGGCGAAGACTCGCGCAGGATCTGGTTGACCTCGGTGCCCCATCCCAGCAACTGGACTCCATTGACGCCCTCGACCAGTCCGGTCAGCGGCACGTCGAAAACCGCGACCCGCTTCTGGTCGCCCAGCGCGTAGAAGGGCGGGTAGCGCTTGAACGCGTAGCTCGCCCTTTCCGTGAACTCGTAGTTGCCCTCATCGTAGTCCTGATGGCCCCATTCATGGCTCGTCTCGGCCGAGCAGCCATGCAGCAGGGTGAGCCAGCTGTTCTCGGTCCGGTAAAGGCCGAAGTTCCGCTGCCTTGCATAGAGGCTCTGCGCCATGAGCTTGGCCATGGTTGGCAGCTTGCCTTCGGCGGTCCAGGCTTCCAGCAGGCCGGGCGCCAGGGCATCGAGGCCGATTGCGATCACGGGGGCTGGCATGCGCGGGTCTCCGACGTCAGTAGGGAAACAGGTAAGGTGTTATGGCATCGAGGCTACCACGGGCGGCGTTGTCCGCGGCGCTTTCAAGCCAGGGTTTCAGGCGAAAGTTGACCCTCATCTCGAAGTCGTCGGCGACCTGGCGGTGATATTGCCGCGCGTTCTCGACGACCGCTTGCGTTTCGGCACGCTGGCCGCGCGCGGCGTGGATCGACGCGAGGATCATCGATGCGTTCAGCGACTCGGTGGGGAACAGTGCCGGACGCCCCTCATGCACCGTCCGCATCAGTGCCTCGGCCTCGGCGATGCGCCCGAGCCGGTACGCCATGTAACCGCTGAACCAGTGGTAGCGAAGCCAGTCCGGCTCGCGGCGGCGCGCGCAGTCGAGGCGCCAGGCGTACCAATCGTCCTTCTGCCGTATGCCCGGCAGGCTTGGATAATGCCGGATGCGCAGCAGCGATGACCAGCAAGCCGACTCTCCGGTCTCCCGGAGGCTCGGTTGCGCGGTGTCGTGAACCAGACCGCGGTGGCGGTGATGCTGGCGAAACAGAATGAGCTTGTAATCCTCCACGATCCGGTCCGGCCCAAATTCGGTATCCCATGCGAAGATGATGCCCGCTGGCAGGTCGCTGTCGTCGAGCGCGATCACCGCCTCCAGCTCCGCGCGGTCGAGCCGCTCATCGGCGTCGAGCGTCATCAGCCAGGGCGTCGCGAGCCGCTCGAAGCCGAGATTGCGCGGGCTCGACAGAGCGCAGCAATCGTTGGGGTCGAGCGGCATGAACAGCGGCTCGATGCCGAGGCGGTCGCGCAGAAGTTCCCTTGTCCCATCGGTTGAGCCCGTGTCGATGATCACCACTTGCGCGAACAGGTCGACAATGTCCATCAGGCAGTCGGCGAGGTTGTCCACCTCGTCCTTGACGGTCATGCACAGTCCAATATCAAGCATGGGCGAGCTTCGCGGCGCGCCGCCGGGGTCCTGGAACCATTAGATGGGAGACGGTCGGCTCCATCAGGTCACCAACTGTTCGGCATGGGGCTTTATCATGGGGACAAGCGTTGCGAGCTCGCGTTTGTGGGTGTCCGCGCTGCTGTCCCGGCCGAAGACGCGGATGGACCGGAAACGGCTCGCGGGCAGGCCCTTGTCGATCACATCCTGTGCCGAGACGATGCAGAGCGCCGACCGGGCGGTCCGTTCGCTGAGCAGGATCGTCGCGGCATGGTACGCGTCGCCGGGTTGTCCGACGATGCGCCGGCCATCGATCCAGACGCCTGAACGCGTCGAAAGCCCGTGGCACCCCAGTGCGCTGGCGCCGCGAACCGCGTCGGCGTGATCGATCTCGGTTCCCGATGTGGCGACGACGAGATGGGCCGGGATGCGGCCGCCATCGGCTACCAGCCCGGAAAGCACCTCGCGGTAGATTTCCGGGGTGGTGCGGACGCCGATCTGGGGCTGGGCGTTCACCTCGCAGATCAGCGCGCCCGTCTCCAGCCAGGAGTTCCTGATATCAGGGATGAGCAGGTCGATCCCGGCGAAATCGAGCCGGAGGATCTCGGCCGCCCTGATCGCCAGCGAGACATTGTCCGGATGCGCGTCGTCGACGCCGATCCTGATCTGTAGTCCGCCCGTCGACACATTGTTCTTGCGCCGAAGCACCACATAATCACCCGCGGGTGGAATGCTTTGCGGTGTCAGGCCGGATTCGCCCAGAAGGCCCAGGGCTTCGGCGTCGAGGCTGAGCGGTACCTTGCCGCTGTCGCGAAGAAACTTTCGGAAGCGCGGCGTGTCCAGCGCAGCGCGCACCAGCGCCTCGATCGTGGAAACGCCGTCCCCCTCGACACCGCCGGCGATGCGGTTCTCGATCTTGATGACGTTGCCTCGCGCCACGGTGAGGCGGTAGTCCTTGCCGTGAAAGTGTTTCTCGACCAACAAGCTCTTGGAAACCGTCTGGGCCTCGGCGAACGCCGCGAGGACCGCGTCGGCGGTGCCCAAATTGGCCGCAACGCCGCGCCCCTGTTCCTGATCGGTCGGCTTTACGACGACCGGATAGCCAAGCGTTTCGGCCGCCCGGACGGCCGCGGCCCCATCGGCGACGAGCATGTGAACCGGCGCGGGCAGGCCGGCGCGCCGCAACATGACCGCCGTCGACATTTTTTCGTGCGCGATCTTGACGCCGAGGTTGGGCGTCTGGTCGGTGATCGTACTGTTGAGCCAGCGCGTGCCGGCGCCCATGCCGAAGCTGAAGATGTTCGATACCAGACCGCTGAAGGGAACGTCCATGTCGAGGGCGGCCTGGAGGAAATGGAACATGTTGGTTCCGCCCACCGAATAGGGCTTGAAGGCGACCTTGAGGTCCTCCAGGTCCAGCACGGTGCGAATGCTTTCGGTATTCTCGGAGGCGGCGAGAATGGCGTTGATCGCCGCGATCACCCGCGAGAGACAGCCGTCGCTCGCCCCCCTCGCGTAGCACGGCGCGGCGATGGCCACCTCGCTCCAGCCGTCCTCGACCATGGCGGGCGTGCCGACCCGGTGGACGTCCGAAACCGGGATGTTGTGGAGAACCTGCAGGGCGGTCATCCACCGGAGCGCCCGGTCTGCCAGTCCCGCAACGGCGGAAGGCGCCGTCGGCGGTTCGTAGCGCGTATCGTCCAGGGTCGAGGCCACGACCGAATCCAGCGCCTCGAAGGAGTAATCCGGCGCGATCCGGATATGGAACCTGCCCGTCAAGGTTGCCTGCCTGACACCGTACAGGAACCCCGGCCTGACCCTCCAGGGCGAAGGGAGTCTTATTCCGGGTTGATCGGATTCATGCGGCATCGTCGGTTGGGTTCGTGTCGTGCGCCAGACTTGGTGGGCTGTATTATCACACCTTGTCGAAATGGATATGGAGTTGTTTCAGGCCGCGCAGGGTGAAGCCGGGCAGGTGGCTGTAGTCGTTCCTGCCGGGCGCCGGTCGGATATTGTCGAGCCGGTCGAGGAGGATTTCAAACGTGCAGAGCTGCTCCAGCCGCGACAACGCCGCGCCGGGGCAGTGATGTTCGGCCTGGCCGAACGCCAGGTGCGCGGCGGCGTTCTTGCGGTCGAGGTGCGGACAGGCGGCGTCGGGGAACTGCTCCTCGTCCCGGTTGCCGGCGGCGAAGCGCAGGTTCAGCACCGAGCCCTTGGGGATCTTGACGCCCCTGATCTCGGTGTCCGCGGTGGCGCAGCGCATCAACCCCATGGTTGGGCTCTCCATCCGCAGCACCTCCTCGACGAAGTTGCGCACCTTCGACCGGTCGGCCTTCAGTTCCTCGTAGATGCCGGGGAAGCGGAACAGCAGCCAGACACCCGAGGTGAGCGCGAAGGTGGTGGTCTCGTTGCCGCCGATCAGCAGATTGTCGGTGATGCCGATGATCTCGTTGTCGGTCAGCGGCCGCTTGTCGGCGCCTTCGCCGACGGTGCCGCTGACCAGCGCGGTCAGCACGTCGTCGCGCGGGCTGCGGCGGCGCTCCTGTGCCTGCTCGTGGATGTAGTGCTGGAACTCGACGCCCATTTCGGCGACGTATTTTTCCTGCTCCAGGCTCAGGCCGCGCGCGAACGGCCGCACCCAGACCTCCGACCAGTGCTTCAGCCGCGGCAGGTCCTCCATGGGGAAGCCCAGCATCTTGGTGATGACGTTCATCGGCAGCGGCATGGCGAAGTCGCGCACGAACTCGCACTCGCCCCGGCCGATCCAGCCGTCGATCAGCCCATTGATGAACTGGCGGATGAACGGCTCCATCACCTTCACGCCGCTGGGGCTGAAATAGTGGTCGAAGTTGCGCCGGTACTGCTTGTGGATCGGCGGGTCGGTGACCATGGGCTGGAACCGCGGCCAACCCCGCGTCTCGTAGATCTCCACCGCCTCGGGGAACTTGATCAGCGGGTCGGAACTCAGGCGCGTCGCGAAGGTCGAGAACAGGTTGGGCTCGCGCGAAACGGCCTGGATGTCGGCATATTTGGTGACGACGAAGAAGCCGCCTTCCTCGCACCAATAGACTGGTGCTTCGTCATGCAGGATCTCGTAGGCCGAGTACCAGTCCTCCTGAACCGCCGGATCGAACAGGCTCAGTTTCTCGAGTGCTTCGCTCATCGGTTCGCTCTCCCCCGTGTCCGGTCGCCCTGCAGGTCGCTCGCGAGAGTCGTTGCGAATGTGACAGATTGGCGGTTGCCGTGCGCGCTCGATGCACGATAAATTAGCCCCCAATTCAGTTAAGATAAAGTCGAGTCTGACTTTTGAGTCAGGCGAACGGCAGGGAGTGGGTTCAAGACATATGGCGACTTCAGTGGCACTGTCCAGCGCGCGCCGCAGACGGGTACGCAGTCTGGCGACCCGGCAGGAAATCATCGAGGCGACGATTTCGTGCTTCGTCGACATCGGCTATTTCCGGACCACCACGACCGAGATCGCCAAAAAGGCCGGCGTCACCCGCGGCGCCGTGCAGCATTATTTCCCGACCACCCAGCATGTGCTCGAGGCGTCGATCGACTATCTTCGCGAACAGTGGCTGGAGCGCTATTTCGAGGGCGCGCACCGGACGCCCGTCGGCAAGGACTATATCGACCAGGCCGTCGACAACATGTGGGAGCTGGTCAACTGCCGCCTGTCGGCCGCCTGGCGTGAACTGATCGCGGCCTCGCGCACCGACGCCGAGCTGCGCGCCATCGTCGAGCCGGCGGCGGCCGAATATGAGCGGGCCCGCCTCGAGGCCGGCCGCCGCGCCTATCCGGATTACGCGCTCGCCCTGCGCGACGTGTTCGAGCGCTGGCGCGACACGCTGGAGTTCGTTGCCGAGGGCATGAAGAACTCGACGATCGTGCACGACCGCGAAAAGCGCATCAAGGTGCAGCTCGACTGGATGAAGAAGGAGCTGCACGAGGTGTGGGAGAAGCAGGGCGACAAGGTCCGCATCCGCTAGGGCGGCCCGAACGGAGTCGAAGGCCGCGCCGGCGGAGGCGCGGCCTTTTCGATTCCTACAGCAGCTTGTCCTGCCAGGCTTCGGCATCCTTCAGCGCCCGGCGGAAATAGCGCAGGCCGAAACCGAGGCAGATCGCGGCAATCGAGTAGTTGATGGCGGCGAGGATCGAGATCGACACACCCAGCGTATCCTCGCGGCCGTAGATCAGCAGGTCGAGCGCCGGCGGCAGCGACGGCGCGATGGCATAGGAGATGAAGTTCACCGCGATCATGTAGAACGCGATCATCTGGCCGCGCAGCTCGTTGGGCGCGATGGCCTGCAGCGCCGACGAGATCAGCCCCGGCGGCATGGCCATCATGAACGTCACCGGCACCAGCAGGGCGATGGCGGCCCAGGCGTTCGGCAGCAGGGTCAGCGCCACCGCGCTGGGTCCGAGCAGGCAGGTGCCGATGAATACCAGCCGTAACGTGCCGTCCTTGCGCCCCTTGCCGATCCAGTAACCCGCGAAGCCACCCGCGAACACGCTGCCCATGATGCCGGCCACCATCGAGATGGTGCCGTAGGTCAGGCCGAATTCGGTCCGCGTCCAGCCGTGCTGGCGGATGAAGAACTCGTAGATCCACAGCATCAGCGACCAGCCCTGGGTCGAAAGGCAGAGATAGCCGCCGAAGATCAGCGCGAAGAACGCGCCGCGGCTCTTGATGAAACTCCAGACCACGCTGAACGGGATTCCGGCACCTTCGGCCTCGGTCTTGCCGTGGCGCTTGGGTTCACGCAGGGTGAAGAACAGCAACGCCACCAGCAAGCCGGGCAGGCCAACGATCCAGAACACCGCCTGCCAGGAATAGATGTCGCCCAGCACCGGCACGTCCATGTGCGGCCGGGCTTCCAGGTAATCGATCAGCGGCCCGCCGACCAGGCCCGCCAGCCCTTGCCCCAGGAACGGTGCCGCGCCGACCACGCCGATGGCCAGCGGCAACCGGGCGGCCTTGAAGGTGTCCGACAGGGTCGAGTACGCGGCCGGCGCCAGCGCCGCCTCGCCGACGCCCACGCCCATGCGCGCGGCGAACAGCGTCCAGTAGGAGTGCGACATGCCGCAGAGCATGGTCATTAGGCTCCACGAGGCGATGCCCGCCGCCATCAGGTTGCGCCGGTTATACCGGTCGGCGATCCAGCCCGCCGGATAGGACATCAGGTTGTAGAGCACGGCGAACGCCAGGCCCATCAGCAGACCGACCTGGGAATCGCTGATCTGCAGGTCGCGCTTGATCGGACCGATCATGACGTTGAGGATCTGCCGGTCGATGATCGAGAACGTCGACGCGAGGGTGAGCATGAACACCACCCACACGAGATAGGCGTTGCTGCCCCTGGACGCGCCCGCGCCTTGTGCCTGACTGCTCACTGACGCTGGCTCCCCTGGTTCCCGTTGGCCGGTTTCGTGCAAGCCTAGCGGGCCGGAGGGCGCGGTCAACCACATTCGGCACGGCTGCTGGAAGCGGGCCTTTCCGGTAGACCGGGCGCGGCTTCCCAAGTATATGCGCCGGACGACGAAAACGGAGGCGGTTGATGATCAAGGCGGTAATCTGGGATTTCGGCGGGGTGCTGACGACGAGCCCGTTCGAGGCGTTCAGCCGCTACGAGGCCGAACGCGGCCTGCCGCCCGACCTGATCCGCACCATCAACGCCACCAATCCGGACACCAACGCCTGGGCGCTGTTCGAGCGCAACGAGGTCAGCATCGACGAGTTCGACCGGCTGTTCGACCTGGAGGCGCACCAGCGCGGCTATCACCTGCCGGGCAAGGATGTGGTCGCGCTGCTGTCGGGCGACCTGCGGCCGAAGATGGTCGAGGCGCTGCGCCGGATCAGCGAGCGGCTGGTTACCGGCTGCATCACCAACAACGTCCGCCACGGTGCCGGCGCCGGGATGGCCCGCACCGAGGACAAGGCCGCCGCCGTCCAGCAGGTGATGGGCCTGTTCAAGGTGGTGATCGAAAGCTCCAAGGTCGGCGTGCGCAAGCCAAGCCCGGAAATCTACCGGATGGCGTGCGACGCGCTTGAGATCGAACCTTCGGAAGCCGTTTACCTGGACGATCTGGGCATCAACCTGAAGCCCGCCAGGGCGCTGGGCATGCGGACCATCAAGGTCATCGAGCCGGACGTGGCGCTCCGGGAGCTACAGGACATCGTCGGCTTCCCGCTGTCCTGAAGCGCTTTTGGCCAAGGCGGAAGCGCCTTGGCGTCCGAAAGCCGCGACCACGAATGCTGAACCGACTTACGGCAACCGGTCCAGCGTCTCCAGCCTCGGCGGCTCTTCGGCCCAGCGGCCGGCGCGGCCGAATTCCTCTCCCGCCTCGAACAGCGGTCCCATCTCGTCCGACTTGAATTCGATCGGGCTGGTGTCGGGCATGTCGTCCGGCACGAAGGCCAGGTGGAACCGGGCCTTGGCCTGCCGGGCGCGCACATAGGTGCGGTAGACGCTGGCGTTGGTGTTCGCCTTCATCATCTCGAGGATCGCGCGGGGCACGGTGCTGGTGAGGTTGGCGTCGGCGATTCCGTCGCGGCGGGCATAGTCGATCTTGCCGTTGATGATGGTCCACACGTCCTGGCTGCCGCCCTTGGCCAGCATGAACGAGTGGAACAGGATCGACGAGTGGATGGTGCCGTCGACGTGCAGCGAGGGCATCCGGCTGTTGCTCTGGATGTAGACCGGCCTGAACAGGCCCGGGATGGCGGCCGACGCCAGCAGGATCTTGCGGTAGAGCGCCGCCCTGCCGGGTGACGGGCTTTCGGCGATGCCGCACATGTCCCACACCACCTGCAGGCCCTTGTCCAGATTGGTGGTGGCGATGAACAGCCGGCGGCCTTTCGCGCATTCCCCGGCGACCCGGGCGAGCACCGTGTCGCTGATCTCCTGCTCGAGCTGCCGCGCCAGCGGCTTCTGGTCGAACGCCGCTCCCTTCAGCAGGCCGCCCAGCCCGCGCTCCTTGTAGATCTCGCCATTCTCCACACTGGTGTAGAGGTGGCGCAGCGCGCCGTCGAACTCGGTGCCGAGGAAGGCGAACGTGGCCATCAGCGCGCCGGTCGAGACACCGGTGACGATATCGAACTGCGGACGCTGCCCCGACGCCGTCCAGCCCACCAGCACGCCGGCGCCGAACGCACCGTGGGAGCCGCCGCCCGACAGCAGCAGCACCTGCTGGTTTCGCCCGGGCACCGCTTCGGGCGCCAGATCGCGCGCCACGGGAAGCGGCGTGCCGTCGCCGCGGTTGACCGCCACCTTGGCCGACAACGCGAGGGTCAGGTCGTCGCCGGTGTCCTTGGGGCGCGACGCGCAGGCGGCGAGGCCAAGCGCCACGGCAAGGATCGCAATTCGTCCGAAGCTGTTTTTCACGAGTGCTCTTTCCGGCCGTGGGGAGTGGTGCGGACCATGTTACCGCGACTAACGCCGCCGCACTGGATGTAGGTCCCTCGCGTGGCTAATCTCTTTGCGCATGGAAAACCCGCTGCTGCCGCATCACTTCGCCCGCGTCGACGAAACGCCGGATACCTGGTTCTACCAGCCGCCGCGGATCGTCACCCATATCGACGAGCCGGCCTGCGCGGCGCTGGCGCTGTTCTACCGGGAACGGCTGCCGGCGAGCGGACGCATCCTCGACCTGATGTCGTCCTGCGTGTCGCACCTGCCGACGGATGTGGTCTACGACAGGGTGATCGGCCACGGCATGAACGTGACCGAACTCAACGCCAATCCGCAGCTCACCGGCGGCTTCGTCCAGGACCTCAACAAGAGCCCGGCGCTGCCCTTCGCCGACGCGACCTTCGACGGCTGCACCGCCGCCGTATCGGTGCAGTACATGACCAGGCCGGTGGAAATCTTCGCCGAGGTGGCGCGCATCCTGAAGCCGGGCGCGCCGTTCATCCTGTCGTTCTCCAACCGCATGTTTCCCACCAAGGCCGTGGCTATCTGGCGGGCGCTGGACGACCAGCAGCATGGTGGGCTGGTGAACCTCTATTTCAGGCTATCTGAAGGCTTCGGCCCGGCCGAGTTCGTCGACATATCGCCGTTTCCGGGGCGATCGGACCCGCTTTATGCCATGGTCGCGGCGCGGGCCTGATCCGTCAGTCCGGACGCGGCGCGCCGGGGGCCAGATCGTTGGGGCCGGGGATGTGGGTTACCGGCTGGGTCACGTAGGGCGCTTCCAGGATCGCGATCTCCTCGGCTGACAGCTTCGTCCCCACTGCCTTGAGCGGGTCCTCGAGCTGTCCGAGTTTGGTCGCGCCGATGATCGGTGCCGTCACGCCCGGCTTGGACAGCAGCCAGGCGATCGCCACCTGCGCCGGGGTTTCGCCGCGCGCGGCCGCGACCTGCTTGACCGCGTCGAGCACCGCATGGTCGGCGGGCCGGTTGTAGCGCGCGCCGCCGCCCATGTTGGACCTGGAGCGGGTGGTGCCGGCCTCGCGGCTGCCGGCCAGGATGCCGCCGGCCAGCGGGCTCCACGGGATCAGGCCGACGCCTTCCTCGGCGCACAGCGGGTTCATCTCGCGCTCTTCCTCGCGGTAGAGCAGGCTGTACTGGTTCTGCATGGTGACGAAGCGCGACTTGCCCAGGCTGTCGGCCTTGTTCAGATACTTGGCGAACTGGTAGCCGAGCATGGAGCTGGCGCCCACATAGAGCGCCTTGCCCGCCTTCACCACCTCGTCCAGCGCCTCGATGGTCTCCTCGATGGGCGTGTGATAGTCGAACCGGTGGATCTGGTAGAGGTCCACATAGTCCATCCCCAGCCGCTTCAGGCTGTCGTCGATGGAGTGGCGGATATGCTTGCGCGACAGGCCGCCCCGATTCGGGCCCTTGCCCATGGGAATGTAGACCTTGGTCGCGACCACGATTTCCTCGCGCTTGCGGGCGTATTCCTTCAGCGCCTTGCCCAGGATGGTCTCGCTCTCGCCGCGCGAATAGACGTCGGCGGTGTCGAAGAAGTTGATGCCGCCTTCGATCGCCCGCTTGACGATGGCGAAGCTGGCCTCCTCCGGGATCATCCAGTCCGCCATGCTGCCGAAGCTCATGGCCCCCAGGCACAGGCGCGAAACCTGCGTCCCGGTCGCCCCCAGTCTTACGAAGTCCATCTGCTTCCCCTGTTCCCGTTTTGGCGGCGCATGGGCCGTGGACCGACATCTTCGTCCAAAATCATCGGTTTGGCGACCGGTCAAGCGCTGGTCATCAGACGGCCGCGCCCTTACTTTTCATAGGCGGACAACAGGGATGGCATGACCATGATCGACCACTTCTC
>LNFM01008209.1_pt1 | contig 15867 bp, 21 predicted proteins | sample 596031 | NCBI WGS metagenome assembly LNFM01 (sample SAMN04254537, study PRJNA301005) | activated carbon metagenome | isolation source: dual media filters at the Ann Arbor, Michigan drinking water treatment plant | place: USA: Ann Arbor | reverse complement strand
GCAACGCTCCACATGGTGTTCGTCATTCTCATAGAAAGTGGTGGGCCCGGCAGGACTCGAACCTGCAACCAGACCGTTATGAGCGCAGACGATATGCCGAACGACGTTGAAAATACAGACGAATTTGGCTCGTTTGATCGCGATTTTTGATGTTCTTACGCGGATATCATTGGCGAAACATTGACGGAAAATATTTCGGGTCGGAGCGTATCGATCAGATCTTCGACTAATACGTGCGTTTCATTCCAAGAGCTCTATTGTCTGAGCCTCTAGCCCTTTTTGACCCTCACCGACTTGCATCCGCACACGTTGACCTTCAGCCAACCCGCTTAGCCCAGCGCGAGCAAGCGCCGTGGCGTGAACAAAGACATCCTTTCCTCCGCCATCCTGCCCGACAAAGCCAAATCCTTTGTCGGCCTTGTACATTTTAACGGTACCAACACTTTCGATCGTCGAGCCGACGACCTGCGAAGCCGCAGCGCGGCTTCGCACCGGAGGAGCGCTCGGACGAAAATGATTCGACTGGACTCCCGACGCTTGGTCATCAGACTTTTGATCGTCGTCATATCCGCCGCGCTTAGGTCCACGGTCGTAGTCTTTGTAACGGCCCATTCGATGCCCGCGAAATTTCAATGCAATTAATATCTTGTTTCCCCGTTGAGCTAAGTCAAGAGGCGACCCCACACTGGCTACCCTTCTGATACAAGTCATTATTAAGAGGATCATAAACGGCCGGCAGCAGGCCGAGTTAGAACGGGTGCTGATAGGGTTTCTGGTGGGGGAACCGAGCAGTTTAAGTATGGATTTGCTTATCAAAGCCGAGGCTGCTCTGCTGAATAATGCTGCGAGCGTTCAATTGGAAGCTTTGGCGACGATCGACTCCTCGACGGGCCCAATGCACGACCAGATAGTTCCATTCTTCATTAGCGTCTGCGAATTTCGGCTGAAAGCGCGTTTTGAAATAAAGCAAAAGGAAGCTAGGTGACCGAAAATACTAAGTGGGATGTGATTGCGAAGCGTGTCTTACGCATCTCGCGAGAGACGATGGATATCCGCGCTGCTCGCGAATTGCGTGAACTGGCGGGAGATTTAGAGAAAGATTCAAAGTCGCGTTTAGTTAAAAGCCAAAGCATTTCCGGGCGCTCAGCTGAAGAAATAAAAGTTCCCTCAGGTTCGGAAACGCCGGTTGTTGAAGAAGCCCCTAAGAACCTGTCGTCCGCTGATCCAACGCATCGTTCTTTACGGCTACGTATCCGCCAACAAGAGATTCTCGCCGAGCTTGGAGTGCTGGCGCTGCAAGGCGCATCGTTTGAGAAACTGCTCGACCAAACAGCGCTTCTCGTTGCAGAGGGTCTAGAAGCCGACTTCAGTAAAGTGCTGCAATATCTTCCGAAAGAGAACCGTCTTTTGGTGCGTGCCGGAGTGGGTTGGGATCAAGGTGTCGTAGGAAATACCACTATCGGTGCCGATCTTGCATCGCCCGCCGGTTTTGCTCTCCACACTCACAAGCCAGTTATTTCCAACCATCTTGAGAATGAACAGCGCTTTCGGACGCCTGAGCTTTTGCTTGAGCACGGCATCCGTCGGGCTATGAATGTTATTTTACAAGGAGATGGATCGCCTTTTGGGGTTCTCGAAGTAGATAGCCGCTCCGAGGGGGAATTTTCGGAACATGACCTGTCCTTTCTACAAGGCGCCGCGAATATTCTTGGGATGGCAATTGAACGCGAACGATACGAGAGCCATTTGCAGGCAGCCCTTGAGACACAGCAAATATTGCTCGCGGAGATCAATCATCGGGTCAAAAATAGCCTCCAGGTAGTCTCCAGTATGTTACAATTGCAAGCCAGCGCGGCAGAAGACAAAAATTTACGCGCTCGATTAGAAGAAGCCTCAAATCGTGTGGCGACTGTTGGCCGCGCTTACGACCGGCTCGCTTATGATGGCCAATACAAAAACATCGACTTGGGAACTTATCTTCGTGAAGTAGTGAATGATCTTGCGGCGTCGAATAGAGGTGCCAAGTTGCAATTCGAGGAATCTGACAAAATCTCAATTGCTTCAGATCATGCAATCCCACTCGCACTAATTGTAAATGAGCTTGTTACAAATGCAGTTAAGTATGCATACCCTGAGAATAAAGACGGCGTTGTATGGATACGACTCGCAAAGAATAGCGATGCCAACATTCTTGTTTCCGTGCGTGACGAGGGTATTGGTCTGCCTAAAGATTTCTTTGTCGCCAAAAGCAGGCGGCTTGGCGCGCGGCTTGTAAAAGCGCTTGCATCTCAATTGAAGGCGGAATTGACGAATACATCCAGAGGAAAAGGAACTGAGTTCGAACTCGTTATTCCAATCCAGTTAGAAAACATCGAGTGAAAATTATTATATTTTGACTGCAGATCTGAACAAACAGCCGAACTTAAGACATCGCATTTCAGTTTAATGGATTCTTACGGTCAGCGTTTTTTGTTTTCTAGGGGACTGATTGCCTTTGTGGCGGACAACCACCTGACACGGTGAAAACACCTCGCATTGATCACAAACAAAAAGAATTCAAATAATTAGTCTGGCCGTCGCGATATTCGGTTTCGCGACCGAATAAACGCAGAGCGTTGTGACAATATGCACTGCGTGGATTCATCATTTTAGCCCCCGTGCCCAATATCCTTACGTCTCGACGCACGGCAAGTCTGAATTTGCAGCTTCTTAGACTTCTGCTCATTCTGCTAAATTAACGTTTCGGCATCTCACGCAGACTCGAACAGCACACTGCCATTTCCTTTCCGAACCATCAGCGTAGTTAAGCGTTGAACCCAAATCGGTAGGAACCCATGCCAAAACAACCCAAATCTCAAAAGGTCAATGAACGCGAAACAGGTAATTGGTCGGGAAGGCAGGACAAGAATCATCGACCTGGCAACGAAAACGATGAGCAAGCAGGACAGCGCGAATACACAGAGCCGGGTCCGGGAGACAACAATCCTTCGGATAAGGCTGGCTAGCAACGCGAATGATAAAGCGAGAGACGGCTTTCCCCGCATTCAATACATTCGTATTTTGTCGAGATCACCTTGGTATCGGTATCAAGAAATTTGTTGACCGCACGGAAGCGATTACAGCCGCAGAAGCATCTGGCTTCGCGAACCACAATTTTTTCATTGTCAGGCTGTCGAGTGTTTTCGCTCATGGCAAAAACTCACGTCTCGAACGGAGGCAGGCTGGTCACCCGCCTCCGTCCTGCTTGGTCACCTAGGCAGCTTTTTGGTGAGTAAGCTTGTTCTCGTTGGATGCGATCTGAATGCGACGAGGTTTCATCGCCTCAGGGATTTCGCGCTCCAGCTTGATCTTCAAGAGCCCGTTTTCAAACCTCGCATCTTTGACTTCGACGTACTCCGCAAGGTTAAAGATTCGCCGGAACGAGCGGGTCGCGATCCCCTGATAGAGATATTCGGCGCTGGCCTGTTCGTTCTTCGTCGCTTCTACCGTGAGCACATTCTGCTCAGCAGTAATATTTACGTCAGCGGAAGAAAAGCCCGCAAGCGCAAGCGTGATTTCGTATTGGTTTTCGCCCGTGCGCTGGATGTTGTAGGGCGGATAGTTCTCGCCCGAGGTCCAGGCGTTCGACTGGTCAAGCAGATCGAACAGGCGGTCGAAGCCAACGGTGGAACGCCAGAGCGGTGTTGGATCGAAGTTTCTCATTTCCATATCCTCTTTGAAGCAACATGGGACGCCTTTCGGCGCGTTAACCGAGCCTGATAGGCCTCGGCGGAAAAGAGCTAGTCGGCCCTTTTTCCCTTTCAAGTCCCCGCGCTAAAAAAATTGGGGGCCTGGAAACCCGATTTCGATTTTTAGTTATGGCGAAGGAATGGAAAGTAGGAAGTTGAGGAGGCAACCATGAGTTTTACTGATTTTATGCCTGCAACCGCTACGCTAACGGCGACACGGGCAATGATCGCGTATTTCCATGACGTGGGAGGGCTCCTCCTATGAGCCTTCATACCTACGATACGCGCACCCTACTTTTCATAGGGCGGCTCTATCATCACCCCGATGAAATAGTCCGCGACCCCAAAATTTCGGTGAAACATAAAAGAGCTCTGCTGTCCGATTGGGCTTCCGACCGCAATGCTGTGGTGTCGAAACCGGCCCTACGCCGCCGTGTTGGAGTGATTTGTCGGAAAGAACTTCGACCAAAAAGCTAACTCATTGGAACAATTGGCGACCCAGGCAGGAATCTAAGCTGCGACCAACAGCTTAGAAGTTGTTAGATAAGCCAACAATTACAAAGGCTATTCCGACAAAACTGCACTTCCGGGGGAATTGTCTTATAGGCCGAAAATTCAGTTTGTCGGAATGGCGATTGAGCCGCACCGATACTAACGGCCCGGAGAATGATCGGCCGCCACATCGGACTTCATCCGCTCCAATAGTTCAATCAGTCTTTGGTGTCTTCATCATCGTCTTCGTCTTCGTCCTCGCCATCAGTCATCTGCTCCTGAAGAGTAACGACAGAGTCGCGAAGCGAGCCGATCAGCATTGCCATCGACTTCATTTCTTCGCTCGAGCCTGCTTCAAGCTTGCTCAACGCTGCTTCAAATTCCTTGCTTTCGATCGGATTGTCATCGTCGGTCATGATTGTCTCCTTGACTTGGCTATGCGCTTGTCTGCGCCAACAACAAGTCGGGATGAAGACGCGAGCACGAGGTGCGCCGGCTCGCTACCTTCTCGTCACGTCCCGGCGGTCGCTAGGAGACGCGTCGAATTACCGAGCTAATATGAAAGGCTCGACGGCCGGGAGAGTTCCGACGGAGCCGCTGCCCCACCCTCATTTTCCTAGCCGGCAACAGCACTCGCGAGAAGCTTTTTACTGACCGTAGACAGATCTGTGCGAACCGTTTTTATCTCGGTTTTCTGTCCTTAATATGCGATAGTGTTCTTCGCCACGCACGTTGATCCGGCTAATATAACGACATTCAAGCAGCCGGTTGTGAGCACTTTTATACATAAAGACTGCCGCGAATGGCTTAGTCTGCCCAAGGGGCAAGGAGCCGGAATGCGTAAACGGAGCAAGACTCCTTCGAAACGGAAAACTATTCTTAAAAAGTTGACCGCCACATCAAAACTGCCAAGTTTTGAAAAATTTGATCCAACTGAATTTCTCGAAACCGCCGCCAAGGGCCGCTCGCTGACCACGCATGCGAAGCGCGAAGTTCTCTTCACGCAAGGCGACGCCGCAGATTCGGTTTTCTACATCAAAAAAGGCAAGGTCAAAGTCACCGTCGTCTCGAGGCACGGCAAGGAAGCTGTCGTTGCACTGCTCGGTATTGATGAATTTCTGGGCGAAGGCTGCCTGATTGGACAGCCTAAACGGCTTGCGACCGCGACTGCTATGACCGAATGCCAGACCATGCGCGTCGAAAAGGCGGAAATACTGCGCGTTCTGCAGAACGAACCAACGTTTTCGCAGATGTTTATCGCGCATATTCTCGCGCGGAACGCTCGAGTTGAGGAAGATCTGGCCGACCAGCTTTTCAACTCGACCGAGAAGCGGCTCGCGCGTCTGCTTTTGCTCCTTGCAAACTTCGGCAAGGAAGGCCGCCCGGAGCCGATCATCGCGAAGATCAGTCAGGAAACGCTCGCGGAGATGATCGGCACCACGCGCTCGCGCGTCAGTCATTTCATGAATAAGTTCCGTCAGCTTGGCTTCATCGACTATAACGGCCACCTCGAAGTGCACTCTTCGCTTTTGAGCGTCGTTCTTAGCGACACGCAGCAAAACGTGACGGCGCAACCGCGTTAAGCGCGATTTCGTACACGCCGCTGATTCCATTCGATATTTAAGAGTTCCCGCGGCCAATTCGCAGGGCAGCGATTGTGATCAAAACCGCTCAGTGAGCCCCCCAAAAAACTCTATCCTCACGCCAGACTTGGAAGAACAGAAAGCCGGAAAAATCGGCGGATCAAGGCTTCGTTCCGGATCGGCGGAGAACGCCCTTCCGCAATCCGGATGTGCCCGCCGGAAGACCCCCACATCCCCTGTCCGGCGGGCACACATTCGGTAACCAATCGCCTCACAGGGCGAAGGACAACGTCATGACAATCGCTGAACGCGATACCCGATCGACAATGTCGTCGCGCGAGATCGACGAGAAAGCCAACAAACGCTCCAACGGGAACCTTTTTTCTCGCGGCAGGTGTGAGCCAAGCCACGCAGACACAAAAGGCGAGTTGCAGGCAGCACTTTTCCGCGAAGATAAGCTGCTGCACGACAAAGTGAAGCTAGTAGAGCGGCAAAAGCTGCTGACTGAGGAGTTCGAACACCGGCTGGTGAACGGCTTGCAAGTCGTCGCGAGCTTGCTGACGCTGCAGAGCCGGAATGCCGGCTCGTCGGAAACCGCAACCCAGCTTAAGGACGCGGCGATCCGCGTTGCCGCGATCTCGCGCGTCCACCGCCGCCTGCACGTGCTCGACCACGAAGAGAAAGTGGATTTCAGGGTCTATGTCCAAGAACTCTGCGCCGATCTCTCCGCGCTGCTTCTGCATGACAATCTGAAACGCAGAATTACGGTATCGGGTAAAGACGGCTATCTACCGGTCGCGGCCGCCATTCCGCTCGGGTTCATCGTGAGCGAACTTGTGACCAACTCCACGAAATACACCGAAGGCGATATTAGTGTCCGCGTGGGCGACGATGCCGGAGTGCATTTGCTCACGGTCAGCGACGACGGCTTCGGACTGCCGGATGGCTTCGACCCCGCGCACAGTAAAGGACTCGGCATGAATATCGTGCGCTCGCTGGTGAAGCAGATCAACGGCACCTTGCAGTTCAGCCCAGGCAAGAACGGCAGGGGTACCAGTGTCACCGTTTCGTTTGCGCCAGTGGCATAAAAAACGCGGGAGTTGCCCCCGCGCTTTTTGATCGAACGGATCGTTACTGCTTGACGTTCAATTTCGAGCGTTCGGAGCAGGTGTAGTCCTTGCTGCCAGTGCCCATGTTCTTGATGCCTGCTTCGCAAGCTGCGGCGGTATCGAATTTGCAATTCGCATTTGAGGAGTTGACCGAGCAGAATGCCTGCGATCCGGTCACTTTCGATACTTGCGCGGAGGCGCCGCTAACGGTCAGCGCACTTGCGAGCGCCGCAGCAATAATTAAAAAACGCATTGTGTAGTTCTCCTGACACTAGCCCCGCACGGCAACGTGCGGCAGCACCCTGCGTTCCATCTTGGTATGAATATTTTCTGTCAATTACTCGCGAAACGAAGTTCTATGCAGACTATTAGTCTTCTTGCGTTGCCATTCGCCGACGCTTTCCATCCGCGTCTAATATCCTAACGACCCCGCTTGCAAATGACCGATCACGTAAAGAACACCGATACCCAGGAGAACGCCAAATGCGTACCACGCCAACGGAGCTTGTTTTGGCTTTGGAATACGGAATGGCATTCTTTTCTCTTCAGGGCCGGTTAAATTGCCGGCGTGGGAACTGAACTTATTGCACCGTAGGTTCCTTCAGCGGCGTCGTAGATGGTAATTTGAACTACAGGGAATTTCTCTTTTAGTTTTTTTCCGGCCGCTTCTGCTTCTTTTGACGTTTCGTATCGCTGCTTCCACTTGCCATCAACCGACAAAACGTAACCATCCGTCGGTCTAACGTTCGCCCGCAGATTTGCTGGGGTCTTCACACTTTCCGTCATTACTAACTCCGTATTTTTCTCACAAGAATGCCAAAAATCACGCAAAAAAACACTCCATCCAATCGGACGAAATAGGATTTGACGCGCTAGAAGTTCGCTGCCGTAAGATTGAAAGGCCCATTACCTTTGCGCGAATACGCTTTCGAGGCAGCCCGGTAGATCAGAACGCGATTAGCATCGAATATATTCAGTAAACTTGCTTCATCGTATTGCACGATCATTCGGATTTTCATCAACGCATCCACGGGTACCGAGAACGCTTTCTCCATAACGCCGTCATATCCCCAAAAGAAAACTACTTTTCGAAGCGCGTCGTAGCTCCGGCTTTGGTTAGGAAAGTTGAGTGCCACTGGGTGAATGCTCCAAGTCCATATCTGTATATAGGTATTGGCGACGAGAACTGTCGGAAATGAACAGCAAATCTAATGATTCATGCGAATGAGCCGTATTGAACAGATTGCCGCCTTAGTAGCGTGCTACGACGGACACACTCGCAATATGCTTGAACGTCATCAGGTTAGCATTTCGCTGATCTCGACGATCATTTCTAAAAAAATCGCTGATTGTTAGCGCTCGCGGGGGCGAAGCTGTCCGCGATCTTTCTTGCTATCGCGTTGCCGTGCAGCGTTGTAGCGCGGTTTGCCAATACCATGAGGCCAGCAATTTGACCGTTGAACGTGCGCGAGCAGTCACCCAGCAAAAGCCGTGGGGCGTTTCAGACCTATCGCCGTGGAGCAGCGCGAAGGCCGAGGGCGCAGTTGGTGAGATCTGGTTCGAACGCTCTAATAAGGCCGCTGAAGATTCGTCGTTGCTTCTAAAGCTCCTCTTCACTAGCCAACCCCTTTCCATCCAGGTCCATCCCAACGACAGCTATGCGAATTCGATTGGCTTGCCGAATGGCAAGACCGAAGCCTGGTACGTCTTGAGTGCGGCGCCCGGGGCGAAAATCGCACTCGGCGTCAAAGAAGAGATCACTTCTCAACAGCTCCGCACCGCGATCGAGAGCGGCAAACTTCCCGGCATCATGCTTTGGCGTTCAGTGGTAACAGGCGAGACCATCTCGGTGCCGGCAGGCACGATCCACGCGATCGGCGCGGGTTTAGTTATTGCGGAAATTCAGCAGCGCAGCGACGCAACGTTCCGGATGTTCGACTACGGAAGGCAGCGCGAGCTTCATATCGATAATGCCGTAGCCGTCGCCGACACTATGCCGGCCGGGATTCGCACCCAGCCGAAGCGGCTTACAGATCAACGCACGGTTCTCGTCTCCGGACCGCATTTTGTATTCGAGAGCATCGATCTCACGCCGAATTCGGTTTGGACACTCGAAGCCGCGCAAGAGACGTGGATGCTGGTTGTTAAGGGTACCGCTCGCGCGGGCACTTCCAGCATCACAACGGGCGACGCCATTTTCGCGAAATCCGACAGTGTGGAGATCCGGGCGGGCGATCTCGGTGTGCAAATTCTCGTCGCCTATCCCAATACGGCGCCTATCAAAGCGTTGCTTCAATAACATCATGGATAGAGTTCGTCTCAGTTCCCGCGTCAACAACACGTTCGGAAACAGTCAAATGAAACCGCTCCAGCGCGTTGCGTTTATTGGAAATCATTTGCCGCGTCGTTGCGGTATCGCGACCTTCACACACGATCTTCACCGGGCAATCGCCTCGTCCCGACAGGATTTAGAAACCTGTGTCATCGCGATGAACGACCCTGGCTGTATGTATGATTATCCTGCAGTCGTCCGCTTTCAGGTGCGCGAAGAAGTGCTTTCCGATTATACGGACGCGGCCGATCTCCTGAACAGCGCCGATTTCGACGTCGTTTCACTTCAGCATGAATACGGAATCTTCGGCGGCGACGGCGGCTGCGATATCGTAGAACTGCTTACGCGCTTGAAAATGCCAGTTGTAACAACACTACATACAGTTTTGGCCGATCCCACGCCCGCGCAACGCGGTACCATGCGGCGGATTATCAACGCCTCTTCCAAGATGATCGTGATGGCGGAAAAAGGCCGCGAGTTGTTACAGTCCGTGCACGACGTTCCGCAAGATAAGATTGAAGTAATCCCACACGGCATTGTCGATTTTCCGTTTCTGGAGCCCAAGCAGCCGAAAGCGAAGCTGGGCTTTCAAGGCAAGACTGTCATACTCACATTTGGCCTGCTTTCTCCAAGTAAGGGCATTGAAAACGTCATCGATGCGCTGCCTGCAATCATAAAGTCCTGCCCGAATGCGGTTTACGTTATTCTCGGTGCGACCCACCCGAACCTCGTTCGCAATCAAGGCGAGGCGTATCGTGAGAGCCTGATGGCGCGGGTTCGCGAACTGAAGATCGAAGAACATGTCGTTTTCTTCAACCAGTTTGTCGACCAGCCGACGCTCCTCGACTTCATCTCCATGTGCGACGTCTATGTAACGCCTTATCTGAAAGAAGCGCAGATGACTTCGGGGACGTTGTCCTGCAGCTTCGGGTTGGGGAAAGCCGTGGTCTCTACGCCGTATTGGCACGCCAACGAATTACTGGCCGACGGCCGTGGCGTGTTGGTGCCGTTTGGCGATGTTCAAGCGCTGGCCAAGGAAATTTCCGTGTTGCTTACCGACGATGCGCGGCGCGATGCCATGCGCAAGCGCGCTTACACGGAAAGCCGCTCGATGACCTGGGCGCAGACGGCAAAACGCTACCTTTCGGTGTTCGAAGAGACGCGCGCTATTTCCCGGTCCAGCAAATTGCCTTCGAATGCAATTCTGCGCGGCAGCAAGCAAAACATCTTGCCGGAGGTGCGTACCGCACATCTGCTCTCACTCTGTGACAGCACCGGCATCATTCAGCACTCCGTCCATTCAGTCCCGGACCGCGCGCATGGCTATTGTGTTGACGATAATGCCCGTGCGTTGCTTCTGTCCTGCGCGTTATCCGCTAGCGGAGAAGACGAGTTGCCGGACAAGATCACCACGCGCTTTGCCGCCTTCATCCAGCACGCGTGGAACCCGGACACGAAGCGGTTTCGTAATTTCATGAGCTATGACCGCCGCTGGCTCGAACCACAAGGTTCGGAAGACAGCCACGGCAGGACGTTATGGGCTTTGGGCAAGTGCGCGAACGAAGATTCGAACCTTTCACGCCGCAGGTGGGCGGCAGCACTTTTTAAAACCGCACTTGATCCGGTCGAGCAGTTTTCATCGCCACGCGCTTGGGCATTTACTCTGCTCGGGCTCAATGCTTATTTCGCGCGCGCGAATAATAACGATCGCGCAGAGCATGTGCGCGAGCTGCTTGCAGATCGGCTCATGACGTTGTTCGCAGCAAATCAGACCGAAGATTGGTGCTGGTTCGAAAACTATCTCGCCTATGACAACGCGCGTTTGCCGCAGGCCATGATTGAGACCGGCGTTGCGACAAACCGGCAACATTACATCGACGCTGGCGTCCGGTCGCTTCACTGGCTGATGAAGGTCCAGACCAATTTCTATGGGCACTTCAGGCCCGTAGGAAGTACGAGTTTCGGAAAATCCAGACAGAAGCCATCCGCATTCGATCAACAGCCCGTCGAAGCCTGGGCCACGGTTGCAGCCTGCACGGCTGCATGGCGCCATGATAGGAGCGCTGCGTGGGAATCCGGCGCCACCCTCGCATTCGCCTGGTTTATGGGCGAGAACGATCTTCGCAGTACGCTGGTTGATTCTGAGACTGGCCGCTGCTGGGACGGACTTCATCCGGACCGGCCCAACGAAAACACAGGTGCAGAATCTACACTGTCCTACCTGCTCGGTCTTATCGGCATCCGGCAACTTAGCCGCGACGTTGCGATTAATCGATCCAAGTCCGCATCAAATTTCGTAAGTCTCGTTGCCGAGCCCCCCATAGCCTCGCTGGTGCCAAAAGGAAGTTCCTTTGACTCAACACGTATTCCTGAACCGGCAAGCACTCTATCTACGCCCGGATCCAGCAAGAGTAGTCGTCAAGCCGTTCAAGCCGGCGACTGAACCGCGCGATCTCAATCCAACCGATAAAACCCGGGCAAACCATATCGTCGATCGGGTACTCAAGCTCGACAGCGGAGCTGCCGAACAGCATTTACGCGATGTGCTCGACAATTTCGAAGGCCGGCACAGAAACCTACTTAGCATTTTCGAGTCTCGAGCGGATCAGATGGAAGATGCGCTCGACCCTCACGCCAAGCTCGACGCCACCCAGCGCCGTCTCATCGGCGCGTATTTTCTCAATGAGTACTCATTTGAGGCATCGGCGCTGTTCAATCCGAGCATTGTCCGGCATCCCGATCAAAGCGGGATCGCAGCAGGTAGCTGCCGGTTCATTTTGAGCCTTCGCGCGGTCGGCGAAGGACATATCTCCTCACTTACGTTCCGCTCGGGCACGATTTCTGCAGACGGCGCCGTTGCTATCGACCCCACTGCCCGGCTGGCTTCTGTTCCTAAAATTAATAGCCGGACCGGCGGACGCTACGGCGAGGAAGTAGAAGTGGTATTTCAACCCGGCGAAGAATTAAGCGAACGCGTCATTTTTCCGGTCACCGATTCGCAAATCAACGGCATCGAAGACGCCCGCTTTGTTGAGTTCAATGACAATGGAGAAAGAACATTTTACGCGACCTACACTGCTTACAGCGGGCGCGCGATCCGTTCGGAATTGATCGAGACTAAAGACTTTCTGTCATTCAAGCTGACACCGCTTGGCGGCTCGGCTTCTCGCAACAAGGGAATGGCACTGTTTCCGCGAAAGATCGACGGCCGCTACGCCATGATCGCACGACAGGACAATGAGAACCTCTATCTCATTTACTCCCATGACCTTTATACGTGGGACGGTGGCAAAGCGTTTCTGCAGCCTGAATATCCTTGGGAGTTCGTACAGATCGGCAATTGCGGCTCGCCCATCGAACTTGACGAAGGCTGGCTATTGCTCACGCATGGCGTCGGCCCCGTTCGCAAATATTCAATTGGTGCGGTGCTGCTCGACAAGAACGACCCGTCGAATGTTCTGGCGCGTTCCCGCGAGCCGTTGCTTCGCCCCGAACCGGGCGAACGGGAGGGCTATGTGCCGAACGTAGTCTATACCTGTGGTGCGATGCGTCATCGCGATCATATTATTCTCCCCTACGCGGTCTCCGACACCTTCTCCAATTTCGCGACCATGAAGGTTTCCGACTTGAGGCAAGCCATTGCGGGCTGACCAGGAATGCAAACTCTCTTCATCGGACACACTTACATCGACGTTACGTTTCTCACCGACCGTATGCCGACCGGCGATGAGAAACTCGTAGCAAAGGATTACGCCGTTTCATTTGGCGGCAATGCCGTTACTGCCGCTTTCTGTTGCGCAAAGCTAGGCATCAAACCTGATCTGATTACACCCGTTGCTGACGACTGGCTGGGCCGCATGTTTCTGGACATGGCTGCGCGCTACGGCGTCTCGCTTCACGCAAGGAAGGTGGGCAAATCTTCTTTGTCGGTTGTGATGCCGAACAACGGAAGGCGTGCAATCCTGCGCGGACGAGACGACGAATATCCGCATCCATTTCCGGTTCTGAACCTCTCCGGTTGCCGCGCGCTACACCTAGACGGACATCAGGCTGATGCCGCGATTCATTACGCAAAGCTGTTTCGGAAGGCCGGCATCCTGACCTCGATCGATGGCGGCGGACTGCGTTCCAACACTGACGAATTGCTTGGCTACATCGATGTAGCCGTCGTTGCCGAACGGCTATGCGAACAGATGAACCTGGAGCCACCCGTGATGCTCGATTACCTGAAGAGCCGTGGTTGCCGCATCGGCGGCGTCACGCTCGGCGCGCGCGGAATGCTCTGGTATGACGAAAGCGGCACGGTTCGCACACTGCCTCCTCTCGCCATCCCGTCGGGCCTTATTGTTGACACCAGCGGCGCGGGCGATGTCTTCCACGGTGCGTACATCTACTCGTACCTTGCTGACAGCAAAAAGCTCTGGAACGAACATTTCCATTTTGCGCGGGCGGCATCCACGCACAAAATCCAGCATCTCGGCAACGAAGCCGGACTGCCGACGCTCCAGGATATCGGCATTGTCACAAAGCGCTTCGAAGCTTCAATCTGAGAACATAACAACCAGGGACAGGCTTGGCGGCCTTCCGGCCCGATGCTCACCTCGCATGAACGATTTCCGAAATCCTCTTTGTGGTCTTTTTAGCTCACTACGTGGCTGAAACGACATAAATCGCCGCAGCCGGAACTAACGGGCTCATCAGAACGTTGAGTCGAGATAGCCCTCACCTTTCTGCCTCTCCTTCGTCCGCCCTCATGTCGGCAGCGGTCGAACCCTTTCGCAATACCGGCATTGCTCACACATGAAAGATGCTTTTATGACTCACTTCAAACTCTCATTACTTGCCTCGGCTGTTATCGGCCTCGCCTCTATCGGCGGTGCCTCAGCCTTGCCGCTCGGCAATGCGCCGTCCGCAGGTGAAAACATCGCTCAGCATGCCCGCATAGTTTGCGATCAATGGGGACGTTGCTACAATACACGCAACCGCCACCATGGTAATCGCCACTATCGTAATCGCTACTACGGTAACGATGGTTATCACGGTTACAACAACGGATATTACCGACAGCAAAGAAGCTACGGCTTCGGTCCGTTCGGTATCTTTGGAAACTGATCTAAATCAACAAACTCGGACGTGCTACTGACTTAGCTCCGCTGGGCTTCACACCCAGCGGGGTTACTTAAAGTATGGCGAGTAAAAATACCGCGACACTCCACACCTAAGAGGCTCCGAATGTCTTCATTCAATTACGATGCACCAGCCGAGTTGTTTGTGAATAACGGCGGACGAAAACAGCGCTCGATGACATGCAAACAATTTGACCGGGCGGCCGACGCTGTGCGTCACGTAAACGAGGATCTGCCTAAATCGAATGGCAGCAGTGCTGTGATCGAGGTCGATGAAATCCGGTATCTTTATTCCGAAATTATCAATTTATACAAAGCCAGCGAATATCCGCTTCCGCGCAGGTAACCCAAAATTGCTTCACTCGAGAGCAACAGCACTGTTTGGGCTTTTGTCGGAATGGCGATTTCCGATACTGCTAAGTCATTCAAATATTGGCGCCCCTGGCAAGAATCGAACCTGCGACAACTAGCTTAGAAGGCAGATGAAAGCTCAATTATTTCAACGCTTATTCCGCCAAAACAGTTGATTCTGGGAGTTACTGGATAAGCGCAGTTCATCGCTTGTCGGATCGGGTATTCTGAAACTGTTCGATTTTGCACAGACTCCGGCCTTTCAAGCAAAATACACTCGGTTGTTCTCTGTCTCGCTATCCCGCTCGAAATCGAACGGGCTGCAAAACTCTATGAAAGGAGATGTGACCATGACGCTCGGAACCATACTTGTCATTCTTCTCATCATACTCTTGCTCGGGGGCTTCAGCGGGCGCTTTGGCGGCCGTGGTTTCGGCTTCGGCAACCGCGGCATCGGTGTTATCGGCCTTGTTTTGATTATTATTGTCGTCCTGGTTCTTTTAGGGCGTGTCTAATTCGCCTGATCAAACATTAAGTTCAATAAGGTCAATAGGAGCCATAACATGGCACGCGCACGCGGTATGAAGCTTTCGGCGCCGACGCAGCTGTTCTTTCTAATTTCGTTGGCGCTCGCTGCCTTAGCTCTAATCTCCTTCCTTGTACGTATTCCCAATTTAAGCCCACACGCATTTTGGATTGCGATTATTGCCTATGTCGTTCTGGCAGTCGCCTGCGTGTGGAAAGGTGTCTAGGTTCCAGTGAATCAACGTTAGGCAATCGGCCCTGCGCAAGCGATGAGCCGAAGCGTTGCGGTTTCCATCCACACATTGGAGCGAGACATTGCGGCCTCCACTTCATTGCTTCGTCCGAGAAATCGATGCCGAGCAATCTCATTGAAGTGAAGCCTACATTTCTGGAAAATCGCTGTACTTATTAGCTAATCAGAAAAAGCTAACGAGTTTGAAATCAGCGAACAGCCTTGTTGGAACGGATTGTCGGAATGACTTCTAATTAGAATGTTCACTCATAGAAATTATTGGCGACCACAGCAGTGACCGGCCCCCACTGAGTGGTCCGGTTGGAATGTTAGTTTAGAGCTTGCATTTGCGCCATCGGTTTTGTTGCGGGCCATAGGATGGCCTCAGG
>LNFM01009966.1_pt1 | contig 15868 bp, 13 predicted proteins | sample 596031 | NCBI WGS metagenome assembly LNFM01 (sample SAMN04254537, study PRJNA301005) | activated carbon metagenome | isolation source: dual media filters at the Ann Arbor, Michigan drinking water treatment plant | place: USA: Ann Arbor | reverse complement strand
TCAGGTTGAACAGGGTCTGCAGGAAACGGCCCTGACGCAGGCGCTTCAGCAAATAGTTGTACTTCAGGTTCACAGGGGTCGGCTCTTTGCCGCCACCATAAACGATCCCGGGTACGCTGCCCTCACGACGAGCTTGACGAGCGGCCCCCTTGCCTGTCCCCGTCCGTACCTGGGCCTCAAGATCCGGGATCTCGCGTGCCATAGGTTCTCTCCATATATAAATCCGCCGCCCTCCAAGGGTGTGCGACGCGACCCCGGGCCTATAGCGGCGAATCGCAGCGATGAAAAGCGCCAATCCACCCGTGCCGGATTTTGCATCGTGTCGGCTGGCTTCCGGCAGGGCGAGGCGCTAGGTCAGGCGGCATGACACACGCCGATCCGATGCGCCCGCTTGCCACCCTGACCATCGCCCGACCCGCGCTTGCGGCCTTTCTGACGATGGGTGTCCTCTGGGGCACCTTCGCCGCGATCCTGCCCGACCTCAAGACCATGCTGGGTGTCGACGAGGCCGAACTGGGCCTTCTGGTCTTTGCCACCCCGGTGGCTGCGATGCTGGCGATGCTGGCCGCGCCGATGATCGGCGCCAGCCTTGGTCGCACCGCCCTGCCGGTTGCGGTTGGCCTGATGGCGGCGGCCTTCGCTTTGCCGGGGCAGGCGACGGTCTGGCTTTTCCCGCTGGCGATGGCGGCCTGCGGGGCGGCGACCGGGCTGACCGATGTCTTGATGAACGCCCGCGTCTCGGCGATGGAAACCGCGCGCGGCACCCCCCTGATGAACCTTGCCCATGCCGCCTATTCCTTCGGTTACGCAGGTGCGGCCTTCACCGTCGGAGGCTTGCGGGCGGCTGGCTGGGGCCCGGATGCGGTGCTGGCGCCGATGGCCGGGGTCGGCCTCGTTGGCGCATTGATGGCGGCAGAGAGTGACGGCCGGATCGACGGCCTCGCCCGCCCGAAGGACCGTGCCGCCGCACGGCTCGGTCTGGTGCCGGTGATTGGCGGAGGGATAGTCCTCATCGCCTTCATGACCGAAAATGCCGCCGAATACTGGTCGGCGCTGCATATCGAACAGACCTTGGGCGGCAGCCCGGCCCAGGGTGCCAGCGGTCCGGCGGTGCTGGCGTTGACGATGGGCCTTGCGCGGCTGGTGGGGCAGGGCATCGCGGCGCGGGTCGATCCCTTCCATCTCTTGAAGGGCGGGGCGACGGTCGCGGCCTTCGGCGCGTTGATCGCCTCGCAGGCGATGACCCCGGCAATGGCCTATGTCGGTTTCATCGTGATGGGTATCGGCGCTTCGGTCATCGCGCCCACCGCGTTTTCGCTGGTCGGCCAGTATGCCCCGGCAGCGGCCCGCGCGCGCGCGGTGGCGCGGGCGACGCTCCTTGGTTACTTCGGATATTTCGTCGGCCCGCCGCTTCTTGGCCTCATCGCGGGCAGCTTTGGGCTGCGGATGGCCTTCGTCTTTGCCGCCTGCCTTCTGGCGCTGATCTTCGTCCTTGCGCCGCTTCTGGCACGTCAGCGCACCTGAACCTCGATCAGCCGGGGGCCGTGACCCGAACGCAGCGCTGCCGCCAAGGCCTCCGGCTCCTCGCCCAACCGCGCATAGGGCAGGTCGCAGGCCGCCGCGAACGGCTCCAGCTTCAGGGGTGACGGCGTGCAGCCGATGATCGGTGTCTGCGCGCCGCGCATCGCCTCGGCGATCTCGCGGTAGCCGGCGTTGTTCCAGACGACGAAGGTCACCGGCAGGTTCTCATCCACCGCCACGCGCAACTCGGCCGCGCTGAACTGAAGCCCGCCATCGCCGATCAGGCAGACCACCGGCACTCCGGGCGCGGCGACCGCCGCACCGATCGCGGCACCGGGGCCATAGCCAAGCGCGCCATACCCGGTCGCCGCATTGAACCAGCCGCCGGGCCGGTCGTGATCGTAGTAAAGGTTGGCCGCATAAACCGGCTGCGTGCTGTCACCGACGATGATCGCACCCGGCATGGCGGCCCGGATCGCCTCGACCATCGCCAACTGACCCGGCATCGGCGGATAAAGCCCCGGCAGTTCCGAACGCGCAGCCTGCCGCGTTGCGGCGGCACGTTCCGCACCATCGCCCGCCTTGCGGCGGATCAGCGGCATCAGCGCCGCCAGCGCCGCCCCCGCATCGGCATGGATCGCCACCGCCGCCTGGTGCCGCGCCAACTGCTCCGCGCAGACATCGACCCGGATCATGCCTGACAGGTCCGGCACGCCGCCCACGGCATACATGTCATAATCCGTCGGCCCCAGTTCCGTGCCGATCGCCAGCACCTGCGACGCCCCGCCGATCAGCCCGCGCACCGCCACAAGGCTGGGAGAGGCCGGCACCACCAACGGATGCCCATGCATCGCGCCGCGCGCGTTGACCGTCTGCACCACCGGCGCATCCAGCGCCTCGGCCAGCGCCTGCAATGCCGACCCGTGCCCGCGCGTCCCGCCACCGGCGAGGATGACCACCCGCTCGGCCTCGTTCAAACGCGCTGCCGCCGCGTCAAGCGCGCCCGGCCCCGGCCGTTCCACCGCAACCGGTGCCGGCAACGCCGCACAGGGCAAGCCCATCACGTCGGTCGGGATCTCGATATGCACCGGCCCCGGCCGCCCTGTCGCCAGCGCCGCAAAGGCTCGGTCCAGCGCCCCGGCGAGCCCCTCGGGCTCCATCACCGTCTCGCTCGGGCAAAGCGCCCGCACCATCGCCGCCTGATCGGGCAATTCGTGCAGATGCCCGAACCCGCGACCCAGCGAGGCGCGCTTGTTGACGCCCGAGATCACCAACATCGGCACCGAATCTGCCTTGGCCTGCGCCATCGCGGTCAGCGCGTTCGTCAGTCCCGGCCCGGTGATCACCAAGGCGACCCCCGGCTTGCCCGATACCCGCGCATAACCATCGGCCATGAAGGCCGCGCCCTGCTCGTGGCGCGGTGTAACATGCCGCACGAGGCCCGTCGCCAGACCCCGGTAAAGCTCGATCGTATGGACGCCGGGAATGCCGAACACCACCTCGACGCCCCGCGCCGCCAGCCCCTCGATCAGCCGCTCGCCAACCGTGGTCATGCCGCCCGGCCCATCACCTGCGCCGCGTGGGCCGCGATCCGCCGCGCGGCCTCGGCCGTGACCTCATCGGGCTGCGTCAGCGTCAGCCGCAGCCAGCCCGCCAGCCCCGCGCCAAAGCTTTCGCCCGGCATCACCGCAACCCGCTGCGCGTCCAGAAGCCCGTCGGCAAAGTCCTGCCCCGAAAGCCCGGTTGCCCGCACATCGACCAGCGCGAACATCCCTGCCTCGGGCCGATGGACGCGCAGGCCCGCGACCCCGTCCAGCCGGTCGGCAATCAGCGCGGCCCGGCGCGAGAACCGCTCCACCATCCCTGCCGCCACCGGCGACGGTTCCGACACCGCCTTCATCGTCATGTCCGCGATGAACGGCTGGCTGCCAAAGAGCATGGTCTCCGACAAAGGCAGCAGCCTTGCGCAGAATTCCTCCGGCCCGATGCACCAGCCCGACCGGAACCCCGGCGCCGCATGGGATTTCGAGATCGAGCAGGTCACGATCACCCTATCCGCCAGTTCCGGCAGATCGAGCGGCGAGGCGAAGGTATTGCCCGGAAACACCATGTCCTCGTAAACCTCGTCCGACAGGATCCAGAGGTCGTGCTTGCGCGCCAACGCGCCCAACGCCACCAGATCCTCGCGGCGCAGAAGCGCGCCCGTCGGGTTGTGCGGCGTGTTCAGGAACAGAACCCGGCTCGCCGGCGTGATCCGCGCGGCGACATCCTCGACCTGCATCCGGAACCCATGTTCGGGCCGCAGGGGCACCGGAACCATTTTGGCACCGGTCTGCGCGATGATCCCCTCATAGGTCGCATAAAGCGGATCACCGATCAGCACCTCGTCACCCGCTTCGGCAATCGCGCGCATCACGGTGTAAAGCGTGGTCTGGGTGCCGGGCAGGCACATCACCTGATCGGGCGTGATCGTCCGCCCGCGCCGTGCCGAATAGCGCGCGGCCAAGGCCTTCACCAACCCCGGCTCGCCGCGCCCGTTGGAATAGCCGGTGCGCCCCGCCAGCATCGAACGATGCGCCTCGGCGATGAATACCTCGGGGGTGGCCACGTCCGGCTCGCCGATGGTCAGCTCGATGATGTCCACCCCGCTTGCCTTCAGGCTGCGCGCCCGGGCGTGCAATGCCCATTTCGCCCCGCCAAGGCCTGCCAGACGGTCGGTGACCGATGCGTATCTCATGTCAATTTCTTTCCAGTGTCAGAAACCATTGCGGAATGGGCCAGAAGGTCCACCCCAAGTATTGCGCCGACCGACCGCAGGCCGATGGTGATGATCTCGCCCGGCGCGAAAGATCCGGTCAGCAGCGACCCCTCGACCCAAAGCCCGTCGATCAGCGCGTTGCAGGCAATCGCCTCGGCGCGCAGTTGGGCCGCGCCCGCCTCGCGCGGCAGGGCTGCGATCAGCGCCTCCAGCGCGTCGCGGTAGCGCAGATAGCCCGCCTCATGCACGTTCAAGAGGTCAGGGTCGTTGCGCACCTGATGCATGTAGCCCGCCCAAAGCCCGACCGCCGCGCTGTCGAGCACCGGCGGGCGCAGCGCGGCCGCGACAAAGGCCGCCAGCCGTTCCTCTGGCAGGGCACCCACGCCTTCCAGCGCGTCGGCCCCTTCGGCTGTCATGCTGTCCATCAGCGCGATATAGGCCGCGCGGGTAAGGTCGTCCTTGGTGCGGAAGTAGTGCCGGATCAGCCCCGGCGTCACCCCGGCCCGCGCCGCAATCGCACGCACCGTGGCCGCCTGCGGCCCGCCTTCGGCCACCAAGGCCTGCGTCGCCGCGATCAGCGACGACCTGCGGGTCTGTTCGCTTTCGCGGCGGTACTGGCGACGGGTCTGGTCCATGGGCGATGCAAGCTATTTTATACAAGCGGATAATCTCTCGCTTCGCCCCGCCGCCGTCAAGCCCCCGTTCCGACCCTTCCCAACCTCAGGGCGAACTCGGCGCTTCGCCGCCACGCGCCACATCCTTGTGGATGATCACATCGGCCTGCGGATAGGCCGCGATAATCGCGCGTCGCAGCGCGGCACCGATGTCATGCGCCTCGCGCAGCGTCTGGTCGCCGTCTAATTCGATATGCAGGTTCACGAAAACCCGGCTTCCCGCCATCCGGGTCTTGAGGTCATGGAACCCCCGCACCCCTGGCCAGTCGCGGGCCATCGCGGCGATCCCGTCGATCACCTCCTGATCCGCCGCCCGGTCCATCAGCGCGTCCCACGCCCCCTTGCCGATGCGCAGCGCGCCGAACGCAAGGACACCAGCGGCTCCAAGTGCGATCACCGCGTCGATCGACCCGATCCCGTAATTGCGCGAGACCCAGAGCGCGGCAATCGCGCCCAGGCTGGGCAACAGGTCGCCAAGGTAATGCAGCCGGTCCGCTGCCACCACCCGGCTGCCGGTCCGCTTGGCAACGCGCCCCTGCCACCACACCAGCGCCAGCGTCAGCACCACCGAAACCGTCATCACGATCATGCCGCGCCCTTCCGACGCCAGCGCTACCGGCTCTGGCGCGATCAGGCGGCTGACGGCGGCATAGCCGATGACGCCAGAGGAAATCAGAATGAAGGTCGCCTGCGCCAGCGCGGTCAGATCCTCGGCCGAGGTATGGCCGAACGCGTGGTCCTCGTCGGCCGGGCGGGCGGCATAGATGATCGCCGCCGCCGCCCCCAGCGACATCATCAGGTCCAGCGCGCTGTCGGCCAGCGACGCGGCAATCGACAGCGCCCCGGTTTCCGCCAGCGCCCAAAGCTTCAGCCCGACCAGCACCGATGCCACCAGCACCGAGGCCAGTCCCGCCGACAGCGTCATCCGCACCAGATCGCGGCCATACTCTACATTGTCAGTCGACGGTCTCATCAGGCAACACACCCCACAGCGCGGACGTCCGGACCCAGCCTCGTTGCCCGTCGAACCCGACCCGGCACCATCCGCCACGACATTCGAGCACCCGGCCTATCACGCCCTGCTCGGCCTGTGCCACCACCATTGCATCGTCACGCGGTTCGTCGCGGAATTCTGCCATGTCCAGCGTGACCAGCACACTGCGGACCCCCGACAGCAGCGAATAATGCACCCAGCCGCCGGCGCCGTCCAAGTCTTCGACGCGACGCCAGTTTTCGAACTCGGCCGTGATCTTCAGCGGCATCCCCGCACGGGTGAACACCCAGTCGATCCGGTGCGTAAGCCCCGGCCCGCGGCGCGCATTGCCTTCGCTGCCCTTCAGCGACACGAATCGCGGCAAGGGCAGGTTCGTCACGCAGCCCACCCCCGGCGCGCAAACCTTCTCGACCTTCGCCGAGGGCGCTGCGGCACCCTCCGCTTCGGTCTCCTGCGCCGGGGCAGGGGTCATGCCCAGCGTCAGAACCACCCCGACCGCACCGATCAACCGCCTCATCATCGTCTGCCTTGCTGCCTGTAACGCCGATCCGGACTGCCGGAACCACTGTCTCGCTCTTGCGGGCTTGTGCATCGCCGCGCTTAACGCCACCTTGCCGCATAGGCGGAAAATTTGGAAGACTTCGGGAGGATGCCAATGCCAACTGCCCGTCTGAGTGTGGTCGTGACGCGACGCCTGCCGGATGCCGTCGAAACCCGGCTGAAAGAGCTGTTCGATGTCGAACTGCGCGATCCCGACACCCGGATGACCCGCGAGGAACTGGCCGACGCCATGCGCCGCGCCGATGTGCTGGTGCCAACGATCACCGACCAGATCGACGCCGCCCTGATCGCGCAGGCGGGCGACCGCTTGAAGCTGATCGCCAACTATGGCGCCGGGGTCGATCATATCGACGTCGCCACCGCCCGCCAGCGCGGCATCCTCGTGTCGAACACCCCCGGTGTGGTCACCGAAGATACCGCCGACATGGTGATGGCCCTGATCCTTTCCGTCACCCGCCGCATCCCGGAAGGGTTGCAGGAAATGCAGGCCGGCACTTGGGCCGGATGGTCGCCGATGGCGCATCTTGGTGGCAGGCTCGGCGGCCGCCGCCTTGGCATCCTCGGCATGGGACGCATCGGTCAGGCCGTCGCCCGCCGCGCCCGCGCCTTCGGCTTGCAGGTGCATTACCACAACCGCAAGCGCCTGCGCCCGGAAGTGGAAGCCGAGGTGGAGGCGACTTGGTGGGAAAGCCTCGACCAGATGATCGCGCGGATGGATATCGTGTCGGTCAATTGCCCGCACACGCCTTCGACCTTCCACCTGATCAACGCACGGCGGCTGAAGCTGATGAAACCCAGCGCCGTCATCGTCAACACCTCGCGCGGCGAGGTGATCGACGAAAACGCCCTGACCCGCGGCTTGCGGGCAGGCGAACTGGCGGGTGCCGGTCTTGATGTCTACGAGCACGGCACCGAGGTGAACCCGCGTCTGCGCGAACTGCCGAACGTGGTGCTGCTGCCGCACATGGGCTCGGCCACCATCGAGGGGCGGATCGAGATGGGCGAAAAGGTCATCATCAACATCAAGACCTTCGCAGACGGCCACCGCCCGCCCGATCAGGTCGTGCCCGGAATGCTCTGACTCGCCCGGAAACGGCTCGCTGCACCCTGTAGTTGACTCTTCGGGCGGCAAAAATCCGCTCGGTTGAATTCCCTCATTGTTTCCGAAACTTGCCGGAATTGTTTCAAAAAAACATGCGAAAGCAGGGCTTGAACTTCAAGTTATGCACAGGGAAAGCACGCTCTCGGCTTGAGACGCATCATGTGTGCGCATATGGTGACGGGCCTGCAAGGCGGCCCGCCGTCTTGCCAACCCGGAGACTGTGATGAAGTATCTGCTCGTATCTGTGCTCGCCATGTCCATGACGATTGCCACCCCGGCCGCCTTTGCCGGTGGCCCGGTGATCATCGAGGAAGAAGGCAATCCCGAAGTTATCGTCGACCGCCCGGCCTCGACCGTCGGCATCCTGCCGATCCTGATCGGCGTTGCGGTCCTCTGCGCCGTGGTCTGCGGCGGCGGTGGTTCCGACACCCCCGACGCCCCGCCTCCGCCACCGCCTCCTCCGCCACCGCCACCGCCGAAGGTCTTGAACTGACCTCGGTGTAATACCTTCCTGCCGGGCGAAATCGGGCGCAGCCTAAACCGCTCGCTTAAAATCGGTCCGCCCGGCAGGCGCTGATATCTCGCTGCGCTACCCGCCCGGCGATGAGGTCAGCCACGATTTCCGCCGTGACCGGCGCCAGCGTCACCCCCAGATGGCCATGCCCGAAGGCATGTATCACCTCAGTCCCGCCGCGCGACGGGCCGATCACCGGCAGGCTGTCGGGCAGCGACGGGCGAAACCCCATCCATTCGCGGTCAGGCTGCCCAAGGTCCGGGAAAAACGCCCGCGCCCCCTCGACCAGCCGTGCGATCCGGTGCGGTGACGGCGGCAGGCTCAGCCCGCCCAACTCCACCGTCCCGGCAACCCGCAAGCGTCCTTCCATCGGGCAGAAGTAGAACCCCCGCGCCGCAGCCGCCACCGGCCGGGTCAGGCGCGCATCGGGCATGTCCCACTCCACGTGATAGCCGCGCTCGGTATCCAGTGGGATGCGGTCGCCCGCCTGTGCCGCAAGCGCCCGCGAATGCGCCCCCGCCGCGATCACCACCCGCCGCGCGTGCAGATGCAGCCCCGGCCCTTCGATCAGCACACCGTCCGGCCGCCGCTCCAGACGCTCGGCCCGCGCCGCGATAAGCCCCGCCTTCGCCGTCACCGCCGCCGCCAGAAGCCGCATCATCCGCCCCGGATCGGACAGGAACCGCGCGCCCGTGAAAACCGCCCCGCCGCCCTTCACCGCAGGCAATCCCGGCTCCAGCGTCGCAAGCGCCTCTGGCTCGATCAGATCGACGACGACCCCAAGCGCCCGCCGCGCCGCCATGTCGGCCTCGGCGGCCGCGAACTCGGCCTCCGTCTCGTAAAGATAAAGACACCCCCGCCGCTGCAGGATGCCCGCGCCCGCTACCCGCAGCGCCAGATCCTCCCAGTATGGCCCCGCCCCGGCCAACAGCGCCGCAATCGCCGCCGCGTTCCGCGCCGCCGCCGCCGGCAGCGACTGCACCGCAAAGCGCATCAGCCACGGCGCCAGCGTCGGCAAAGCCCGGTGCCGGATCGCCAGCGGCGAGGTCCGGCTGGTCAGCAGGCTCGGCAGGTTCCAGAGCACCGCCGGAGTGCCGACCGGGCTGACCGCGTAATCCGCGATCGTCCCGGCATTGCCGTAGCTTGCCCCCATTCCCGGCTCGCCGGGATCGACCAACACCACCTCACGCCCGTCGGCCAACAGCCGTTCGGCCACGGCAAGGCCGATCACCCCCGCGCCGATGACGGCAATGTCGGTCGTCAGGCGCTGCACTTACATGCAGGCCTCGAACAGCGCGCGGGTGTTGTCGCGCGTCATCGCAATCGGGTTGCCGCCGCAGGACGGGTCTTCCAGCGCCATGTCGGTCAGCATCTCCAGATCGCCGACCTTCACGCCCATCGCCGTCAGGTTCTCCGGTATCGCCAAGGCCGCGCGCAGGTCCATGATCCTCGCCTTGAAGCCGTCAAACCCGCCCTTGATCCCGATATAGGCCGCCGCCGCCTCGATCCTTGTCTCGATTGCGGGCCGGTTGAAATCCAGGACCATCGGCATCACCACCGCGTTCGTCGTGCCGTGATGCGTGCCGTAGACTGCGCCCACCGGGTGCGACAGCGAATGTATCGCCCCCAGACCCTTCTGGAACGCCACCGCCCCCATCGCCGCCGCGCTCATCATGTGGGCGCGGGCATCAAGGTCATTTGGCTCGCCATAGACGCGCGGCAGGTTCTCGAACACCAGCCGCATCCCTTCGAGCGCAATCCCCTGGCTCATCGGGTGGTAGAACGGCGAGGAATAGGCCTCAAGGCAATGCGCCAGCGCGTCCATTCCGGTACCAGCGGTGATGAAGCGCGGCATCCCCACCGTCAGTGCCGGGTCACAGATCGTGACCGCAGGCATCAGCTTCGGATGGAAGATGATCTTCTTCTTATGCGTGGTCGAGTTGGTCAGAACCCCCGCCCGCCCAACTTCCGACCCGGTGCCAGCCGTCGTCGGCACCGCGATGATCGGCGCAATTTTCGCCGCATCGGCGCGGGTATACCAGTCGTCGATATCCTCCAGATCCCAGACGCTGAGGCCCGACTTCTGATGCGCCATCAGCGCGATCATCTTGCCAAGGTCCAAGGCCGAGCCCCCACCAAAGCAGATTACCCCGTCATGCCCGCCCGAGAGGTAAACCGCGATCCCGGCGGTCATGTTGGCCTCGTTCGGGTTCGGGTCCACCTCCGAAAACACCGCGCGCCCCATGCCCGCGCGCTCCAGCACATCCAGCGCCGCCGCCGTGATCGGCAGCGAGGCCAAAGCTTTGTCGGTGACCAGCAGCGGCTTCTTCAGCCCGATGCTGGCGGCATGGTCGGCAAGTTCCGAAATCCGGCCAACGCCGAACTTGATCGCGGTCGGGTAAGACCAGTTACGGCTGGGAACGGAATGGGCGGCGGTGGTCATGGCGTCAGACTTTCTTGAAATGGTAGGATTTTGGCCGGGTCACCGAATGGAACCCGAGGTAGGAAAGCGATCCGCCGCGCCCGGTGTCCTTGCACCCGGTCCAGCACAGCGCGGGGTCAAGGTAATCGGCGCGGTTCATGAACACGGTGCCGGTTTCGACCTGTTCGCCCAGCTTGGCGGCGGTGTCGTAATCCTGCGTCCAGATGCTCGCGGTCAGGCCATAGGGCGAGTCGTTCATCAACCGCAGCGCCTCGGCATCGTCCTTCACCTTCATGATCCCGACGACCGGGCCGAAGCTTTCCTCCATCATCACCCGCATCGAGTGGTCGACGTTCACGAGGATCTGCGGCGCGAGGTAAGCCCCACCATCATCCGCCGGGAACAGCGCCGGGTCGATCAACGGCTTTGCCCCCTGCGCCACCGCTTCCGCGATCTGCTCGCGCACCACCTTTGCAAACCGCTTGTTTGCCATCGGCCCGAGCGTGCTTTCGGCATCAAACGGGTTGCCCAGTTTCAGCGTCTTGACCCAAGCCACCGCCTTTTCGACGAAGGCATCGTATAGGCTTTCGTGAACGTAAATCCGTTCGATCCCGCAACAGCACTGGCCGGCGTTGTACATCGCGCCATCCATCAGCGTATCGACCGCAGCGTCCAGATTGGCATCCGCCCGCACATAGCCGGGGTCCTTGCCACCAAGCTCCAGCCCCAAGGGCGTGAAGGTGCCAGCCGCCGCCCGCTCCATCGCCTGACCGCCCGCAACCGACCCGGTGAAGTTCACAAACCCGAACGACCGCGCCGCGATCAGCGCCTCGGTCGTCGCATGATCGAGGACCACGTTCTGGAACACGTCCTCCGGTACGCCCGCCGCGTGGAACGCCTCGGCCAGTCGCTCGCCCACCAGCATCGTCTGGCTGGCGTGCTTCAGCATCACCGTGTTGCCCGCGATCAGCGCCGGAACCAGCGTGTTGATCGTGGTCAGGTAAGGATAGTTCCACGGCGCCACGATGAACACCACGCCCACCGGATCCCGCGCGAGGTAGCGGCGAAACTTGTCGCTGTCCTCTACCACCACCGGCGCCAGCGTAGCCGCTGCGATCTCTGCCATGTATTCGGTGCGGGCGTTCACCCCGCCGAACTCGCCGCCAAACCGGGTCGGGCGGCCCATCTGCCACGCGATCTCCTCGACGATCACGTCCTTCATCTCGTTAAGCTTCACCACACCGGCCTTTACCAGCGCGATCCGCTCTTCAAGCGGGCGCGCGGCCCAGCCCTCTTGCGCAGCCTTTGCGCGGGCGACAGCGGCCTTGGCCGCGTCCTGCGAAAGCGGGGTCCGTTCGGCATAGACGCTGCCATCGACGGGGGAAATCAGTTGAATCGGTTTCATGTCGTCCTCGTAGGTCGGGGCGTGCCCCGACATTCAGAAAAGAGTCGGGGCACGCCCCGACCCACATACTCATCCGGCGCTCGGCCCCTTACGCCCGTTCAAGCAGGCGTTGAAGTTCAAAATCGGTGACGACGCGGTCGGTCTCGGCGATCTCCCATTGGGCGGCGTGGTGATAGTGGTCCACCACATCGTCACCAAAGGCCGCCCGCAACATCTTCGAGCCTTTCAGAAGCGCCGCCGCATCCCGCAGATTATGCGGAATCTCCCGGATACCGGCAGTGTTGTACATGTCGCCCGACATTTCCGGCTCCAGCTCCATCTTGCCCTCGATCCCGGCGAGACCCGCCGCCAGCAGCGCCGCACAAGCGAGGTAAGGGTTCACGTCACTGCCCGGAATCCGGCATTCCACCCGCACCGCCTTGGTATGCGTGCCGCAAACGCGAAAGCCCGCCGTGCGGTTGTCGGCACTCCACACCGCTTTCGTCGGCGCGAACATCCCGATGGTAAAGCGTTTGTAGCTGTTGACGTAGGGTGCCAGAAACGCCGTCAGTTCCTGCGCGTGGGCCAGTTGCCCGGCCATGTAATGCTTCATCGTGGCCGACATGCCGTGCTTGTCGCTGTCGTCCTGAAACCACGGCTTGCCGTCCATCGACCACAGGCTCTGGTGAATGTGGCTGGACGACCCCGCCTTGCGGTGATCGTATTTCGCCATGAAGGTCACCGACTTGCCCTTGGTCCAGGCAATTTCCTTGATGCCATTCTTCACGATCACATGGTTGTCGGCCGCATCCAGCGCGTCGGAATAACGGTAGTTCACCTCTTCCTGACCCGCGTCCGCCTCACCCTTGGAGTTTTCCACCGGGATGCCCGCGCCATAAAGCCCGTTGCGGATCGCACGCATCACGTCTTCTTCCTTGGTGGTCTGGAAGATATGGTAATCCTCGTTATAGCCGCTCACCGGCTTCAACGCCGCCAGCCCGCCGTCGCGCAGGTTCTCGTAGCTGTTTTCAAACAGGTAGAACTCCAACTCCGTCGCCATCATCGGCTCGAAGCCCATCGCCCGCGCACGCGCCACCTGTTTCTTCAAGATCGCGCGCGGCGAATGCGGAACCTCATGCCCGTGGTGGTCCAGCGTATCGCCAAGGACGAGCGCGGTTCCCGGCAGCCATGGCACCGGGCGCAGCGTTGTCATGTCCGGCTTCAGCACGTAATCGCCATAGCCCGTCTGCCACGACGAGGATTTGTAGCCCTGCACCGTCGTCATCTCCATGTCGACCGTCAGCAGGTAATTGCAGCAATGCGTCTCTTCCCAGCCGCCGTTCACAAAGAACGCGGCATGGAAGCGCTTGCCCATCAGGCGGCCCTGCATGTCGATCCCGGCCACCAGAACGGTGTCGATGTCGCCGCGCGCAACGGCCTCTTTCAATGCGTCGAATGTCATGTTTCCAGGCATGGAATCTATCCCTCAAAGTCCCGTTTGGCCCGCTATGCGCAGGCATGATGGCGCCACCGAATTCGGGCTTTCTGGGCCAGCAATGCGGGCCGACCCCGTTTGCCTGTTCTTGGGTCCGCATGGACCATCCCTCCGCCGGTCCTGAAGGGACCGATAATTTGATCATAACCAGAAGCGAAGCGCGCGCAACGCCTGTCGCGCGCGCCCCGAAGGCATCAGGTGTAGCGATAGGGCCGCCCGGCCTTCGTCATCGTCTCGTTGTACTGCTTGATGATCGCCACGACCTTGGCCTTCACCTCGGATTCCGCCGCGATCTCGTCCCAGAACGCCACGGCGGCATCTTCCACCGTCTTCCATTCGGCATCCGGGATGGTGGTCAGCGCCAGCTTGCCGCCGTTCACGCGCAGATCGGCCTCGCCACCCCAGTACCAGTGCTGGCGGTAGTAGTGCGACGATTCAAAGCAGGTCGCCAGCAGCTCCTGAAGGTTCGGCGGCAGAGCGTTCCAGCGGTCCATGTTGGCGAAGAAATGCCCGATCCACGCGCCCGAGATGTTGTTGGTCAGGAAATGGGTCGTCACGTTCGACCAGCCCACCGTGTAAACCTCGGTGATGCCCGACCATGCCAGCCCGTCCAATTCGCCGGTCTGCATCGCAACCTCGACGTCCTCCCACGGCAGGGTGACCGGCACCACGCCGAACTGCGTCAGGAACCGCCCGGCAGTCGGGAAGGTAAAGACACGCAGCCCCTGCAGGTCGGCCAGGCTGTTAATCGGCTTGTTGGTGGCAAAGTGGCAGGGGTCCCACGCCCCGGCCGAGATGTGCTTGACGCCCACCGCGGCATATTCATCTTCCCAGATCTGCTTCAGCCCGTATTTGTTGAACAGGGCCGGCACATCGAGGCTGTAGCGCAGGGCCATCGGGAAATAGCCGCCGAACACCGTCACCTCGGTTGGCGAGGCCATGGAATCGTCGTCGGACTGCACGCAGTCGATGGTTCCCGATTGCATCGCCTGGAACAACTCACCCGTGGGCACCAGTTGGTCTGCATAGAAAAGCTCGATCTCCATCTGTCCGGCTGCAAGGCGGTTGAAGAGATCGATCGCGGGCTTGACCACCTCTTCGCCAAGGGCCGCGCCGGCATAGGTCTGCATCCGCCACTTGATAACATCCTGCGCGCGCCCGACGTTCGGGGCGGCAAGCGTTGCAGCCCCTGCAAGGGCACCCTTGGTAAGGAAGGAACGTCTGGTCGTCATGGAAAGCCTCCTTGGGTTGGTGTGAGCGGGGGCGGTTTCGCCGCCCCTCAGGTATCAATCGGGGTAGAACTTGTTGGGCAGCCAGAGCGCGATCTCCGGAAAGATCATGATCGTCGCCAGAGCCACCACCATCACGGCCACGAACGGCGCGACCGACGTATAGATGTCACCCATCGTTATTTCCTTGGGCGCGAAGGCCCGCATCAGGAACAGGTTGTAACCGAATGGCGGCGTCAGGTAGGCGATCTGGCAGGTGATGGTATAAAGCACCCCGTACCATATCAGCACGTCGCGTGGCGGGATGCCAAGGTCCAGTGCGGCCACCAGCGGCACATAAAGCGGGGCCACGATCACCAGCATCGCGGTGTCGTCCAGAAACATGCCCATGATCAGGAAGGAAAGCTGCATCAGGATCAGGATGGTCCATGGCCCGAAGCCCAGTTGTTCGGTGAACAGGGTCTCCACCGCCTTCACCGCGCCGAGGCCGTCGAACACCGCGCCAAACGCCAGCGCGGCCAGAATGACCCACATGAACATGCAGGAAATCGCCAGCGTGTTGCGCGTGGCAGATTCCAGCACCGCCCGCGTGAAGGTGCGCTTTATGACCGCGCCCGCCACCGTGGCCAGCACCCCGATCACCGAGCTTTCAACCAGCGAGGTGAAGCCGTAGATGAACGGCACCATCATCGACCCGAAGATCACGAAAGGCAGGATGCCCGCCCGCAGGGACGCGATCTTCTCTGCCGTGGTGATGCGCGCCCGCTCCTCGGCATCCAGCGCCGGGCCAAGATGCGGCTGGAACGCGCAGCGAATGGCGATATAGGCGATGAACATCGTTGCCATCAGCAGGCCCGGCAAGATGCCCGCCAGCCACAGCTCCGACACCGGCGCCCGCGCGATCATCGCATAAAGCACCAGAACGACCGATGGCGGGATCAGGATGCCAAGGCTCGACCCGGCTTGAATGACCCCGGTGACCATCCGCTTGTCATAGCCCCGCCGGAGCAGCTCCGGCAGCGCGATGGTCGACCCGATCGCCATCCCTGCGACCGACAGCCCGTTCATCGCGGAAATCAGCACCATCAGAAGGATCGTCCCGATCGCCAGCCCGCCCGGTATCCGCCCGAACCAGACATGGAACATCCGGTAAAGGTCATCGGCCAGCCGCGCCTCCGACATCACATAGCCCATGAACACGAACATCGGCAGCG
>LNFM01008208.1_pt1 | contig 15868 bp, 13 predicted proteins | sample 596031 | NCBI WGS metagenome assembly LNFM01 (sample SAMN04254537, study PRJNA301005) | activated carbon metagenome | isolation source: dual media filters at the Ann Arbor, Michigan drinking water treatment plant | place: USA: Ann Arbor | reverse complement strand
TATTTTTACTTGTTTGGTGGGGGGGCGGGCTGCGGCGCGAATAGAACGGCCGTGAGTTCGTCGATGAGCGCCGAGGCGTCGGCGGCGGTTTGGCCGGTTCCGAAGACGTAGTGGTCGGGGCGAACGAGGACGACCGCTGCGTGATGGCGGTCGAGCCAATCGCGGAGGATTTCATCGCTTTCGTCGATGGAGATGACGCCTGCCGGAGCGGTTGGGCCGATTGAGGCGAGCTTCACGCCGAGGCGTTTCGCATGGGGATCGTCAGCAAAAGACGAGATGTCCACGCTGCGCGAAACGAGGCGGAAACCGGTGCCGGTCACGTCATCGAGCAACGCCTCTCCATTGGCGGTTCGCACGCGCGGCTGCGGGAAGAGGGTGCCGACGGCACTGCTCGTATCGCGGCGCGAGAGAATGCCGCCGGCCAGATCCGGGATGAACGTCTGTCGGACGCGTTCGACGCCGTCTGGGCTCGAGAGCAGCGCCGCGTCGCGGATGGCGGCCTTGGCCGGATCGCGTTCGCAGATGATACGGCCGAGGTCCTTCGCGGCTTGTGTCGTTCCGCGGACGTGTGGCGCGCGCTCGTCCCTGTAGGAGTTCAGAAGGGTTTCAGCAGGTGCGTCGCCACGGAGAATGAGATCGAGCTTCCAGGCGAGGTTGGTGGTGTCGCGGAGGCCCTGACACATGCCCTGGCCGAGGAAAGGCGGCGTCATGTGGGCGGCATCACCGGCGAGGATGATGCGCCCCAGGTGCCATTGCTTGGCAACGAGGGCGTGGAAGCGATAGGTCGATGACCGCCATAGCTTGGCGTTGGAAGGCGAGATCCAGCGCGAGAGTACTTTCCAGATCTGCGCTTCCTGGTTCATCTGTTCTGGCGTTTCGCCGGGCAGCAGCATCAGTTCCCATCGGCGGTGCTGGCCCGGCCCGATGACGTGCGTCGAGGGGCGCGCGGGCTCGCAATACTGGACGTTGGTTTTCGGCAGGTTCGGCAAGTGATGGAGATCGACGATGGCATCGACGACCAGCCACGGCTCGTCGAAATCGAGGTCGTCGAAGCCGATGCCGAGGCGGCGGCGCATCGGACTCGAGCCGCCATCGCAGGCGACGACGTAGCGGGCGCGAATGTGTTCGGTCGAGCCTTGGCTCGCACCTGGCGGCGAGCGCACGGTAAGGGTGACGGCATCGGCGTCCTGGGCGACGTCGGTCACTTCCAAGCCGAGGCGTACTTCGACGCTCACACGCTCGCTGGCGCCGTCGCGCAATAGCTGGTCCACCGCCGGCTGCGAGAACAGATAGTTCGGGCACCAGCCGAGCGCGTAGGGCGGGGCCTCGGTGATAAGCTTCTTGATGATCCGGCCGTCGAGCCCGTAATAGATCGAGCGGTCGAAAATCGCTGTGTGCGGCAAGACGCGGTCGGCGAGGTCCAGGTGCTGGAAGGTCCGCATCGCTTCGTGGTCGAGCACGACGGCACGAGGGCGTGGATGCACGTCGACATCGCGGTCGATCGCGAGCGTGCGGATGCCGCGGACGCCGAGCAGGTTCGCCAGCGTCGCTCCGACCGGCCCCATTCCGATGATCGCGACGTCGTAGTCCGCAGCACTCGTCATGTCGCGTCCGCCCTCATGCTCGAAGCCCGTGCGCGTGCCCCGAGGCCGAGGCTCAACCCGTCAGCCGCTCGATGTTGGCGCCGACGCCTGTCAGCTTTTCTTCGAGGTGCTCGAAGCCGCGATCGAGATGGTAGACGCGGTTGATCATCGTCTCGCCGTCGGCCATCAGTCCAGCGATCACGAGCGAGACGGAAGCGCGCAGGTCGGTCGCCATGACCGGGGCGCCGGTCAGCCGCTTGACGCCCTTGACCGTCGCGCTGTCGCCGTGGAGTTGGATTTCCGCGCCGAGGCGTGCGAGCTCTTGCACGTGCATAAAGCGGTTTTCGAAGATGGTTTCCCGGATCACGCTCGTGCCGGTGGCGCGGGTCATCAGGGCCATGAACTGCGCCTGGAGGTCGGTGGGAAAGCCGGGGAACGGCTGCGTCTCGACAGAGATCGGTTCGATACCGCTGCCGTTGCGGCGCACGCGGAGGCCGGTTTCGGTTTCAGTCACTTCTGTGCCGGTCTTCTTGAGAGCGTCGAGCGCAGTGTCGAGAAGGGCATAGCGTGCGCCTTCGAGGACGACATCGCCGCCGGTCGCGGCGACGGCCATGGCGAATGTGCCGGCCTCGATGCGGTCGGGCAGAACCGTGTGCGTCGCGCCTTCGAGGCGGTCGCGGCCCTGGATGCGTAGCGTCGACGTGCCGATGCCGTCGATCAGTGCGCCCATTTTGATCAGGCAGTGGGCGACGTCGCCGATCTCGGGTTCGCGTGCAGCGTTGTCGATGACGGTTTCGCCCTTGGCCAGCGCCGCGCCGAGGAGGGCTGCGTGGGTGGCGCCTACGGAGACCTTCGGGAATACGATGCGGCCGCCACGCAGGCCCTTCTTCGCGTGGGCGATGACGTAGCCGGCTTCGATGTCGATTTCCGCGCCGAGCGCCTTCATGGCCAGCAGATGCAGATCCACCGGGCGTGTTCCGATCGCGCAGCCGCCGGGCAGGGAGACGCGGGCTTCACCGCAGCGCGCCAGCAAGGGAGCGAGAACCCAGAAACTCGCGCGCATCCGCGAAACCATTTCGTAGGGTGCCGTCGTGTCGACGATATCGCGGGCGGTGATATGGTAGGTCTCGCCCATCATGCCGGTCGGGTTCGCGCGCTTGCCTTCGATGGTGTGGTCGGCGCCGTGATTGCGGAGGATGCGGGCCAGGAGCGCCACGTCGGCGAGGTTGGGCACGTTTTTGAGAGTCAGGCGGTCCGACGTCAGCAGGCTCGCGATGAGCAGCGGCAGAGCGGCGTTCTTCGCGCCCGAGATCGGCATCGAGCCCTGAAGCCGCTGCCCGCCTACGATCTTGATACGGTCCATGTCGGCCCCCGTGCAGCTCGATGCGGCTCAGATCGGGTGACCTGATTCGCGTGAATTCCGTCCCATTTAAGCCCCGCAGCATGGCTCTGCAACCGCGCCGAGGGGCGGGGTCCTATGCTGGGTCCTGGCGGTACCAGGACTTGACCTGTCATCGTGCCGGTAGTGTGGTGGCGACGAAGCTATATCGAGGCCGGGAGGCACGCTCCTCGCGGTTCACCGGGACTGTATGGGAGACTGCCGCGATGGCTAAAATCGTGACTGCGATGGCGACGACGCATGGCCCGCAGCTTCATACCGACGTGGAAAAGTGGCATCTGCGGGTGATCGCGGACAAGGGCCGCCGGCATCCGTTCCGCGGCGGCGAGTACAGCTTCGACGAACTCGTCGAGCTTCGCTGCAAGAAGGAGGGGCTCGAGACGCGCGCATCTTTCGAGGCGCAGAAAGGCTATCACGCGCGCTGTCACGCCGCGATGGACAAGCTCGCCGCCAAGTGGGACGAGTTGAAGCCCGACATCGCTGTCATTCTCGGTAACGACCAGAACGAGATCTACGAGACCGATACGCTGAACCCCGCGTTCATGGTGTTCTACGGCGACAAGATCCCGCACCATCCCCAGGACAAGGCCGATCTCGCCAAAATGCCGCCGGGCGTGGCGGAAGCCGAGATGGGGCACGCGGTGCCGGCTTACACGGAATACAAGGGCGTTCCCGAGCTGGGGCTGCACATCATCGACACGATGATCAAGAACGAGTTCGATGTGACCGCATGCAAGGACTGGCCGAAGAAGACGCGCAACGGCGCGAGCCACGCGTTCGGCCACATCTACCGGCAGGTGATGCGCGACAAGGTCGTGCCGAACGTGCCGCTCTATCAGAACACGTTTTATCCGCCCAACCAGCCGACCGCGCGGCGCGCCTATCGGTTCGGCCAGATCGTGCGGCAGGCGATCGAGAGCTGGCAGGTCGATAGCCGTGTCGCGGTATTCGCGTCCGGCGGCATGAGTCATTTCGTCATCGACGAGGAATTCGATCGCCGCTTCGTGTCGGCGCTGCAGAAAAAGGACAAGGAATATCTCACCTCGATTCCACTCACCGAGCTGCAATCGGGCACATCGGAGCTGAAGTCGTGGATCTCGCTGGCCGGCGTGCTCGAAGCTCACTCCACCGAAATGCACGAGCTGGATTATGTGCCCTGCTACCGCTCGATGGCGGGCACCGGCACTGCCAATGGCTTCTACTGGTGGGACATCAAGTGATCATCGAGGCGCTCGGTTGAGGGCTCAGCCATGCCGGTCATGCCCGATATCCCGAAGGCCGAGATCGCCATCGTCGAACAGACGAACGCGTTTCGTGTGGCCAACAAGCTGCAATCCGTGCGCACGGCTCCGGCCTTGACCAAGGCCGCGCGTGAGTTCGCGGGTTTCCTGTCGTCATCGACGTTGTTCTCGCACGAGGCCGATGGTCGCCGGCCGATCGATCGAATCAAGGCGGCGGGCTATGCGCCGTGCGCGACGGCGGAAAATCTCGCGTGGCACAGCGATTCGCGCGGTTTCGAGACGCTGCAACTTGCGACGGCGACGGTCGAAGGTTGGAAGAACTCACCCGGTCATCGCAAAAACCTGCTGATGGATCATGCGACCGAGACCGGCGTGGCCATCGTCAAGACGCGGCGTGAGGAGAAGTATTTCGCGGTGCAGTTGTTCGGGCGACCCGACACGTTGAAGTACAGTTTCCGCGTCGAGAACACGGCGGCTCGCGAGGTCGTCTATCGGGTCGCCGGCGAAGCGATGCGCGTTGCGCCGCGGCAGATCGTGACGCATACGGCCTGCCTGCCGGCCGAGATCGCGATCGACGTTAAGGCGGGCGGCTTGCTCTCGAAGGACGTCACGTCGACTTATCAAGCCAAGGGTGGGCAGGTTTATCGCCTTACCGGCAAGGGCAGCGAGATTGCCGTGGAGGTTGTGGAGAAGTGATGGTGGGGCAACTTTTTCTTTGCCGGCGTGGGCGTTGTCCGTGAGCAAAAAATCCTTGCCATAACTCTGAAGGTCCCCAGGTTCGCTCGTTCGGGGAAGCAGTTTTTCGAGGTGGGCGAAATCGACGCCGAGCGTGGACGCCCGGTGCAAGGTGTGCGAGCACGGTGTCCCACATATATACAGGCGCATTGCAATCGGCTTAGTCTCGCGCCAACGCTCCGGCGAACGATGACGGAGCGCGAGAATCGAAACGGGAGAGAACGAATGGTGCTTTGCAGGTCGGTTGCAGTCGCGGGTGCGCTACTGGTTTCGGGCGCGGTCGGCGTCGCGCAGGCGCAGGAATGGCCGACGAAGCAGATCAAAGTCGTCGTGCCGTTCACGCCGGGCAGTGCTACCGATATCGTCGGCCGCGCCGTGTTCGAACAGATCGGCCGCGACAACGGGCAGTCCGTCGTGGTCGAGAACCGTGGCGGCGGCGGCACCACGATCGGCTCGGCTGCCGTGGCGAAGGCCGATCCCGACGGCTATACCGTGCTGGTCAACTCGACCTCGCATGTCGTCGTCGCGACCACTTTTCCGAAGCTTTCCTATAACGTAGCCGAGGACTTCACGGCGATTTCCCCGCTCGCTGCGCAGCCTTTCGTCGTGACGACGAGAACCAAGTACAAGTCACTCGCCGATTTCATCGCGCACGGTAAAGCCAATCCCGGCGCGATCAACTACGGGTCGGCCGGCATCGGTACCTCTGGTATGCTGTTCGCCGAACAGTTCGGCTTCGCCACCGGCATCAAAATGACCCATGTGCCGTTCCGCGGCACACCCGAAGCGATGACGGAGATCATCGCGGATCGTTTGGATATGTTCCCGGGGCCCGTCGTCTCCGTCGTCGAACTCGTCGCCGACAAGAAGGTTGCTGCGCTCGCCGTAACCACGCCCAAACGAACCAAGGCATTCCCGAACGTGCCTACCCTTCAGGAAGCCGGCGTCAAGGGTTCCGACTACATCTTCTGGGCCGGCGCCTTCGTGCCGGTGAAGACGCCGAAGGCCGTTTCCGAGAAGATTCATGCGGCGGTACTGAAGGCGTTGGCGAACCCCGACGTGATCAAGCGTATCGACAACTTGGGCGCCGAGCCCATGCCGATGCAGATGGCCGAGTTCGACAAGTTCGTGCGCGCTGAAATCAAGATGCACGCCGAGATCATCGAAAAAGCCGGCATCAAAACGCAATAGCGCGACGGCAGCCAATCCCAGTATGGCCGAAGAGGGATCGAATGATCGTTAATTCCAGGTCAAAGTTTCTCCCGTAACGTTCGGGTGGCGATGCCTTCTCGAGCGAGGGGCTTGGCAGCCGTCGAGCTGCAGCGCGCTTCTCGTGGGGGGCTGATGACCGGGAATTCTGGGCGGGACGCGACGCTGCCGTTCGCGGGGGCGGGTTCGGGTCCCTTGGCTGCGCTCGATAAACTTGCGGCGTTGGCAGACAATCGGTTGGTGCTCTGGGCGACGGTGCTCGCCTTGACCAGTCTGTTCTGGCTGACGTCGCGCCTGCCTATGGCAGATCTCCCTCAGCATGCCGGGCAAGTGTCGCTGTGGCGCGATGTTCTGTTGTCGACGTCGCCGTGGAGCGATCGGCTCTGGATCAACCTTGGTACGCCCTACCTCGTCGGGTATGCGCTGGCATTGCCGCTGGCGATGGTTCTGCCGGTCGGAGTTGCGCTTTCGATCGTGATGAGTTGCGCCTTCGTCGCCTTCGTCGGCTCTTTCGTGGCGTTGCGAAAAGAGCTGGGTGGCGATCCGCGATTGGATTGGCTGGGGTTGCCTTCATTCTTCGGGCTGGCGTGGCAGTGGGGGTTCTACCCCTTCGTCGTGTTGGCACCGCTCGTCTTCGTGTTCGTGCTCATTTGTTACCGGCACGTCGCCGCGCCGACGTTCGCGACGGCCTTGGGGTTGTCGGGCGTCGGTCTCATCATGTTGTTCGGGCATGGGTTGACCTTCATCTTCGCGTTCGTCGTGGGGGGGGCGCTCGTGCTCGTTTCTTCGCGCTCGGTGAGGCAGTTCATCGGGCTGGGAATACCGTTCGCCTTGCTTGCCTCTGCTTTCCTTCTATTTTTTCTTGCCAGCCGCGCCTTTGGGACGCCTGCTCAGAACGACGGTCTGATCACCGGCTTCTTTCCGCTCATGCGCCTCAGCGTGATGTTCGCGATGAGCCATGGCTTCGGCCAGGAGCTGGCGGTTGCCAGCGCCGCGCTGTTCCTGATTCCAATCGTGCTGGGCCTCGAGTTGGACAAACGGTCGGCAGTGCCGTTCGCAGTGCTTGCCGCCTGGATCATGTTGATGCCGCACGGGGCAATGGGGGCCGGCTATTTCTTCGAGCGGTTCGGCATGTTCAGCTTGCCGTTCTACTTGGTGATGTGGCGCCGGCCGACCGGCATATCAGCCCCGGCACGGATTGGGCAAAGCGCTTCGCTCGTCGCGATGGTGCTGGTGACGTGGGCGTCTTTCGCGTTGATGGCACATCGCATTCAAAGCTTCGGGCGCGAGGTCGCGGACTTCGAAACAGTGCTGGCGGCAGCCGAACCGGGCAAACGAGCAATGGGTATCAAGACCGACTACTCCAGTCCCGCGGCTGCACATTCCTTCATGTACCTGCATTTTGCGACTTGGTACCAAGTCGACAAGCGTGGTCTCGTGGACTTCAACTTCGCGCAAATTCACAACTTGGTCGTGCGCTATAAGCCCGAGCACCTGCCAGCAGTCGGCCTCAACTTCGAATGGCAGTCACACAATGTCGACTGGCATCGCCACCGCGCACGGGACTACGATTACTATTTCGTGCGCCACGGGCAGCGAGCGATCCCGCCGCAGCTTGTCGCCAACGGTGAATGCTCGATCGACGCGGTCGCGTCGTCTGGTGCTTGGACGCTGCTGAAACGCGGTGCCTGCAAGAATTGAAGCCGGCGATCAACCCTGCGACAGCAGCGCTTCGACGCGGCGACCGATGGCGAGGCTCGCGGTCAATCCGGGGCTTTCGATGCCGAGAAGGATGACGAGGCCTTCGGTGCCGTGGGTCTCGGTGCCATGAATGGCGAAGTCGGGAACGGGCTCGCCCTCTCGATAGAGTTTCGGCCGGATGCCAGTGTAATCGGGGTGTAGACGCGTCGCATCCAGGCGTGGGTAATAGGTACGAATGAAATCGAGGAATTGCTCGAGTTTCTCCGGCTTGAACGTATAGTCGATCGAGGGAATCCACTCGATGTCCGGGCCGAATTTGCATCGTCCGCCGACGTCGATCGTCGCGTGCAGGCCAAGCCACGCGCCCTGCGGCATCGGGTAGATGTGGCGTCCGAACGGGGAGCGGCCCGACAGCGCGTAGTATTGGCCAACGGCATAAAACGTCGGCGGCGGGCGGTAGGTCGTTTCGAAGTCGAGCGTGTCGGCGAGTATCGAACCGCCGAGCCCCGCCGACATGACGAGGCGGCGGCAGGTGATTGCTTGGGTTTCGGTATGGTTTTCGCCCACCTGCAACTCGAACAATCCGCCGGGGACGCGGCGTGCCCTTCGCACCGGCGATCGCAGCACGACTTGGGCGCCGTGGGCTTCGGCTTCGCCTTGTAACGCAAGCATGTAGGCGTGGCTGTCGACGATGCCCGTCGAGGGCGACAGTAGCGCCGCGACGCAGGCGACCTCGGGTTCGAGCGCTCTGGCCTGCGTGGGCGTCAACTCGACGAGATCGTCAACGCCGTTGGCGATGGCGGTTTTTTGGAGAGCTGCGAGCTTGCCCAGCTGCTCGGGCGCCGTGGCGACGAGGAGCTTGCTGCAGGGGCGGGCGGCGACGCCGTGGCGCTCGCAGAAGCGGTACATCTCGTGCTTGCCTTCGACGCACAACTCGGCCCGCAGGCTGCCCGTGGGGTAGTAAATGCCGGCGTGGATCACCTCGCTGTTGCGAGAGGACGTTTCCGAGCCGACGACGTCGTGCCTCTCGAGGACCATCACCTGTTGGCCGGCGAGCGCCAAGGAGCGTGCAACGGCCAATCCGACGGCGCCTGCGCCGACCACGATCGTCTCGACATCGGCTTGGATCGGGGCTGGCATAGCGGTTGGAGCTCCGGATGTGCGTACTCGATGCGAGCGGACTGGAGCCTTTGTGAAGCCACGGCGATCGGCGGGAGGTCAAGGGGCTTCTCGCCGCCGATGAAGGCTCAGGGCTTAGGACTTCATTTTCCATTCTGGATTAATGGTTTGCTGGGGGCGGATGCGCTTCGATCTCGTTTTGCGACGGGATCGTCCTGCCGGTGGGGCAGATGGCGCGGCATTTCTAGCCCGAGGTTCGTCAAGCGCGGTGTTGCGTCTTGTGTCGAGGTGTTCGCCGATGAATTTGCCGGGAGTAGGTGCGAGGACGGCCGGTAAGACCGCGCCGGAACTGCTCGAGGCACTAGCCGCCTGCCGGCCGGTTTTGCTCGCGGCCGCGTTGTTTTCCTGCCTGATCAATCTGCTGGCGCTCGCCAGCCCCATTTACATGCTGCAGGTCTACGACCGGGTGATCCCGTCGCACAGCGTGCCCACGCTGATCGGCCTCAGCATCGGCCTCCTTATTTTATTCGTGGCGTTCGGCTTGCTGGACGTCATTCGCGCTCGCCTGATGAGCCGGGTGTCGGTGCGCATCGAGAGACAACTGCGCGACCGTATCATCGGGCTCGTGATGACGCTGCCGTTGAAGGCCGGCCCCTCGGCCGATGCGCATCAGCCGATACGTGATCTTGAGCAGATCCGCGGATTCGCAGCGAGCGGCGGACCGATGGCGATGTTCGACATGCCGTGGATGCCGTTCTATCTGGGGCTCGTCTGGTTGTTGCATCCCTCGCTCGGGATGCTCGCGACGGCGGGTGCGCTCGTTCTCGTCGCGCTGACGATACTGACCGATGTGCGCGGTCGTGGGCCGACGCACGATCTCGTCACGAGTGGTGGATTGCGTGCGCAGATGGTGGAGGCGAGCCGGCGGAATGCCGCCGCGATCCGATCGATGGGGATGAGCGGGCGTCTGCGGGCCAGCTGGGCGGCAATCGACGAGCGCTATCTTGCTGATCACACCGCCGCGAGTGATGTCGTGGGAACCTACGGAGCGATCTCGCGCGTGTTTCGCCTGCTGCTGCAGTCGGCGGTGCTCGGGCTCGGTGCCTATCTGGTGATCGATGGACAGGCGACGGGGGGCGTGATGATCGCTTCGTCGATCCTGGTGTCGCGTGCGCTTGCGCCGATCGAAATCGCGATCGCCAACTGGCGCGGGTTCTTGGGTGCGCGACAGAGCTTCACACGGCTTTCGCTGCAGTTGCAGGCGATGCCCGAGCCGAAGCAGGGTCTCGCGCTGCCCGGTCCCCAGTCGATGCTCGATGTCGAAGGATTGTTCGCTGCAGCGCCGGGGCAGAGCCAGCCGGTCGTCATCAACGCGGGTTTTTCTCTCACCAAGGGAACTGCTCTGGGTATCATCGGTCCATCCGGCAGCGGGAAGTCGACGCTGGTTCGCGCTTTGATCGGAGCGTGGAATCCTCTGCGCGGCACGGTGCGGCTCGATGGCGCGGCGCTCGACCAATGGGCGCCCGACGATCTCGGTGTCCACATCGGCTATCTGCCGCAGGAATTCGAACTGATCGAGGGTACGGTCGCGGAGAACATCTCGCGGTTCGAGCAGGATGCTCCTGCAGATCTCGTGATCGACGCGGCGCGCAAGGCGGGCGTTCACGATCTCGTCGTTCGGTTGCCGAACGGGTACGAGACGCGGATCGGGGAATCCGGGGCTGGCTTGTCTGCCGGCCAGCGGCAGCGCATCGCTCTGGCGCGTGCGCTGTATCGCGATCCGTTCATGGTGGTACTGGACGAGCCCAATTCGAATCTCGACCACGACGGTGACCGGGCGCTCGAAGGCGCCATCGTCGGCGTGCGTCGTCGCGGTGGCATCGTGCTCATCGTGGCGCATCGGCCATCCGTGCTCGCGAATGTCGATTACCTCCTGCACATGACGGCGGGTCAATCACCAGTGTTCGGGACGAAGGCCGAGATCATGAAGCGGCTCGGCGCTTCACGCCCGGCTCCGCAGCCTCCTGCGGTGACGGGGGGCCCTGTCGGTGAGGCGATCGCCAAAATGCAGGCATCTCTGGCCGCCTGCGGCTTAGTGGGCAAAGGCGTGGCCGGCGATGCAATGGATGCGGGAGTTGCAGCGCCGCGTCTCAAAATGAACTCCGACGGCCAGTGAAGGAACAGGGCGCTATGGCGGTCGAGAAAAGCAGAGCATCGCTCAAGAACGCGGTGGGGCAACATCGCAAGGTGCCGGACGATCTGCGCGCTCATGTCGTTGCAGGTCTTGCGACCGTCATGCTGCTCGTCGGCGGACTAGGCGGCTGGGCCGCGACCACCGAATTGTCCGGTGCTGTAATCGGAGCAGGAACGGTCGTCGTCGATAGCAATGTCAAGAAAGTCCAGCACGCCAACGGCGGCATCGTCGGCGAGATCCGCGTGCGCGAGGGAGCGCGTGTGGAAAAGGGGGACATCGTTCTCCGCCTCGACGAAACCATCACGCGCGCCAATCTCGGTATCGTGTCCAGTCAACTCACCGAGCTCGAGGTCAAGCAGAGCCGCTTGGTCGCGGAGCGTGACGGGGAGGCCGATCTAATCATTCCGCCCGGCCTTGCAGCGAAGCTCGGCACGCCCGAGGTGGCACAGTCGGTGGCGTCGGAGCGACGCTTGATGAAGAGCCGCCTTTCGAGCCGGCAGGGCCAGCGGTCGCAACTCGAGGAACGGCTCAACCAGCTCGCCCAACAGGTCGCCGGGATCGAAGGGCAGCACGCGGCGAAGATGAAGGAACTCGATTTCATCAAGTTGGAGCTCAATGAAGTCGAGAAGCTTTGGGTCAGGGAACTCGTGCCGTTGTCCCGGCGTGTCCAGCTCAATCGCGAAGCAACGCGGATCGAAGGCGAAGGCGGGCAGCTTCTGTCGAGTATGGCGCAGGCGCGGATGAGGATCGCAGAGACGCGGCTGCAGATCATACAGCTCGACAGCGATCTCAAGACCGAGGTGACGAAAGAGCTACGCGAGTTGCAGTCCAAGCTCGTGGAACTCAACGAACGGCGGATCGCTGCCGAGGACCAGTTACGGCGCGTCGATCTGAGGGCGCCGCAGTCGGGATACGTTCACGATCTGACCGCGCATACGGTAGGGGGGGTGATCAATGCGGGCGAACAGGTGATGCTGATCGTACCGTTCGACGAGGCGCTCGTTCTCGACGTCAAGATCGGGCCGCAGGATATCTCTCAGGTGCGCCTTGGCCAAGAAGCAGTGCTGCGCTTCACCTCGTTCAACGCGCGCACCACGCCGGAACTCAAGGGCGTGGTTTCGCGGGTGTCGGCCGACTTGACGCGCGAGACGCGGTCGGATCGGGTATACTTCACGGTGCGCGTAACGTTGAGCGAAGCTCAATTGAAGTTGCTCGGCGAGCAGCGGCTGCAGCCGGGACTGCCCGCCGAGGTCTATATCCAGACGGATGCTCGAACCGTCGTGTCCTACCTCGCGAAGCCGCTGGCGGATCAGGTCGCACGCGCGTTCAAGGAGCGCTGATCGCTTTCAGTCGCCTTCGAGCGACGAGGACGAGGCTGCGGTGGATGGTCGGCGAGCGCGGTGCAGGGCGGTCAGTGTCGTCCTGGTTTTGAGAGAGAAAAAACCCGGCGCACGTGGTGCACCGGGTTCTTTCATCGTGGATCGGCTGATTTGCGACGCGTTTTCAGATCGCGCCGGCTGACTCAGCGGCGGCGCGCTCGGCTTCGACGCGCTCTTTGTCTTCCTTGCCCTTCACCGTGGGGTCGCGATCGACGAACTCGATCACCGCGCGGGTCGCCATGTCGCCGAAGCGATAGCCGGCCTTGATGACGCGCGTGTAGCCGCCTGAGCGGTCCTTGTAGCGCGGGCCCAGCACGTCGAACAGCTTCTTGGCCATGTCCTCGTCGCGGAGACGGGAAGCGGCCAGACGGCGCGAATTAAGGTCGCCGCGCTTTGCCAGCGTGATGTACTTGTCGATGACGCGCTTGAGATCCTTGGCCTTCGGCAGCGTCGTGATGATCTGCTCGTGGCGGATCAAGGAGGCGGCCATGTTGGAGAACATGGCTTGGCGGTGCGAGCTGTCGCGATTGAAGCGACGCCCCTTGCTTCTGTGTCTCATCGTCTGGTCTCTTCTCGTTACAGGTTATGTATTGGTTTTGGGAGGTTCTTCGGCCTCGCCTTGCAGGGGGTCCGAGTTCAGAGTTCCTAGTGATTAGACGTTCAAAACCGAGAACGCACCAACCAGGAACTAAGAACCAGGAACCAAGAGCTAATCGGTTTCTCAGTACTGGTCTTCGAACCGCTTGGCCAGCTCTTCGATGTTGTCGGGCGGCCAATTCGGAACTTCCATGCCGAGGTGCAGGCCCATGGTGGCCAGCACTTCCTTGATCTCATTGAGCGACTTGCGGCCGAAGTTCGGCGTACGCAGCATCTCGGCTTCGGTCTTCTGGATGAGGTCGCCGATGTAGACGATGTTATCGTTCTTCAGGCAGTTCGCGGAGCGGACGGAAAGCTCGAGTTCGTCGACCTTCTTGAGAAGGGCCGCATTGAACGCGAGTTCGGGGTGCGACTTCTCCTCGACGGCCTTCTTCGGCTCTTCGAAGTTGATGAAGACCGCGAGTTGGTCCTGCAGGATGCGCGCGGCGAGCGCCACGGCGTCCTCAGCTCTCATCGAGCCGTCGGTCTCGACCTGCATGGTCAGCTTGTCGTAGTCCAGAATCTGTCCCTCGCGGGTGTTCTCGACCTTGTAGCTGACCTTTTTCACCGGCGAGTAGAGGCTGTCGACCGGGATCAAGCCGATCGGCGCGTCGTCGGGACGGTTGCGCTCGGCGGGGACGTAGCCCTTGCCGATGTCGGCCGTGAACTCCATGCGGATCGCGGCGCCCTGATCGAGATGGCAGATCACGTGCTCGGGGTTCAGGATCTCGACGTCCGAGCCCGCTTCGATGTCGCCGGCCTTGACGGGACCGCGGACGTCCTTCTTGAGGACCATGCGCTTGACGCCATCGGAGTGGATGCGCAGCGCAATTTCCTTGATGTTCAGGATGATATCCGTCACGTCCTCGCGGACGCCGTTGATCGAGGAGAACTCGTGCAGCACGCCGTCGATCTGGACGGTCTTGATGGCGGCCCCCTGAAGCGACGACAGCAGGACTCGGCGCAGGGCGTTGCCGAGTGTCATGCCAAAGCCACGCTCGAGCGGCTCTGCGACCATGGTCGCGTTTTTGGTCTTGTCGCGGCCGATCTCGATCTGCAACTTCTGTGGCTTGATCAGGTCCTGCCAGTTCTTCTGGAGCACGTTGGCCATGGGGCACCTCGAGGTCAGATGACGAGGCTAGCGTCGCATTGCGACGGGCCCGGTCCTTCGACGAAAAAGCCGGCGCTGTCTTTCGGACGAGCGCAGGCAGGGGATTCAGATACTTGGATCCAAAAGGCCGATTGCGTGCGCACAGATCGCGCGCGCGAGGTTCGGCCCGAAGATCAGACGCGACGGCGCTTACGCGGACGGCAACCGTTGTGCGGAATTGGCGTCACGTCGCGGATCGAGGTGATCTGGAAGCCTACCGATTGCAGTGCGCGAAGGGCGGATTCACGACCGGAACCGGGACCGCAGACTTCGACTTCGAGGATCTTCATGCCGTGCTCGGCGGCCTTCTTGCCGGCGTCCTCGGCGGCCATCTGAGCAGCATACGGGGTCGATTTGCGCGAGCCCTTGAAGCCCATCGTGCCCGAAGACGACCATGCGATCGTATTACCCTGGGCGTCGGTGATGGTGATCATGGTGTTGTTGAAGGATGCATTCACGTGAGCGACGCCCGACGTGATGTTCTTCTTCTCGCGACGGCGCATCTTGGCGCGGCCTTGTGCGGCTTGCTGCTCTTTAGCCATAGGACGTGAAGCTCCGAAACGGGCACGTGTCCCCCCGGTTGGACGGAATGGGGGGACGGATATCAGACGATGGGTTGCGCCGCTCGGCCGAAAAGGCGAACGGCTGCGCGAAGTTACTTGGTGACTTTCTTCTTGCCGGCGATCGCGACGGCCTTGCCCTTGCGGGTACGTGCGTTCGTGCGGGTGCGTTGGCCGCGGACGGGCAACTTCCGGCGATGGCGGAGCCCGCGATAGCAGCCGAGATCCATCAGCCGCTTGATGTTCATCGCGGTTTCGCGGCGAAGATCGCCTTCCACGACGTAATCGCGGTCGATCGTCTCGCGGATCTGGAGAACCTCAGCGTCGGTCAGCTGGCTGACGCGGCGTTCGGCCGGGATGTTCACCTTCTGGCAGATCTCCTTGGCATAGTTCTCTCCGATGCCATGGATATACTGCAGAGCGATGATGACGCGCTTTTGCGTCGGGATGTTAACGCCGGCGATTCGAGCCACGAGGCTTCTCCTCAAAGGCCGTTCTTCTCGAACGGCACCTGTTGGTGGATCTAGATGATGGGTCTAGATGTTTGTTTTGTCCGGGTTTTCTCGGGTTGCCACAGGCCTCTAAGAGCCACATGACCACACCTCGCCAACCTGTCCGTCGTCATGCACAAAGGTTAAACGCCGCAGAGGACCGAGAGCGCCCGCTCACGGGTCCCACGCTTTCTTCGTGCGTCATGAAAACGCAGCCTTGTAGCGGCTGCAGAGGTCGACGTCAACGCCCCGCGACAAGAGTGCTTCACTCTCATCTCGGTTGGTGTGTGCAACCCGTTGAGGATGCACTATGCGCGGGCCGATCCATGAAGACTTGGATAGGATGACGTGGATAGGACAGGGAGGCCCGGGGATGCCGAAGCCAGCGCGTGTCTCGTATCATGGGCGCAAAGTGCCCATCGTCCATCAAGCCGATATCGTTGTGATTGGAGCGGGGCCCGGCGGTTTCGC
>LNFM01008207.1_pt1 | contig 15868 bp, 14 predicted proteins | sample 596031 | NCBI WGS metagenome assembly LNFM01 (sample SAMN04254537, study PRJNA301005) | activated carbon metagenome | isolation source: dual media filters at the Ann Arbor, Michigan drinking water treatment plant | place: USA: Ann Arbor | reverse complement strand
GAGGGCGGTGAGCACGAGCAACAGCGCTAGCGACGGGAACTGGCGCATGCGGACACCTCGGCCGAAGGGGGGCCGCGCGTGCCCGGTACGCGCGCAGCAGCATCGAATGTAGGACGATGCACGGGCCGCGCAATCACGGCCGTAGATCGTCAGCCCTCGATCGTGCCGTCGCCACGGATCAGAAGAACACCGGCTCCCGATACGCCCCGAACACATCCTCCAGCGCCGCCCGGATCTCGTAGAGCGTGCAGTAGCTCCGCGCGCACTCGAGGATGAACGGCACCACGTTCTCGCTCCCGCGCGCCGCCTCACGCAGCCGGTCGAGGTTCGCCGTGCACTTCGCCGCGTCACGCGACTGCCGCAGGCGCGCGAGGGCCGCCGCCTGGTCCTTCGCCGCCTGCTCGTCCATCGTGAGGAGCGGGATCGTGAGCTCCTTCTCCTCCGTCACGAACGCGTTCACGCCCACGATCAGCCGGCGGTGCTGCTCGATCTCCCACTGCTGGCGCGCGGCCGCCTCGGCGATCTTGCGCTGGAACCACCCGTTCTCGAGGCCGCGCACCACGCCGCCCTCGGTCTCGATCTGCTCGAAGAGCGCCTCCGCCTTGCGCTCCATCTCGTCGGTGAGCTGCTCCACGTAGTACGAGCCGCCGAGCGGGTCGATCACGTTGGGCACCCCGGTCTCGTACGCCAGCACCTGCTGCGTGCGCAGCGCGACCTCCACGGCATGCTCGGTCGGCAGCGCGAGCGTCTCGTCCATCGAGTTCGTGTGCAGCGACTGCGTGCCGCCCAGCACCGCGGCCATGGCCTGGTACGCGACGCGCACGATGTTGTTCATCGGCTGCTGCGCGGTGAGGGTCACGCCGGCGGTCTGCGAGTGGAACCGCATGATGAGCGAGCGCGGACTCTTGGCGCCGTAGCGTTCCTTCAAGTGCCGGGCCCAGATGCGCCGCGCGGCGCGCATCTTCGCGATCTCCTCGAAGAAGTCGTTGTGCACGTCCCAGAAGAAGCTCAGCCGCGGCGCGAAGTCGTCCACGTCGAGCCCGCGCGCGATCCCGCGCTCCACGTACGTGAAGCCGTCGGCGAGCGTGAAGGCGAGCTCCTGCGCCGCGGTCGCGCCGGCCTCGCGAATATGGTAGCCGGAGATCGAGACGGTGTTCCACTGCGGCACGTGCTCCGCGCCGTAGTCGAACATGTCCACGATGAGGCGCAGCGCCGGTTCGATCGGGAAGCACCAGGCGTGCTGCGCCATGTACTCCTTGAGGATGTCGTTCTGCACCGTACCGCGCAGCTGCTCGGGCTTCACGCCCTGCTTCTCCGCCGCCGCGATGTAGAAGCACCAGAGGATGATCGCCGGCCCGTTGATCGTCATCGACGTCGAGACCTGGTCGAGCGGGATCCCGTCGAAGAGCGCCTCCATGTCGGCGAGCGAGCTGATCGCCACGCCGCACTTCCCCACCTCGCCCTCGCTGCGCGGATGGTCGGAGTCGTACCCCATGAGCGTCGGGAAATCGAACGCCACCGAGAGGCCCGTCGTCCCGTTCTTGAGCAGGAACTTGTAGCGCTCGTTGGTCTCCTTCGCCGAGCCGAAGCCGGCGAACTGGCGCATCGTCCAGAGCTTGCCGCGATAGCCGGTGGGGTGGATGCCGCGCGTGAACGGATACACGCCGGGCACCTCGAAGGCCGTGCCGGCCGAGCCCTCGAGGTCGAGCGCCGTGTAGAGCGCGCCCACCTCGGACTCCGAGTTGGTGTAGGCCGTGTCGCGCTTCTCGCCCTTGGCGTAGCGCGTGCGCCAGGCGTCCACCTCGGCGCGGAGCTGCTCGAGCTCCTGCTGCATCGCGGCCTGCATCGCGGCGGCGGTCGGGTCGAGATCGGGGATCGAGGTCATCAGCTGTTCCCGGTGAGGGTCCCGGCCGCGACGCTGCGCTGCAGCAGCGCGTCGGCCACGGCCAGGGGCGTCGACTCCCCCCGCTCGAGCGCGGGGAGCTGGGCCTCCAGCCATTCCTGCACGGCCGCGTCGCGCCAGAGGCGACGGCGCACCCGGTGTTCCACGGCATCCACCACGCGCTCCCGGAGGCGTGCCCGGCGACGCGCATGGAGCGTTCCGCTGCGCTCAAGATACGCGAAGTGCCGGTCGAGCGCGGTCACGAACTCCGGCACGCCCTCGCCCGTCGCGCCGATGGTCCGGAGCACGGGCGGCGTCCAGTGCGCCGTGTCATCCTTCGCCGCCGCCTCGCGCGCCACGCGCTTGGGGTTGACGTGCTTGAGGTCCACGCCGTGGTGCGCCGGCACGTCCTTGAGCGTCGCGCCGCCGCGCAGGCCGAGCATGAGCTCGATGTCGTTCCGCAGCCGGTCGGCCCCCGGACGGTCGGCCTTGTTCACGACGAACAGGTCGGCGATCTCCATCACGCCCGCCTTGAGGGTCTGGATCGAATCGCCGCTCTCGGGGACGAGCACCACCGCGCTCGTGTCGGCGAGGCGCGCGATGTCGAGCTCGCTCTGCCCTACGCCCACCGTCTCGACGAGGATGCGGTCCACCCCGAACGCGTCGAGCACATCGCAGACCTCGCGCGTCGTGGCGGCGAGCCCGCCGAGCGATCCGCGCGTCGCCATCGACCGGATGAACACGTTCGGGTGCAGCGCCACGCGCTCCATGCGCACGCGATCGCCGAGCAGCGCGCCGCCGGTGAAGGGCGACGTGGGGTCCACCGCGACGATGCCGACGGACATGCCCGCCGCGAGATAGGTCTCGGCGAGCAGCGTGGTGAGCGTCGACTTCCCCGCCCCCGGTGGCCCGGTGATGCCGACGCGACGCGCGCGACCGAGCAGCGGGTGGCAGGCCGCGAGCCACTGCTCATGTCCCTCGCGATGGTTCTCGACGATGCTCACGGCGCGCGCGAGCGCGGCCTTGCGGCCGGCGACGAAATCCGAGAGCAGGACCTCGAGCGCCTTGGGCGCATCGGGTGGCAGTCGCATGGTGCTCAGCGGTCCCCCGGCGCGACGTCGTCGTGCTCGTCCTGGATGTCGCCCACGAACTCCTCGACGAGGTCCTCGAGCGTCACGAGGCCGAGGGTCTCGCCCGCGGGCCCGCGCACGATCGCGAGATGCCGTCGCTCACGCAGCATCCGTCCCATGAGCAGGTGACAGGGCTCGTCGGGGACCGCGATGGCCACCGGTCGCAGCTCACGCAGGGGCGCCTCGGGTCGTGCGATCACGTCCCAGCTGGTGAGCATGCCCTCGATGTGGTCGATGGTGCGCGCATAGACCGGGATCCGGCTGAACTTCGACTGCGAGACCACGCGCGCCACCTCATCGGGGGCGGCGCCGCGCTCCACGCCCACCACCTCGGCGCGCGGCGTCATCACCTCGCGGACGCGCTTGGCACCGAACTCCACGACGCCACTGATGATCGCGCGCTCGCTCGCCGCGCCGACACCCTCGATCTCGCCCTCGCGCAGCAGGTCCTCGAGCGACTCGGCGGCCGAGGGCGGCGCCGCGAGCGGCGTGCCGCGCCAGCCTTCCACCACGCGCAGCGCCACCGACGCGAGCGGTGAGCTCAACCGCTCCACCACGCGCAGCAGCGGCAGGAGCAGCGGCAGCGTCTCCGACGGCCAGCGCTTGGCGATCGCGCGCGGCACGAGCTGTCCGAGGAGGAGGAGCAACAGGAGGGCGACCACGAGCGCGCGCACGAGCGCGGGCAGGTCGTCGCCGTCGTGCAGGCCGAGCACCGCGCCGAGGGCGAAGACGGTCCCCGCGATGCCCGTGCCCGCCGCGAGCAGCAGCCGCTGCGGTCGCTCGAGATAGAGCGCCGCCGTCCCGGCCCCCGCCAGCCGCTGCTCGGCCCAGTGCCGCAGCCAGATGCGGCTCACGCTGCGCAGCGCCGTCGCGGCGCCCGTGAGCACGCCCACCACCGCCACGAGCAGGAGGGAGGTCACGAGGGAGCTCACTCGGCCGCCCCGTGCGCGGCCACGCCCACGAGCGGCTCGAGATAGACGCGCTCGATGCGGCGACGCACGACGCGCTCGACCACGAGGCGGTAGCCGCCCACCATCAGCTCCTCGCCGGCACGCGGCACGCGCCCCAGCAGCTCCATCACGAGGCCGCCCACCGTGGAGACATCGCCGCGGCGGAAGTCGTGGTTGGTCAGGTCACTGAGCGCGTCGAGCGTGACATGCGCCGCGACCCAGAGCTTGCCGCCCACGGCGCGCTCCACCTCGGGCCGGTCGGTGTCCCCCTCGTCCTGGATGTCGCCGACGATGAGCTCGAGCGCGTCCTCGAGCGTGACGAGTCCCGCCGTGCCGCCGAACTCGTCGACGACGATCGCGAGATGCCGGCGCGTCGCGCGGAACTCGCGGAGCTGCGCCTCGACCGTCTTGATCGCCGGGATGAAGAGCGCAGGACGCACGAGCGAGCCCCAGCCGCCGGCCGGCTCCTCGTCGGCGAGGAGGGCGCCCAGCAGGTCCTTCGCATAGAGGATGCCGACGACCTCGTCGAGCGTGCCATCGAACACCACCAGGCGCGCGTGCTGCGCGCTGCGCACGCGGTCGGCCACCTCGGACCACGCCGTGTCCCGCTCGATCCCGACGATGTCCACGCGCGGCACCATGATCTCGTGCACCCGCGTGTCGCCGAGTGAGAAGACGCCATGCAGCATCACCTCGCTCGACCCCTCCACCTCGGTCTCCGCCGCGACCACCTCGCGGAAGCGCTCGACGGCATCCTCACGGTCCCCCTCGTCGGGCGGCGGCGGCGGGAGCACCGTCGCGATCACCCGCTCGAGCGAGTTCCCGATGGCGACGACCGGGGTGCAGACGGCCTCGACCACGCCGACGAGCGAGAGGACGGGCACGAGCCCGCGCGCACCGGCGGCATCACCCGCCGCGCGCGCGCCGACCTCCGTGAGGATCACGAGCGCGATGCCGGCGACCACCACCATCGGCGCCAGGTAGGCGGCCGGCACCCCCTGGCTCGCGAGCAGCGCCACCGAGGTCGCCGCGCCGGCGAGGAGTTGCGCGATGATCCGCCCGAACGCGAGCGCCCGATGTGCCCGCTCCCGCCGCTCGAGCAGCGCGCGCAGCCGCGGCTCCGAGGGAGACTGCTCCTCATCGAGCCCGAGGAGCGCGCCATCGGCGAACGCGCAGAGCGCCGCCACGATGGCGGCGCCGAGCGCGAAGAGGGCGGCCGCGAGGGTCACGCGTCGAGGACCCGCGCCAGCAGGCGCTCCTGCCGCTTCCACATCGGCGAGCGCGTCCGCGTCTCGCCGGCGGGATGATCGTGGCCGAGCACGTGCAGCGTCCCGTGGACCACGAGGCGGAGCAGCTCCTCGCGCACGCCGACGCCGTGCGCCTTCGCATGGCGCGCCGCCACCTCGGGACAGAGGTAGATGTCGCCGATCACCGCGCCCTGCGGGTCGCGGAATCCGAACGAGATCACATCCGTGGGGCCGGCGTGGCCGAGGTGCTTGCGGTTGAGCGCCGCGATGCCGCGTGCGCTCAGCAGGGTGATGGAGAGCAGCGCGGTGTGCGCCTTCTCCGCCCGCAGCACGAGCGTGCCCGCCGCGGCGAGCCGCGCCCGCGACACCGGGCTCCGCACGCCGTCCGCCTGCACCGACACCACGGGGCGCGCACTCATGCGCCGGCGTCCGCGGCGTAGGCCTTCACGATCTCCCGCACGAGCCGATGCCGCACCACGTCCGTCTCGGTGAAGTAGTGGAACGCGATGCCGTCGATGCCCGGGAGGATCCGTTCGATCTGGAGCAGGCCGCTCTCCTCGCGCTTGGGGAGGTCGATCTGCGTCTTGTCGCCGGTGATCACCGCCCGCGAGTTCAGGCCGAGGCGCGTGAGGAACATCTTCATCTGCGCGTTGGTCGCGTTCTGCGCCTCGTCGAGGATCACGAAGGCGTCGGCGAGCGTCCGGCCGCGCATGTAGGCGAGCGGCGCGATCTCGATCACGCGGGTCTCCAGCGCGCGCGCGACGCGCTCCGGCGGCATGAGGTCATCGAGCGCGTCGTAGAGCGGACGGAGGTAGGGATCCACCTTCGCCTGCATGTCGCCCGGCAGGAAGCCGAGGGACTCGCCGGCCTCGACGGCCGGACGTGCGAGCACGATCCGCTTCACGCGCTTCCGCGCGAGCGCGTCCACCGCGGCGGCCACGGCGAGGTAGGTCTTGCCCGTGCCCGCCGGCCCGATGCCGATCACGATCTCGTTGTCGAGCATCTTCTGCATGTACTCGCCCTGCCCCTGCGTCTTGGGCTGGATGATCTTGCGCACCCCCGGGAGCACGAACTTCCCCGGCGTCCCGCTCTCCCGCGCGGGACCCTCCATCGAGAAGCGCAGCACATCGTCCGGGTCGAGCGGCTGGCGCTGCTTGGCGGTGTCGATCATCCGCGTCGCGACGACGACCGCCTTCTCGACCGCTTCGGCGGTGCCCGCGATGACCATCGCCTCGCCGCGCAGCGTGACGCGCACCGGGAAGAGCTTCTGCAGTTCGGCGAGGTTGGTGTCCCCCGCCCCGGCGAGCGAGAGCAGGTCCGCGCCCTCCGTGGAGAGCCGGACCGTCGTGAGTTCGCCTGCGGACGTGCCGTCGGTCATGCGTTCTCCACCGTGCGGATATGCAGTTCGTCGAGGTCCTGCGCCGGGACGCGGCTGGGCGCGCCCTCGAAGAGCGCGCGCGCGGCGGTCGTCTTGGGGAAGGCGATCACGTCGCGCAGCGACGTCGCGTTCGCGAGGATCATCGCGATGCGGTCGAAGCCGAAGGCGATGCCGCCGTGCGGCGGCGCACCGGCGCGCAGCCCCTCGAGCAGGAAGCCGAAACGCCGCTCCTGCTCGGACACGTCCGGGATGCCGATGAGGCCGAACATGCGCGACTGCGCCGCCGGATCGGCCGTGCGGATCGAGCCGCCGCCGAGCTCGGTGCCGTTGAGCACGCAGTCGTACGCGAAGGCACGCCACCGCTCCGGCGCATCCGGGAAGGCCGCCATGTCGTCGGAGTTGGGCGACGTGAACGGATGGTGCACCGCCGTCAGCGCCTTCGTCTCCGGATCCTGCTCGAACATCGGGAAGTCGAGCACCCAGAGGAACTTCCGCACGGCGCTGTCCACGAGGCCGAGCCGCGCGGCGCATTCCTGTCGCACCCGGTCGAGCGCGGGGCTGGAGATGCGGTCGAGCCCGGCCACGCCGAGCAGCAGGTCCCCGTCCGCGAGGCCGAGGGCCGTGAGCGACTCGCTCGAGAGGAACTTGGCCAGCGGCCCTTCGACGACGCCGCCCGCGGACTTGAGACGCACCAATCCACCGGCGCCCGCCCCCTTCGCGATCGCCTCGAGCTCGTCCACCTGCTTGCGGCTCCACGCCGCCGCGCCCGGCACGACGATGGCGCGCACGCGACCGCCGGCCGCGAGGGCCGACTGGATGATCCCCGACTCGCTCGCCTGGAACACGCTGGTGAGATCGCGGATCTCGAGCCCGTAGCGCAGGTCCGGACGATCGCAGCCGTACCGTTCCATCGCGTCGGCGTAGCTCATCCGCGGGAACGGGGTCTCCACCGCGATCCCCGCCGCTGCCCAGAGCGACCGCATGAGCCCCTCGGCCATGCGGATGATGTCCTCCTGGCCGATGAACGACGCTTCGATGTCGATCTGCGTGAACTCGAGCTGGCGGTCGGCGCGCAGGTCCTCGTCGCGGAAGCAACGCGCGATCTGGAAGTACCGGTCGAAGCCGCAGCACATGAAGAGCTGCTTGTAGATCTGCGGCGACTGCGGCAGCGCGTAGAACTCGCCGGCATGCACGCGGCTCGGCACGAGGAAGTCACGCGCGCCTTCCGGCGTGGGCTTGGTGAGGATCGGCGTCTCGATCTCGAGGTAGCCGAGGTCGCTCAGGTAGTTGCGCGTCACCTGCGCGAGCCGATGGCGCAGCATGAGCGCGTGCTGCAGCTCCGGCTTGCGGAGGTCGAGCACCCGGTGCCGCAGGCGCAGCTCCTCGGCAGGGGGCTTGGCGTCCTTCCCCATCGCGACCGGGATCGCCGGTGTCGCCGCGGGCCCGACCACGCGGATGCCGGTCGCGCGCACCTCCACCTCGCCGGTGGCCATCTCGCTGTTGTGCTGGTCCGCCGGACGCTCGTGCACCGTGCCGTCGATGAGCACCACGCTCTCCACGCCGACCGCCGCGGCGGCCGCGATCACGTCGGGCGCGGTCCAGTCGGGGTTGAACGACACCTGCACGATCCCTTCGCGGTCGCGCAGCGAGAGGAAGACGAGCCCGCCCAGGTCGCGCGAGCGATGCACCCAGCCGCCAAGGGTGACCTTCGACCCGACATCGGCGCGGCGCAGGGCGCCCCCGAGATGAGTGCGCAGCGAGGTGGCGAGCGAGGCAGCAGCGGTGACGGTCACGTCGGGAGATCCTGGCGCGTGCGCGCCAGCGAGAGAAGGTGAAGGCCGAGCAGGAGGCCGATCGTCGCGCCCGAGAAGTCGGCGGTCCAGTCCCAGACGCTCGCCTCGCGCCCGGGGATGAGGAGCTGGTGCAACTCGTCGATGAAGCCGAAGACCGCCATCGCCGTGATGGCGTTGAGCCGTGCGGGCCACGCCGCCGGTGGTCGAAGGGCCCGCGAGACGAGATACCCGAGGATCGCATACACCGTGAAGTGCGCGACCTTGTCGAGGCCGCTCACCTGCGGCACGAGCGGCGGGGGGGCCGGCCAGGACGTCATCACGAGGATGAGCGAGGCCCAGCCGACCACGGGCCTCCACCGCGACGCCCAAGGCGCGGCGGCACTGCGCGGGTGACTCACGCGGTGGCGCGCGGGTCCGAGGGCGACTCGGACCGGACGATCCCGAGGGGGCATCCAGTGGTCATGAGAGAGGGTAAATCTAACTGCCGTCTGCACTTGGTGGTAGCCGACCACGTTGACCCGGACCCCCTCGCGCGGGTAGTGTGCAAGATGCTGAATCTGCTCGACTTGGCCCCCGCGGACGCCGAGAAGGTCCTCCGTGACTTCGCGGTCTCGCACGGCCATCAGGCCTACCGGGGCAGCCAGGTCGTGCCGCACCTCTGGATGAAGCCGGTCGGCTCGTTCGCCGAGATGACCGACCTGCCGGCCGCCTTCCGGGAACTGCTGGCGCAGCACTTCGCCCTGCCCCGCCTCGCCCTCGATGCACAGCAGACTTCGACCGACGGCACGCGGAAGTTCCTCTTCCGCATGGCCGACGGCCAGGCGATCGAGACGGTGGCCATCCCCGACGATGACCGCATGACCTTCTGCATCTCGTCGCAGGCGGGATGCGCGCTCAAGTGCGCCTTCTGCGCCACCGGCGCGATGGGGTTCCTGCGCAATCTCGACGTGCACGAGATCGCGGGCCAGGTGCGGGAACTCGCGCTGCTCGACCCGCCGGTGAAGGCGACGAACATCGTCTTCATGGGGATGGGCGAGCCGCTCATGAACTGGAAGGCGGTCGAGCAGGTGCTCACCATCCTCAACGATCCGAAGGGGTTCGGGATCGGTGCGCGCCACATCACGCTCTCCACGGTGGGCTGGCTGCCAGGCATCGTCGAGCTGGGCAAGCGCAAGGAGCAGTTCCGTCTCGCGATCTCGATCCACGCGCCCAGCGACGCGCTCCGGCAGGAGCTCATGCCGGTGAACACGAAGTTCCCGCTCGCCGAGGTGATCGCGGCGGCGGCGGAGTTCGACCGGCGCGTGACCTTCGAGTACGTCATGCTCGGCGGCGTGAACGATCAGCCGGCGCACGCCGACCAGCTCGCCGCGCTCGCACGCCGCTGCAAGGCCTTCGTGAACCTCATCCCGCTGCATCCCGGCGGCAGCATGGGCTTCACGCCCACGTCGCCCGAGGCGATCGCGAAGTTCGCGCGCCGCATCCGCAACGCGGGGGTGGAGGTCGCGATCCGGAAGAGCCGCGGGATCGACATCGCCGCGGCCTGCGGGCAGCTACGGGTCGAGCGGCAGCGGCGGCGGCCGCCAGCGGGTGCCGAGCACGATCGTGAGGTCGACGTAGCGTGAGCTGTCGGGGCGCAGCTCCAGGCGCGCCTCGCCGAGGGCCCTGACCGCGAGCTTCCCCCACGCCTCATTGCCGGTGCGGACGAGGACGAGCGAACTGTCCGCGCGCTCGGGCCAGTTGCCGGTGGAGACGACATCGAAGCCCGCATCGCGCATCGCGATGGTACCGCGGCGCGCGAGCCCGCGCTGCCCGGTCCCGTTGAGCACCTCCACGCGGATGCGCGTGCCGGCGCGCACCACGCGCTCGACCGGTCGCGCGCGCTCGGCCGCCTCCGAGTGCTCGGTCCCGGTGGGGGCACCGTCCCGCATGACCACCCACCATCCGAGCCCGAGGACCACGAGGCCGAGCAGGATCCAGCGGCCCGGCTTCCTCACCGCACCGAGTTCCAGAGGCCGACGGACTCGGGGAAGAGCGCCTTCCCCTCGCGCAGCGTCCACTCGAGTCGCATCCGCACGACCTGACGGAAGACGCCATCGAAGTCGTGCGGGAGATGCTCGGCAAGGAAGGCGCGGTCGGGGCGCATGAAGCCGCGACCGGGCTCGAGGAAGTCGGCCATGTAGAGCGCACGACCGGTCCGGTCCCAGCGGGCGAACCCGACGGTGTGCCAGCGCACCGCGTCGAGGACGCTCGTGCGCGCCTCGCCGAGGGAGACGAGATGATTCGCCGCCGCCGGGCCGTGCAGGACATCGAGCGGCAGGTCGTGCCCCTCGGCGAGCCGACGCAACTCCGCCTCCGGTGCATCGCGCAGCGCGTCGTGGAACCGACCGACGTCGTGCCATGCCTGCGCCTCCGCCGCGTCGAGCTTGAGCTGCACGGCCCACTTGTCGAGCAGGTCGGTGACGCGCGCGATGTGGGCGCGGCGCTTCTCGCCCACCTGCGCCCAGACCGGGAGATCCAGCGGACGCTCGGTCATCTGGCGTTGGTGATGCGGCGCGTGAGTTCGGTGAGCTCGCTGGCGACCTGCCGCAGCACGTTCGTCGCCTCCTCCATCTCGCGCAGCGCCACCGCCTGCTCACCGGCCGCGCCGGCCATCATCTCGGCACCGGCGCGGTTGCGCGAGGCGATCTCCACCACGCGGTTCATCCGCTCGCGCAGCCGCGCGACCTCGGCGCCCTGGTCGTCCGCCGAGATCGCGATGCGCGCCGCCTGCTGCGCCGCGCCGCCCGTCGCGCCGACGATGATGCCGAGCGCCTCGCGCGCCCCGCCCGAGAGCGTCTCGGCGTCCTGCATGAGCGCCTCGCCGCGCCCCATGAGCGCCGCCGCCTCGCGCATGCGCTGCTCGAAGTCGCGCAGCACGCCCTGCGCCTCGTCGGCGGCGCGACCGCTCTCCTCGGCCAGCTTGCGCACCTCGTCGGCGACGACCGCGAAGCCGCGCCCCTCATGCCCCGCGCGCGCCGCCTCGATCGCGGCGTTGAGCGCGAGCAGGTTCGTCTGCACGGCGAGCTCGCGGATGACCGCGATGAATCCCGTGACCTGCGCGGTGGTCTGCGTGAGTCCGCGCATGCGGTCGGCCCCTTCGGCGACGACCTTCTGCGCGCCGATCAGACGCTCCATCGCCGTATCGACCGTGCCCCGCTGCTCGGTGGCGATGGCGCTCGCCTTGCGCGTGGCCTCGTGCGCCTCGCGCGCATCGAGGGCGGTCGCGCGGGCGCGCTGGTCGAGGCCCGAGGTCGCCTCGATCCCTCGCGCGAGCTGCTCCCCCTCCTCGGCCACCGCGCGCCCGATGTCGCCCGCCGTCCGCGCGACCGACTCGCCACCGCCGCGCAGCGTGCGCGCCGAGGTGGTGAGCGTCGCGAGCTCGCGGGAGAGGCGGTCCACCGTCTCGAGCAGCGGGTTGCGCAGGTCGAGGATGTGCAGGGTGGTCGCGAGCTGGTCCGCGACGCGCCGGATGAGCACCGACTCCTTCGCGCCGTACGAACCGCGCTTGTGCGTATCGAGCTCCATGAGCCCGATCGTGTGGTCGCCGAAGCGCAGCGGCACCACCGCGCGCGAGGCCGCCGACGGGAGCGGGCGCTCGACGCGCGGATCGGTGTCGGCATCCACGAGGATCACCGGCTTCTTCGAGCCGAGCACCTCGCGGCGCAGCATCTCGCCGTCGAGCGGCGGCGGCTGCGGCGGACGCAGGAGCCCGGTGCCGGATCGATAGATGAGCGTGAGTTCCCCATGCTCCAGCCGGAGGATCCGCATCTCCGTCCATTCGAGCAGCCGGTTGGCGAGCGTCTCGAGCCGCCCGATCGCATCCCCGAGGTCGGAGTCGGAGGCGACCGCGATCTCCATCGCGAGGACCGTGTTGAGTTCCTCGGCCGCGATGCTCTCCTCGAGGATGCGCTTGAGCAGCAGCCCGGCGAACCCGAGCGGCGCGAGCGAGATCAGCGCGCCGGTCCAGCCGAGGAAGCCGAGGGCGAGGAGCAGCGTGGTGAGCCCCATCGCGCCCGTGCCGAGCCCGATCACCTCGTACCGGAGGATGAGCGACCGCTCCTCGTCGGAGAGCTTCCCGCGGATCGCGAGCGTGAAGTAGTAGAGGGCCTTGCTGATGACGAAGTGCAGCAGCACGAAGAGCGCGATCGCCGGGACGCTCTGCCCGTCGAGCACCGACGCGTCGGCCCCCAGCGGCGCGCGCGACACGGCGTACCAGCCGAAGGCCGCGAAGAGCGCGGTCACCTCGCGCGCGGCATTGACCCACGCCGCGCTGGTGTTGCGCCGCAGCCAGATCCGGTCGGCGGCGAAGACCCCGATCGCGAGGCCCAGCGCGGTGGGCACGAGCCCCACGACGAGCGTCCCGCCGATCGCGACCGGCGCGATGAGATGGATCGCCGTGTACTTCGTGACGGCGAGCTGGTGGCGCCGCAGCAACGAGACGACGAGCCCGATGCCCGCGATCCATGCCAGGTGGTCGAGCCAGCCGTCGAGGAGGACGACGCCCAGGACGAGCAGGAGCCCGCCGACGATCGGCAGCGCGATGCGATAGAGCGAGAGGATGAAGTTCATGCGTGCACCTCGTCGAGCGCGGCGCGCAGGTCGCGCACGAGGTCGAGCGCGGCCTCCACGCCTTGTTCCGCCGCCTGCACGAGCGCGCTCCCCACCACGACGCCATCGGCGAGGGCGCCGACCTGCCGCGCCTGGGCCGGCGTGGAGATCCCGAAGCCCACGCAGATGGGCAGGTCGCACACGGCGCGCAGTTCGGCGATGCTCCGCGGCAGGTCCACCGCGACGCTCGACTGCATCCCCGTCACGCCCATGCGGCTGATGAGATAGACGAATCCGCGCCCATGCTCCACGATCTCGGCCATGCGCGCACGCGGCGTGGTGGGGGCGACGAGGCGCACGAACTCGAGCGCGCCGCCGCCCAGCCAGGCCTCGCGCTCGGGATCCGCGCCGACCGGCAGGTCGGTGACGAGCACGCCCTGCACGCCCGCATTCGCCGCGCGCTGGAGCACGTCGCTCCCCGCGGCCATCAGCGGATTGAGATAGCTGAAGAGCACCACCGGCACGGCGGGGCGCGCCTCGGCGACCAGGGCGAGCGCGCCGTCGAGGGTCATCCCCTGCTCGAGCGCCCGCTGCGAGCTCGCCTGGATGATCGGCCCGTCGGCCAGCGGATCGGAGAACGGCACGCCGACCTCGAGGACGTCGGCGCCGGCCCCCGGGAGCTCGCGCAGGAGGCGCAGCGAGGCGGCGCGGTCGGGGTGCCCCGCCGTGACGTAGCAGACGAGGGCCTTCCGCCGCGCCTCGCGAAGCTGCGCGAGGTGGCCCGAGAGCGACTGGATCAGAGGAAGAAGTCCCCGACGCGGATCCCGTAGCGCTCGGGATCGCCGGTCTTGATGATGGTGCGGCGGAAGTTCCCGCTCTCGTCCCGCTCGGCCAGGTCGACGATCGTGCCGGGATGCTGCACGTTGCCCAGGGCGTCGCTCACGACGCGCACGAGCGGACGCGAGACCATCTCCTGCAGCGGGTTCGCCGCGTGGACGATCGCGAGTTCGAAGGTGTCGAGCACGACGAAGGTGCCGACGGGATAGATGCCGAGCAGCGCGACGAAGGCCTTCACCACGACCGGGTCCATGCCACGGCGCGGGTTGTCGCGCATCTCGCGCAGCACCTCGGCGGGGTCGAGCGCCTCGGTCATGTAGACGCGGCGCGTCGTCGCGGCGTCGAAGCCATCGGCCACCGCGACGATCTTGCTGTAGAAGGTCATCTCCTGCATCCGCAGCGAGCGCGGATAGCCCGTGAGGTCCCGCTTCATGTGGTGCTGGTACGCGACGAGCATGGAACGGTAGGGGAACTCCGACTGCTCGCGCAGCTGGAACAGCGCGAGCACCCCGAGCCAGGGGTGCGCCGCGACGAGGCGCCACTCCTCCTCGTCGAGCATCTCCGGCTTCTGGATGATGTCGATCGGGACGCGCGACTTGCCGATGTCGTGGAAGAGCCCCGCGAAGCCGAGATCGTACAGCTGGAGGCGCGTGAGCCCGAGGCGACGGCCGAGCGCGACCGAGAAGATGCAGACGTTCACGCAGTGCGTGAACGTGTAGTCGTCATAGTCGCGGATGGTGGTGAGGCCGATCAGCGACGTCTCCTCCGAGAGGATCTGGTCGACGATGCCCTGCACCACGCGCTTGATCTTCTTGATGTTGGGGCTCGCACCCATCCGCACCGAGTTGATGACCTCCTTCGTGGTGGTCACCGACTGCTGGTAGGTGCGCTTGGCGCGCTCCTTCGCCTCGCCCGCGTCCTGCGGATCGTCCGCCGCCTCGATGGGTGGCGTCACCTCGAAGGTGCCGACACCGGTGTCGGCGAGCCTCTTCTGCAGCAACTCGAAGCGTTCGGCCGGCCCGCGACCCTGCGGGTTGGCGAGGAACGCGAGCAGGATCGTCCAGTCGCGGACCGTCGGCTTGACGTGGAACCGGATGACGCCGACGCCGGCGTCGCGGCAGCGGCCGAGGATGTACGAGAAGCTCGTGTAGTTGTCGAGGTCGAGCTTCATGCGCGTCGCGTTCAGGAAGATGAACTCGCCCGCGAGCCGGAACTCGCATTCCCCATCGCCGGCGATCAGCTCGCCCGAGAGGTTCGCGAGATCGTCGAGCGCCTTCTGCACGACGGCGTTCTCGACGGGGTACATCTTGAGATTCCGCAGCGCGACGTAGAGCCCGAGCACCCAGTTGCGTCCGATCGCGCGCACCGTGCCCACGCCCAGCCCCGTGGTGGTGGGCAGGTTCGTGCGCGCCACGGAGGCGCGGCCGCCTGGAGGCGTGCCCGTCGATCCGCTCATGCGCCCGTCCCGCCCCGGAGGGCGCGCGACACCGCACTCTTCACGATGACCTCCTTCTCGCCCACCGCCTTCTCGAGCGCCGTGCGCGCCGCGGGCGTCCCGATGCGGCCGAGCGCGATCGCCGCGCAGGCGCGCAGCTCGGGATCCTCCTTGCGCGCGAAGAGTCCGCCCTTGGCGTTGAGCAGCCCGTCGAGGAACGGGATCCCGCCGTCGCCGCAGAGGACCCCGTAGAGTTCGAAGAGCGCGATGCGCTCCGTGCGGTCGGCGTCCTTGGCGGCCTTCCCCTTCACGAGCGCATCCACCTTGGCGAGGGCCGGGCGGTGCGTGCGGGCGGTGAGCGCGCGGATGGTGGCGACGCGAATGTCCCGCTCCTCGTCACCCAGCGCCGTCTCGAGCGCGGAGAGGGCACCCGGCGTGCCGATCTCGGTGAGCGCGGTGACGGCCGCGGCGCGCAGCGGACGCTCCGCCCCACTGGCGAGCACCTCGCCCAGCGACGGGACCGCGGCCGCCGCGCGCATGGCACCGGCGCGGCGGATCGCCTCGCGCGCGACCGCCGGCTTGCCATCCTTCACGAGGCGCACGAGCTCGCCGGTGTTGGACTGCGCGAG
>LNFM01008206.1_pt1 | contig 15868 bp, 14 predicted proteins | sample 596031 | NCBI WGS metagenome assembly LNFM01 (sample SAMN04254537, study PRJNA301005) | activated carbon metagenome | isolation source: dual media filters at the Ann Arbor, Michigan drinking water treatment plant | place: USA: Ann Arbor | reverse complement strand
CCATGCACGCCACCTTGCCACTCCTTGAAGCCACCACGTTCCCTGCCCTGCACCGCGGCGCGCTGACCACGCTGCAGGTCAACCTGGGCTACCGCTGCAACCAGACCTGCGTGCACTGCCACGTCAATGCAGGGCCGAACCGCACCGAAATGATGGACGACGCGCACCTGGACCTGGTGGTCGATGTGCTGCGGGCCCGGTCGAGCGGCGTGCTGGACCTGACGGGCGGTGCGCCCGAACTGAACGAGGGCTTTCGCCACCTGGTGCGCCGCGCGCGGGCACTGGGAGTGCATGTGATGGACCGCTGCAACCTCACCATCCTGTTCGAGCCCGGGCAGGAAGACCTGGCCGAATTTCTGGCCGGGCAGCAGGTGGAGGTAGTGGCATCTTTGCCCTGCTACTCGCTGGACAACGTGGACAAGCAGCGCGGCAAGGGCGTGTTCGGCAAGAGCATTGCGGCGCTGCAAAAGCTCAATGCGCTGGGCTATGGGCAGCCGGGCAGCGGCCTCAGGCTCAGCCTGGTCTACAACCCGCAGGGGCCATCGCTGCCGCCCGAACAGGGAGCCCTGCAGGCCGACTACAAACGCGAGCTCAAGGCGCACTTCGGCATCGACTTCAACGAGCTGTTCGTCATCACCAACATGCCCATCCAGCGCTTTGGTTCGATGCTGGTCTCCAAGGGGCAGTTCCACAGCTACATGCAGCTGCTGCGCAGCAGCTTCACCGAAAACAACCATGCCGCGGTGATGTGCCGCAACCTGATCAGCGTGGACTGGCAGGGTCACCTGTACGACTGCGACTTCAACCAGCAGCTGGGCCTGCCCCTGCCGGCGGCCGAAGGCCTGCCTTTCAAGCCGCGCCCGCACCTTGCCGACCTGCTGGAGCAGGACCCGGCCGGCCTGCCCGTGCGCATTGCCGACCACTGCTTTGGCTGCACCGCAGGCCAGGGCAGCAGCTGCGGCGGCGCGCTCAAGGCCTGACGCGCGCGGGTACGCAGCATGAAAAACCTCAAATCGATCGCGCTGCTGGCAGCGGCGGCACTGGGCGTGGGCGCGTTCTTTGCGCTGGGCGGCCAGCGGTGGCTCACGCTGGACGGCCTCAAGGCCGGGCTGGACCAGTTCCTGGCCTGGAAAGACGTATCCCCCGTGCTGCTGGGGCTGGCGTTTGGCGCTGTCTATGTGCTGGTCACGGCGCTGTCACTGCCGGGCGCGGTCATCATGACGCTGGCCGCAGGGGCCGTGTTCGGCCTCTTCTGGGGCACGGTCATCGCATCGTTTGCCTCCACGCTGGGCGCCACGCTGGCCTTCTGGAGCGCGCGGTACCTGCTGCGCGACTGGGTGCAGGCCCGCTTTGGCGACCGCCTCAAGCCCATCAACGAGGGCATGGCGCGCGACGGGGCGTTCTACCTCTTCACGCTGCGGCTGGTGCCGGTGTTTCCATTTTTCCTCATCAACCTGGTGATGGGGCTGATGCCCATCCGCGCGCTCACGTTCTATGGCGTGAGCCAGCTTGGCATGCTGGCGGGCACGCTGGTGTACGTGAATGCCGGCACCCAGCTCGCGCAGATCACCAGCCTGTCAGGCATTGTGTCGCCCGGCGTGCTGCTGTCGTTCGTGCTGCTGGGCGTGTTCCCGCTGGTCGCCAAGGCCGTGCTGGGCTGGCTGGCGCGCCGCCGGGTTTACGCGCGCTGGACCCGGCCGCAGCGCTACGACCGCAACCTCATCGTGATCGGCGCGGGCGCGGCGGGGCTGGTCACGGCCTACATCGGCGCGGCCGTGAAGGCCAAGGTGACGCTGGTCGAGGCGCACAAGATGGGCGGCGACTGCCTGAACTACGGCTGCGTGCCCAGCAAGGCACTCATCAAGACGGCCAAGCTGGCCTCGGCCATGCGCCATGCCGACCGGTATGGCCTGACGCCTGCCAGCCCGCAGTTCAGCTTCAGGCAGGTGATGGCACGCGTGCACGACGTGGTGCGCGCCATCGCGCCGCACGACAGCGTGGAGCGTTATGAGTCGCTGGGCGTGGAGGTGCTGCAGGGCTACGGCCGCGTGGTGGACCCATGGACGGTCGAGATCGAGGCCGCCGACGGCACGCGCCAGCGCCTGACCACGCGCAGCATCGTCATTGCCGCAGGCGCGCGGCCGATGGTGCCGCCCCTGCCCGGCCTGGACGATGTGGGCTATGTCACCAGCGACACGCTGTGGGACCGCTTTGGCCAGATGGACGCAGCGCCTGGGCGCGTGGTGGTGCTGGGCGGAGGCCCCATCGGCTGCGAACTGGCGCAGGCGCTGGGCCGCCTGGGCTCGGCCGTCACGCAGATCGAGATGGGCCCGCGCCTCATGCCGCGCGAAGACGCCGAGGTGTCCGACATGGTGCGCGCCGCGCTCGCACACGACGGCGTGGAGGTGCTCACCAGCCACAAGGCTGTGCGCTGTGAACGCGAAGAAAAAGGCGACGGGCAAGGCGGCGCAGTGCGCAAGTGGATCATCGTCGAGCACAACGGCGTGGAGCGGCGCATCGAGTTTGACGCACTGGTGTGCGCCGTGGGCCGCGTGGCCCGGCTGCAGGGGTATGGCCTGGAAGCATTGGGCATCCCGGTGGACCGCACCGTGGTCACCAACGAATATCTGGAAACCCTGTACCCCAACATCTACGCGGCAGGCGACGTGGCCGGCCCCTACCAGTTCACCCACACCGCCGCCCACCAGGCCTGGTACGCCGCGGTGAATGCGCTGTTCGGGCAATTCAAACGCTTCAAGGCGGATTACTCGGTGATTCCGTGGGCCACGTTTGTGGACCCGGAGGTGGCACGCGTGGGCCTGAATGAGCAGGAGGCCCGTGACAAGGGCATTGCATTCGAGGTCACCCGCTACGGCATCGACGACCTGGACCGCGCCATTGCCGACGGCACCGCGCACGGCTTCGTCAAGGTACTGACGGTGCCGGGCAAGGACCGCATCCTGGGCGTGACCATCGTGGGCGAGCATGCAGCCGACCTGCTGGCCGAGTTCGTGCTGGCCATGAAACACGGCCTGGGCCTGAACAAGATCCTGGGCACCATCCACACCTACCCCACACTGGCCGAGGCCAACAAATACGCGGCCGGCGAATGGAAGCGTGCGCACGCGCCGCAACAGCTGCTGGCGTGGGTGCAGCGCTACCACGCCTGGCGCAGGGGCTGAAGGCGCGCCATGGCAACGCTTTCAGTCATCGTTCCCATGCTCAACGAAGCAGCTGCGCTGCCCGTGCTGGGTACGCAGCTCGCAGCGCTGGCAGCCCACGGGGTAGAGGTAATCCTGGTGGACGGCGGCAGCAGTGACGGCAGCGCCGACAGGGCCGAGCAGATGGCGCAGCACATGGGCTTCGCGGTGGTGCGATCAGCGCGTGGGCGGGCAGTGCAGATGAACGGCGGAGCAGCCCGTGCGCGCGGCGATGTGCTGCTGTTCCTGCATGCGGACACCCGCCTGCCTGCCGCCGCGCCTGCATTGCTGACCGCGCTCGATGCGCAGGCCGTGGCCTGGGGCCGCTTTGACGTGACCATCGAAGGCCGGCCCGCCATGCTCAAGGTGGTGGCCGTCCTGATGAACTGGCGCTCGCGCATCACCGGCATCGCCACGGGCGACCAGGCGATCTTCATGACCCGCAAGGCATTCGATGCCGTGGGCGGGTTTCCGGTGCAGCCGCTCATGGAGGACATCGAGATCACGAGCCGCCTGCGCGGCCTGGCCCGCCCGGTGTGCCTGGCAGAGCGCGTGACCACCTCGGGCCGGCGCTGGGAGCAGCGCGGCGTGTGGCGCACCATTGTTCTCATGTGGCGGCTGCGCTGGGCCTACTGGCGCGGCGTGCCCGCCAGCGACATTGCAAAGGCCTACCGTTGAAGCAGACACGCATCATCATCATCGCCAAGGCGCCAATCCCGGGCTTTTGCAAGACACGGCTGGCCCCTGCCATTGGCACCGAAGCAGCGGCCCGGCTTGCAGGCCGCATGCTGCGCGATACCGTGGACGCGGCGTGCAGTGCCAGCGTGGGCCCGGTGGAGCTGTGCGTGACGCCCGGCCTGGATGTGTTCGACTGGCCATCGCTGAACCTGCCCGCATCGGTGGCCTGGTCTGACCAGGGCGACGACGACCTGGGCGCGCGCATGAGCCGCGCAGCGCTGCGCGCGGTGGATGCCGGCGAAGCCGTGCTGCTGATCGGCACCGACTGCCCCGGCCTGGACGCGGCCGTGCTGCGTAATGCCGCCGCGGCACTCTCTGACCACGACGCCACGATGGTGCCCACCGCCGACGGCGGCTATGCACTGCTGGGCCTTGCGCGGTTTGACGCGCTGGTGTTTGCCGACATGCCCTGGAGCACCGACGCCGTGGCCACCCTCACGCGGCAGCGCCTGCAGCAACTGGGCTGGCGCCTGCACACCCTGCCGACGCTGCACGACATCGACGAACCCGCCGACCTGCGCCACCTGCCCGCCCGCTGGCAGGCCGAGCTGCCAGCGCCCTACCCTTCGGAGCCCTCATGCACCTGACCCACCGCTCCCTGCTTCTTGCTGCATTGGCGGCATTGCTACAAGCCACGGCGCCTGCCGCGCTGGCCGCCCCCGTGCGCGTGGGGGATTTTTCGAACACAGGCGCACTGCCACCCGACTGGCAGGTGGTGCACATCGACCAGCGCGTGCCCGCCACCCGCTACCGCACCTTGCAATGGGACGGGCGCCCCGCCGTGGAGGCGAGCGCCACGGCCAGCATGGCCCTGCTGGCGCGGCCGCTGGAGATCGACCTGCAAAAGACACCCGTGCTGTGCTGGATGTGGCGAGTCGATGCCGTGCTGCAGCAGGCCGACCTGGCCCGCAAGGCCGGCGACGACTACGCCGCTCGCGTGTACGTGGCCTTCAGCCTGCCGCCCGAGTCGCTGAGCGTAGGCCTGCGCATGAAGCTGTCGCTGGGGCGCAGCCTGTTCGGCAACCTGGTGCCGGATGCTGCTGTGAACTACGTCTGGGACAACCGTCACCCCGTGGGCACCCGAGCCTTCAACGCCTACACCGACCGCGCGGCCATGGTGGTGCAGCGCTCGGGCAACGGGCAAGCCGCCAAGTGGGTGGCCGAGCGCGTGAACGTGCTGGCCGATGCCACGAAGGCGTTTGGCGCCCTGCCCTTCAAGGCCACGTCGCTGGCGATTGCATCGGACACCGACAACACGGGCGAGACCGCCCGCGCGGGTTTTGCCGACCTGCACTTCGTGGGTGCCGACGAGCCGTGCGATTTTTCTGCCAAGGCCTCGAAATAGCAGACTCGGGCACTGTAAGAACGGACTGCCTGGCAGCGACCAAGTCGTGAACCGCCATCGATCCACCACAAACCTGATCACAAGCCCCATGCACACCCCTTTGCACCGCCGTACCTTTGCCGCCATGGCGTTCATCGCTGCCGCTGCCGGCGCTGCGCCTCACCTCGCGCTGGCGCAAGCCTCCCTCCCCCCGCTGCAGCTGGGCGTGGGCATGTTCCAGCCCGACCGGGAAAAGAACGACGCCACCTACCGCCCCCTGGCCGCCTATCTGGCAAGCCAGCTGGGCCGCCCTGTGCAGCTGCGCACGGTGGACAGCTGGGAAGGCCTTGCGAAGTCGCTGGCCAATGGTGAGACCGACATGGCGCTCATGGGCCCCTGGGGCTATGTGCTGGCCAACCACGAAGCCGGAGCGCAGGTGGTCTCGACCATCCTGTACGACGGCAAGCCCGAGTACCACGCCATCATCATCACGCACCCGAAGTCCGGCATACAGACGCTGTCCGACCTCAAGGGCCGCACGTTTGCGTTTGGCGACAAGGGCTCGACCTCGGGCTACCTGATCCCCCGCCACCACTTCATGACCCTGGGCATCAACCCCGACACGTATTTCGGCAAGGTGCTGCACACCAGACACCAGGCCATTGAAACGCAGGTGACGCAAGGTGTACTGGACGCAGGCGCCGACTACGACCGCAACCGCAACGCCATGATCGAGCAGGGCCTGATCAAGGCCGAGCAGTCGCGCATCATCTGGACGTCGGCCCCGCTGCCCAACGATGCCTTTGCGGTCAGCAAGGCACTGGCTGCAGACAAGGCCTTTGTCACGCGCCTGCAGGCCGCCTTGTCGGGCGTGGGCGCCGCACTGGCGTCGCAGCCCCAGCTGCTGCCCGCGCACTACACCGGCTTTGTGGTGCGCGACAACAGCTTCTACAAGCCCATCCGTGATGCAGGCCTGGCCACTGGCAACCTGAAGGCGCGCTGACCATGGTCCACCTGCCGCGGCACCCTTGGGCCAGTGGGCGCCTTGGCTTCGGTGCGCTGGGCCTGGTGTACGCAGCGCTGGTGGTGGCCTGCGTGTGGACGTTGCTGGCCGAGGGCGACCTGTCCATGGGCCGCGCCCCGCTGGCCAACCTGGCCAAGACGCTGGGCGAGTTTGCCTACCCCAGCTTTCTCGATGTGTGGTTTGGCAACCCGAGGCTGGAATACACCAGCGACGACGGAACCGTGCTGCGCGTGGAAAACCGCCAGCAAGTGGAGGCCGACTACCTGGCCGGGCTGGCGCGTGCGACCTGGACCACCGTGCGCATTGCCACACTGGGCTCGCTGCTGGGGGCGGTGCTGGCGTTGCCACTGGCTGTGCTCACGGCACGCAACCTGGCGGCACCACGCGCCCTGGCCATCGCCGCCAAGGCGGTGCTCGACACGCTGCGCTCCATCCACACCCTGGTCTTTGGCCTCGTGCTGGTGGGCATCGTGGGGCTGGGGCCCACGGCGGGCATCCTGGCCATCGGCCTGCATTCCATGGGCACCTACGGCAAGCTGTTTGCCGAGGCCATCGAATCGCTCGACATGGCGGCCATCCACGCCGTGCAGGGCGTCGGCGCCAGCCGCACGCAGGTGTTCTTCAACGCCGTGTGGCCCACGGTGCTGCCACAGTTCGTGTCGGCCCACCTGTACATCTGGGAGTTCAATATCCGCGACTCCACCATCCTCGGCATCATCGGCGCGGGCGGCCTGGGCCTGCTGATTTCGGAGGCCACCTCGCTCTTCCAGTGGGACCGGCTGGCCACGGTGCTGCTGGTGGTGGTGCTGCTGGTGGCGTCGTTTGACGCCATGAGCCGGCGCATACGGAGGGCGCTGGCATGAACATGCCCTGCATCGAGCTGCGCAATGTGCGCTGCGACATCGGCCACCGGACGGTGCTCGACATCGCGCAGCTGCGCATCGCCCCCGGCGAGCGCGTGGCCGTCATTGGCCACAACGGCGCTGGCAAGTCCACGCTGTTCCGGCTGCTGACCGGGTTCATGGCACCCTCGCAAGGCTCCGCCCAGGTGCTGGGCCGGGACCTGGGCCACGGGCTGGGGGCGCGGGAGCTGCGCCTGCTGCGCCAGGAGATCGGCCAGGTCATGCAGGGGCTGCACCTGGTGGGCCGCCTGTCGGTGCTCGACAACGTGCTGATCGGCGCACTGGCGCGCGTGCCGGGCTGGCGCAGCTGGGCGAGGGTCTTCCCCGCAGTGGAGGTGACACGGGCCCGGGCAGCACTGCAGCAGGTAGGCATGCTGGCGCGGGCCGAAGCGCGGGCCGACCAGCTCTCGGGCGGTGAACGGCAAAAGGCCGGCGTGGCCCGCATGCTGGTGCAGGGCCCGCGCCTCATCTTGGCCGATGAACCCACCGCCGCGCTGGACCCTGCCGCCGCCGCCGAGGTATGCCAGCTGCTGGCGGCCTCCGCCGCGGGCGCCACCCTCATCACCGTGGTGCACAACCCGGCCCTGCTCCCGTTGCTCGCCCGCCGCGTGATCGGACTACGCCAGGGTCGCATGGCGTTCGACCTGCCAGTGGACAAGGTAGGCGACCGCAAGCTGCTCGACCTGTACAGACCCGTCGACCATGAAGCCAGCGCGCACTGGCAGCTGCCTGCCGAGCCGGCGCGCGCACCCACCCTCGAAGGAACACCATGATCTCACCGCACGATGCCGTCGCCGGAAGAACCTGCCCGCTGCGCTACCGCTACGGCCCGCAGGCCATCGCGAACGCGCCCACACGCACCGCCGACGTGCTGTATGTGATTGGCGGCCTGTACGGCAACGTCGCCGCACTGGACGTGATCGAACAGATGGCGGCGTGCGAGGCAGGCACCGTCACCCTGTGCTTCAACGGCGACTTCAACTGGTTCAACGTGGACAACCCCGGCTTCCGCGAGATCAATGCCCGCGTGCTGCGCCACGATGCGATCACCGGCAATGTCGAGGCTGAGCTACCCGTGGAAGGCGACGACGCCGGCTGCGGCTGCGCTTACCCGCCCGAGGTGTCGGGCGCGGTGGTGGAGCGCTCCAACCGCATCCACGCCCGGCTCAAGGCCACCGCGCAGCAGCATCCCGATCTGCTATCGCAGCTTGCAGCCCTGCCCATGTTTGCCCGATATCAGGTCGGCGACTGCCGCGTGGGCGTGGTGCACGGCGATGCAGAGTCGCTGGCCGGATGGCGCTTTGGCGTGGACCAGATCGGCCAGCCAGCGCAGGCACAGTGGCTGGCAGAGGCCTTTGGCGCCGCGCAGGTGGATGTGTTCGCATCCACCCACACCTGCGAGCCCGTGTTGCGCCGCGCGCCCATGCCGCAGGGTGCACTGGTCATCAACAACGGGGCCGCTGGCATGCCCAACGCAGGGGGAGCGCTGCCGGGCCTCATCACGCGGGTTTCAGCCCGCCCATCGCCCCATGCGGCATCGCACGGCGCGCAGATTGCAGGGGTGCATGTGGATGCGCTTCCTGTGCACTACGACCAGGCGCGGTGGCTATCGCTGTTCACGGCCAACTGGCCTGCGCACAGCGACGCTCACGCGTCGTACTTCGGGCGCATCAGCGGGCTTCTTACGGGTCAGCCCTCGCGCTGATCCAGACCACGCCGTGCAGGCGCCCCTGATTGCTCCGTTTTTAATAGCTTAAAGGCATCGTAGATAAAGCGCTTGAGCCATATTTCACTAATCTTGCGACGCACACGATGCCGGTGCCCCGGCTCACTGTCGGGCGTAAATCTGGTCGAAGCTTGCGTTGTCCGCAAAGTGGTCCCGGGCGGCCTTGTCCCAGTCACCGAATGCCTCGTCGATAGTGAACAGGTTGAGCTTGGGGAACTGTTTGGCGTACTTGGTCTTGGCCTTTTCAGACACGGCCGGCCGGTAGAAGTGCTTGCCGGCAATGTCCTGGCCTTCTTCCGTGTAGAGGTACTGCAGGTAGGCCTCGGCCACGGCACGGGTGCCCTTCTTGTCCACGTTCCTGTCCACCACCGACACCGCAGGCTCGGCCAGGATGGAAACTGACGGGTACACCACGTCCACCTTGCTGCCGAATTCCTTTTCCAGCAGGTAAGCCTCGTTCTCCCAGCTGATGAACACATCGCCCTGGTTGCGCTGCGCAAACGTCACCGACGAGCCGCGGGCACCGGTGTCCAGCACGGGCACGTTGCCGTACAGCTTGGCCACAAATTCGCGGGCCTTCGCATCACCGCCGTACTTGCGCTTGGCAAATTCCCAGGCTGCCAGGTAGTTCCAGCGGGCGCCGCCCGATGTCTTGGGGTTGGGCGTGATCACGCTGATGCCGGGCTTGACGAGGTCATCCCAGTCCTTGATGCCCTTGGGGTTGCCCTGGCGCACCACCAGCACGATGGTGGAGGTGTAGGGAGAGCTGTTGTGCGGCAGGCGCTTTTGCCAGTCTTTGGGGATCCAGCCACCGTTCTTGTGCAGGGCATCGGTATCGCCCGCCAGCGCCAGCGTGGCCACATCGGCCTCGAGCCCGTCGATGATGGACCGCGCCTGCTTGCCCGACCCACCGTGGCTTTGCTTGATGGTCACGTCCTGGCCGGTCTTGGCCTTCCAGTGCCTGGCAAAGGCCTGGTTGAAGTCCACATACAGCTCGCGCGTCGGGTCGTACGACACGTTGAGCAGGGTCACAGACTGCGCAAACGACGGCAGCGCCGTCAGGGCCAAAGCGCCTGCCAGGGCAGCGGCAAAGGGAAACTTGATAAAGTCGCGGCGAAAGTTCATGAAAGCCTCTGATTGGGTGTGCAAACGGTGCAAATCACCGATGGAACGCATTCTGGGAGGCCGTCTTCAAAACTGGAACTACTGAGATTTCAGTTCTTTATACCCAAATCATCTGAGGGATCGCCACTTCTCGGCTTCCCCATCCCCGCGCAAAGGAAAACACCATGGCACGCACCATTCAATGCATCAAGCTCAACAAGGAAGCCGAAGGCCTCGACTTTCCGCCCTACCCCGGAGAGCTGGGCAAGCGCATCTGGGAAAGCGTGAGCAAGGAAGCCTGGGCCGACTGGCTCAAGCACCAGACCATGCTGGTCAATGAAAACCGCCTGAACCTGGCCGACGCCCGCGCCCGCCAGTACCTGGCACGCCAGATGGAAAACCACTTTTTTGGCAGCGGCGCAGACGCTGCGGCGGGATATGTCCCGCCGAGTCCGTAAGGCAGTGAGGACTCCAAAATGTGGTTTCGCGAAAATCATTTTTTCGGCAGCGGCGCAGACGCTGCGGCGGGCTACGTCCCGCCGAGCGCGTAAGGAACTGAAGCGCTCCGAAGGAATGATTTCGTCAAAAACACTTCTTCGGCTTCCCGTCTGAGTTCATCCGTGAACACCGCGGCATCGTCCCTGCTGCCGCCCTCCCCCGATCTCTCCGCCTGGCGTGTGCTCGACACGTGCCTGGACATCCCACGCCTGCTCGCCCTCTGGCAGGCCTGGCGTGAGATGCCCGCACGCCCACGCGTATTGCACCTTGTCGCCTTCACGGACGCGCCGCCCACGCCTGCCCAGTTGCGCGCCGCCGCCAGTCCCGCCCAGGCTGTGCTGGCCGAAGAACTGGCGACATCATGGCTGGGCCTGCTGTCCGGCATGCACCGCTTCCCGCTTGACGGCGGTCGCTTCCAGCTCACGCTGTGCATCGGCGAACTGCGGCCCCTACTGCGCGAGCAGCGCTTCGAAGCCGACGTCGTCTGGCTCGACACCCGACAAGCTTGGGACCGTCACAACCTCAAGGCCCTGGCGCGCTGTTGTCGACGCGGCAGTGCGCTGGCCGGTGTGCCTGGAGAAACGCCCCTCGCCCCGGTGCTGCGCGAGCAGGGCTTCGTCTTGCAAGAAGGTTGCTGGCACCAGGAGCCACCTTGGCAGACCCGGCAGCGCAACGCCGCGCGCAGCGTGCCAGCCCCCGTGGGCCATTGCGCCGTCATCGGCGCCGGTCTCGCCGGGGCCAGCGTGGCAGCCACCCTGGCACGCCGCGGCTGGCAGGTGGACGTGCTCGACGCCGCCCCCGAACCCGCGGCCGGCGCCTCGGGCCTGCCCGCGGGCCTCTTGATTCCCTACGCCTCGGCCAACGACAGCCCGCGTGCGCGCCTCACACGTGCCGGCCTGCGCCTGGTGCGCGCCGAAGCCCAACGCTTGCTGCGCGCCAGCGAGGACTGGGGGCCGACCGGCGTGCTGGAGCTGCGACTCGAAGGCCGCGGCGGCCTGCCGCCTGGCTGGCCCGCGGCAGGCCAGGAACTCTCGCATGTCGTCAGCCTCGGCGGCCCCGAGGCCTGGCGTGCCGGACTGCAGACCGAAGGCGCGCTCTGGCACAGCCAGGCCGCCTGGATCAAACCCGCGCAACTTGTACGCGCCTGGCTGGCCGAAGCCGGCGTGCGCTTTGTGGGCAACAGCCGCATCGCGTCCCTGCGCGCGACGGATGCAGGCTGGGAACTGTTGGATGCAGAAGGCCAGATACTCTGCAGGGCCGGCCAGGTGGTACTGGCGAATGCACTCGATGCGCCCCGTCTGCTCGCCCCGCTGGACCTTCCTCTTGCGCCTCTGCACGGCATGCGCGGCGTGCTGAGCTGGGGACCGCAAACGCCGGCGTTGCAGGCCGTCTTGCCGCCACACCCCGTCAACGGCGCGGGCAGTTTCATCCCCCATGTACCCGTCCCAGGCGGTCAGGCCTGGTATGCCGGCTCCACCTACGAGAACGTGGCAGAACCCGCCGCCGCCCAGGCCGAGCACCTGCAGGCCGACCTGGACAAGCTGCGCCGCCTGCTACCCGCCGCGGCCAGGGCTCTGGCCCCGGACTATGGGGCCGGGCGCGTACAGGCCTGGGAGGCTGTGCGCTGCGTGAGCCGCGACCGCCTGCCTCTGGTGGGCCCGCTGCAAGGCACGGCCGCGCCCACACTGTGGATCAGCGCAGCCATGGGCTCACGCGGCCTGAGCCTGTCCATGCTCTGCGCCGAATGGCTGGCCGCACAGATCGGTGCCGAACCCTGGCCCATGGAAGCCGGTCTGGCGCGCGCACTGGACATGCGCCGCTCAGCACTTCACTCGTCGACAGCGAAGGTCAGCGTGTAGCTGTAGCTGCGCCAGGGCGTTTCGGCACCAACCGGTGACTCGGTACGGTGACGCACCAGGGCCAGATAGGTCCCTCCCTCGGGCAGGCTGAAAACCAGCTTGCCGCGCGCATCGGAACGCACGGTCATCAAGGGTTTTTCCTCCGTGCCCTCCAGCGAGCCCCGGAAGAAGTCCACCGCAACATTCGGCAACGCCTTGCCTTCGAACAGCAGATCCGCCTGCACCGGCTGCCTGGCCACGATGTCCAACGGCAGGGACTGCAAGGCGATCTCGACGCCCTTGCCCGTAGGCGCCAGCGCCGTTCGGTTGGCCTTGCCACGCGTCACATAGACATCTGCGGTGGTGACGCTCTGCACTTCCACAATCTTGACGTCCTGGGGCGCCGTGCCGCGCTCGTCGACGAATTTCCAGTTGCCGTCAGCCTGCCGCCACGCCTTGGCCTTGCGCCCCAGACGCTCGCCGCTGGTGATGCGGTACACCCCGCTGTCCGGCGTGTCCACCTCGAAGGCTGCCAGGTCCTTGAGGTAATGGACTGTGCTGATCGCCCGACGCTCGCCCCCCGGCGTGATGACGGCGTAATGGTCAGACTTCATGGCCACATCGGGCACGAACAGGTTCTCGGTGAAGGAGGCGATGACCGACACATGCTTGCGATCGCCGGCGTCAAAGGTGTTGGGCAGCAGATAAGGCATGTGCGCCTCGGCGGCAGACAGCAGGCCGAGGGTCAGGCCCAGCAGGGCCAGGGGCTTACGCAGGGTCGGGGAAAGCAGTTGCATGGGGTCCTCTTGTTGAAATTCCTGACCAAGTGTAAATGATATTTATTCTCAATTGAATCGGATCACGCGACAAGGGACTTCACCCACAATCTCGACATGCCCCTGAAGATCGTGTTCGACTGCGACCCCGGCGCCGACGATGCGCTGGCTCTGTATTTCGCGCTGGCGCATCCGGAACTGGCGCTGCTGGCCGTCACCACAACCTATGGCCGCGTGCCCCTGGCCCAGGCCACCCGCAACGCCTTGCTGCTCTGCGCGCTGGCCGGCCGTACCAACATGCCGGTCTGCAGCGGCGTACCCACGCCCACGCGTAAGGTCATGGGCCTGCACGACCCGCAAAGCCATGGCAGCGATGGCCTGGGTGACCTGCCCGGACGATCAGCCGAAGTCCACGGGGCCGACGAACGCACGGCCGCGCGCTGCATCGTGGAACTGGCCCGGGCGCATCCGGGTCAGCTGGCCCTGGTCTGCGCGGGTCCGCTGGGGAATGTGGCCCAGGCCCTGCGACTGGAGCCACATCTGCCCGAGCTGCTGGGCCAGCTGGTGGTGGCCGGCGGCAGCATCGCCGCGCCGGGCGAGGTCTCGCCGGTGGCCGAGCTCAACTTCTGGCTGGACCCGCATGCGGCCGACCAGGTGCTGACGGCGGGCTTCCCGCTCACGATGCTGGGCCTGGATGTGAGCCAGACCGCCCCCGTGCCACTGGCCTGGGTCGAAGCACTGGCGGCGCGCCAGCCGCACCCTGCGCTAGCCGCTCTGTCCCATGCCGTGCGTGTGCAGGCCACGGCCCGTGCGTCGTCTGAGAGCGGTCCAGCCGCCTGCCCCTCGGGCGGTCTGCTGGGCCTGCTCTGGCTCTTGCAACCGTCCCTGTTCCAGACCACGACCGGCCGTGTGCGGGTGGTGTCCGAAGGGCTGGCTGAAGGGCAGAGCATCATGGACCGGCGCGAACAACTGGCTTATGCCCAGCCGGGCTGGGAAACCGAGCTGCCGCAGATCCAGGCCGCCATCCAGATTGACGCCGCGGCGGCGCTGCGCTTGGCCGACAGCACCTTGTCCGGCCACTGGCTCTGAGTCGCCCCCTCAGGTCCCCGGTGCGGGCCGCCGAGGCTGCGCGGTTCAGTGCCCCCGGGCCAGCGCGGTCCGCCGCCTGGCGCGCCGCTTCTGCCACCAGCGCAGCAGACCCGTGATCCAGGCCAGCAGAGGCAGCAGGCCCAACACGACGTACAGCACACGTCCGGGCAGGCCCAGGATCTCCGCGTTGTGCAGCGGATGCAACCGGGCCAGCACGGCGGCACCCCAGCCCTGGCCTGCCGGGTCCTCGCGGGCCAGCAGCTCGCCCGTCACCGGATCGACCCAGACCCGGGTCTGAGGGAAACGCCGGCCGGGCTCGAAGCTCTGGTGCAGACGCAGCATGATGGGCTCGCCGCGGTCCCCTGAGGATTCGACCCAGCGCAGATCGGCCAGCGGAAACTCACGCCGGGCCACAACAACGGCCGCATCCAGGGACAGCCGCACGCGCGTTGCCGGGACGGGGAGCCTTGCAGCTGCGCTGGCACGGGACGGCTCGATCCACAACAGGGCCCGGGTCGCGTCGGGCCAGGCCAGGCCCATGCCCGTCAGGGCCAGCAGCAACAGCAGGGCCCAGGCATAGACCCCGGGCAGTACGTGCAGATCGTAGGTACGCCGAACCCGTCCGGGGCGCAGCATCGGGCGCAAGGCCGCACCCAGGCGTCGGCGGCTGGGCCACCAGAGCCACAAGCCGCTGAGCAGGGACAGGGACAGGGCCAGCCCGAGCCAGCCCACCAGGGTGCGACCCACGCCATCCCAGCGCAGGCTGTAGTGCAGGTCGTAGCACCAGGTCGCGAAGAAGTCGCCCCAGTAGCGGTCGCTCGTGATGTGCAGGGTCTGCGGATCCAGCGTGACCATGCGCGGCGCAAAGCTGCGCTGCGCGCGTTCCGGCGGCTTGTAATAACGCGCCATGACCGGGCTGTGCGGCCCGTCCGGCAGTTCGATGCGCCAGGGCCCCTGCAAGGCCGGGTAGGCGACGCGCAGGCGCTCGAGGACCTGCTGTGGCGACACCGCAGCCGCCTGCGCAGACCCGGGCTCTACGGCCACCTGGATCGCGGGGTTGAGCCCGCGGTCCAGTTCCAGATAGAAGACCAGCGCGCTGCCCGTCAGGCCCAGCAGCGCAAACAGGGCGCCCAGCGTTAGGCCCAGCCACAGATGCAGCTGCAACCAGACCTGACGCAGGTGGGCTGGGCTCATCAGAGACTGATAGTGAGCATGGCGTAGACGCTGCGCGGCGCGCCGGGCGCGTGCAGGCTTTGCGTGCCGTCATGCCAGACGTACTCGTAGTAGCGGTCGGTCAGGTTGCGGCCCTGCAGTTCCACACTGACCTTGGGGCTCAGCTGGTAGGCCACCGAGGCATTCAGCAGGGTGTAGCCGCCGAATTTGGACGTGCTGTTGGTCTTCTCGATGTAGTAGTCCCCCTGGTGGTTGACCCAGCTCGACCAGCGCAGCGCGGGCGTGAGCCGGTGGTCGAAACCCAGGCCGGAAATCAGGCGCGGCACGTGGTCCAGTTCCTTGCCTTCGGTGTTGCTGGCGTTGGAGGCGGCACGCACAATCTGGGCCCGCTGGGCCGTCATGGAGAACCAGAGTCCGAGTTCGCGCGTGGGACGGGCGTTCAGTTCGAGGTCGGCGCCCTCACGACGCGTGCGGCC
>LNFM01025838.1_pt1 | contig 15869 bp, 17 predicted proteins | sample 596031 | NCBI WGS metagenome assembly LNFM01 (sample SAMN04254537, study PRJNA301005) | activated carbon metagenome | isolation source: dual media filters at the Ann Arbor, Michigan drinking water treatment plant | place: USA: Ann Arbor | reverse complement strand
CTGGAGTGGCCGCACGTGATGCTGGTCGGCGTGAACGAAGGGCTGCTGCCGTTCAAGATGGACGAAGAGCCCGGCCAGAGCGACGCCGCCGTTGAAAACATGGCGCAGCGACTGCAGGAAGAGCGCCGCCTCATGTACGTGGGCATCACGCGGGCACAGCGCACGCTCGCGGTGAGTTGGCTCAAGCGGCGCAAGAAGGGCCGCGAAAGCATCCCGGGTCAGGCCAGCCGCTTCATCAAAGAGATGGGGCTGGACCAGGCCACCACCAAGGAAGATCCGCGCGAGAAACTCCGCGCCTTGCGCGCCGAGTTCGCCCAGCGCGCCACCGACCAGGCCGCGCAAAAAGCGGCCGACACCGCACCATGAAACGACACCCACACGCCTGGCTGGCGACGGCCGCCCTCGCCTTCACCTTCGCGCTGCCCGCCTCGGCCCAAACGCCCGCCGCGGCCTGCGCACCGCCCGCCGACATGGCACCCGCCCAGCTTTACGGTCTGTGGCAACTCGTGCTGTGGCCCCAGGACGGCGGCAGCGAAGCCGCGCCCACGTCCACCGGTGCACTGCTGTTCGAACGCCACCCCGAGTACCCAGGCAGCGTGCGCGGCAGCCTCAAGCGCACGACACCCGGCAACGACCGCCAGGCCCTGGTCTCGGGCGACGTGACCAGCGGCGAATTCAACCTCGACGAATCGGCCGACGGCGTCACCATGGACGCGGTGTGGGAAGGCAACGTGACCGCCAGCGGCTGCGGCCAGGAACTGCGCGGCACCCGCCGTCCCGCCGAGGGTCGTGCAACGACCGATGGGACGATGAACTTCGTGCTGAAGAAAGCGCCGGGCTGGCGCTGATCGTTCAGGCCTGCTCGGCGAGCAGGCCCGCGTTCTGTGCGAACCGCTCACACAACAACGCGGCCAATTGAGCCGGCACGTCGTTGTCGAAACTCATCAAAGTGTCGGCGGACTGAGCCGCTGCGGCCGCTTGCAAAAGCTCAAGCACGAGGTCCCGCTGCACCTGGCTCGCCGGCTTGCCAAGCGCCGTGCCGAGCGCCGCAACACAGTCCTCCAGCAAACGCTGCGAGCCGAGCACCTGCCAGGCGTAGTCGATCTCGTAACGCTCCACACCCTGTTTCAAGCTCTCGCCGTCAAGCCGCGCCTCTTCGGCCACGTGGCGCATGGTGCGGGTGCTGAGGCCTGGGCCGAAGCGGGCCAGCAAGTCGTCGCGGTCCATCACGGACAGGGTTGGGGTCATGGGGCTTCCAATCGGGATCGGGGGACAAGCCCCAGGGGGTCAGCACCGCGCGGGGGACCCGGAAACGAAAAAGCCCATCGCGGTGGATGGGCTTTTGCGAGAAGTTTGGTGGCCTGGGACGGAATCGAACCATCGACACGACCAACAACATGTTAACCCGTTGATTTTGCTACGATTTTTCAAATCAACTTGGGACGTAGTGTACCAGCTTTGGGTACCAGGAGAAGCTCCTATCTGACCTTCTCTTGAGTTCGGATGAGCCGCGACAAATGAAAACTTGCAAGCTTGACGTCCTCAGTAGTCAGGCGAGAGGGCTCATTCTTGAGAAAGGTCGGCAGCGCTTTTGGCTCAAGTACCCAGATGTCACGAAAGCTGCCCGTCGTATTCACAACAAACCAGCCTGGAAACACGATAACTGGGCGCACGTCGATCTTTTTACCAGTGCTTTCAAGCAAGATAGCTCGAAGCCAGCTTGCCTGCGCCTTAGCCTGAACAACCGGATTTCGATCTGGTTCGACGCGGCCCATCTTGATCGACTCCCCGTCGAAGGTCAGCTCCTCGCTTCCCGATGCCGACTTACTCCACGTCTTGGTTTCAATCGTGAAAACGCCAGCGGGGCCTATCAGGATGTGATCTACGTTGAAGCCTGTGCCGACTACGTCGTGAAAGACTTGGAACCCCTGTTCTCTGAGCCGCTCAAGAAACTGTCCTACCGCTCGCTCTCCTTCAAGGGCCTGCTTGAGATTGCGCAGTTTCGGTATGGCTCGGAACACTCTGAACACCGCATATGCGACCACGAGGCCAGCAGCAACAGAAAAGACTACGGGGTTTGGCTTCATGTCCGTATACACACGCCACCATTCAAATGCTGCAAGCAGCACGAAGAACAATGCAAGCATCAGAGGTTGGCCGACGGAGTTTTCGAGAACTTCATCCCGCTCCTCAGAGACAGATTGCCCGGGCACGCGCAATGGCTTGTCTTTCAACGGGGAACGCCTGAGTTTATTCATCGCCAAAGTCTACGCGGTCAGATAATCTACGAGGCCACGGCTCACCAACCGGAGAAAGCGTCATGAGGGCTGCACGTCACTTCATCGCTCCACTGCTGCTGTTTCTCTTCGGCTCCAGCGAAGTCTCGGCGCAGCCCACCGTTGAGGCAAGGCTTGAGAAAATCGAGCAGACCATTCTTGTTCTAGAACGCCGCATCGAAGCCCAGGAAGAGCAGCAGCGCCAGAGGAATGCTCTGCCCACGGTTGCCGCTGACAAGGTGAACTGGCGAAAGCTTCAACAGGGAATGCCGATGAGCGAAGTCGAGAATCTGCTTGGTAGTCCCGAGCGAATCGACGCGTCCAGCGTCTTTACGCATTGGCACTACGGAGGCGGTAGAGGCCGAGTAACTTTTGACGGCAGGAGTCGAGTCGTCGCTGCCTGGAACGAACCCTGATACACATCGAAGCTGCTTGACCCTGTGCTCAAGGGATGCGCCAGCATGGCGCTATTTACGGGGTGAGCACCTTGAAGTCGTGAAGGCTGCACGGGTGTTAGTGCCTGCGCAAACACTTGGCGGCTCGCGACCTGGGCCAAGTTTGCGGGCTATCGAGCCTTGCCTAAATTTCGGCAGGCTCGTTTTTCAACAGAGCAACTATGTACTTGTGACGCAAGTTGCGCTCCTTCCTGTTGTTCACCGCCTCTTTGGCTGCAAGGCTGTAGTCATCTGGAAGTTCTTCCACGAACTTCAGAAGCCGCTTTCTCACTGCGACAGGGGAACCCACTATCTCATCTGCAACTTCGTCCAGCGCTACAAGTAGGGAGAATGAGTTTGACTTTCCGTACCATGGTCCGTTCTGTGGCAACTTAATTTGTTGAACACGCTTGGCAGCCGTATTGAGCCTATCGATAAGGTCATCGCGGCCAGGTAGTCCCTCGGCATACAAATTCAGTTGCGGAATGACTTGCTCATTCCTCGCGTATAGGCCAACCAGTAGAGTAGCCATAAGGTTCAGCGTGTACATCAAATGCACTTGCCTCGACACCTCGTACTTACTGAACAAAGGTGTTTCCACCAAGAACGCCCTGATCGCGTCAATGTCCTGTTCGTTAGCCCAAGCGATGAAATTCTTGCTTATGTTAGGGTTACGCTTGTGCAGATCGGGTGGCACATTGAACTCATCGTCATCCTCTTCTCGGAGTTCGCCAGCCAGCATTTTGGCGATGAGCATGAACTCAGATGATCCGAACTCGCTAGACATTTTCTCAATGCTTGACAATGCATAGAAGGTTCGATTCAACCTCTTGAAAATCTCGACGATCCTAGGGTCTTCTTGTGCAAGGTCTAGATCAATGATGGCGACTTCATACTTGAGGAAGTTTTCTTTTTGATCCTGTTCAAGATCAGGATAAGTCTTTCCATCGACCACTAAATCACCATCAAGGAACTCCTTGATAGTGCTCATGCGCTGCTGCCCATCGACGATGCATGATGTTGATTTCATCGTTGCAACGTCCAGCGTACCCCTGGACACAAAAATCTCGGGGAACGGGTAGCCAAGAAGAATTGTCTTGATGAAATCTACCTTGTGCGCTTCCCGCCAGACGAGCTTGCGCTGGAAGAATGGGGACAAAATCAGCGTGCCTGCTCGTATCTCGTTTACTAGATCAACGAGATCACGGGACCGAACCTTATAGTCTCTCATGTCTGGGCTTTCTTAAATTCGCTGAGGATAGGTGCCTGCTTCGTCTCGAAGAACTGGTCAGACAGATAGATTCCGCAGTTGATGTTCTCGAACAAAGCAAGGTATTTCCCGCTAAGTCGGTTGAAGAACGTGAACCACCGCTGCTTGTGCGCACACACTGGCATTAGATCTGGTCGAAAGATGCCTCGAACCAGGTAGTCCCGGAAGGATGGGTAGTTACCACCCGCGAAGTTCGTCAGATCTGTATAGCCCTTAGTTGCAACAAAGGCGTATTCGCTGTACTGGCGAAACAACTCAGCATCGATGATCGCTAAGTCAAGGTCTGACTTCTTTTCGATGAAGTCACGACCCTTGAAGTAAGAGTAGCCCGTATGTGCTGAACCAACAACATGGATAGACCGATACTGAAGGTTGAAGAACTCTGCCACTGAATTGAGGATCTCAAATCCGTCGTCACCGTGCTCCTGAAGAATGACCGATCCCTCGAAACCAAACAGCCTACGCATAGCCTTGTCAGATCCGTATTTCAGATCGATAGACTTCTGGAGTCGGGCATCCAAGTCGGCTTTGTAGGGTGGCATATCTGCGAGGATTATGACGAACAGTCTGCACTGTGCGTAAACGACCGGTTACGGACAGCCTGTTGCACCGTGTCCATAAGCTAGCTTGACAGCGTTGTGGACAGCCGTTATCTCTGGACCCCCTTTTTGAACAGATGGAGTCCATGGATGCCCCGAGTCTTTGCCTACTGCCGCGTCAGTACCCACGACCAGACCACCGACAACCAGATTCAGGAGATCGCCGCAGCCGGGTTCATCGTTGAGGCTCAGCGGGCCATTGCGGAAACCGTGTCAGGCAGCGTGCCCGCGTCAGAGCGGCCCGGCTTCCGGCAACTGCTGAACAAGCTGGAGCGGGGCGACGTGCTCGTGGTCACGAAGCTGGACCGCCTGGGGCGCAATGCCATGGACGTGCGGGCCACCGTCGAATCCTTGGCACAGGAGGGTGTTCGGGTTCACTGCCTCGCCTTGGGTGGCGTGGACCTGTCCAGCCCAGCCGGACGCATGACGATGGGTGTGATCGCCGCTGTTGCAGAGTTCGAGCGGGATTTGCTGGTGGAGCGGACACAGGCCGGGCTGACCCGCGCAAAGGCCGCAGGAGCCGTTTTAGGCCGTCCGCCTGCCCTGACACCCGAGCAGTCCAGCGCAGCGCTTCAGCGGCTGTCTGAGGGCGACTCCGTGGCGTCGGTCGCTCGCGAACTAGGCACCTCCCGGCAGACCATCATGCGGGTGCGTGACAACTCAGCGGCTGCCAACGCCCTGACCGCTCACTGATTGCATCGCCCGCGCAGCCCTTCGGGGCTGCTGCTTCGCGCAAGGAAGGGCACGGGGGAAACTGCGGGTGCGGAATATCAGAGGTGGGGCCTCGCTATTGCGCAGCGTTTTTGACTTTTGCCGCTGGCGTCAGCAGTTGATATGCCTGCAAGCCCAGCGCTTCGGCGAGACACATGGGCGACAAAGGTACGGTGCAACCCGGCTTCATAAGCCAAGTCCTCTTGCGACCAACCCAGCTCGCCGCGCAGCCGGATCATGTTCAAGGCCAAAGCCTCTCGCGCCGGGACGGCGGAGGGCAGAGCGGTGGCCGGTGAACGGGGCATCGCCGTAGTCTCAAACGGTGCAGTGTTTGAGTCAGCCGCGTTTACGTCACATTCTGATATACAGCCCGCAGCGCCAAGGTTCTCGGATGTGCCGTTGACCTGTTGAGCGCATGACGATCAGCGAGGTTCTATGGGTCTGTTCTCTTGGGTATCGGGCAATGTGCAGAAGAGCAAAGCCGCAGCCACCATTCAGCAGTATTTCGAGTTCGCCCGCCGCCTTGGGTCGTTCCCCGGCGATCCTGCTCTGACGGCGAATCGGGTCGTTGAGCTTGCCTTCAACCGTGTGCCCGATTTAGCAAGCGGACACCTGAAAGGCTATGTCATGGCGGCAACTGTCTTGTCTATCGTCATCCTGGAGAACGATCATGTTGAAGCTAGCCAGCAAGGAAGGCCATCTGCATTCCTACAACGATCAATCCATGTTGGAGACAGCGCGGAACGTACTTGAGCAGTTCAGGGAGATAGTGCCTTCGCCCATGATGTCGGATGTGTTGCGCTCTGCCGGTGTGCTCCCATCGGAAAGCCGTCCTGAAAGCGCTGATACGAGCCAAGATCGGCAGCGGAGAATGGACGAACTGATCCAGCGGATGAAGTAGTGCTTTGATCTGTAAGCTTTGGAGGAAACAGATCATGACCGCTTGCCTGTAGCGATCATTGATGGCTGTTCAACAGTTCATTGGGAACTGCTAGCAGGTACCAGTTGCATCGATGGCTCTTGATTCCGCCGTCAATCTCTATACATGTTCGGAACAGCTACAGACTCTCGGCGCAGGGGAGGCCTACACCTTCGGTGGGGATAGATGCAGCCCAGCAAAAACTGAGCGTGCTCCTATCCTCACAAGTCAAGGCATGAGCACAAGACAAGAACACGGCTGGTGGTAAGGGGCCAACTCCCTTACCCGACATGCAATGGCGACAGGCGCTATGAGCGACTGCGAGTTCTTGGCGACAGTAGGGCCAGAAAGCATGAAGGGGGTACGTCCGTATTCGTATTATAGGTACCGAAAACTAAGCCTTCGGGAGTCTCGCAATCTCGGTGGCCATGCGTTCAAGCGGCATACTTCCATATCTCCTCGCAACGCGATTACCGCCCGCGTGTCCAGTGATGGCGTCGCTAACATCTTCATGGATGCCTGCTCCCCTGCACAGCGTCTTGAACGTATGACGGAAACCAAGCGCTGGAGGCACTGACGTTTCAAGTTTGACTACCTCCCGCAAGTAGATGGCCCAACGCTTTCCAAAGCTCGCGCCGTAGTAGCCCGCAGGGTTGGGGGTCAGCTTCGGAAACAGTGGCCCGTCTGCGCTGCGCACGGTCTCAACGTAGCGAAGAAACCCACGATCAATCAACGCTGGGTGCAAGGGAAGCAGCCGCCGACTTCCATCGTTCTTAACTCCTCGCGTGTCCCCCTCAGTAGTCGAAGTCATGATGTCAAGGTGAGGGGGCTTGCCCTCAACAACAATGACCTCTCGGGCCTTCAACTGCGCAAGCTCCTCGCGACGTGCGCCGGTGTAGTACATGAGCAGGGGAAGCCAAAGCCAAGCCTCTCCGAACTCAGCCCTCGGTGGCTTCCAGCCAGACCCATCAAAGATGGGACTGGAGAATATCTTCTTGAGTTCATCGGGGGTGTAGTCGCGACGAACGTTTCTCGCGTTGGCCGAACGAGTAGCGGCCTTCGTCACGTCGCCAGACAAGCCGCCTGCAATGATGGGGTTCTCTGCCAGCCAATTGAGCCTGACTCCTACGGTAAACACAGCCGAAAGAAACTTGATTTTGTTCCGTACCGTTGCCGCAGAAATTCGGGGCAACCGGTTGTTTCTTCCTTCTTCAAGCTGCTTCTCAAGACTCATGGTCCGAAGTCCAACACCCTTTGCCGGAAGGAAGGACACTTTCTCGCGGTACTCGTGAACAATCTCCCGCGTGATCTCGGACATCGACAGATCGCCCATCAACTGGATGAACTGCTCAGTGTTGACCCGGCACGCTTCGATAGTTTTCTTGCTCGCCCGGCTGTCGCCATCTGCAGCAAGCCTGTTGCCTTTGTATCGATCAAACAATTCGCTCAGCTTCCTACCCTGCCGGCGTGGTGCAGCCTGCGCCCGTTTCACTTCGTGCGAAAGCAGCTCGTCTTTGGGCAGGTTGGTCGTCGCCATCCAATCGCCTTTGCGTCGAGAAAGTGCCAGGTCTGACAGGTTCAGCAAATGCTCTCGGAAGCGGATCAGCAGTAGGTCGCGCGTCGCTGCTCGTGAAGGCCACGGGATGCCCGCCAATTTCAGAGCCCGCCTCGCAGCCTTGTCCACGTGCAAGTCAAGGCTGAAGTCTGGATCTGATTGCATCCACTCGCTCAGGCTCTGAGGACGTGCAGCAGCGTCGCCCCCTTCCGCGTCTGTTTCGTCAGCAACCAACCATTCATCAAAGTTGCCGCTGGACTCCATGGCGGCTTGCTCGCTGGTCAGCCAACGAGCCGCAAGAATGTTGATGTCCTTCACGCTCAAAACTTCGGCACCTTGAGCTTGCGCCTTGGCCAGCGCGAAGACTTCTTCGGAGCGCGTGAATGCCTCGGCAAACAGCCTCTTCGCCTCTGAGGGATCACGGGTTCCAAGCGATCGCTTGTACTCGCGCCCAAGGGTGCCGCCCTGAAGGGCTTTTGGAACCTTGAGGCGAATGTAGAAAACGCCGCTCGTGGGGTGCTTGTAGGGCTGAGCCATAAATGCGCGGAAGCGTCGCTTGATGGGGCGACCAACTCGACTTGTTTGTGTCACGGTGTACCTTGTTGGTGTACCAGAAACCAACGAGAGACATGTGCAAGCCCAAACAAAAAGCCCCTGCGGAATCGAACCATCGACACGCGGATTTTCAATCCGCTGCTCTACCAACTGAGCTACCGGGCCTGAGAGAAGCGAGATTGTAGCAGCTTCCGCGACCCGATTGACCGGGCGGCCGGACTCACAGTGCGTTGCGTTTGCTGCGCGCCAGATCCACGCCGAGTTGCTTGAGCTTGCGGTAGAGGTGGGTGCGCTCCAAGCCGGTCTTTTCGGCCACACGGGTCATGGAACCGGCCTCTTTGGCGAGGTGGTACTCGAAGTAGGCTTTTTCGAATTCGTCTCGGGTTTCGCGCAGCGGGCCTTCGAGGTTGAAGGACTGCGACGGCTGCGGGCCCATGTCCATCACCGGTTCGGGCAAGCTGCTGCCGGTCATGGCGGCTTCCACCGTCAGCTCCATCGACAGCCCCGGTGCCAGGCGCACGGGTGTTGCCAGGGGGCTGGCCTTGGGTGGTGTTTTGTTGAGGCCCTGGTCCACCGCCTTGAGCAGCTTGGCCATGGTGATGGGCTTTTCGAGAAACGCGGTGGCACCGATGCGGGTGGCTTCCACCGCGGTGTCGATGGTGGCGTGGCCGCTCATCATGATCACCGGCATCGACAGCAAACCCGTGCTGGCCCATTCCTTGAGGAGGGTGACGCCATCGGTATCGGGCATCCAGATGTCGAGCAGCACAAGGTCGGGCCGCAACTGGGCGCGCACAGCGCGGGCCTGTGCCGCGTTCTCGGCCAGCTCGACCGTGTGACCCATCGTCTACAACCAGAATTGTTGCCATGGCGCGGTGTGTTTCCCTCGGTACTTGTTGTCAATTGGCAACTGCGAATGATAACGACACTTGCGCTCCGATCACCTTGCCATCGGTCACGCGGTTGCTGAGGTCCACGCGCCCGCCGTGCTCGTCCATGATCTTCTTCACGACGGCCAGGCCCAGCCCGGTGCCTTTGACCTTGGTGGTCACATAGGGCTCGAACGCACGCTTGAGGATGTGCTCGGCAAAACCGGGCCCCTGGTCGAGCACGGACAGGCGCACCCACTGGCCGGAGTCGGAGCGGCGCGTGCGCAGCAACACCTCGGCGCCCGACTGGCCAGCCATCGCATCCTGGGCGTTCTGCACGAGGTTGTGCAGAATCTGACGCACTTGTTGGGGGTCGGCCTGCGCCAGGGGCAAGTCGTCCGCGGCTTCCAGGCGCACCGGCACGGCAGCGTTGTCGTAGAGCGAAAGAATGTCGCGCGCGAGCGCATTGAGGTCGACCGGCTGCAGCTGTGCGGCGGGCAGGCGCGCGTAGTCGCGGAACTCGTTGACCAACCGTTTCATGGCGTCGACCTGGTCGACGATGGTGCGCACCGATTTGTTGAGGATGGCTTGCTCGGCGGGCTGCACCTTGCCGTCGAGTTTCATGGCCAGGCGCTCGGCCGACAGCTGGATCGGCGTGAGCGGATTCTTGATTTCGTGCGCCAGGCGCCGCGCCACCTCGCCCCAGGCCTTGGCGCGCTGGGCCGACACCATTTCCGACACATCGTCGAACACGAGCAGGCGCTCGTTGTTGGGCAGGAGAGCGCCTCGTGCAATCAGCGTGATGCCTTCGTCGAACGGTGTGGTGCCGTTGGCGCTGAGCTCGAACGACTGCTGCCAGTACCCGCCTTCGTGCGGCGTCTGGTCGGACAGGAACCGCTCGAACTGCTGCAGCACCGCGGTGGAAAAGGTTTCCAGTCCGGGCACGGTGGCCAGTGGTTGCCCCATGTGCACGTTGAGCGGCGTGCGCAGGATGCGCGCGGCACCGGGGTTGACGCTTTGCAGGCGCCCCTGCCGGTCGAGCACCACCACGCCGGCCGGCGTCCACCTGCTCCATGCTTTGCTGCACGGCGGCGCGCGCGTCCGACAGGTCCTGCGTCATGAGCGCGAAGGTGCGCGTGAGGCCGGCGAGCTCGTCGCGCGAGGTGAGCGATTTCTTGGGCGAGAGGTCACCGGTGGCCACCTCGCGCATGCCTTCGGCGAGTACCAGCAGCGGGCGGATCAGCTGGTTGCCCAGCAGCACCGCCAGCAGCACCGCGCCGAACACCGCCAGAAACAGCGCCAATGTGAGCGTGCCGATGTACATGCGCCGCAGACCCTCGCGCGCCAGCGCGCGCTCCTGGTATTCGCGGTTGGCGAGTTGCACCGCCAAGGCGTCGGCCACCAGCGCGGCGGGCAGCGGCGCCACCACCTGCAAAAAACGCGGTTCGGTGTTGAAGCCGAAGCTGGGCGGGCTGACCAGCGCCAGCACCTTGATGCGCGCCTGGCCGGCAGCGATCACCGCTTCCATCTCGCCGTCGGCACCTTCGTCCAGCCCCTCGATCTGCGCCACCACGCGCGAGCTGCGCACGCTGCGCAGCTGCGCAGCGCTGGGGCGCTCGGGGCTGAGGTCAAAGCGCGACAGTCCCGAACTGCCCAGCGCCTGGCCGGAGGCGCTCCAGAGGATGAGGTCGGTCACGCCGAGCTGCTCGCGCAGCCGCTCCAGCGCCAGCACCGCCGACGAGTTGGGCGTGCGACCCAGACCCTCGGCGGCCACCCGCGTCTTGCTGGCGAGATCGGCGGCGAGCGTGTCCAGGGTGGTGCGCCCCAGATTCAAACCGGCGGTCAGCGCCGACTCCACACGCACGTCGAACCAGCTCTCGATGGAGCGCGACACGAACTGGTAGGAGACGGTGTAGATGAGCAAGCCGGGCAGCACGCCGACGAGGCCAATGATGGCGGCCAGCTTGACGAGCAGGCGGCTGCCGAACTTGCCGCGTTTGAAGCGCATGGTCAGCCGCACGCCCAGCCACACGATGACCAGCAGCAGGAAGGCCGCCACCGCCACGTTGATGCCGACCAGCCAGCCAAAGTTTTGTTCGTAAAGCGCGCGGTTGCGCGTGGCCAGCGTGAGCAGGAACAGCAGCACCATGCCCACACCGGTCATGAAGACGATGCCGGCACCAATGGCCCAACGCACGGCCCCAGGCCGCTGGCGGGCAGAAGAGAGGGTGCTGTCTGGATTCACGGAGTTGGCCTGTGGGCGCGCGGGCACGCGGGGGGGTCAGCGCGCGGGGGCTGCGGCTTCTGCGTCGATGCGGGCGCTGGCACTGGGCGGTACTTCCACGCTCTCACCCGATGGGGCAGCGGGCGCTGGTGGCCGGTCGGGCTCGGCGCGTGGCGGAACGTTGATCCGGTCCCGAACTTCGATGCTCCATTCCCGCTGGTTGCCGATCCCGATCTGGAAGGGCCGCGGCAGCAAGGACAGGTCCAGGCGGAACGCAAATTCGAGGTAGTGGGCTTCATCGCTGGACAGGCGCGCCGCCTCGACCAGCTTCCAGCGGGTGACCCGACCCACGCCAGCGAGGGCATCGGCCAGTGTGTCGTAGTTCTGGTGCAGGGCGTACTGCAGTCCAGCGCCACCGGCGATGGCACCGGCGTCGTTGGACAGGCTGACGCGCCAGCGCCGGGTGAGCGGCTGGTAGGCCAGGCGAAGGGTTCGGGTGACGGTGGCGATGCGGCGGTCGGTCCAGTACCAGCGCTCGCGGTAGATGTCGGCCTGCCAGACGAAATACAGCGGCACCGACTTGAGCAGTGTCTCCTCCACCACCTGCTCCGGCGACAACTCCATGCGGGCAGACAGGTACAACGCTTCGGTCGTGCGTTGCAGATTGAGCTGGAAAACCTGGGGCTTCTGGGACTGCGCCTGCACCGCGAAACACAGGACAAGCGTCCAGAGGAAGACGAACCGGCCGAGCCCCCCTGCCGTCATGGTACCCACCCACCGCGTCTGGCGCGGCGACCGGTCAAGGCGTGTCCTTGTCGAGGCAGCTGTAAAAAAATCCGTCGTATCCACCCAGCGGATTGTCGTTGAACTGCCCTTGCAGCGAGGCCGAGGCAGGCAGCAAATGGCCTGGAGAGGGCCGATGCACCGCATTGGTGTGGCGCTCAAGGAACGCTTGCACCTGTTCATCGCCCTCGGCGCGGAACACCGAGCAGGTGGCGTAGACCAGGCGCCCGCCCGGTTTGAGCAACGGCCAGAGCGCCTCCAGCAAACCGCGCTGCACCCGGACGAGCTGATCGACGTCGCTGGCGCGGCGCAACCAGCGCACGTCGGGGTGGCGGCGCACGATGCCGGAGGCGGTACAAGGCGCGTCGAGCAGGATGGCGTCGAAGGGCTGGCCATCCCACCAGGTGTCGGGTCGCCCCGCATCGGCGCAACGAACCTCGGCCTTCAGGCCCAGGCGGTTCAGGGTGTCGTCGATGCGTTCGCAGCGTCGGGCGTCCACGTCCAGCGCCAGCAGGTGGATGTCGGCGTGTTCCAGCAGGTGGGCGGTCTTGCCACCAGGCGCTGCACAGGCGTCGAGCACACGGTCGGCGGTGGTCCAGCGGCGGCCGTCGAGCAGCAGGCTGGCCGCCATCTGCGCGGCGGCGTCCTGCACCGAGCAATGCCCGTGCGCAAAACCGGGCAGGCGGGTGACGGGCTGGGGCGCGTCGAGCACCAGCCCATCCGCTCCCACTGGCGTGGACGCCACGCCGATCGCCAGCAAGGCCTCTTGGTAAGCCGTGCGGTCAACCCGGCGGCGGTTGACGCGCAGCGTCATGGGGCCGGGCTGGTTGTTGGCTTGCAAGATAGCCTGCCAATGCTCCGGATGATCGCGCTGCAGTCGCTCGATCCACCACGAAGGGTGGTTCCAGCGCGCCACCGGCTGGCGCAGGGCCGCTTGCAGCAACACGGGGCGCTCGCGCAGAAAGCGACGCAAACAAGCGTTGACGAAGGCGGCCTGTCGCGCAGTGCTGCGGTCGTGCCGCGCGGCGTCCACCGCCTGGTTGACGACGGTGTGGGCTGCGTAGTGCAAGCCGCTGGACGAACCCGCCTCGGTGTCTTCGAGCATCAGACTCAGCGCGCTGCACAGCAGGGCGTGCACCGCGGCATCGGGCTTGCGCTGCACCAGTTGCTCCACCAGCACACGGGCTGTTCCCAGGTGGCGCAGCACGTGGAACGTAAGCGCCTGCACACCCGGGCGCAGCTCCATGGCCACCTGTGGCAGCACATCACTCAGGGACTGCCCCTGCTCGACGGCCCGCACACATTGCGCTGTGTGGCGCAGCTGGGTGGCGAGGCTGGGGCCCAGGGGTGCACCGGATGGGGCAGAGGCGGATGAAGGGGGCGTGGCCGAAGCGGTCAATCGGATTCCGGTCAAAGGTGGGTGAGACCGGTGAGGGTACCAGCACGACCCGCGGCTCGGCTGTTCAGACCAGTGTCCAGCCTGGGGTGTCGGGGGTCGGCGCCGCAGCGGGCGCTGGGGCCTCGGGCTCCGCCGCCCGGTGCAGTGGCAATGGTCCAAGGTTGCGACCGTAAATGCGGCGAATGCGGTCGGTGAGCGGTGGGTGGGAATCAAACCAGCCCGCGACCTTGCCCGATTCGTTGGCCACCAGCAGCATGTGCTGCACCACCGACCCCACCGTGCGCGCCTCCACGCCCTCGGCCTGCTGGGTCAGGATCTTGCGCAGCACGCCGCCCAGTCCGTCGCGGCTTCGCGTCCACTGCACCGCCCGCGCGTCCGCCAGCAGCTCGCGCTGGCGCGATACCGCCGCCTGCAAGGCATGGCCCGCCACCCAACCCAGCCAGCCGGCGGCCATGACGGCCAGACCAATGAGTGCGGCCGCCATGCGCCGGTCGCGCGTGTCCGGCTCGAACAGCGTCTGACCCATGCGGTAGAGCATTTCCAGGCCGAAGACCATGCCGATCAGCCGCATGTTCAGGCGTGTATCGCCCTCGCCGATGTGGCTGAATTCGTGAGCGACCAGACCTTGCAACTCCTCGCGCGTGAGGTGCTCCAGCGCGCCCTGTGTGACGGCCACCACCGCGTCGTCCTCGTCCCAGCCGGTGGCGAACGCATTGATGCCTTGATCCCGCGCGACCACCATGGCCAGGGGTCTTTTGACGTTGGACGCAATCGCCATCTCGTCCACGATGTTGCAAAAGCGCTGCTCATCGAGATCACCCGACGGTTGGGCCGGCCGTGCCCCCAGCTGCTCGGCCAGACGAACGCCACCGCCCTCACTCAGGCGCGAGGTCTCCACCCACCAGCCGCCGAGCACGAACAACAAGGTGACCCCGGTGTTGACCTCGAAGAAATGGCGCGGGAAGCTGAGACCGCCGGGCATCCAGAAACCCCAGGTCAGTCCCCAGGCGAGCGCCAGTGCGGCGTTGACCGCCACCAGCAGCAGCAGGACCGTGAGGCCAAAGGCCAGCAGCAGGCGAACGGTCTCACCTCGGGCCTCGCGCTGGAATTCGAAGAACCGCATGGGCGCGCCGTCGATCGGGCGTCAGATTTCGATGCGCAGTGTCTGGCGCTCGGCTTCGCTGGTGGTCGACTCCAGCATGGACAGCGGCACAAAATTGAACAGCCGCGCCACGATCAGGGCCGGGAACTGCGCGGCGGCGTCGTTGAACTCGAGCACGTTGTCGTTGTAGGCCTGGCGCGCAAACCCGATGCGGTTCTCGGTGCTGGAGAGCTCCTCACTGAGCTCGCGCATGTTCTGGTCGGCCTTGAGATCCGGATAGGCCTCGGCCACGGCGAACAGCCGGCCCAGTGCACCACCCAGCATCTGCTCGGCGCCAGCCAGGGCACCCAGTGCACCGGCGTTGAGCGGGCTGGCGGCAGCGGTCTGTTCGGCCGTTCGGGCCTGGTTGCGCGCCGCGATCACGGCTTCCAGCGTTTGCGATTCGTGCGCCAGGTACTTGCGCGCCACCTCGACGAGGTTGGGGATCAGGTCGTAACGCCGCTTGAGCTGGACATCGATCTGACCAAACGCATTGGCGATGGCGTTCTTCAGCCGCACCAGGCGGTTGTAGGCACCCACGCCCCAGAAGAACACCGCCAGGCCCAGACCCAGCAACACCCACAGCGACACGGACATGTTCGGCACTCCTTGTTTTGAGACCCCGCCCCCCGGCAGGCCCGGTCAATATAGCTTTGGCCCGTTGTGCATGTGAGTGGCCTCACCATGAAAAAAGCCCCCGGTCGGATGACCGGGGGCTTCTCATGCTTCAGCGGGCTGGGCGTTACTCAGCAGACTCGCTGGTGCTCGACGCGTCGGCCTGCTCGGCCTGGTCGGCGGCCAGCGACACAGCATCGGCCTCGGCAATGGCGCGGCGCTCTTCGTCGTCCATCTTTTCCTTGACCTTGCGCGCCTCGTGGTACGCCATGCCGGTACCGGCCGGGATCAAGCGACCCACGATCACGTTTTCCTTCAGGCCACGCAGCTCGTCGCGCTTGCCCATGATGGCGGCTTCGGTCAGCACCCGGGTGGTTTCCTGGAAGGAGGCCGCCGAGATGAACGAGTCCGTGGACAGCGAGGCTTTGGTGATGCCCAGCAGGATGTTGCTGAACACCGCCGGCAGCTTGCCTTCGGCACGCAGCGCGTCGTTGGTGTTGAGGATCTCCGAACGCTCGA
>LNFM01008205.1_pt1 | contig 15869 bp, 17 predicted proteins | sample 596031 | NCBI WGS metagenome assembly LNFM01 (sample SAMN04254537, study PRJNA301005) | activated carbon metagenome | isolation source: dual media filters at the Ann Arbor, Michigan drinking water treatment plant | place: USA: Ann Arbor | reverse complement strand
GGATGTGAAGACATCATGACTTCTCCGTAGGTTCGGTTCTCACAACTCCAAACCTACCTCTCGACCTCTCGTCGCCACATAGAATCTGAGGAGGCGCGAAGCGCCGTCTCGAAGGATGGGCAACAAGCGCGGTGCTCGTGCCCATGCTTCGAGACGCGCTCCTGCGGAGCGCTCCTCAGCATGAGGTTGGGGGTGTGATTCCAGTTTGCCCGGAAGGATGCTAAGCGGCACGTCGTGCCTCCTCGAAGTAGCGCGTGTAGACCTCTTCGAGGCTGGGCTGCAGGTCGGCGAGTCGGGTGAGCGCACCGCCCGAGGTCACGATGCGATGCGCAACGGCGGCGCGCACGTCGCGATCGGCCACCACGCGCCAGGCGCCTTCGCCTTCGGGCATCACGCTCTGAACGCCTTCGATGCCGCGCAACGTGGCGGCAATATCGATCCCTGCAGCCTCGACGAGAATCGGATGGCCGGCGCCCAGCACCTGGTTGGCCAGTTCGACCACGGTGCCCATCAGCGCGATCCGGCCCTCGTTGAACAGCGCCACCCGGTCGCAGACGCTTTGCACGCGATCGAGCAGGTGCGAGGACAGCAGCACTGCGACGCCTGCCCGCTTCAGTCCGCGGATCATCTCCAGCAGCTCGAAGGTCGAATGCGGATCGAGCCCCGACGTCGGCTCGTCGAGGATCGCGACCTCGGCCCTCTTCATCACGATCTCGGCGATGCCCAGCCGCTGGCGCATGCCGCGCGAGAAGGTCGAGACACGCTTGTCGAGCACCTCGGCCAGGTTCACGCTTTCCATTGCCTCGGCGATGCGCGTCTCGGCCTCTCTGCGCGGGAGGCTGAGCAGACGCGCAGTGTAACGCAGGTTCTCGCGCGCCGTGAGGTGATCGTAGAAGCCGACGGCATCCGGCAGGTAGCCGACGCGGCGCTTGACCTCAAGCGGCCGGCGCACCGGATCGAAGCCCAGCACGTCGACCGAGCCGCCGCTCGTCTCCGTGAGCCCTAGCATCATCAGGATAGTAGTCGTCTTGCCCGCCCCGTTGGGTCCCAGCAGCCCGAAGATCTCGCCGCGCCGAATGCTGAAGTCGATCGCGTCGACGGCGCGATGGCTGCCGTACACTTTGGTCAGTCCGCGGGCCTCGATGACCGTATCGGGCTTGGTGTCGGCCATCGGCGGCGTCTAGCGACGGCCGAAGCGTGCCACGGCGCCCAGCAGCACCAGCAGCGCCACGGCGATGATGCCGATGCCCACGATGCCCCACAGGGTCGAGGTGGTGACGGTGATGCGGAAGTCGGCTGAGGCCTGCTCGCCCCGGGCGGCGGCGCGGAACGAGGCCATGTAGTCGCCGGCGACCGCCTTGTCGGCCGGCGTCACCAGGACCTGGACCTCTTTCTTGTCGTTGGGCGCGATGGAAGCGATCGACATCGGATTGAACTCGATCTTCCAGTTGGCCGGCACGGTGCCCGACAGCTCGACCTCGTCGACCGGCGCGGTGCCGTCGTTGGCCAGGACCAGCGTATAGGTCGAAGTCGCGCCGATCTCGCCCTCGCCGCTCAGCCGGCCGTCCCTGGTCGAGAGAGCGAGCCTGCCCTGCCCGCTCACCTGCAGGATGACACGCGTTTCGGCGGTAGCCCCCTCGGCCGCGACCCTGACCAGCACCGGATAGTCGCCGGCCCTCACGTCGCGCGGCGGCGTGACCTTGAGCTTGATGTCCTTGGTCTGGCCGGCCTCGATCGGAATCGAGCTGATCTCGTTCGACCCGTAACCCTCGGTGAAGCTGCTCTGGAAATTCGCGGGACCCTGCGCCGCCAGCGCCACGGTCAGGTCTTTTCCCGAATCGTTTCCGACCGTCAGCGTGTATTCGAAGGCCGAGCGCGGTGTGCCGCGCAGCGATGGCAGGCGCGACTTCAGGCTGAGTTTGGCTGGCTCCTCGGTGCCGACGGTGAGCGTCAACGGCAGGCTGGCCTGCTGCCCCAGCTGGCCCTTGGCCATGAGCACGACGGTCTGCGAACCGGGGGGCGCGTTCTTCGGAACCTCGACGCGGAGCTGGACAGTGACGTCCTGGTTGACGCCCGCCATCACCGCGCCGATCGGCTGCCCGCCGCCCAGCAGGTCGATCCTCCAGCCGGCGGGAACGCCGTTCAGCGCCAACGCCAGAGGCTGAGGCAACAACCCCGCATTGTTCACCTTCACGCGGATGGTCGTAACTTCGCCTGCCCGCACGGTCTGCGAGGGATAGTCGGTCAGCAGGAACAGCCCCTTCACCCCCCGTGGATCGCCCTGGGCCTGCGCGCCGGCAAGCGGCAGGACGAGCAGGAGAAGCAAAGCCAGCAACGAGCGCATCGTGGTGTTCCTGCTCTGCCGATCAGGCCGCGGCGCTCGGCCGGGCCTTCATGCGGCCCATCCAGGCCGTCAGGTTCTTGTTCGCCGGGTCGAGCGGCTGCCCGACCTTGCTCAGGAACTCCAGGAAGGTGAACAGCAGGATGTCGGCCATGGTAAGCCTGTCGCCCGTCACGAAGGGCTTCGAGCCCATCTGCTCGTCGAGCCAGACGAGCTTCTTCCTCGCCGCTTCCTTGAGCCCCTCCGCCGCCTCGGGAATGCAATGGATACGATCCTGGAAGATCTTGAGTCCCTGCGAGAAACGGAAGCCATTGGCCGCCGGCTCGAGAATGTTGAGGTCGATGCGGCGCACCCACATGCGGGTGTTCGCGCGCTCCTCCGGCGTGTCGCCGATCAGCGACGGCGTGTCCTTCTTGATCTCATCGATGTACTCGCAGATCGCGGTGATCTCGGCCAGCACCGTGCCGTCGTCGAGCTCGAGCGCCGGACACTGGCCGGCGGGATTGACCTTGAGATAGGGCTCGCGCCGGTTCTCGCCGCCGCGCAGGTCGACCTCGACCCTCGGCACGTCGAAGCCCTTCTCGGCCATGAACATCCGGACCATGTGCGGGTTGGGGCCGACCGAATTGTAAAACTTCATCTTCTTTTCCTCCCTCGGGTGTCCTGAAGCGCTATCAAAGTCAGCGCCACGGCTCCACGAGAATCTTGGTGTGGTTCTCCGGATTGCCGAGTTCGGCGAACGCGCCCTTCACGCCGCCGAGGCCGACCTTGCCGGTGATCAGCGCCTCGGCGCCCACCTCGCCGTCCGCCAGCAGGCGTAGGCATCGAGCGAACTCTTCGGGCGTGTAGCCCAGCACGAACTGGATCGAGAGTTCCTTCACGATTCCGAACAGCGGCTCGATGCGGTCCGGCTCCATGCAGACGCCGGCCACGACGATGCGCGCGTCGCGCGGCGCGGCCTCAAAGACCTGTTGCAACAGGCCCGGCACACCGACGCATTCGAAGATCACGGCGCGCCGGCCCGGCGGCAGCTTGGCATAGGCCGACTCGTCCCTGGGATCGATCACGATGTCGGCGCCCATTTTCGCCGCCAGCTCGCGTCGCTTGGGCGAGAAATCGGCGGCGACGATCGGATGGATCCCCTTCAGGCGCAGGCCGACGATGACGGCGAGCCCGACCGGTCCGCAGCCCACGACCAGCGGCGCGTCGTTCTCCTGCAGCGCGGCCTTCTCGACCGCGTGGATGCCGACCGCCAACGGCTCGGTGAGCGCGGCGTGATCGGCCGGCAGGCCGTTGGGCACTTCGAGCAGGAGCGGCGCCGCCAACACCATCCGCTCGCCATAGCCGCCGGGAAAGTCGTTTGAATAGCCCACCGTGCGCATGCCACCCGCCTGCGGGACCACCGGCATCGAGCAGACCAGCGTGCCGGGTTTCAGCTTGCGCTCCGTACCGGGACCATAGTCCAGCACCTCGCCGCAGAACTCATGGCCGAACACGACGTCGCGCGACAGGTCGAGAGGCTGGCGGCCGGGAATGCGCTTCGACAGTTCGACCATGTGCGGCGCGTGTTTGGCATAGTGCAGGTCCGAGCCGCAGATGCCGCAGCACAGCGTCCTGACCAGCACCTGCCCTGCCGCCGGCACGGGTTCCGGCACCTCGGCCACGACCATGTCGCCGTCGCGCAGGACCGCCGCCCTCACTTGATGAACTCCCTCGTCGTTGCCACGAAATCGTCCAGCCGGTCATGCTGGACCCAGTGGCCGGCGCGTTCGAACTCCACCACCTTCGCGGTCTTGAAGTGCTTAATGCGGCCGTCATTCTCTGGATTGGAGGCCCAGCTTTCCTTGCCGTAGACCAGCAGCGTCGGACAGGCGATGCGCGACCACAGTTCCTCTATCGCCTCGTAACTCATGTCGTACGGCTGATTCACCCGCACATAGTTGTCGAACTTCCAGCTGTAGGTACCGTCCTCGTTCTGGTTGACGCCCTGCTCCGTCAGGTGACGCGCCTGTGCGGCGGAGAGATGCTTGTTCTCGCCCTGCATGCGCTTGAAGGCATCCTCGATGGTCGGGTACTTGCGCGGTGAGCGGGCCGACAGCTTGCGCTGCTCGTCGATCCAGTCGGTCATGCGCTCGCTCATCGGCTTGTTGCCGCGCTCGGCAATCACCTTGGGCGACGGCCCGAGACCTTCGATCGCCACCAGCTTGCGCACCTTGTCGGGATGGATGCCGGTGTAGCGCAGGCAGATGTTGCCGCCCAGCGAATGGGCCACGATCGTCACCGGCGCGAGGTTCTGCTGATGGATGAGCTGGGCCAGGTCGTAGATGTAGGCTGCCATCGAGTAGTTGCCGTCCGGCGACCACTGGCTGTCGCCATGCCCGCGCAGGTCCGGACAGATCACGTGCCAGTCCTTGCACAGAGCCTGTGCAACCCAGTCCCAGTTGCGGCAGTGGTCGCGGCCGCCATGGACCAGGAGAAGCGGCGGCGCTTCCGGGTTGCCCCAGTCGACATAGTGCAGACGCAGACGCTGGGAAAAAAAGACGCGGGAAGTGGGCCCCGGCATGCCGTTCAGAGAGGGGTTCATGCGGTCTCCTATAGCGAATCCCGGTGGTTTGCGTCACTCTCGCCGCATGATGAGTCCCGAGCAGAACGAGCTGATGACCCGCGTCGGTCCGGGCACCCGTTGCGGCGCCCTGATGCGCCACTACTGGCATCCCGTGGCCCTCGCCGACGAACTGCCCGCAGAGCGGCCGGCCAAAGCGGTGCGCGTGCTGGGCCAGGATTTCGTATTGTTTCGCGACGAGCGCGGCCGCCACGGGCTGCTCGACCGCGACTGCCCGCACCGCGGCGCCGACCTCGCCTTCGGCCGTCTCGAGGATGGCGGCCTGCGCTGCCTGTTCCACGGCTGGCTGTTCGATGTCGACGGCAAGTGCCTGGAGACGCCCGCCGAGCCGGAAGGCAGCGTCCTCTGCCAGAGGGTGCGCCAGCGCAGCTATCCGGTCGTGGTGAAGAACGGCATCGTCTTCGCCTATCTCGGTAACGGCGAGGCGCCGGCCTTCCCCGACTTCGACTGTTTCCTCGCGCCCGGCACGCATGCCTTCGCCTTCAAGGGCCTGATCGAATGCAACTGGCTGCAGGCGCTGGAGGTCGGCATCGATCCCGCCCACGCCTCCTACCTGCACCGCTTCTACGAGGACGAGGATACCGGTGCGGCCTACGGCAAGCAGTTCCGCTCAGCCTCCTCCGATTCCGACATCCCGATGACGCGGCTGCTGCGCGAGTTCCCGCGGCCCAAGCTCGACGTCGAGGCCACCGACTACGGCCTGCGCCTGTTCGCGCTGCGCAAGCTCAACGACCAGCACACGCATGTGCGGGTGACCAACCTCGTCTTCCCCTACGCCTTCGTGATCCCGATGAGCGCCGAGATGACGATCACGCAGTGGCACGTGCCGATCGACGATACGAGCTGCTACTGGTACGCGATCTTCACCAGCTTCGGGAAACCGGTCGACCACGCCGCCATGCGCACCCAGCGGCTGAAGCTCTACCAGCTTCCCGACTACCACCCTCTGATCGGCCGCCACAACGATTACGGCTACAGCGTCGCCGAACAGAAGAACCAGACCTTCACCGGCATGGGCTTCGACATCAACGTCCACGACCAATGGGCCGTCGAGAGCCAGGGCCGCATCCAGGACCGCACCCGCGAGCATCTCGGCACGACCGACAAGGCGATCGTCGCCTACCGCCGCATGCTGCTGTCGGCGATCGGACAGGTCGGCAACGGCGAACGGCCGATCATGTGGCTCGACCAACAGCGTGCTGCCGCGATCCGCGGTCCCGTGGCGATCGACGGCATGGGGCCGACCGACGGCTGGGAAGCCTACTGGAAGGATGTCGACGTGCGCCGCCGCCGCGCCTCGAGCTGGGCGGCCGACACCGTCCCGCCGCTGGTCGCGTGAACCCATGAGCCTGGTCGAACGCGCGGGCCTCTGGACCGAGGATCGCAAGGCCGCGACGCGCGAGGCCGAGCGCCGCATGAAGGCCGGCGACATGTCGGTCGTGCGGCTGGCCTTCGCCGACCAGCACGGCATCCTGCGCGGCAAGACGCTGATGGCCTCCGAGGTCGATGCGGCGTTGAAGAACGGCGTCGGCTTCACCACCACGATGCTGCTGAAGGACACGTCGCACCGCACGGTGTTCCCCGTCTGGCAGCCGGGCGGCGGGTTCGGCATGAAGGAACTGGAAGGCGCGGCCGACGTGGTGATGCTGCCCGATCCGACCACCTTCCGTGCCCTGCCCTGGGCGCCGCATTCCGGCTGGATGCTGTGCGACATCTACTTCGCCGACGGCCGGCCGATGCCGCTCTGCACGCGCCAGATCATGCGCCGGACGCTGTCGACCCTGGCCGACCGTGGCTACGATTTCGTCGCCGGCCTCGAAGTCGAGTTCCATCTGTTCAAGCTGGAGAAAGCGAAGCTCGGCACCGGAGATGCCGGCCAGCCGGGCGAACCGCCCGAGGTGTCCCTGCTCAACCAGGGCTATCAGTACCTGACCGAGCAGCGCTACGACGAGATGGACCCGATCCTGGAGATCCTGCGCACCAACCTCGTCGATCTCGGCCTGCCGCTGCGCACGCTCGAAGTCGAGTTCGGCCCCAGCCAGGTCGAGTTCACCTTCCGCACCGGCACCGGCCTCGACCCCGCCGACACGATGGTCCTGTTCCGCAGCGCCACCAAGCAGATCGCCCAGCGCAACGGCTTTCATGCGTCCTTCATGTGCCGGCCGAAGATCGCCAACGTGATGTCGAGCGGCTGGCACTTGCACCAGTCGCTGACAGACCGGAAGACGCACGCCAATGCCTTCGCCGATGGCGCTGACCCGTTGTCGGCGACCGGCCGGCATTACATGGCCGGCCTGTTGGAACACGCGCGCGCCGCCGCCGCCTTCAGCACGCCGACGCTCAACGGCTACAAGCGCTACCGCCCCTTCTCGCTGGCGCCCGACCGCGCCATCTGGGGCCGCGACAATCGCGGCGTGATGGTCCGGGTTCTGGGCGGGCCGGGCGATCTCGCGACCCATCTCGAAAACCGGGTCGGCGAGCCCGCCGCCAATCCCTACCTCTACATGGCGAGCCAGATCGTCTGCGGTCTCGACGGCCTGGAGCGCGGGCTCGATCCCGGTCCCTCGGCCGACAAGCCCTACGAGACCCGGGCGCCTCTGCTGCCCGGTTCGCTCGGCGAGGCGCTGGCGGCGCTCAAGGAGAACAAGGTCCTGCGCGCGGGACTGGGCGACTTCTTCGTCGACTACTATCTGCGCCTGAAGCAGGCCGAGATCGACCGGTTCGAACTGGAGGTCAGCGACTGGGAGCAGCGCGAATACTTCTCGCTGTTCTGAGCCTCAGCCTTCCTCGCCGATATCCTCGGCCCAGATGTCGGGATACTCGTCCTGGAAGCGCTTCATCAGGCTGACGCAGCGCAGGTCGTTCAGGACGACGACTTCGACGCCATGGGAACGCAGGAAGTCCTCATTGCCACCGAAGGTCTGGTTCTCGCCGATCACCACCCTCGGGATCTTGAACTGCACGATGGTGCCCGAGCACATCATGCAGGGGCTGAGCGTCGTGAACAGGGTCGTGTTGCGATAACTCCGGCGGCGGCCAGCCTGGCGCAGGCAATCCATCTCGCCATGGGCGATGGCATCGCCCTCCTGGACGCGCTTGTTGTGACCGCGGCCGACGATGCGGCCGTCCTCGACGAGGATGGACCCGATAGGAATCCCCTTCTCGCTAAACCCCTGCTGCGCCTCGGCCAGCGCCGTCTCGAACAGTTCCAGTTCCGCCGAACTCGCCATGGATTTCTCCGCCTGCGTCCCGCTGCACTCTTTCCGCTCGAGCGGAAAATGGTCTACCCAATGTCTCTCTCAGTTTACTTGAGCCCGCCCACAAGCGTAACGCCGGGATCGGAAGAGATCGCCATGACCGCCATTGCCGTCGTCACAACCGTCGCCAGCCGCAAGGATGCCCGCTCGCTCGCGCGGGCGATCGTGGAAGCGAGGCTTGCCGCCTGCGCCCAGATCTCGCGGATCGAGAGCATCTACGCCTGGAAGGGCGCCCTCGAGACCGGCAAGGAATACCGAGTCCTGTTCAAGACGCTCGACGAGCACTACGCCGCCGTCGAGCGCGCGATCCTCGACCTGCATCCCTACGAGGTGCCGGCGATCCATGCCTTTCCCATGATGCACGTCGCCCCGGCCTATGCGGCCTGGATCGAGGAGAGCGTGGCCGCCTAGCCCTCGCCGCCCTCCAGCATCTTCGTCCAGCGCTTCTGCATGTCCTCGGGGCTGACCACCTCCTTCGCCGCGGCGAGGAACCAGCGATAGCCGAAGGGACAGGCGACCATGCCGGAGCGGTCGCCGTAGAACTGGTCCTGTACCGGCCGCACCAAAGTGGCGCCGGCCGCCACGGCACGCGCGACGGCCTTGTCGGCGTCGGGAACGGCAATGTGGAAGGCCACGGGAGACCCGCCGATGGCGCCCGGGCTCCGCGCGCCGAAGTCGGGATACTCGTCGTTCATCATCAACACCGTGTCGCCGATACGGATCTCGGCATGGCCGACCCGGCCCGCCGGCTCGACCAGGCGGAACAGTTCCACCGCCCCGAAGGCCTTAACGTAGAAATCGATCGCAGCCTTCGCGTCGTGCACTGTCATATGCGCCCGAACGGTCTGGCCCGAAGAGACGGACTTTGCAGCCATGGCACCACCCGTGTTATATTACGTTACGTATCGTAATGTTAATAGATGTCCCGTCAACCCTCCTTGGCCCCACCGGTGCGCGGCCGCCCCCGCGATCCGCGCACCCGCGCCGCGATCCTGGTCGCGGCGCGCGATCTGCTGGGACGCGGCGGCTTGACGGCCGTCACCATCGAAGCGATTGCGCAGAAGGCGGGAGTCAGTCGCCCCACCATCTATCGCTACTGGCCGAACGCGCCGGCCGTCGCGATGGCGGCGTTTCTGGAAACGACCGGGGCCGACGAGGCCGCGAAGTCACCTCGAACGGCTCTCGCAGCCCTGCGCGCCCAGCTCCATGCGCTCGCTGACGCGTTCGCCGCGCCGACCGGACGCAGCGTCGCGGCCATGGTGGCGGCGGCCCAGTCCGAGACCGAACTCGCCAAGGCCTTCCGCAACGAGTTCATCGCCCGTAACCGCGACGCGACGCGCACGTTGCTGGCGCGCTGCATCGCCGACAAGGCGATCGAAGCGCCAGACGACATGGAACTCACGCTCGATCTCGTCTTCGGTCCTCTGTTCTACCGCCTCCTGATGGGCCACGCGCCGATCACGCGCGAATTCGTCGATCAGCTTCTCGACACGGTCATTCACCCGCGCGGCTGATGCACCTGAAGCCGACATGGCTGGTGGTCGTGTCGATCTGCTCGGCGTGGCGCGCAGCCGGGCGATAGCGCTTGCAGTAGCTCGGGGCACAGAGATGCGAGCCGCCCTTCAGCACCTTGCGCGGGATGCGCACGGGGTCGCGTGGATCGTAGCTCTGCTCGAGCGTCGCACCGCGCGGATTCTCGGGCACGCAGCAGGCCTTGGCGGCGTCGGCCGCATGTTTGGCGGCATACCAGTCGGCCGTCCATTCCCAGACGTTGCCGATCATGTCGTAGACGCCATAGCCGTTGGGTTCGAAGGCGCGCACCGGTGAAGTGCGGGCGAAACCGTCCTCCCGTGTGTTCTCGGCGGGAAAGCGCCCCTGCCAGGTGTTGGCCATGTGGCGGCCGCCCGGCGTCAGCTCGTCGCCCCAGGCGAATTCCGCGCCGTCCAGTCCGCCGCGCGCCGCGAACTCCCATTCCGCTTCGGTCGGCAGTTCCTTGCCGGCCCACTTCGCATAGGCCTCTGCATCGCGGAAGGCGACCTGCACGACGGGATGATCGTCGAGGCCGCCGATATGGCTGCCCTTGCCGTAGGGCCGCCGCCACGTGGCGCCGAAGGTAAACCTCCACCACTGGCTCCAGTCGGCGAGATCGACCGGCTTCGACGGCGGCGTGAAGACCAGTCCGCCGGCCTTGAGCATGCCGGGACGCGCGCCGGGATAGTCCTTCGGATCGGGATCGATCTCGGCCCAGGTGACATGGCCGGTGGCCTCGACGAACCGGCGGAACTCGCCGTTGGTGACGGGCGTCTGGTCGATCCAGAAGCCGTCGACCGTCACCGTATGGACGGGCTTCTCCTCGGCATAGTGGTGATCCGAGCCCATGCGGCAGGTGCCACCGGGAATCCAGACCATTCCGGGGCGTGGTGAAGTGGCTGCAGCGACGCAAGTCATGGTACCCAGTCCTACACGCGGAACCGGCCGTCCGCTACGCGCGGACGGCCGGCCCCTCTCCCCTGCCTTCTCTGTCGCTAGTTCGCCCCTGGAGTGAGCTTGTTCAGCACGCCTTCGAGGTTGAACGAGCCGGGCTTCTGGCGCGGCGGGAATTCGACCAGCGTCTTGATGAAATCGTTGACGTAGGCCTGCGCCGGCACCAGCAGGTAGACACGGTCGATGCGCCAGCGGCTGTAGCCCATGCCTTCGTGGTCGGCGCGTTCGAACGGATCGGCCTTGAGGTCGAACAGCTTCGGCAAGCGCAGGGTCACCATGGGTTCCTGCCACACATCGAAGCCGTGCTTGCGCTGCTCCATGAAGGCCAGCTTCCACCTGTTGTAGCGCAGGCCGGCCAGGCCGCCATCGTCGGTCCAGTAGAAGAATTCCTTGCGGGCGCTGCCCGTGCCGTTCTTCAGCAGCTCGCGCTGGTCGTAGCCGTCGAGATGTACCTTGAACGGCTTGCCGTTGAAGCTCGCGCCCTGCATCAGGCGCTGCTTGAGGTTGCCCTCGCCGGCGGCCGCAGTCAGCGTCTGCAGCCAGTCCTCGGCCGAGAAGATCTCGTTGATTTCCGTGCCCGGACGAACCAGGCCGGGCCAGCGCACCATCGCCGGGACGCGATAGCCACCCTCCCAGTTGGTGTTCTTCTCGCCGCGGAATGGCGTCGTGCCGCCATCCGGCCAGCTCATCACCTCGGCGCCGTTGTCGGTGGTGTAGATCACGATCGTGTTCTGCGTGATCCCGAGGTCATCGAGCTTCTTCAGGAGCTGGCCGACCTGGCCGTCATGCTCGACCATGCCGTCGGCCACGACCCCCAGTCCGGTCTTGCCCTCGGACGACGGCTTGAGATGCGTCCAGATGTGCATGCGGGTGGAGTTCACCCAGGCGAAGAACGGCTTCTGATCGCGCTTGGCGCGGTCCATGAAATCGAGCGAAGCGTTGAGGAATTCCTCGTCCACCGTTTCCATCCGCTTCTTGGTCAGCGGGCCGGTATCCTCGCACTTCTGCTTGCCCCACTTTCCGAAGCGTGGATCCTCGCCCGGCGTCTCGGTGGCGGTGGCGACGCATTTCAGGACGCCACGCGGCCCGAACTTCGCCTTGAAGGCCGGATCCTTCGGGTAGTCGACGTTCTCGGGCTCCTCCTCGGCATTGAGGTGATAGAGGTTGCCGAAGAACTCGTCGAAGCCGTGCACCGTCGGCAGGAACTCGTTGCGATCGCCAAGATGGTTCTTGCCGAACTGGCCGGTCATGTAGCCCTGACCCTTGAGCAGGTCGGCGATGGTCGGGTCCTTCTCGGACAGGCCTTCCGGGGCGCCCGGCAGGCCGACCTTCAGCAGGCCGGTGCGGATCGGCGACTGGCCGGTGATGAAGGCCGCGCGACCAGCCGTGCAGGATTGCTGGCCGTAATAGTCGGTGAAGATCGCCCCTTCGCGGGCGATGCGGTCGATGTTGGGCGTCCGGTACCCCATCATGCCGCGGTTGTAGGCGCTGATGTTCCAGTAGCCGATGTCGTCACCGAAGATGACGAGGATGTTGGGTTTGGCCGGGGCCGGAGCCTGGGCCTGTGCCGGCACCACCCCGCCGGAAAGCCCGACCAGCAGTGCTGCCGCCGGTAACAGGCGCCCAAATCTCTTCCCGATCATGGCATTTCCCCTTCTGGTGATCCGGCGAACTCTCATATCACGTACGATGCAATACAACGCGGGGAACGATACAGTTTTAGAATGAGCCTCGATCTGAAGATCCTGCACTACGCCGTCGTGCTCGCGAGGCATCGGCACTTTGGACAGGCTGCCGCGGTCCTGAAGATCAGCCAGCCGACCCTTAGCCGGAACATCGCAGCCCTCGAGAGACAACTCGGCCTCAGGGTGTTCGAGCGGTCAAATCGTGACGTGGTGGCGACGCCGGCGGGCGAGGAGGTGATCAGGATGGCCGAGGAACTCGTCGCCCGTGCCGAGGTCCTGTCGAATCGCCTGGAACTCGTGCGAGACGGCCGCGGCGGGCGGTTGCGCGTCGTTGCGGGCGCCTACATCGATGACATCGCGGTCCAGCCGGCGGCAATCGAACTCATCAAGGCCAATCCGTCGATTCGTCTCGAAATCCTGGAGCGCGAGTGGACCGCGGCGCTGTCGTCCCTGATGTCCGACCAGGCGGACTTCGCCGTGGCCGACATTCTCGCCTTGCGGGACATGCCGTCGCTTCGCGTCGAGAGTCTGGGCGTGCTTCAGGGCGTCTACTTCTGCCGCGCCGGGCATCCGCTGCTGGCGAAGTCCGATCCGAAGCCGGACGACCTGCGCAACTATCCGTTCGTGATGCCCGGCATGTCCGTGTCGCGTATCGCCTTCATCGCCGACATCGACAGCGGCATGAGGATCGACGAACGTGGCGGCGGTGTCCTGCCGTCGATCGCCGTGTCGTCCTTCCGCAGCGCCAGCGAGATCGTGGCGGCAACGGACGCAATCAGTCTCGGCCACCCGACGCAGATCGCCGAGGGCATTGCCGCCAGCCGCTTCGCGCTGCTGCATCTGCCGTGGCTGAGAAAGCTGCCCTCCGCCGAAATGGGCATAGCCTGGAAGAGAGAGAGGACCCTGCTGCCGGCGGCCCGCGCATTCATCAAGCTGATCCGCAGTCACGTACGCACCGCGCAGGCCGCCGAGTCGTCTGCCGCATCACGACGAGGGAAACGACCGTCGAGAGGTGGATGACCTCGGCGCCGTCATCCACGTACCCGGCTGAGAACGGCCTCGGTCTCGCGCACCATCGTCTTCACCAGTTCGCCGGCCGGCATCTCCCGCGCCAGGGTCGGGGCCTGCCCGCTCCACAGCGGCGTGAAGTCGGTGGAGCCCTTGGCCTCGGCCGGCCCGCGCAGCGGCTGGGTCGCCTCCGCGGCCAATGGGAAGGCCGGCGCCTCGGCGCTCATCGGTCCCGCCTCGCTCACGATGCGGTTCACGATGCCGCGTGCGGGACGGCCGGTGAAGACATTGGTGAGGGTCGTGCTGTTGTCGTTGGCCTTCTTCAGCGCCGCACGATGCAGAGCCACCGTCTTGGCCTCGGGGGTCAGCATGAAAGCCGTGCCGATCTGGGCGCCGGCCGCCCCCAGCGCCAGGGCTGCCGCGATGCCGCGACCGTCACCGATTCCGCCGGCGGCGATCACCGGCACTTTCACCGCGTCCACGACCTGGGGCACGAGCGCCATCGTTCCGGCCTGACGCGTGACGTCGTCCACGAGGAACATGCCGCGGTGCCCACCGGCCTCGGCGCCCTGTGCGATGACAGCGTCGACGCCCTCCCTCTCCAGCCAGCGCGCCTCCTCGGCCGTCGTCGCCGAGGCGATGACGAGGATGCCGGCCGCCTTCAGGCGCTTCATCAGCGCCTTGTCGGGCAGGCCGAAGTGAAAGCTGGCGACCTTGGGCTTGAACTCCAGCACCAGTTCGCAGGCTGCGGCGTCGAAGGCGGCGCGCGACGGACCCTTGGTTCCGGGAGCCACGCCCAGTTCGCTGTAATAGCCCGCCAGCTTCCGGCGCCAGGCGGCGTCCCGCGCCGCGTCGACCGTCGGCGCCTTGTGCACGAAGAAGTTCACGTTGAACGGCCGCGACGTTCCCTGCTTCACCATCTGGAATTCCTGGCGCAGGCCCTCCAGGCTCAGCATCGCCCCGGCAATGGATCCCAGCGCGCCGGCTTCGGACGCAGCGATCGCCATCTGCGGCGACGTCACGCCCGCCATCGGTGCCTGGAGGATGGGGTGATCGATCCCGAAGAGGTCGAGAAGGCGGCGGTCCTGCCACTGCATGGCTGTTCTCTCCTTGTTGTGCTGCCAGTCTAGGCCAGCGGCGGGCATTCCAATCAGCGATTTATACTAATCGCCTTCATCTGATATTCTGATGGCATGGATGCCAGGGATCTCGCCACGTTCGAAGCCGTCGCCCGCCTCGGTGGCATGGGCCGCGCGGCGCGCGAACTGAACACCGTCCAGTCCAACGTGACGCAGCGCGTGCGGCGACTGGAGGAAGCGCTGGGCGTCTCGCTGTTCGAGCGCAGCCGGGCCGGCGCCCGCCTGACCCCGGCCGGAGAGCGGCTGATGCCCTATGCCACGAGGGTCGACGCGCTGCTCGGCGAGGCCTTGCGGGCGGCGCGCGACGATGGCGCGCCGCGCGGCACGCTCACCGTCGGCTCATTGGAGACGACGGCCGCGCTGCGACTCTCACCCCTGCTCGCCTCCTACGTGCAGGCCCATCCCGGGGTCGACCTCGTACTGCGGACCGGCACGACGGCGGAAATGATCGAACGCGTGCTGGGCCGCGAGCTGGAGGGCGCCTTCGTCTGCGGGCCAGTCGCGCATCCACAGCTCGTCTCGACGCCGGCCTTCAGCGAGGAACTCGCCCTGCTCAGCGCGCCGACGGAGACGACGCTGGCGGCGGCGCTGCAGCGGCCCGACGTGCGGCTCATCATCCTGCGGGCCGGCTGCTCCTACCGCCAACGGCTGGAGGAGCTTCTGGCACGGCGCGGCGTCGTCGGTCTGCGGCGGCTGGAGTTCGGCACGCTGGAAGCGATCCTGGGCGCCGTGGCCGCCGGGCTTGGCATCACGCTGATGCCCCGCGCCCTGATCGGCCCCGCCTGGCGGGGTGGACAGGTTCGCGCGCACCGTCTGCCCGCGGCCGAGGCGCGGGTGCAGACCGTCTTCGTGCGCCGCCGGGACATGCTCCCCTCCAGCGCCCTCCTCGCCTTCCAGAAGCACGTGACCAAGAGGCAAACGAAATGATGCGCGGCAGCACCACGATCTTCACCGTCCAGGACGTGGCCGCAAGCCTCGCCTACTACCGCGACTGCGTCGGCTTCGACATCGCCTTCGAATACGGCTCGCCGACCTCCTATGTCGGCCTGTGCTCGGGTGAAGTGTCCCTGCACCTGATCGCGGCGGCGCAGGCGCCGCGTCAGTCCGGCCACGGCGCCGTCAGCATCTACGTCGACGATGTCGACGCGCTTCATGCCGATCTCGTACGCCGCGGGGCAAGGATCCTCAATTCGCCAAAGGACCAGGATTACGGGCTGCGCGACTTCGCCATTGCGGACGCCGATGGCAACATGATCTTCTTCGCCATGGAACTGGGTAAGAGTTGAGCGAGGGTATCATGGAGCTTTGGCAGTACGACGCGACCGACCTGGC
>LNFM01008204.1_pt1 | contig 15871 bp, 12 predicted proteins | sample 596031 | NCBI WGS metagenome assembly LNFM01 (sample SAMN04254537, study PRJNA301005) | activated carbon metagenome | isolation source: dual media filters at the Ann Arbor, Michigan drinking water treatment plant | place: USA: Ann Arbor | reverse complement strand
TGTGCCGTGCAATGAAATGCCGGCTGTTTTCATCGTAGGGGTCTGTCTCGATCGGGTGGCCGCGGCTGGAAAACATGCCGGGTGCGTCCACGCGTCCCAGCTCTTCGCAGAACACCAGGTACCGTGCTTCGAGATAGTCCTCAAAGTCGTCCGTGCCCGGGACGACCTCGTTGAAGTTGAAGTACACGGTTTCCATGGAAAGCCTTGCAATTTCGGCCTCAGGCACGTTCGCCCGAGACGATGAACACGCCAGCGGCCACCAGCCGCTTGCCGGCAGCCACGTCGGCGGACAGGTCTTCAAACAGCCGGGGCAGGTCCACCGCGTCACCGAGCAGCGAAGCCTTGTACCCCAGCAGGATGTTGAACAGGACGGGGAACGGGAGCTCGCTACTGGTGAGCATCATCACCCGCGTTTTCACGTTGGTGAAACCCGCGCGCTGCATCATGTCCTGCATCTTGCGGCCAATGAAGCGGTCCCCGCCCTGGCTTGATTGAATGCTCTGCGCTTGACTCAACACGTTGTCCACGCGCGGCTCGGGCGGGTGAAACAGCACCAGGCCATCGTCGGAGTCGACCGCGCAGAATCGCCCGCCAGGGCGCGTGACGCGAAACACTTCCTGCACCACGGCGTCGGGCTTGGGCACGTGCTGGAGCACGAAGCGCGTGTAAGAGAAGTCGATGCTCTGGTCGTCCAGGGGCAGGGCGTCGCCATAGGCCTGATGGGGAAACAGCCCGCGCGCCGGTTTCTGCCGCACATTGCTCTCGAGCTCGGCGATCAGCGTGGGGCTGGGCTCCACCGCGTGCAGGCTGCCCTGTGGGGCGAGCTCGGCCAACAGGTCTGAGACAAAGCCGGGGCCGCTGCCGATTTCCAGCACGTCGTGCGTCGGTTGGATGCCGGCACCGCGCAGGATGGCCGCTTCCATGCCGCGCACGGCCTGAGCCTGCTGTTTCAGTCGTTGGGTTTGAAAGCGCGCGTCGTTGAGCGCTTCGAATTGGTAGGAGCCGGTGGTCATGCGCAGACACTTCCGCGGTCGGCGGTGGCAACAGAAGGGCGAGACCTGTTGACGCAGTGGTGTTCAAACATCGGTGCATACCTCCTGGGTCTTCTGCTTATACAAGGCTTGTACAAAGATTGTATTGATCGATGGTCGTGTGAAAACGCACAATCAACCCTATCACTTCGTATCTAATCCGTGCATCGGATGGTGCCCGCTGGTCGTATGCGGGGCATTGACGGAGCGCAAGAAGCGTGTTCGGTCAGATCTGCAACATCGGATGCCGCAGCTTCAAGCGGCTCCAAAGCACCACCAACGCTGGCAGCAACAGCAGTTCGAGCAACTGGCCGCAGATCAGGCCAAAGGCGGTGAGCAGGCCAAAGCTTGACGTGGGCACAAAGCTCGAGGTGCTGAGCAGCAGGAACTGCGAGACCAGCATCACCGACGTGGCCAGCACGGCCTTGCCCGAGGCCTCGATGCTTCGGGCAATGGAATACACCGCGCTCATGCCCTTGTCGCGGCGCTTCTTGTAGCTGTAGAAGATGTGGATGGTGTCGTCGACGGTGATGCCCAGCACCACGCCGGCAATGAGCACGGTAGCCATGTCGAGGTAGATGCCGGCGGCTCCCATGAGCATGAACACGAAGAACAGCGGCGCCAGGTTGGGCAGCATGCTGATGATGGCGGCGGGCAGCGTTCGCCAGAGCAGCAGCATGATGACGAAAATCTGTCCGAATGCGCCCGCGAAACTGAGCAACTGCCCGGTGACGAGCAGGTCTTCCTGGTCGGCAAACAGGCGCCCATAGCCCGCGGTTTGCCACTTCAGCTGCGGCGCGTCGACTTGGGCGGCCAGGGCTTCGACCTTGTCAATGACGCCCTGAATCGCGTTGGCGCCATGCACGTTCACATTGAGCAAAATGCGCATGCGCTGGAACTCGTTGTTCACCAGTTCCTGCAGATCCCGCCCGTCATAGATCAGCAGCAACTGGGCCAGCATGCGGTCATCGTCGGGCAGGGCCCGAAAGCTCGGGTCTTCTTCGTTGAAGGCCCAGTTCATTTCCTCGACGATGTCCATCATCGAGGTGGTCCGGTCCACCTCGGGCAGCGCCTCCACCTGGGTTTGCAACGCCTTGATCTGCTTGAGCAGCTCCACGTTCTTGAAAGCATCGCGACCGGGCCCGTCAATCACGATTTCCAGGGCGGTCACACCCACCAGAGACGCTTCCACCCGAGCGGTGGACTGGGTCAGGGAATGCGCGGGGCCAAAGAACTTGAGCAGATCGGACTCGGCTTCGACCTTGAGCACGAGGGCTGTGCCGCCCACCACGATCGCCAACAGCGCACCCACCACCCAGCCCGAATGGCGAATGCCGAAGCGGGCCAGCCCGAACGAGAGGCGGCGCGTCCAGCCGAAGCCGCCGCCATCTTTGCCCCAGGGCCCGTGGTCGTACTTCACCAGCAAGGGCGGCACCAGGTAGAACACCACGAAGTAAATCACCAGCACGCCTACCGCCCCCACGAAGCCGAACACCTGCACCGGTGGAATCGGCACCAGCATCAGGCTCAACATGCCGGCGGCGGTGGTCAGCATGTTGAACATGGCCGGGGTGTTGATCTCCTGCAGCGCAAAGACCACGCGCTTGGGGCGGTGAAACCCGGCGTCCCGCATGCGTTTGAGCGCTGCGTAGAAGTGCAGCAGGTTGGTGGCCGTGTAGGCGGAAATCAGGGTCGGCACCATGGCCGTGACCAGCGTGTAGGGCATGCCGAGCAAGGCGATGATGGCCACGCACACCACCACCGCCGTGCTCATGGCCACGCCGCCAATGATCACCGGGATGACGCGCCCGACCACCCAGTACAGCAAGGCCAGGCCCAACGTCATCACCAGCGGCGTGAACACCAGGGTGTCCCGCAGCATCGAGCGCATCTGGGCCGCGTCCAGTGCCACCGTGCCGGCCACCGCCACCAGCTGGGTGTCGAGCTGATGGGCTTGCACGGCTTCTTCAAAGGTGTCTTCAATCGACTGGCGCTGGCTGCTGGCGTTGAGCTTGTTGGTGCGCACCACGATCGCCAGCGACTGGCCGTCGGTGGAGGCGAGCCAGCGTGGCACGAACCGGTCGCCCAGCACACGGGCCTTGCGATCCTCCAGTGAATCCTGATCGAGCCGTGTCACATCAATCAAGGGCTCCACCACGAAGCCGTCGGCGCTGCCGGCGATGTGATCCACCCGGGTCACGGAAAACACCCGATCGACGTCGGGGTGTTCGCCCATGCGGGCCGCCACACGGTCCAGGGCCGTCAACGTCTGCGCCGAATAAACATCGTCTCCCTGAAACAGCCCGATGAGGAATTCGTCGCTCGGAAACTCGGCGCGAAGTTCACGCTCCAGCACGGTGGCCGGCGCGTCAGCCGGAAAGTAGAGCTCGGGCGCGTTGTTGAGGTTTAGGCGCAGCAGCAAGGCCGCACCCACCACGTGAATGATCACGATGATTGCGACCGCGGTCTTGCGGCGCAGGATGCGCGGCTGCGTCAGGCGCAAGAACAGCGCGCTGGTCGTGGCGTTGAAGATGAAAGCGCGCAGCCGGTCGAGCAAGGGCAGTCCTCAGCGGGTCAGAATTTGCCCTGCCAACCGACAACGAGGCTGTCGTTTCGCTTGTAAAAACCGCCCAAGGTGTTGGCGGCTCCGCTGAACAGGTGCGCAGCCAGGTAAATCTCTTGCTGGTCAATGCCGGTGTAGGTCAGGCGGGGATTCAGATACACATCGCGGTCGTTCAGGCCCATGCCAAAGCGCAGGTCGGCGCGCCAGCGGCCGTTGGCAAACGGGTGTTCGATTTCGCCGGTGAAGCTGTAGAGGCGGGTGCGGTTGAGCACGGCCTCGTTGGTCATGATGCGTTGCCCGGCCAGCTGCAGCGTCACCCGTGTTTCGCTGTCACCCGGGAAGAATTCGGCACCGATCACCACGTCCAGTGCCGGGTCGGTGCGGTACTGAAAGGTCTTCGTCGTCAGCGGTGTGTCGCTGCTCAGGGCCACCTCCATGCGCCAGGTGGCGCCCATGCGCTCGGTCTCCAGCTCTCCGCCCAGCACCGTGCTGAAGGGGTGCACGGCTTGCAGCATCACCGGCGCACCGAGGATCACTCGGTAGTAGGGCAGTGACTGCCGCACGCGCTGAACGCTGAAGCCGTAGTCAAAACCATCACCCTCGGCGGTGAAGCGCAAACCGCCACCGCCCACGCCGCTGATGTCCGCCTTGGCCACGCGGGCACCCACAATGCCGGGCACGCTGCCGATGCCCAGAATCCGGCCATTCACCGTGTCAACCGGGTTCCACACGCTGCGGGTGTGCGGCATCACGGCCTCGTCGAACACGGGCAACAACACTCCGTCGAGTTTGAAGCCTTCACCGAAATATTCGGTGCGCACGGCAGGCACAGCGCGGCGCCGGTCCGGCAGCTTGTCCATCATGCCGCGCGACCAGTCCACGCGGCTCATGCGGTCGGTCGGCGAGATCTCGTCCACCCGTCCCCACAACACGTTTTGTGTGCCCAGCGTCACGCGCGTGTCTTCCTGCTGCCACCGCAGGTAGTTCTCGGTGTAGTCCAGCCGCACGCGGTCGAAGTCGCGGTCGCCGTATTGCGCGTGTGCGTCCAGCCGGGCACCCAGCGCGTAGCTCCAGTCGCCCGAGTCACCCTTCAAACTCACAGCGCCATGAGCCAGCGCACTGCCCGAGGCGCCAGGGTCGTCGGTGAATGTGCCCACCTCCAGCCGCAGCGCGTCCACCTTGAACGCCGCGTCTTGCGCGTGCGACGGCCCACCCGCCACCACGCACAACATCACCAGCCCGGTGGTAGCCCAGGCACTCCGCAATTGCCGACCCCTCATGGAAACTTCTCCTGCTTCTGTGTGAACGTGTTGAATTGAAGGCGTGTACGCCGCGCGGCGACCGGGAAGATCAGGGACGGAATTCCTTCTCCATCCGCTCCTCGGCGAGCGCCCGCGAGGTGAACAGCGACTCTGGCAGATTCCGGTCGTAGAGCACGCGGCTCACCGTCAAGCGGGTCTGGTGACCGCTCGCAAGGTCGCTCAGCGTGCTGTCCGTCACCGTCCAGATGCCCTGCACCTGCTCGCTTTTGTCAACCACCAGGCGCTTGCTGGGCTTGTCGGGCGTGCGCTCGAAGAAGTCGATGCGCACGGGCAGCAGGCTTTTCGGGTCGATGCAGCTCACCCTGCGCACATAAACCGAATTGCTCGCGTCCACCGGCACGCTTTCCAGCAAGTCGCAGTCGGCGTCGCCCACCCGTTCGCGGCCGAGCAGTTTGTGGGTGTCCATGGCGGGTTTGCGGTCGCGCAGGTCTTCAAAAAAGTAGTCGGAATTGACGAAGCGCCCGCCTTTGCGATTGGAGTCGACGCGGCGCACCCGCTGCATGGCGGGCAGGTAGATCCACTGGTTGGACACACCGTCAGCCCCGTCGACCGTGAGCAGCCCGGTGCCCTGGATGTCCGCCGGATCCGTGAACCGGATCAGCGTGGACACCTGGCCGTTGGAAGCGTTGGAGCGAAACACCTGCATGCTGCGCACCCGTGCGGGTTTGCCTTCTTCCGTGAGCGACATCGTCACCACCGATGTGGCGTCCTTGCCATCGGGGCGGTCGTACACGCGTTGGGCCAGCTTCGCGCCATCTTCGGCCCAAGCCGCGCCGCAGACAAACGCGGCTGCAACAACCCCACCCGCCAGCCGATTCCCCCAGGATTCGAGCCACGAAAACCACACCCTTGCTGCCATGCTCGACCCTCTGTTTGTCCGTTAGGCGGCCAGTCTAACGCAGGGTATTTGCCCGGCAGACCGTTGCCCGGGTGTCGAAAGGAAACAAGCCCCCGTCAGGCGTCTGTCGTCATTTTTTCCAGACGCTTTTTGGCAATGAAACTTTTGAGGCGCTGCATCGGGTTGCGGTTGCCCATCCAAAGGCGGCGGTGGTGAAAGCGGGAGAGGCGCGCGTCCAGGTAGGTGTACCAGGGCACGCACTGCAGGTCTTGCGGGTGGAGCAGGGCCACCAGCGCCAGTGTGGTGATGAACCCCGTGCACAGCTTGCACCCCGCAATCGAGCTGGGCCCCTTGCGCGCTTTCAGGTTGATGGTTTTTGGATCGAGGTATTTCAAGTGGTGCAGCTCGGGTGCAAAGCCCAGCATGAACTGCACGATCTTCTCGTCGTCCGACATCTCTGGCCTGATGGCGAAGTAGTCCGCATACGACATGCCCCTGGGCCCAAAGGCGAGCACGCCGGCACCCAGCCCCAGCGGAACGGCCGCAATGGTGGCCAGGCCACGTTCTGTGGCCTCATTCACCAGCAACGGATGCATGTCGACGGCAAAGGCGTCAATCCCGTCCACAGCCAGGTCCACTCCCTTCAAAAACGCATCGATGTTGCCCGCGTTGATGCCTTCGCTGAACTTGGTGATGCGCAGTTCGGGATTGATCTGCAGCGCCATCTCCACCATCACGTCCAGCTTGCGCCGCCCGATCGTGTCGACATTGGCGCCGTATTGCCGGTTGAAGTTGAACACCTCGAACTCGTCAAATTCTGCCAAGTGAAAACCACCGACGCCGGCGCGGACCAGGCTGATCAGGTAGTCACCGCCAACACCACCCATCCCGGCGATGGCGACTGTGCAGCTGCGCAGTCGGTCGTGTTCAGGGGTGCTGACAACGCCGATGTTGCGGCTGAAGGCGTCTGGGTAGTGAAACTCTGTCAATTGACTTTCCTGGTTTGCATGCATCTACAGCGTAGAAGACCTGGCTGGAAGGCAAAAAAACAAAAAACGATAGCTAGAGGGTGTCGGAAATTTTTCCACTGCCTACGGTCACCGTACTCATAGTTGCGCGTCATCGTTGTTTTAATTCTGATTTTTCAGGTTGGCACGCAATGTGCATATGAACACACAAGGTCGGCGGCGATCACAGCTTCACAATTTTTTAACTCCAGGAGAGTCACATGAAAACTAAGTCCTTGATCAGCGCGCTTGCGCTCTCGGCAACGGCGATGTTCGCCTCGACGTCTGCAACCGCAGCAGCAATATATATCAATCCTCTTGCTGGTCCTGGAACAGCAACCGCTCCCTTCACGTCATTCAGTTTGAATTGGACCGCGCTGTCCTCCTATGCCGACACGAACGGGAACGGCCAAGCTGATGCCGGGGAGTCGGTTGTTGACACCGTCGTTAGGAACTACTCTGAGGCCGGAGTAAATGTCCTCAACAATTATGGCGATATTGGTTTGATTCCACAGATCAGTGGTTCAGGTACGGGATATGGAACGACTTGGGGCCTTTACTTCGATTACACTTTGAACGGTACGGTGCTCTCAGCTTCGGGATCCTCAATTATTGCTAACTACACGTCTGGCTTCATCGACATTTATTACGATAATTTCGTTGGACGGGGTCCCGGTAATGCAGGGAGAGATGTGATCGCCGACACACGTGTGATGCGTATTGAAGTTGACGGTAGCGGTGGTGATATCGCCAACTTCCTGCTGTTTGGTGAAGTGAGGACTGTAGTTAACGATACTTTTTTCCTTGCAAACGGTACAGATTTTGCTGACTTGCTGCTTGGTGGTTTAGTAATCGAAACTCGTGTCGACACCAATCTTGACACAAATAATGTTCCTTCAGGTCCTGCTGGTGGAACTTTGACGCGTACTTCCACGCTAGACGGAAGCGCACGGTTCGATGTACCAGAGCCAGGCATTATTGCTCTGCTGGGCCTTGGTTTGATTGGTATTGGTGCAGCACGCCGGTACAAGAAAATCGCCTAATTCAAGACTTTTCTAGTGTAAGTCGCACGGTTATCGTGCGACTTTTTTTTGTTTGTTCTCGGTATGCAAGCACAAGCAGGTAGCTGGTCTCCTGCGAATTGAAGACTCTGAACCTACGGCAGCCTAGATGTGTAAATGAGGCCATGTAGCTGCGTCGCGCGTATTTGTCTCCCCCCTAGTTGCATGAAGCTCTCCTCAACTTCGCTCCAATCGTTGCGGATATGACGAATCTAGAGTGTCACCCGCTACCTGGCGGTCTAGTAGACTTTTAGGTTTAAACTTAAGCCATATACATTTCTCAGGTTTCTCCGTCGTACGAATGCACTGCCGGAATCTACAAGCTGCATGTAACACGCTGAGACATCAACACATGAGCTACCTCAGACCATCGCACCCGCTCCAGCAGGTGACGCAACATTGATCCAAGTTGGAGATGCTATTTCACTCTGAAATAAAGGAATCTCTCCGGATCCAAACAACAACGTGTACAGGCAAGAGTTTCGTCGAGCCAAGTCGGTACGCAAAGCATGGGCACCAATGAGATAGGGTTGTCTTGGGGGCTGGACAGCCATGTTGATTGGACCGGCCTCCACAAAAGGAAAACCCAGTCGTTTCAGCATGCGGGAGAGCGAGGGTTCCATCGCAGCGTAGCAGTTTGCGATGCCATGCTCACTGGCCAACCTGAAAATTTCTCTATACAGACCCAAGGCAACGGTAGGGCCGTCGCGCTTGATGTCGCGGCCAACAAGGTCGGTGGCGGCAGCGGGGAGGGCGGGGCCCATCAACTGGGTATCGCGTCGGTAGCGGCGCAGCTTGCTGGAAATGGCCAGCCGCCCAATCTCACCGACCGAGTCCTCGCCCAAGCTCCGTTCGCCATGGAGTTTGTACCGTGACAACACATTGAGGCCCTTGGGGCTGGGCAGGATGAGCCTTGCGCATCCCACTGCTTCGCCGGTTTCCACCGATCGGCACAACACATGGACACTGTGTGCGTCGAATTCGTCGGTTTCCATCGGGCGAGCGCCGGGATGTTCATGGCAAGAGGGTACCCGTCCGAGCTCCGCGCAGAACACTTCGTGTCTCAGGGCGAAGTATTCTTCGTATTCTTTAGTATCCGGAACCACGACCGAATATTCGTATTTTTGCGCCAGCATCGTTTTTCTCCGCAGTGTGCCTATCGGCACCTGTCTGATTGAAGTTTCAAATGCGTATCCCAACGCACAGACGATACCTTGGCAAGCGTGCTTTCATGAGCGCTGAAATGTAAACACGGCCGTCAAATGTAAGGTGCCCCCCGCGGGGGCGTTTGAACGCTGCGCGGGCGCAAGATTAACTCGCTCAGCGCAGCTGGCTGAGCCATTGCATGACGAGTGACTCCATCTGGCGACTGGCGGTTGCGGTGGAACAGGTGTGGTCGGCGCCCTTGATGGAATGCAGAGACAGCTGTGGGCGCTCCAGAGCCCCCTCCCAATGGGTGTCGGCCAGGGCGTGTTCCTGGAAGGCTTTGGCCGTGAGGTCTCGCTCACTGAGCATCAAGAGAATGGGGCCCTTGAAGTTGTGCCACCCGTTGGCCATGGCCTCTTGAAAGCTCAAGGGTTCAGGGTTGCTCTGGCGCATGGCGCGCAGGTTTCTGGCCAGGGCCAGCAACGCCGGCCACCCGACCCGCCCGCCAATCAACTTACGCCAGAACGCTGGTTCCATAAGCCTCAGGCGGTAGTACTGCTTGACGTGCGCTCTGGCCAGGCTGGCTTCTGACCTTACCCAGGGGTTCAGCAATGCGAGACCCGAGACGCGCTTGTCGTGGGCGCCTTCTGCATACAACAAACTCGCGGACGCGCCATCACAAAGTCCCCACAAGACGACTTGGTCGACGCCTGGGCAATTGTTGTAGACGGCGTCGATGGCCACCGCGATGTGGGCGGATGTATTCTCAAATGGTATGGGTTCGTCCGGGCTGTCGCCCATGCCGGGCAGATCGAACCTCAATACGGGATATCCCGCTGCCGCCAGACGGCGCGCCAACTGAACGAACTGCCGATGGCTGCCGACCCGGTACTGCGCTCCGCCCACCACAACAACCACTGCGGTGCGCTTTCTGGGCGCGCCTGGCATCGACATGCTCACAATGCCCAGCATGTCGGCCGTGGGGCCCGGGATGTGAATGGCTCTTTCCTGGATGTTCATGCTGGGGTGGGAGCGGCGTTCGGACGGGCTTCGGGCCCCGTGATTTCGGCCAGGGTAGCGCTGAGGAGGTTCGGCAGGTTGTCGGCGCTGACGTTTTGCCAGAAAGCTGGCCCCTGGACGGGACTCGCATGGACCTGCCAGCCCGCATCACGCCAGCCGGCGAGTTCTTTTTCCGTGTTTGCACCCAGCGTGGGCTCGGGCTGGTTGGACACTTCGAGCCAGACGAGTCGGCGCCCATCGTCGACTTTGATCGGCCTCAATACCGCCTCCGACAGGCCTTTGGCCAGTTCGGATTTGATCAAGTAGCCGGCAATTTCCACCGATTGACCCTGCGCCAGCAATTGTGTGGGCGAAGGACCCTCCGCCTTGTCCGAACCGAGCCATTGGCTCGCTGTGTGCAGCCGGATGAACTGCTGAAGCATTTGCTGGCCGCTGGCCACTGGCTGCCACAAAAGCAGGTGCGTGGGCTCGGTCAGTCGGGGGAGCAGTTCAGTGGCCAACAGGGCGCCCGAGCGCATACCCCACAACCAAGAGGGTCCGCTGGTGAACTGGGTCAGCCATTGTTGGGCCATGAGGGCATCGTCCACCCAGTCTGACCAACTGGCATCCGAAAATTCACCCGAGCTGTCTCCGCAGCCCATCAGATCCATCTGGAGCACCGCAAACCCGGCCTCTGCCATCGCACGTGCTTGCTGCGCCACGATTCGGCGGGTGGTGTTGATCTCTTCGGCGAAAGGGTGGAGGTACAAAACGCGCCCGCGTTTGACCTCGCCCTGCGGCAAATGGAACAGGCAGAAACGCTGTCCGGTGCCTCGTGTTGGATGCTCGACGGGCAGAAAAAAGGCTTGGGGTAGGGCGGCACGCCCCGGCTGAATCATGTGGGATGGTCGACCAATTGTTGCTGGACCATGCGCGTGAGGCTACCGACGGTGGCGAAAACGTCGGGATTAAGGTCATCGTCGCTGAAGGTGATGCCAAAACGGTCCTCCAGTCCGGTAATGAGCGAGAGCACCGCCATCGAGTCCAGTTCGGGCAGCGAGCCCAGCAGGGGCGTGGTGGCTTTAAAGCCAGCAGCACGGCCCTGCAAGCTGAGCGCCTCGTCCAGCACGCGCAGAACCTGTTCGTGAACAGTCATGAAAGTGAACCCAATATTTGAAACGGATTGTTTTACCAGTATCGATGCGAATTCTAGAGAACGGGGCGAGTACATGCCCTTAAACGTGCAGCGGTGCACGACAACGATGCCTTAACATCCGTCGAATGGTCACCGCGCTAAGCGTCAGCGAAAGCTATCCACCGGTTTTGTTGCATGAGTTGCCCATGCGGGTCGCAATCGCGCGGCCTGATCAGGTGGCGCTCACTGTCGCAGATATCGGATATTCATACGCCGAGCTCACCGAAGCTCTGCTGTCCATCGGTCGCGGTTTATTGGGACTTAGGGTGTCACGCGGCGCGCGCGTGGCGGTTTTCCTTGAGAAGCGGTTTGAGTTCGTGGTGGCCAGTTTCGGGGTTGCCGCGGCCGGTGCCGTGGTGGTACCCGTCAACCCGCTTCTCAAACCCGCACAGGTGCTACACATTTTGCAAGACGCGGGCGCGCAGGTGCTGATCACTTCGGCAGTGCGACTGGATGGTCTGCTGCCATTGCTGCATGGTTGCACGGGGTTGCAACATGTGGTGCTTTGTGAGGACGCCGTCCCGAATTGCGATGCGTCGTTCAAACTTCATGCTTGGGCCGATTTGCTGAGCGAGTCCGCCCGGCCTCTGCCGCAGGTGCTGGAAACCGACGTCGCAGCCATCTTTTACACATCGGGCAGCACGGGGCTACCCAAAGGCGTGGTGCTGTCGCACCGGAACATGGTGGCGGGAGCGACCAGTGTGGCCAGTTATTTGCACAACCGGCCCGACGACACGCTGCTGGCCGTCCTGCCTTTGTCGTTTGACGCCGGTTTCAGCCAGTTGACCACGGCGTTCCTGGTGGGCGCTCGCGTGGTGTTGCTCAATCATCTGCTTCCGCGCGATGTGTTGACCGCGATGTCCAAAGAGCGGGTGACAGGGCTGACGGCGGTTCCGGCGTTGTTCATGCAACTGGCGGCGTTGAATTGGCCGGCCGAGGCCACTCAGCACTTGCGTTACTGGGCTTGCACAGGCGGGCGCCTGCCGCGTGCGACGCTGGATCGGCTGAGGCAAGTGGCGCCGGCTGCATTACCGTTTTTGATGTATGGCTTGACGGAGGCTTTTCGTTCGACCTACCTGCCGCCTTCCGAGGTGGATCGTCGCCCGGACTCAATCGGCAAAGCCATTCCGAATGCAGACATCCTCGTTCTGAGACCCGACGGCTCCGAGTGCGAGGTGGACGAGCCAGGCGAGCTGGTGCACCGTGGACCATTAGTGGCACTGGGTTACTGGCGCAGACCAGAGGACACGGCGTTGCGCTTCCGTTCTCTGCCCAAAGAACTGCGTACCACGGGCGACGAGGGCCGTCCCGCCGAAGTTGCCGTCTTTTCGGGCGATACGGTGCGGCGCGATGCCGAGGGGTTTTTGTACTTCGTGGCCCGGCGCGACGAGATGATCAAGACGTCGGGCTACCGCGTGAGTCCGACCGAAGTGGAAGAGGCCGTGCACGCCAGCGGCCTAGTGCAAGAAGTGCTGGCCGTGGGCGTGCCCCATGAAGTGCTGGGGCAGGTGATCGTGGTGGCGGCGGTGGCGGCGGCCCAGGGTGAAGACACGGCCGCCTTGCTGGCGCACTGCAAGAGCACGATGCCCGCCTACATGGTGCCCGCGGAGGTGCACTGGTGTGCGCAAATCCTGCCACGCAATGCCAATGGCAAGCTAGATCGCGCTCGCTGGAAGGCGCAATGGGAACGTGCAGCAGGAAAGACCAGCGATGAGACCCACTGAGACGATCCACGGTGAACTGTGCGTGGGCGGCGTCCCGCTGTCTCGGCTGGCCGAACGCGTCGGGCAGACCCCCTTTTATGCCTACGACCGCCGCCTGCTCACCGAGCGTGTGAGGGCCGTGCGAGCGGCCTTGCCCATTGGCGTTGGACTGCACTATGCGGTGAAGGCCAACCCCATGCCTGCGCTGGTGGGCTTCATGCAGGGCCTGGTGGACGGTCTGGACGTGGCTTCGGCCGGCGAACTGACCGTGGCACTCGATGCTGGCGCCGACCCGATGCATGTCAGCTTTGCTGGACCCGGCAAGCGGGAAACCGAGATTTCTCAGGCGGTGGCTGCGGGGGTGCTGGTCAATCTGGAGTCCACGCGGGAAGTTGGCCTGCTGGCGCGCGCGTCGCAACGCCTGGGCTTGCCGGCCAGGGTAGCTGTTCGCGTGAATCCCGACTTCGAGTTGCGGGGTGCCGGCATGCGCATGGGCGGGGGCGCCAAACCGTTCGGTGTGGATGCTGAGGAGGTTCCGAGCCTACTCAGGGCGATGGGGGATGAGGCCCTGCAATTCGAAGGATTTCATCTCTATCCAGGTTCGCAAAATCTCAATGGCGAATCGATTGCGCAGGCCTTGCACCAATGCCACCAACTGGTGGTGCAGTTGGCCACCCATGCACCGGCACCGGTGAGGCAGGTGAACCTGGGCGGTGGCTGGGGCATCCCCTATTTCCCGGGTGAGAAGCCACTGGATCTGGCACCGGTGACCGAAGCTCTTTTGAGCATCCAGAACAGCATGGCGGGGGAGCTGCCGGGTGCACGGCTGGTACTGGAACTCGGGCGGTACCTGGTAGGCGAAGCCGGGGTTTACGTGGCCCGTGTGTTGGATCGCAAAGTGTCCCGTGGTCAGGTGTTTCTGGTGACGGACGGTGGACTTCATCATCACCTGGCGGCCTCGGGCAACTTCGGGCAGGTGATTCGACGCAACTACCCGGTGGCCATCGGAACGCGGATGGACGTCACCGAGCGCGAGAGGGCGTCCGTGGTCGGCGCCTTGTGCACGCCGCTGGACCTGCTGGCCGACCGCGCCGAGCTGGCAGCTGCCCATCCCGGCGATCTGGTGGTGGTCTACCAATCGGGCGCTTACGGCCTGAGCGCCAGCCCGCAGGCGTTTCTGGGCCATCCGCGCTGTGCGGAAGTCCTGATTTGAACATTCGCACCGTCCCGCGAGGGGCGAGCCGGGAAATCGCCTGGCCGGCTGTCCTTGTGATGCTGGGCGTGTGCTGCGGACTTGCCGCACTGAGCCTGGCGGTGCAACACCCCGTTGCACCGCTGGCTGTCCTGTTGGCGTCTTTGTTGATAACGTTCGCTGTCGCTGCACGGCCTCAGGCGCTGTGGTTTGTGCTGCCGGCGGCGCTGCCGGTTATGAGCTTTGCGCCTTGGACCGGTTGGTGGCTTTTCGACGAGTCCGACATTTTGGTGTTGTCTTGTCTGGCAGGTGCATTCGCACGTTGGGTGTTCGACCGGTGGCGGGACACTCTGGTGCCTCGAGAGCCCTGGCCATGGTCGTTCATCCTGCTGTGGTTGGCGTTGGCAATGTCTTTGCTGATCGGCTTGCTGCGAGGCGTGCAAGAGGCCGGGTGGTCGGGCGTGGTGATTCCGACGTGGAACGAGGCCGTTTACGCCGGCTACGACAGCGCCTGGAACACCTTGCGGGTGGCCAAGAGCCTGCTGTGGGCCTTGTTGATCGGCTTGCTGTTGCACGCGCCCGGGGGGGCAGGTCAGAAGTCACCGCCGCGTATGGCGGCCCAAGGCATGGTGGTGGGCTTGGCGCTGGTTTGCCTCGTTGCGATGTGGGAGCGCCTGGTCTATGCGGGCGTGTTTGATTTCAGCCGTGCCTACCGCACCAGTGCCTGGTTCTGGGAAATGCACGTGGGTGGAGGGGCCATCGACGCCTACCTGGCTATGGCCGTGCCGTTTGCCGCGTGGGCCATGTGGACTTCTCCCACGCCTTGGCGGTGGGCCGGCGCTAATGCCCTGATGGTGCTGTCGGTGTACGTCGTGCTGACCACCTATTCGCGCGGTGTTTATCTGGCGGCCTTGATCGCGCTGGTGTTCATGGGCATCACCGCCTGGCGCTTCAAGCTGGTGCCCGCCACCGGACCCCAGTGGGGTCGCCGCACTTTGTTGGCCATGGGTTCAACCCTGGTTCTCGAAAGCGCGCTGGTTTTCGGTGGCGGCTCGTTCATGGCCGATCGCCTGGCGCGCTCCGACGCTGATCTGGTGGGTCGAATGGACCATTGGCGTTCCAGCCTCGGACTGCTGCCCTCGCCCAAGGCGTGGACCACTGGATTGGGCATCGGGCGGTTTCCGGCCAACTACAGCCGAACTGTCGAGGGAGGGCATTTTCCTGGCGAAGCGTTGTGGCGTGGGGATGGGGTGGAGCCTCCGCATGTTTTGTTGTCGGGGCGGCGAAAAACGGGGCAGCGCGCCGACCTGTTCCTGCTGACGCAACGCGTCGATCTGGACCGTGCGGGAACGGTCCGCATTCGCCTCAAGGCCGGCGGGGAGCCAGGAGCCAAGTTATTGGTGAGCTTGTGTGAGCGGCACTTGCTCTACGACTTTGCCTGCCTGTGGCGATGGGTATCGGTGAATCCGTCGAGGGACGCCGAAGCCGGTTGGGTGGAGTTGCGCATGAGCTCCCAGTACTTTGAGCGGCGCACCGGTATGGCCGGAATGCGCGAGAGCGTGTTGGGGCTCTCGCCCGCACAGGCAGGGCCCACCATCCGCGTTGAAGGCGTCGAAATGTGGGATTCGAGTGGTCGCCAACGGCTGCTCAACGCCGACTTTTCCCAGGGCCTGCAACACTGGCTGCCCATTGCCCAAGGCCAGTTTCAGCCTTGGCATACCGACAATCTCTACCTGGATGTGCTGATCGAACGCGGGCTGCTCGGCTTGTTTGTTCTTGCCTTGTGGGTGCTGTGGGCCTTGAACCGCCTTTGG